>Ga0182741_1005085_pt1 | contig 12428 bp, 12 predicted proteins | sample eDN5th37CBELigOP_FD_128874 | JGI IMG/M metagenome (GOLD analysis project Ga0182741, IMG submission 128874) | Enriched Organic Plus compost microbial communities from Emeryville, California, USA - eDNA 5th pass 37_C BE-Lig OP (version 2) (version 2) ...
AGGCTTAATCAGCGCCCATTCCGCATCGCTCAGGTCGAACCGTGCCATCTCACCCTCCTGGTTACGGAAAATGAATCACTGTTCGTCCTTCAGTCCTATCCCCTTTATGAGTACAGAACCTAGTGCGCTTGGACCGTCAGCCTCTAACTCCTCAAGTCGGATGCTACAGTCAGGGCGGACTTCGCGCTCGCGGTCGCCCCTCTTTTTGATTTTCGCTATCTCCCGGAGGGCATCCGCGAACTTAGGTATCTGCGCGTTGTGCCGGCTAATCTTGTAGAATCGAAAGGAAACGGTCCTTTCCATGCTCGCCCCCGGATTGTTGTAGGCGTCACGCAACGCGCCCGTTGGGGAACTTTTTACGAGGGGCTAGTCCTTCTGGCTAGTCGGTACCTTTTTAGGGGGGGCTGGCACGCCCCTCGCTGCGTCGCGAATCAGCTTTTCAAACTTGGGCCACGCCTCGGGATCGAGGTCTGAATCATCGATTTTGAGCTTCGAATCGCCTTTTTTCTTCTTCGGTTTGTTCTCTGCCTTGGGGGGCGGCATCAGGGGGCCACTAAGGGTTGGAGGTTTTCCGAGGTATCGGAACCGAAGCTGTTGATCGTCTGACTTTTGGGTTGTTGCTCCCGTCAGCGCTGGGTTCATTTGGTCCGTTGGGTCTTGAACCGGTCGCCCCCTGCCAAGGAAAGACGACCGGCCCATTCTCGGCGTACCCACTGGTGACCCCTAAGGCCTCTATCGGAAGCAAGCTCTCCGGTAGGGGCCGGGGACGCGTTACTCCCCGTAACAACGATAGTTGTGCATCCCGCACACACCCTGTCACGGAGAAAGTTCGATTTTATCGAACGTGTTCCACAGACAGTATTTAAGAACCATTCTCAACAAGCGATTCGGGCGATTTTTGCTTACTGAGGTATATAATCGCCCCTCCCCGGCCGTGAGAACGCCCAAAGAACAACATCTGGTATTTCCCCGCCGGATCAGGCCATTAGCCAGCGGCTTGCAAATGAGAACAAAGCATGTACCTTCGAGTCCGTCCCGGGCCGCCGGATTCACTTGGGGATCGGCGGGCGCTGTGGAATAACCGAGGAGGATTGGCGATGGCACAGGCGGCTTTGAAAGTGGTGGGCAGCACGGAAAACACGGATCGCAAGCGCGCCCTGGAAGCCGCGCTCAGCCAGATCGACCGCGCCTTCGGCAAGGGCTCGGTGATGAAGCTGGGCTCCAAGGATCTGGGCGTGGCCACCGAGGCGGTCTCCACCGGCTCGCTGGGGCTGGACATCGCCTTGGGCATCGGCGGGCTGCCGCGCGGCCGCGTGATCGAGATTTACGGCCCCGAATCCTCGGGCAAGACCACGCTGGCCCTGCATGCGGTGGCCGAGGTGCAGAAGAAGGGCGGCATCGCCGCCTATGTGGACGCCGAGCATGCCCTCGACCCGGTCTATGCCAAGAAGCTGGGCGTGGATATTGACGAGATGCTGATCTCCCAGCCCGACACGGGCGAGCAGGCGCTGGAGATCACCGACACGCTGGTGCGCTCCGGCGGCGTGGACATCGTGGTGGTGGACAGTGTCGCCGCGCTCACTCCCAAGGCCGAGCTGGAAGGGGAGATGGGCGACCAGTTGCCCGGCCTCCAGGCCCGGCTGATGAGCCAGGCGCTGCGCAAGCTCACCGGCTCCATCGCCAAGTCCAACACCATCGTGATCTTCATCAACCAGATCCGCATGAAGATCGGCATCATGTTCGGCAATCCCGAGACCACCACCGGCGGCAACGCCCTGAAATTCTACGCCTCGGTGCGCCTGGACATCCGCCGCATCGGCGCCATCAAGGACCGCGACGAGGTGGTGGGCAACCAGACACGCGTCAAGGTGGTGAAGAACAAGGTCGCCCCGCCCTTCAAGCAGGTCGAGTTCGACATCATGTACGGCCAGGGCGTCTCCAAGACCGGCGAGCTGATCGATCTGGGCGTCAAGGCCGGGATCGTGGAGAAGTCGGGCTCCTGGTACTCCTATGACGGCAGCCGCATCGGCCAGGGCCGCGAAGCCGCCAAGGAATTCCTGCGCGCCAACCCGGATGTGGCCGACAAGATCGAGCGGGCCATCCGCGCCGCGTCCGGCCAGATCAGCCAGAACCTGGTCCTGGACGCCTCGGAGAAGGCGGACGACGAATAGGGCCGAAGGGCCTCACGGAACAGTCGTTTCTGACAGCCATCGGAAGCGACTCCTCGGCAGAAGGCGTCTCCTGAAAAAAAGGAGGCGCCTTCTGTTTTTCCGCCCGGGCGGACGGGGGAGGGGGCGCCCGATCCCATGGGTTCAATTGGGCAAAAACCCAAGGATGACAAGGGTTCCTTGGCCCGGTACAACCCGTTCCCATGAAAAGCCTCAGCGACGTCCGCGCCGGATTCCTCGACTTCTTCGCCGCCCGCGGCCACACCGTGGTGCCGTCCTCGCCGCTGGTGCCGCGCAACGACCCCACCCTGCTCTTCACCAATGCGGGTATGGTCCAGTTCAAGAACCTCTTCACCGGCCAGGAGAAGCGCGACTACACCCGCGCCGCCTCGGTGCAGAAATGCGTCCGCGCCGGGGGCAAGCACAACGATCTCGACAATGTCGGCTACACCGCCCGGCACCACACCTTCTTCGAGATGCTGGGCAATTTCTCCTTCGGCGATTACTTCAAGGAAGAGGCCATCCTCTTCGCCTGGGACTTCGTCACCAAGGTGGTGGACCTGCCGAAGGACAAGCTCCTGGTCACGGTCTATCCGACCGACGAGCAGGCGCGCACGCTCTGGAAGAAGATCGCCGGGCTGGAAGACAGCCGCATCATCGGCCATGAAAGCAATCTCTGGGCGATGGGGCCGGTCGGTCCTTGCGGCTTCTGCTCGGAGATTTTCTTCGACCAGGGGCCTTCGGTGCCCGGCGGGCCGCCCGGCAGCCCGGAGGAGGATGGCGATCGCTTCCTCGAATTCTGGAATCTGGTCTTCATGCAGTTCGAGCAGGTGGACGAGAAGACCCGCATCGACCTGCCGCGCCCCTCCATCGACACCGGCATGGGGCTGGAGCGCATCGCCGCCATCCTGCAAGGCGTCACCAGCAATTACGAGGTGGACCTGTTCCGCCACCTGATCGGCGCCTCCGAAGAGCTCAGCGGCGCCAGGAGCGAGGGCGAGGCCAAGTTCAGCCATCGCGTCATCGCCGATCATCTGCGCTCGACCTCCTTTCTGATCGCCGACGGCGTGCTGCCGTCCAACGAGGGGCGGGGCTATGTCCTGCGCCGCATCATGCGCCGGGCCATGCGCCATGCCCATCTGATCGGCACCAGGGACCCGTTGATGTACCGGCTGGTCCCGGCGCTGGTGGCCGAGATGGGCATGGCCTATCCCGAGCTCAAGCGCGCCGAGCCGCTGATCGCCGAAACCCTGAAGCTGGAGGAAATCCGCTTCCGCGAGACGCTGGCGCGCGGCCTCAAGCTGCTCGACGAGGCCAGCGCCAGCCTGAAGGCGGGCGACCGGCTGGAGGGCGAGGTCGCCTTCAAGCTCTATGACACCTATGGCTTCCCGCTCGACCTGACGCAGGAGTCGCTGCGCGCCCGCGGCATCCAGGTGGACACGGACGGTTTCACCGCCGCCATGCAGAAGCAGAAGGCCGAGGCGCGCGCGAGCTGGTCCGGCTCGGGCGAAGCCGCCAGCGAGGCGCAATGGTTCGCCGTGCTGGACGAAGTCGGCCGCACCGAATTCCTAGGGTATGACAGCGAGGAATCCGAAGGCGTCATCCTTGCCATCTTCAAGGATGGCGGCCGCGTCATGGCCGCCAATGCGGGCGAGACGGTGGAAATCCTCACCAACCAGACGCCTTTCTATGCCGAATCCGGCGGCCAGGCGGGCGATACCGGCCATATCAGCTCCGCCAAGGGCAGGGGCCAGGTGGCCGACACCCAGAAGAAGCTGGGCGCGCTGCATGTCCATGTGGTGAAGATCACGCAAGGCAGCTTCGCCCCCGGCGATGCGGTGGACCTCAAGATCGACAGCGAGCGGCGCCGCGCCACCCGCGCCAACCATTCCGCCACCCATCTGCTGCATGCAGCGCTCAAGCGCGTGCTGGGATCGCATGTCAGCCAGAAGGGCTCGCTGGTGACGGCCGAGCGGCTGCGCTTCGACTTCTCCCATCCCAAGCCGGTAACGCCGGAGGAGCTGGAGACGATCGAGGCCCAGGTCAATGCCGTGATCCGCCAGAATTCCGACACGGTGACGCGCCTGATGCCCACCGATCAGGCCATCGCCGCCGGGGCCGAAGCCCTGTTCGGCGAGAAATATGGCGAAGAGGTGCGGGTGCTGACCATGGGCGCCGACCCCGGGCAGGACAAGGCCTATTCGGTCGAACTGTGCGGCGGCACCCATGTCCACCGGCTGGGCGATATCGGCCTCTTCACCATCCTGTCGGAAAGCGCGGTGGCGGCGGGCGTGCGCCGCATCGAGGCGCTGACGAGCGAGCATGCGCGCCGCTATCTGGCGGGCCAGGCCCATATCGCGCGCGAGGCGGCCTCGGCGATCAAGACGCCCATCGGCGAATTGTCGTCGCGCGTGGCGCAGCTCGCGGAGGAACGGCGCAAGCTGGAGCGCGAGCTGGCCGAGGCCAAGAAGCAACTGGCGCTGGCCGGGCCGTCCAAGGGCGGAGCGGAGGAAGGCGAAACCATCGCGGGCATCAGGACGGTGCTGAAGCGGGTGGAGGGCGTCTCGCCCAAAGACCTCAAGAGCCTGGCCGATGGCGCCAAGCAGAAGATCGGCTCGGGTGTCGTCGCCTTCCTGGCGGAGGCGGAGGGCAAGGCTTCGGTCGTGGTGGGCGTCACCGACGATCTCACCGCCCGCATCAGCGCCGTGGACCTGGTCAAGGCGGCGGCGGAGGCCTTGGGCGGCAAGGGCGGCGGCGGGCGCCCCGACATGGCCCAGGCGGGCGGGCCCGCGGGCGACCTGAACGCGGCGCTGAAGGCGATCCGCGACCGGCTGAACGCGCTGGCGCCTGTCTAACGTATTGTTCTGTTGACGCGAGCCCGGCATTTCGCCGGGCGACCAACCACCAGGCACCAGCTTCCTTCCCCCGCGAGCGGAGCGACGAGCGGGGGAAGGTGTCGCACCGAGGTGTTTGCCGGAGGCAAACCCGAGTTGCGACGGATGGGGGTAGAAAATTTAAGCAATAATATCCGGCAGCAGGCTGTTGTTGATCTCGGTGATCTCGTCCTTGAGCTGAAGCTTGCGCTTCTTCAGCCGCGATAGGGCGAGCTGGTCGCTGCCGCCGTTCAGCGCCAGGGCCTCGATGGCGGCGTCCAGGTCGCGATGCTCCTGCATCAGCCGCGCCAGCTTGGCGCGTGCGGCGACTTCCTCCGGTGCCGTCAGACCCATCAGGGTTGAACCTTCTTCTTGCGCTTGCTCTTGGCGATGTCCTCGCCCCAGCGCCGCACATCGGGCCAGTCATAGCCGAACAAATCCAGCGCCCGTCCCACCGTCTGGTCCACCACCTCTTCCAGCGTATGCGGCGCGGCATAGAAGGCGGGCACCGGCGGCAGGATCACCGCCCCCATCTCCGCCAGCGCCGTCAGGCTGCGCAGGTGCCCCAGATGCAGCGGCGTCTCGCGCACCATCAGGACCAGGGTGCGCCGCTCCTTCAGGCAGACATCGGCGGCGCGGCTCAGCAGCGTGGTGGTGACGCCGGTGGCGATCTCGCTCATCGTCTTGACCGAGCAGGGCGCCACGATCATGCCCAGCGTCTTGAAGCCGCCGCTGGAAACCGGCGCGGCGATGTCGTCCACGTCATAGGCGTAGTCCGCCCTGGCGGCCACAGCCTTGGGTTTCAGCGATGTCTCATAGCCGATGGTCATCGCGGCAGGCCCGGTCATCACTAGGTGCGATTCTATCCCCAGCTCCCGGCAGGCTTCCAGCAGCCGGATGCCGTAGGCCGCCCCCGAGGCGCCCGACATGCCGACGATCAGCCGGGGGGTAACCGCCCTGGGCTGCGGCGCTTTTCTGCCGGGGGACCGTGTCATCGGGCTTGGTTAGCATCCCTTTGGGTGCAAAGCGAAGGGGAAGTTCCGCCCACTGTCCCAACCGAAATTGAAGGTGACAGGCACGGGGCCCGGTGCTTTAATTTTGGGGTCTGGAAGCGGCATGTCCGCCAGGCGGACGGCCGGAACGAACCGATGAGGTGAAGGCATGGCCTTGCAGGGACAAATCGAGCACTTGTCCAACCAGCACAAGAAAATTGACGAAATCATAACCGCCGAAATGGCCAATCCCGACTGGGACGAGATGCGGGTCGCGGCGTTGAAAAAGCAGAAATTGCGGATCAAGGACGAGCTGGAACGCTTGCGGAAGAGCGTCCACTAGCCCTTGGCGGTTTGCGGATCGGTGACCCTGGCGCGCAGGAACAGCGCCAGGGCGCCCATTTCGCACAGGGCGGCGGCCAGGAAGGCCGCGCCCGGGAAATAGATCGGCGCCGACGGCCCGGTGAAGCCTGAAAACAAGCCGGTCATGATCAAGGGCGAGAAGATCGCCGTCAGGCTCATGATGCTGGCGATGCCGCCCTGCAGTTCGCCCTGCTCGGTGGGCGGCACCATATGGGACATGATGGCGTTCAGCGCCGGATTGCCCACTCCGCCCAGCGCGAACAGCACCAGGAAGCCGTAGAAGACGCCGACCTGGCTGGCGAAGGCGAAGCCCAGGCAGGCCAGCGTCCCGATGCTGCATCCCAGGATGACGGCGCGCCGCTCGCCCAGCCGCGGCACCAGCACCCGCGGCCCCACAGAGAAGGAGATGGCGGTGAGGATGCCGATCACCACCAGCGAGATGGCGACCTCGCCCGGGCCCCAGCCGAATTTCAGCATGGTGAAATAGGTCCAGGTCGCGGGCATGGCGTCATGCGCCAGGCGCAGCAGCGCCATCACCCCGAACAGTCCCGCCAGCGCCGGATAATGCCCCAGCGAGCGCAGCGCCCCCAGCGGATTGGCGCGCCGCCATTCGAACTTGCGGCGGCGCTCCGGCGGCAGCGATTCCTTCAGCACCAGAAGGCCGAACAGCGCATTGGCCGCCGCCAGCGCCCCCGCCACGAAGAAGGGTGCGCGCACGCCATAATGCTCGCCCAGGAAGCCGCCCAGCGCCGGGCCCAGGATGAAGCCCAGGCCGAAGGCCGCGCCCACCAGGCCGAAATTGGCGGCGCGCTGCTTGGGCGGCGAAACGTCGGCGACATAGGCATTGACGGTGGTGTAGGCCGCCCCCGCCATGCCCGACAGGGTGCGGCCGATGAAGAGCCACAGGATGGTGGGGGCCAGCCCCGTCAGCACATAGTCGAAGGACAGCATCGCCAGCGACAGGATCAGCACCGGCCGCCGTCCGAAGCGGTCGGACAGGGCGCCGATCACCGGCGCGAACAGGAACTGCATCAGGGCGTAGAGAAAGAACAGCCAGCCGCCCCAGCGCGCCGCCTCCGACAGGCCGGTGCCGGTCAGCTCGGTGATCAGCCCCGGCGCCACCGGGATGATCAGCCCCAGGCCGATCGTGTCGATCAGCATGGTGAAGAAGATGAAGGCCAGGGCGCTTCTGCTGCTCACGCGGACTTGGCTTTCTCGCGCAGCACGAATTTCTGGATCTTGCCGGTAGAGGTCTTGGGCAGCTCGGTGAAGACGATGGTGCGCGGCATCTTGTAGCGCGCCAGATGCTCGCGGCAATGCCGGGTGATCTCCTCCGCCGTGGCGCTGCGGCCGGGGCGCAGCTCGATGAAGGCGCAGGGGGTCTCGCCCCATTTGGCGTCGGGCTTGGCGACGACGGCGGCATAGAGCACCGCCGGATGCTTGGCCAGCGCATTCTCCACCTCGATGGAGGAGATGTTCTCGCCGCCGGAGATGATGATGTCCTTGGAGCGGTCCTTGAGCTGGATATAGCCGTCGGGATGGACGACGCCCAGGTCGCCGGAATGGAACCAGCCGCCCTTGAAGGCGGCCTTGGTCGCCGCCTCGTTCTTGAGATAGCCCTTCATCACGATATTGCCGCGGAACATTACCTCGCCCAGCGTCTGGCCGTCGGCGGGCACCGGCGCCATGGTCTTGGGATCGAGCACCGCCAGCGCCTCCAGCGTCTGATAGCGCACGCCCTGGCGGGCCTTCAGCGCCGCGCGCCCGGCCGCGTCCACCCCGTCCCAGTGGCGGTGCCATTCATTGACCACGGCGGGGCCATAGACTTCGGTCAGGCCATAGACATGCACCACCTCGAAGCCCTCGGCGGCCATCGCCGCCAGCGTCGCCTCGGGCGGCGGCGCGGCGGCGGTGAGGAAGGTGACCTTCTGGGGAAAGCTCTTCTTCTCGTCCGGCGCCGCGCCCAGGATGGTCTGCATCACGATGGGCGCGCCGCACAGATGCGTCACGCCATGCTCGGCCAGCGCCTGATAGATCGCGCCCGCCCGTACCCAGCGCAGGCAGACATGGGTGCCCGCCTGCACCGACAGGCTCCAGGGAAAGCACCAGCCGTTGCAGTGGAACATGGGCAGCGTCCACAGGAACACCGGATGGCGCGCCATGTTCGCCGCCAGCACATTGCCATAGCCCATCAGATGGGCGCCGCGATGGTGATAGACCACGCCCTTGGGATCGCCGGTGGTGCCGGAGGTGTAGTTGAGGGCGATGGCGTCCCATTCGTCGGCGGGCATCTGCCAGGCGAAGCCGGGATCGCCCTTGGCGATGAAACGTTCGTAATCCTCGCCCAGCTTTTTGCCGCGCTGCGGGAACTCGGGATCGTCATAATCGATGACCAGGATATTCCGCTTCAGGAGCGCCAGCGCCGCCTTGACCGTGGGGGCGAACTCCCGGTCGGTGATCAGCACCTTGGCCCCGCCATGGCGCAGCATGAAGGCGATGGCCGCCGCATCCAGCCTGGTATTGAGGGCGTTCAGCACCGCCCCCAGCATGGGCACGCCATGATGGGCTTCCAGCATGGGAGGAGTGTTGGCCAGCATCGCCGCCACCGTGTCGCCCTTTTTCACCCCCCGCGCCTTCAGGGCCGAGGCCAGGCGGCGGCTGCGGGCATAGAATTGGCGGTAGGTGTAGCGCAGCCGGCCATGCACGATGGCGACATGCTCGGGAAAGACCTGGGCGGCCCGTTCCAGGGCGGAAAGGGGCGTCAGGGGCTGGTAGTTGGCCGCCACCCGCGGGAGCCCGGTTTCATAGGGCTTTTTGCCGCGCCCGGACGGTTGCTTTTTTAAGGATTTGGGTTGCGACATGGCGGCGGCACGCTAAAGAAAGCCGCAATCAGCGGCAAGCTTTGCCCGCAGGTTTGTCGCGTTCGGGCTTGAGCGGCGCGGCCGGATGCCGCAAAGCCGGTCCCCTAGGAGCAGGAATGTCCATCACCGACCAGCCGCAGGCGGAGCAGCCGAAGAAGGTAGGCCTGATCCGCCGGCTCTATGACTGGATGATGCGCAACGCCACGGGCCGGCATGCCTGGGGGGCGCTGGGCTTCCTCACTTTCGCCGAAGCCTCGGTCTTTCCCATTCCCACCGACATCATGATGATCCCGATGGCGCTGGCCGACCGCAAGCGCGCCTGGCTTCTGGGCGCCTGGTGCACGGTCTGCTCGGTGCTGGGCGGCGCGGTGGGCTATTATATCGGCGCCTTCCTCTATGAATCGCTGGGCGCCTGGCTGATCAGCCTCTACCAGATGGGCGACGACCTAGTGCAGTTCCAGCAATGGTATGACCAGTACGGCGCCTGGGTGATCGTCGGCAAGGGCTTCACCCCCATCCCCTACAAGCTGGTCACCATCGCCTCGGGCTTCGCCAATTACAGCTTCTGGACGTTCATGCTGCTGTCGCTGCTGACGCGCGGCGCCCGCTTCATGCTGCTGGCGGGGCTGATCGTGTGGAAGGGCGAGGTGGCGCGCGACTTCATCGAGAAGCGGCTGGAAGTGACCCTGCTCGCCTTCCTGATCTTCGTCGGCGCGGGCGTCTTCGCCGCCAAGTATCTGTTCTGACCAGGGACGGCGAAGGCTGGCGCGTCTGCCCAGCCGCGCGCTCAAGCGCGCGGCACACATCGCTCAAACGGTCCACCGGACCGTTTTGTTCGCTACGCGAACCGCTCCTTAGTCCTGCTCCAATTCCGCCGACAGCTTGTAGTCGTCGGGCGCGGGCGCGCCTTCGTCGGCGGTGGCGTTGATCTGCGGCGGCGCGGTGGTTTCCGCCACGCTCTTCAGCGTCGCGCCCTTGCGGGTGGCGCGCTTCTGCGCCCGCTCCAGCTTGGCGGCGGCGCGGCTGACGGCCAGGTCGAGCTCGAGCTGCGAGGTCAGGCCCAGCGTCACCGGGTCCACCGCCTTGATGTTGGCCGCATTCCAGTGCGAACGCTCGCGGATCTTCTGGATGGTCGCCTTGGTGGTGCCGATCAGCTTGATGATGTCGGCGTCCGGCATCTCCGGATGGTTCTTGATCAGCCAGTAGACGGCGTCGGGCTTGTCCTGGCGCTTGGAGACGGGCGTATAGCGCGGGGCCCGCTTCTGCTTGACACCGGGCATCTTGTGCTTGGGCGGCGCCATGATCAGGCGCTTGTTGGGGTCCTTCTCGGCCGCGGCGATCTGCTCCCGGGTGAGCTGGCCGGACGCCACCGGGTCCATGCCCTTGATGCCCTTGGCCACGTCCTCGTCGGCGATGCCTTTCACCTCCAGCGGGTGCAGGCCGCAGAAATCGGCGATCTGCTCGAAGGAGAGCGCGGTGTTGTCCACCAGCCAAACGGCGGTGGCTTTGGGCATCAGGGGCTTGCTGTCGGCGGCCATGAGAAGTGTCTCCCGTTGAGCGGGGGCCTTGTCCGGGCCCCGCGCCCCTCGTCAGGTCGATCCTTTCGAGGAAGGCTGGCTTTGTAGCCAAAATCCCCCCGCCAGGAAAGGAAAAAGCCCCGGAACACCATAAAGTGCCGGTTTTCCTGCCTCGCGGCGGTCCGATAAGCGATTCAGATGACCGAGGACGCCAAGGGCGGCATCCATGGAACTGGTCTGGAGGCCATTGCCGGCATCGGGAGGGAAGGCGCCCCCGCCGCCCCCGTGGAGCCGTGCTGATGCCGGACGGCATGGCAGCTCCGCCATGGCATCTTCCCGGCCGATGCTGGTGAGCCGCGACGTTCCGGTGTCGCGGATGCCGGCGGCCAAGCCCGTGCCGACGGCCCCGGTCATCCGGGCTTTGACCGCCAAAGCCGCGCGGCGCTAGCATCGGGCGACTTTCCGCCGGTGCTGACCATGGCAATCGATCCCGAAGAGCCGCGCAAGAAACTGCCCGACATCGTGCTGGGAGAGGACATCTCCGCCCTCTCGGCGCATGAGCTGGAAGCGCGCATCGCCCGGCTGGAGGAGGAGATCGCCCGCTGCAAATCGGCGATCGCCGCCCGCCACGCCACCAAATCGGCGGCGGAAGGCTTCTTCCGGCGCTGAACGCCACCCGCGTTCATCGTTAATATGCACAACAGGTCTGTTGCGGAGAGGTTACCGGCCCTGGATTTCCGGCCTTTCCGGGTTCGCCTTTACCAAGCAAGGCGCTTTTCCCCGCCTGTGCGCGCTGCTAGCGTCGGCCTCTCATTCGGGGAGCGACCATGCAGCAGGAGAGTGACGCGCTGAACGGCCTGACCGCGCGGGACTTCGTCGCCTCGGCGCTGTTCGACCGCACCTTCGACGAAGGCATGACGCTGGTCGAGGAGACGGCGCGCTATCTCGACGGGCGCGGGCGCGAGGAAGCGCGCGCCCTGCCGCGCAAGGCCTCCATGCTCTATGCGGGCGAAAGCATGCGCGTCACTACCCGGCTGATGCAGGCGGCAAGCTGGCTTCTGGTGCAGCGCGCCGTGCGCGACGGCGAGATGGAAGCCAGCGCCGCCGCCGCCGAACGCTACCGGCTGGGCTCGCGCGAGATCTGCCTGGGCGCCTCCGCCGACGGCACCGAGATGCTGCCGGTGGCGCTGCGCGACCTGCTGGCCCGCAGCGACAGCCTTTATCGCCGCATCGCCCGGCTGGATGACGCGCTGTTCGGCGACGGCATACCCACGCCCGCGGGCGCGCGCGAGCATCAGAACCGCCTGGCGCAGGCCTTCGGCGCGGATTAACCCGGCGTCTTCACGGCCCGGGACAAACAAAAACGCCGCCGGAAAAACCGGCGGCATTTTTGTCCGCGCTTTCGCGCCGCCTACGACTTCACGAACCCGGCGAATTTTTTGTTGAAGCGGGGGAGCATCGCGCAGGCGAGCGAAGCGAAGCCGTCGCGCGTGCGACCAGACAATAAAGCGAACCCGCGCCTTACGACTTCACGAAGCCCGCGAATTTCTTGTTGAAGCGGGTGAGCATCGCGCAGGCGAGCGAAGCGAAGCCGTCGCGCGTGCGACCAAGAATAGAAAGCGAACCCGCTTTCCTCAGGATTTAACGAAGCCCG
>Ga0182741_1005091_pt1 | contig 12419 bp, 9 predicted proteins | sample eDN5th37CBELigOP_FD_128874 | JGI IMG/M metagenome (GOLD analysis project Ga0182741, IMG submission 128874) | Enriched Organic Plus compost microbial communities from Emeryville, California, USA - eDNA 5th pass 37_C BE-Lig OP (version 2) (version 2) ...
AAGCCAGCGAGTTCATGGATATCTATAAGCTCGACGTGGTGGAGGTTCCGACCAACCTGCCGCTCGGCCGCGACGACCAGGACGACGAGGTCTATCGGACCAACGCCGAGAAATACCGCGCGATCATCGCGCTGCTCGAAGAATGCAGAGAGCGCGGCCAGCCGGTGCTTGTCGGCACGACCTCGATCGAGAAGTCGGAAACACTGGCCGAGTTGATGCGTCAGAACGGCTGGGAACAGCATGACGTGTCCGATCCCAACGCTTTCGCCTCCTTCTATTCGAGCGACGACAAGGACCGGCGCAAGAAGGTGTTCGCGATCCTCAATGCCCGTTACCACGAGCAAGAGGCCTATATTGTTTCCCAGGCCGGCGTGCCGGGCGCAATCACCATCGCCACCAACATGGCCGGCCGCGGCACCGACATTCAACTCGGCGGCAACGCCGACATGCGCATCCGCCAAGAGCTGGCCGATATGCCCGAAGGCCCGGAGCGCGAGAAGGCTGAGACCGCCATTCGCGAGCAAGTGGCGACCCTGAAAGAGCAGGCGCTGAAGGCCGGCGGGCTGTTCGTTCTGGGCACCGAACGTCACGAGAGCCGCCGCATCGACAACCAGCTCCGTGGTCGTTCCGGCCGCCAGGGCGACCCGGGCCGCTCGAAGTTCTTCTTGTCGCTCGAAGACGACCTCATGCGCATCTTCGGCTCCAACAAGCTTGACGGCATGCTGACCAAGCTCGGGCTGAAGGAGAACGAGGCGATCGTCCACCCCTGGATCAACAGGGCTTTGGAGAAGGCGCAACACAAGGTCGAGGCGCGCAACTTCGATCTGCGCAAGAACATCCTCAAGTACGACGACGTGATGAACGATCAGCGCAAGGTCATCTTCGACCAGCGCCTCGAATGGATGAAGGACGACGTCACGGCCGAGGTCGTCAACGACATGCGCCAGAACGTGGTCGAGGATCTCGTCGCCAAGCACATCCCCGCGGAGGCATATCCGGAGCAATGGGACGTCGCCGGATTGAAAGACGAGCTCCAGCGCGTGCTCAACCTCGACCTGCCCGTTGACGACTGGGCCAAGGAAGAGGGCATCGCCGACGAGGAGATCCTGCAGCGCGTGCAGCGTCGCGCCGACGAGCACATGGCCGCCAAGGTCGCCCAATGGGGCCCCGACGTCATGCGCTATGTCGAGAAATCGATCCTGCTTCAGACGCTGGATCACCTCTGGCGCGAGCACCTGGTGATGCTGGAGCATCTGCGCCAGGTCGTCGGCCTGCGCGGCTATGCGCAGCGCGATCCGCTCAACGAATACAAGTCCGAGGCGTTCAACCTGTTCGAGGCGTTGAGCGAGAACCTGCGCGAGGCCGTCACCTCCCAGCTCATGCGGGTGGAGATCGTGCAGCAGGAACAGCAAGAGCTGCCCGAACTCCCTGAGATGCATGCGCACCATGCCGATCCGTCAACCGGCGAGGACGAACTCGCGCTGGCGGAAGCGGGCGCGGTGACATTGGCGCGCGCCGGCATCACATCGGTGCCGCCGGCCGATCGCAATCCGGCCGATCCCAAGACCTGGGGCAAGGTCGGCCGCAACGAGGCCTGCCCCTGCGGCTCGGGCAAGAAGTACAAGCACTGCCACGGCAAGTTCTGACGACGACGGTCCTGCGCTCTCAGGCATCGCGACCGGCCCGCGCTGGTCCGGTCAAGCGCGATGACCATGCGAAGCGCATTTCGCACCCGCGAATGATCCGATCACGGGTTGGAGCAATCCAGGAAAAGCGTGAAACGGTTTTCCGTCCGAAATGCGACCAAACAAAGCGATGACGCCGCTCAGCGTTTACAAGAAACGATGAGCGGTCTAGCGCCCGGTCATTGCCGGAAATCCATGACGAAATCGTGGATGCCCGACGCAACGAACTGCACGGCGACGCACGTCAGCAAGAAACCCATGATCTTGGTCACGGCCAGCATTCCGTGATGGCCGAGAAACCGCTCGATGATTTTGGCGGAGCGCAAGACCGCGTAAGCGATGCCGATCGTGATCGCCACGCCGGCGATGACGATCAAATAACCAGCGACCTGGTTGTTGTCGGGTATGTGGGTGCCAAAGCCCATGACGACGGCGATCGATCCGGGGCCCGCCAAAGTCGGCATGGCCAGGGGCGAAAAAGAATAGTCGATTTCGGCTTGCTTGATCTCCCCCGCCTGCGCATCGGTCGGTGAGTTCCCATCGCCGCCGCCAAATAACATCTGCATGCCCAGGACCAGAATGATGAGACCCCCGGCCACGCGGATTCCAGGCATCGATATGCCGAAGAGCGAGATGATGCCGTTCCCGAGCAGAAGAAACGCGCAGAGAATGCCAAAAGCATAAAGACAAGCCTTCTTGGCTTGCAGACGCTTGGCATCGTCCGGCAACCGTTGCGTCAAGGACATATAGAGAGGGATGGCGATCAAGGGGTTCATGATCGGCAATAGCCCGATCACCACCAAGAATACGTACTTTATGATCGTCGCGGTTTGATCAATCAAAATGACCTCGATGTCCCGGCCAAGCGGAATCGGTGATGCGGCAGCATTCCGGCTCCGATCGGCTGGAACGCATCTGCACGGCTGACGAACCTGAACGGCCCACATGGCACGGGGTCCGAGTACCGGATCGCACCGGCTTTGCGATCCGTCAAGCCACGCCATCCGAAGCCGAGGCTGCGAGCGACGGCCCTACCGCGTGATCTTCGCGTCGCGGATCACCTTGGCCCACATCTCCAGATCGTTCTTGATCCGGCCTGCCGCCTCCTGAGGCGTCATTTCAAGCCGTGAAAACCCTGCGGCTTCGAAGCGCTCCTCAATCGCCGGCTGCGCCGAGACCTTGATGAACGCGCTGTTGAGCTTATCGACGATCGCTTTCGACGTGCCCTTCGGCGCCATCACCAGAAGCACGGTTCGCGCATCCAGATCGGTTTCACCGGATTCCTTGAGCGTGGGCACGTCAGGCAGCGCCTTGATGCGCTCCGGAGCAATGATGGCAATCGGATGCAGGCGACCGGTCTTGATGAGAGGAATCGCCGGCGGCAGGGCCGCGAAGGCGATCGGCGTGTGACCGCCGGCCGTCGCCTGAAGCGCGGGGCCGCCGCCCTTGAACGGCACATGCACCATGTCGAGCTTCAGTTCGGTCTTGAACATCTCGCCCAGGAGGTGCGGCGTCGATCCGGTGCCTGTCGACGCGAAATTGTACTTGCCGGGCGCCTTTTTGATCAAGGCGATGAGCCCCTTGACATCCTTGGCCGGGAAATCCGGATTCACGACCAGGATGCTCGGCGAGGCGCTGAGGATCGTGATTGGCTCGAAGCCATACGGATCGTAGGGTACCTTTTGGAAACCCGGGTTCACCAGGAAGCTCGAACTCGTAATCATGATCGTATGACCGTCGGGCGCGCTTCGCTGCGCGGCCGCAGCACCGATATTGCCGGATGCGCCACCGTGATTGTCGACGTAAAAGGTTTGCCCCAGCTCCTTGGACAATCCATCCGCCATCAATCGGGCCATGACATCGACCAGCCCCCCCGGCGAGAACGGCACGATGATCTTGACCGGCTGGCTGGGATAATCCCCGGCTCCCGAGGAGTTGCTTTGCGCATGGGCGCCATGCGCGAATATCATCGCGAAACAAGCGGCGGCGAAACGGACATAAACCGACATCAAAAACCCCTCCTCACGCTGAGGCCAAAATCCGTGGCGCTCCCATTTGGAATCAGCCACTTTGAACACAAAGGACAAAGCAGGACTCGTGCCGTTTGACGGGACGCAAGGGCGCTCACTCAGGCTGCCCCCGACCACGGACCCATGACCGCCGAAACACTCTTCGATCGCACCTCCTATTCAATCTTCAGGCCCGTCTTTTCGACCACGACCCGCCAGACTTCAGCTCCCTCTGCACATTCGCGCGATAATCCTCCGGCGTTGCGCCCACGAGAATGAAGCCGAGCTTTCGCAAACGCTCGCCGACCTCCTGCGTCTGGAGCAGTTCCCGCAAATCGCGGCTGATTTTGTCGACAATCGGCTTCGGCGCTCCAGCGGGCGCAACAAAACCTTCGGTGGATTTCAGCACCATGCCGGAATAGTCGGCAAGGCGATCTTCGACCTCGGCGTGGCGCTGAGAAGCCGCAAGCGATAGAGCGGCGGAGGGAATCGCAAAGGCGGTGATTGCAAAGGCGGTGATTGCAAAGAACGTGCATCCGCGCCATGCGCTCCTCAAAACGTCCTCCCTCCAAGTCTTTCGTCACGATTTCCGGCGCGTTTCGGTCAGCCTATCAAAGTCTGTTTCTTGATCGCAAGCAGCCGTCGGTGGATTGAACGTCCGGCTGCCGGCGGGTCATGTCGGGTTTTCCAGCGCAATGCTTGTCGAACCGTTGCATTCCTGCAGCAGACCAGCATTGATACTGCCGCCATGACCATCAAACAGACAACCATCCGATCGCAGGCCAGGCTGCGGGCCACACGCCCGGCCACCTCCAAACCGCCCGTCGACTCGGCGGGCGATATCGAGGCTCTGCTGCATTTCACGGCCCAGCCCGGCTACCTCATTCGCCGGGTTCATCAGGTCGCGGTCGCTATGTTCACCCATGACATGGCCCACCTCGACCTCACACCCGTGCAATATGCCGCCATGGTGACGATCAGATCCTATCCTGGGATCGATCAGCAGGCAGCGGGCTCACGCATCGGTGTCGATCGCACGACGATGAATGACGTCGCCAAGAGGCTGGCAGCGAAAGGGCTTGTTCTCCGGGTGGCCGGGCGCGGGCGCCAATTCAAGCTGACGCTGACCGATGCCGGCACCAATCTCGTCTTGCAAGCAGGGCGGACGGTGCAAAAGCATGGGGACGAGCTCCTGCTTCCGCTGACGGAGAGGCAACGCAGAGACTTCATCGAGTCTCTTCTGACTCTCGTGCATGCGCACACCCAGCGCGAATCGTCCTGAGCCGACCGGCACCTGATCGATTGCAGCGACATGCAGCCGTTCCGTAGCGGGGTCGATTATAGAAAAAGGCTCCGATCCTGAGTTTTATCGGATCGGGGCTCGAACCAGATCGCGCTGGTCTTCAAGCCCCGTAAGGCGCCGGCACGGTCGGCTCCTTGTTCCAATCGGCGATGGGATCATAGCCCCACACCCAGTCGCCGCTGCCATGGAAGCTGGATTTTCCGGCCGCGATCGACTGCTTGTCGGCGCCGCTGTCCTGCAAATGGCGCAACCGCGCATTCGCGAACGACAGGCGCTGCACGCCATGCACCCGCGGGATGCGCACGCGCCGCACATTTGCAAAGGCTTCGACCGGATCGCTGCAGGCATCGAGCCAGCGCGCGAGAATGTAGGCATCCTCAAACGCTTGGCACGCGCCCTGCCCCGCATTCGGAAGCATGGCGTGAGCCGAATCGCCGATGAGCTGAATGCGCCCGCGCCCCCAGTTCTCGGTGAGTGGCCGCGTGAACAGGCCCCATTTCGAGCAGGTCTTCACAAGATCGAAGAGCTTGGCCAAGCGCGGTTCGGCATCGCCGAAATTTGCCCGCATGTCGACGGGATCGCCGAGGGTGGACCAGCCTTCCTCGACCCATTGGTCGGTGTCCTCCTGGACAACGACATTCACCAGGCTTTTGCCGCGCATATAATAGGCAAGGATATGCCGGCCCTTTCCAACCCACTGAATGTGGCCGGTCGGCTCCAGCACGTTCTCCGGAACATCGGCGCCATCGAGCAGCGTGCGCCAGATCATCTGCCCCGTATAGGTCGGATTGTCGTCACCATAGAGCGTTTGGCGGATGACGGAGCGCACACCGTCAGCCGCGATCACCACTTCGGCGTCGATCGACAAGCCGTCGGCAAAGGTGAGCGCGACACGGTCGCCGCGCTCTTCGATGGCTGTCAGCCGGCGCCCGAGATGAATGGTGCTGGGATCGAGCCCGCCCGCCAACACGTCGATCATGTCGGCGCGATGGACCGTGTAATAGGGCGCGCCGTAGCGAGCGGCGATTTTGCTCCGGTCATTGAATTCCAGATATTCGCCCGTGTACATGTTGCGGGTGTACATGCCCGGCGATGAATTGGAGATTGCAGCCAATTCCTCGCCCACGCCCACTGCCTGAAGCGCCTTGACGGCTTGCGGAGATATGTTGATCGCCGCGCCCACCTCCCCAAGCTCCGGCGCAGCCTCGAAAACGTCGGCCTTGATGCCGAACGACTTCATCGCGAGCGCCGCCGTCAGTCCAGCGAGCCCTCCACCAACGATCACCACTTTGAAGTTCGACGACATCCGCCCTCCAATGCACAAGCCCCAGATCCATTATCGGGCAAGGATGCACGATTCAGCGGCACGAAGTGAAGCGCCGGGCCACCGTATCAATATAAGAAACGGTTGTATCAGAATATAAATATACCATACAATAGTCCCAGTTTGCTTGAGCGAACCGACCGAGCAGGCCGTTTTGCAATCCTGATCGTTCCAAAATCTGAGACGAAGATGTTGCCGAAGATGAACAGCTTGAAGAATGCGCCGGGATCGGCGTGATTGAATTTGATCGTTCGGTCGCTCGATGCGCGACTCGTCTGCCGGGAAATGTCATTCCAAAGAACAAATGCCATTCCGAGAAACAGGAGTCCTGCCGTGATGAAACGTCGCGATTTTCTTCGAACGTCGTTGGCCGCGCCCGCGTTGTTGGCCGTTCAAGGACTGCCTGCCTCGCTGCGTGCTCAGTCCGCGAAATTTCCATCGCAGCCGATCCGCACCATCTGGCCGGGCGGCGGCGGCGGCGCTCCTTATGCCATCGTGCGCATGATCGCGAATGCCGCGATGGAGCGTGATGGCACGAACATCGTTATCGAAGACCGTCCGGGCACGACGGTCGGTTCGGTCGCCGTGAAGAATGCCGATCCGGATGGCTATACGATCATGGTCGGCCGCAACTCCACACATGCCGCGAACGTCACGCTGATCAAGGACCTGCCCTACGATCCAGTGACCGACTTCGCGCCAATCACCAATCTGTTCGTCATGAACCAGGCTCTGGTCGTGCCGAGCTCGCTGGGCGTCAACAGCGTGGACGAGTTGCGTGATCTGGCGCGCAAGACACCGGGCGGCCTGTCCTATGCCTCACCTGGTCTCGGCTCCGGCGCGCAACTCATGGCCGCGATGCTGGCCAAGGCATTCGATGCGCCGATGACCCACGTGCCCTATCGCAGCAGCCCTGCGGTTCTGCCCGACCTTCTGAGCGGCCGCGTGCATCTCTTCTTCAATACGCTCCGGCTTTTCCGGGACGAAATCCAGGCGGGACGGATCAAGGTTCTCGCTGTCGCCAGCGACACGCGCTTCAAGCCCAATCCGGACGTTCCCACGCTGGCCGAGGAGGGATATCCCGGCATTGCCATCGAATCGTGGTCCGGTCTGTTCGCTCCGGCGAAGACCAGTCCCGAGCGCATCCAGATACTGAACAAGATGTTCGCAACCGCGGCCCAGAGCATTGCCGACGATGTGGAAGACCGCGGCTTCACCATTCGGACCAGCACGCCGGAAGAATTCAGGACGCTGGTCAAGACCGATATCGAACGGCTCGGAAAGATCATCAAGGCGGTCGGCGCCACGCCTTGACGTGCGCCGGTGCCGGGCCGTCAAACCAGAGCAGACACAAACCTGGAGGATCGATTTCATGTGTGCGGATTCGAATAAGAAACCGCTGGTCCATTTTGTCGGAAGCATTCCGCTGGCCGACACCGAATCCGTATTCCGCGCGCTTTGCGAAACCACCGGCCAGCGCCTGGCACGGGTGCCGGATGGCGAAACCGGCATCCGCAAGGATTGGATTCGCTTCTTGCATGAAGTCATCGCCAACAGCCCGGCAATCGAGCTTGCCTCGGACTTGCCTCCCTTCAGATGGGTCCAGTGGGACGGCAAGCTCGTTCGCGAAATCCCGCGACGCCGGGTCAAGCCGGGCATGATGCCGAAGGTGGACGAGCTCAAGTCCGGCTACGCCGACATGGCCATCGAATCCTGGGCCCTCTTCGACAAGATGCAGAAAGCGGGGACAATCCCGGCCGGCGTCAAGTTTCAGATCTGCCTGCCGACGCCGATCGCACCCACTTACAACGCCATGATTCCTGAAAGCCGTCAGAAACTCCTGCCGGCGCTGACGCAGCACTTCCTGGACGAAGTCGCCAGGATCGCACGCGAACTTCCGAACGATCGCATCGCCATTCAATGGGATGTCTGCCAGGAGGTGCTGGCGTGGGAGGGCTATTACGATCCCGGCCCGGTCGACTTCCGCACCGAAACGCTGGACGTGCTCGCGAAGGTCGGAAACGGCGTGCCCGAAGGCATCGATCTCGGCTTCCATCTTTGTTACGGCAGCCCGGCCAACGAACACATCCTGATGCCGAAAGACACCGGCATCATGGTCGAGATGATCAATGCCATGACGCCGCTCATCAAGCGTCCGATCCAGTTTTTCCACCTGCCCGTTCCAAAGGATCGCACCGACGATGCTTATTTCGAGCCGCTGAAGAATCTCAAGCTGGGCGCGGGCACGGACATTTACATGGGCTTGGTCCATCACGACGACGCCGAAGGCAACGCAGCCCGGCTTGCCGCCGCGCAGCGCTATGCGCGGGTCGACGGCATCGCCATGGAATGCGGAATGGGTCGTGACGATCCGGCCAGGCTGCCGGCCGTTCTGAAGGCGCATATGACCACCGCCGAGACAGGGCCCGCCTGAGTGCGACCGCCGCATCGGAAATCATCGAGGGTCCGCACACGCGGGCCCTCGGCGTTTTTGAGAGCACCATTCGAGGGAGACGCCGCGTGCAATGGGCTCCCCTTGGGGCCCCCGGTCAGGCCGCTTCGCGCGTCGCGCTGAAATGGCTGAGATAGCGCGATTTGATCTGCGCCACCGGCAGGATGATCAGCACATCGGTGGTGCCGAACTGATGATCTATCACGGCGCCGTCACCAATATAGGCCCCGAGGCGCAGATAACCCTTGATCAACGGCGGCAACGCTCGAAGCGCCTGCCCCTCGTTGATGCTGTCCTTCGGCAGACGATCCATTTCCACGTAACGGTCCGCGCGCGCGCTGGCGCCCCAGCCTTCGGGCCCGCGCGCGAAATGATGCAGGAACGACAGCGGCAGGGCCAACCGATCGGGATCGGTGCCCTCGAAACTCGCGCATCCGATCATGACGTCGGGCTGATGTTGGGCCGTATAGGCGCCGATGCCGCGCCACAGAAGTTCGAGTGTGCGCTTGTTGCGATAGGGTCCCAGCACACAGGAACGGCCCAACTCCAAGAATCGCAACTCGGGCCGGCCTGAGATCAGGGGATCGATATCGTATTCGATCGCGGTGTAGAAACCGCCATGTACGCGCGCCACCTCTTGCCTGAGCAATCGGTAGGTGCCGACCACGGCGGGAGCAGACAGCCCATCCGTGCCGCGCGCATCGTGATCGATCACCATCAGGTGGTCGCAAATCGCATCGAAGGCATCGACATCGCGACGGACCATCAGCGTTGCCAGATCGGCAATGGCTCCGCCATCCCGATAGAAAACCTGATAGCGCAACCGCTGCGCCTGACGGACCTCCGCGGCACTGCGCGCGAAGCGCACCTCCAGCGATCCTGACTGCGCGACGGCCTCTGAAAGCGGATCGCGACGATCAAGAACGGTCAGACCGCCGAACGCCTTGATGCCCGGCCACAGGCCGACGCTTCGCGCCGACGGCCAGAAGCCGTCAAGCAGAGGCCGTTGCGGTATCGGCGCGCGACTCAGCATCGAGATCCCCTCGGCGCCGGCGAATTGCCGTCGCCCCGCTTATGGAGCCGAAACATGGCGTGTTGGTGGATTCAAGACAAGCGACTCCGGCCGATCAACGGCCCCGAACGCATCGGATGTCAAATGCGCGGCAGATGTTAGCGGGGGAAAAGCATGACGACGCCCAACTGGCCAGCTAGCGCCCATCAGCTCAAAAAAAAACATGGTGCCGGTGGAGGGATTTGAACCCCCGACCACCCGCTTACGAAGCGGATGCTCTACCACTGAGCTACACCGGCGATGCGCCGCACTGATTATCCGCGCCCGGCCGGCTTGGCAAGCAAAGCGGCGCGATCCCGGCGGCTGGACGCCTTTTCAGCATGCGCCAGACGCCGTTACAAACCAAAAGGCCCCCGATGACGGCCCGGCTCGGGCTGTGGCTCCAGATCCGGATTGGCGTCGGGTCCGGGATCGTCAGGAGCGTGGGTCATGGGGATCACGGTCTCGATTCGCCGTGGCGCCAGCTTGGAGTCGGACTTGGGTTCGGGCTCGGACCTGGGTTCAGGCTCGGACCTGGGTTCAAGCTCGGACTTGGGCTGGAAATCCGGCTGAGGCGGCTCCTGAGCAACCGCCAGCTCGGTTTTCGCGCCCGCCCCGGGCGCTGACGTCCGCTCCACACCAGCCGGTTCAGCCGGCACGATCTCCGCCGGGTCGACCGACGCGGCAGGCTCAGACGACTGCACCTCGATAACCGGCGTCTGGGGCACCGGCTCGTCGGCGATCTCGATCACCTCGCGCCGATCGGACAACTCAGCCAGCGGGACCTTCCAGACGAAGGCATCGATCCGCCCGCTCACAGGCGAGACCGGAAGCCAGCGATCGGACACGATCCCGTCCGCGGTCCACGCCGGATCGCGCGCGGCGCGGAGCGCACGGGCCATCCACTCCCGGGCCCGGCCCTCATCGCCGCTCTCGCGACTTTCGATTTCCGCCATCAGCACGGCGACACGCTGCGTCGGCTCCCGCAGCAAGGGACGAAGCGCGGCCCTGGCCACGGCGAACTCCTGCGCCTCCATGGCGGCCCTTGCCACCGCAAGAGCGCTTTCCGGATTGCCCGGGGCCCGATCCGCCAGGCGCTGGACGCGGGCCAGCCGCTCGCGCGCGGAATCGCCAATCCGCAGATGGGCATAGGTATCGGCCAGGTCGGGATGCGGATTGGCTGTCCAGGCGGCCTCGACGATGCGGCTGGCCTTGCGCAGGTCGTTGGCCTCGCCGAGCAGCCGGCCAGCCAGTTCCGCGGCAGGAATCAGGTCCGGAGCGAGCTTGACGGCCTCCAGCGCCCGCGGGAGGACACGGTCGCGATCCTGCCCCTCCTGCTCAGCCGCAAGCGCCTGCGCGGTCAATAGAACCGCGCGCTGGCGACGATAATCCGCTCGCTTCATCAGCCCGTTGCGATTGTTGCGATCGAGCGCCGCAAGCGCCCCGGTCCAATCGCCGGCCGTGCTCCGAAACTCCAGCACCGCCTGCCCGGCCCAGCCCAGCGATGGCGCGGTTTTGGCGGCCGCTTCGGCATAATAGCGCGCCGCCGTTCCATCCTCGCGGCGCCGGGCCTCGATGAACAATCCGCGCAAGCCCAGGAGCTTGGTGTCGTCGCGCTCGGCCATGGTCCGGAACGCGGCCTCGGCGTCCTCGCGCCGGCCTTCGAGTTGCGCAACCTGGGCTTTCAAAAGCAAGGTCAACGGCTCGGCGGGCGCGATCCGTCCGGCGTCCGCCGCATAGCGAGCGGCTGCGTTGCGATCGCCCGCGCCGACCGAAATCAGCCCCCGGGACATCGCGTGATAGCTTCTGATGCCGCGCCGCTGGTTGAGATAGGTCGAAATCCAGCCGGGCGAGCGCAAAATCGCGCGCACGAGCGACCAGAGCAGCATCGCCAGCACGATCAGAAACGCGATCGCGGCGATCAGAACCGTCACCGAGGTCTCGATGCGGTAGCCCTGCCACAGCACCATGACCTCGCCCGGCCGGTCGGCGAGCCAGGTGACGCCCAGCGCGAGCAAGCCCACCAGAATCAGGAAAGTGATAACGCGGATCATCGGGTGTTCGCTTGCTTGGTGTTCGCTTGGCTTAAGGAGCAGGCTTGAGGGCGGCGACCGCGCCGGTGGCGAATTCACGCGCGGTTTCCAGCGCACGCTGACGAGCTTGCGCCCTCGCGATCCAGTTTTTTGCCGGCGCACGCACATCCTCCGGCAGCGCCGAAAGCTCGGCGATCGCGGCGGACAGGTTGCCCTCGGCGGCACGAGCCTCGGCACGCGACAAGACCGCGGCCGGATCGCTGCCGGGCACCTCGTCCGCCGGCCGCACCCGAACCAGGCGCTGCGCATTGATCTGAAGGCGTTCCAGGAAGCCGCCGCTTTCAGCCGATCCTTTCCCCGCCCGCTGAAGCATGTCAGGAACGAGCCCGGACAGAGCGTGGCTCAAGGCGGCAGCGCTCGGAAGCCCGCTTTCGGCAAAGGGATGGAGGGATGCCAGCGCAGCCTTGTCCTCCGCCAGCGATGCGGCGGCGGCAAGCTCGCTCTGGAACGGCTCATTGCGCTGGACCGCCGCGCGCAACGCGGAGGCAGCCTGCGCCCGCCT
>Ga0182741_1005093_pt1 | contig 12417 bp, 9 predicted proteins | sample eDN5th37CBELigOP_FD_128874 | JGI IMG/M metagenome (GOLD analysis project Ga0182741, IMG submission 128874) | Enriched Organic Plus compost microbial communities from Emeryville, California, USA - eDNA 5th pass 37_C BE-Lig OP (version 2) (version 2) ...
CGCGACGACGAGGGCGACCATCGCCTCGGCGACGACACCCGCCGCGGGCACCGCGCACACGTCGGAACGCTGGTGGATCGCGACGGCCTCGTCGCCGGTGGTCATGTCGACCGTCGACAGGGCGCGCGGCACGGTCGAGATCGGCTTCATCGCCGCCCGCACGCGCAGGGCCTCACCGTTGGTCATGCCGCCTTCGATGCCACCGGCACGGTTGCTCGAGCGGAGCACACCGTCGGGACCGGGCTTCATCTCGTCGTGGGCGGCGCTGCCGCGTCGGCGCGCGGTCTCGAAACCGTCGCCGACCTCGACACCCTTGATGGCCTGGATTCCCATGAGGGCCGCGGCCAGTCGCGCGTCGAGGCGATCGGCACCGCTGACGAACGAACCGAGGCCCACGGGCAGCCCGTGCACCACGACCTCGACGATGCCGCCGAGGGTGTCGCCGTCGCGCTTCGCGGCCTCGATCTCGGCGATCATGGATTCCTCTGCGGCCTTGTCGTAGGCGCGCACGGGGCTCGCGTCGATCGCGGCGAGATCGTCGGCACCGGGTTCGGGGCCGACATAGGGATCGGATGCGCCGATGGAGATGACGTGCGAGACGACCTCGGCGCCGAACGCCTGGCGCAGGAAGTTCCGGGCGACGGTGCCGGCTGCCACGCGTGCTGCGGTCTCTCGGGCGCTGGCGCGCTCGAGGACGGGACGCGCGTCGTCGAAGCCGTACTTGAGCATGCCCGCGAAGTCGGCGTGGCCGGGGCGGGGACGGGTCAGCGGCGCGTTGCGCGCCTGGCCTTCGAGCAGTTCGGCATCGACCGGGTCGGCGGCCATGATGGTCTCCCACTTGGGCCATTCGGTGTTGCCGATCTCGATCGCGATCGGGCCGCCCATTGTGCGTCCGTGCCGGACGCCACCGATCACGGTGACCTTGTCGGCCTCGAACTTCATGCGTGCGCCGCGGCCGTAGCCCAGTCGCCGTCGCGCAAGTTGCTCCGAGATGTCGTTCGACGTCACCTCGACTCCGGCGACCATCCCCTCGAGCATCGCGACGAGGGCGGGACCATGGGATTCTCCAGCAGTTATCCAACGCAGCACAGGTCCATCCTTCCATGTTCGTCCGCCGACTCGACATGCCGCCCCTGGTCAACCCGTCGAGATCGCCGCCAGGGCCGCGGCGGCGCACATCGACGGTCCGTGCGGAAGCACGCGCGGAGCGGCATGCGCTTCCCCGCAGCGGGCCTCCCGGAGTCGCAGAATCAGGGCCGCACCTGCGGTGAGGACGGGTGGGAGCAGTGCACCGAGAAGCACTGCCGAGGGGCCGGCGAGTCCGGTGACGGCACCGAGTCCGAGGGCGAGTTTGACGTCGCCCGCACCCACCGATCGCGGTACCGCGAGGTGGGTGATCAACAACGGTGCCGCGAGCAGAAGTGCACCGGCGAACGCTGCCCGGCCGTGCCCCGTCGCCGCGGCCACGCCGAGGATCGTGCCCGCTCCCCCGAGCGTCAGCACGTTCGGCAGACGCCGCACGAGCAGGTCGACGGTGCTCAGGCACACGCACCACCATCCGAACATCGCTGCTCCGACGACCGCGGCGCCCGTGGTGATCGAGACCGCGACGAGTGCGGCCGCCGCGCATGCCGCCTCGCACGAACCCGGGGGCGGCCGACGACCGGCCGTTCTTCCCGCCACCACACGCACGATCGCTCCCACGCCCACGCCGAGGACCACCATCGCGAGCCCACCCACCGTCTCCCCTGCCACGACCCGGAGCATCCCCCATCCGCACACGTCGGCAGGGTGTTCGCGCGGTGTCCGGCCCGGTCCTGTGGACAGGCACACCTCCTGTGGACAAAGCCGCACGGTGCGGCGATCGTCCTGCGAGGATTGCCGGAGTCTGTCGGTTCCGGTCGGAAGGTTCTGGTCGAATGGAGATTTCGTCGCTGCTCGAACACGTGGGCACGGCCATCGACGTCGTCGGAGTCGGCGTCATGGTGATCGGCGCAGTGGCGGCGACGTGGATCGCGGCGACCGCGCGGCGGCGCGGGCCGGATTCGGAGATCTACGAGCCGTACCGGCGCAATCTCGGCCGGTCGATCCTGCTCGGCCTCGAATTCCTGGTCGCCGCCGACATCATCAAGACCGTCGCCGTCACGCCGACCTTCACGTCGGTGGGTGTGCTGGCGGTCATCGTGCTCATCCGTACCTTCCTGAGCTGGTCGCTGCAGCTGGAGATCGACGGCCGGTGGCCGTGGCAGCGTTCGGTTCCCGAGGCCGAGACGACGACCGGCACGACACCGGCTACCTGAGCGCGTCCCGCAGGTCGTCGCGGCGACGCAGGAGATGTGCGCGTTCGACCGCGTTCTCCGTGCGCGCCGCAGCGGTGGTGTACGCCTCGCTCGCCTCGGTGATCCGGCCGAGGCGGGCGAGCAGGTCGGCCCGGACGGCGTGGAAGACGTGGTACCGCTCGAGGTCGAGGCGGTCGACGATCCCGAGAGCCGCTGCGGGACCCTCCACTTCGGCGAGTGCGACGGCCCGGTGCAACGCGACGACCGGTGTGGGATCCGCGGCCATCAGCAGGTCGTAGAGCGCGACGATCTGCGCCCAATCGGTGTCCTCGAAGGTGGGCGCGTCGGCGTGCACCGCGGCGATCGCGGCCTGGATCTGGTAGGGCCCCGGCCTGTTCCAGCGCAGGGTGCGCCGCACGAGCGCCTGCCCTTCGTCGATCAGCGCGCGGTCCCACCGCGAGCGGTCCTGGTCTGCGAGCAGGACGAGTTCGCCGCCGCGCCCTGTCCGCGCGACGCGTCGGGATTCGCCGAGGAGCATCAGGGCGAGAAGTCCCGTGGTCTCGGGATCGTCGGGAACGAGTCCTGCCAGCAAGCGGGCCAGCCGCACCGCCTCCGAACACAGATCCGTGTCGGCGAGTTCGGGTCCGGTGCTCGCCGTGTGGCCCTCCGTGTACACGAGATAGAGCACGGACCGCACCGCGTCGAGGCGTTCGGGAAACTCGTCCGGGGACGGGATGCGGAACGGGATGCGCGCGTCGCGGATCTTTCGTTTGGCGCGGGAGATCCGTTGCCCCATCGTCGTTTCCGGCACGAGGAAGGCCCGGGCGATCTGCGTGGTGGTGAGCCCGCCGAGCAGGCGCAATGTCAGCGCGACTCGTGCCTGAGCCGCGAGCGCCGGGTGACAACAGGTGAAGATCAGACGGAGGCGGTCGTCGGGGATCTCGGGCGAGACGACCGCCTCGGGGTCGAACGCGACGCCGGATGTCGGGTGGAGCAGGTCCGCCTCGGCGTGCTTGACCGATCGTGCGGCCTCCCGCCTCGCCCTGTCGATCGCCCGGCGACGGGCGGTGGTGATGATCCAACCGGCCGGGCTCGGTGGGATGCCTTCCCCGGGCCATCGTTCGACGGCGGTCGAGAAGGCGTCCTGCACCGCGTCCTCGGCGACGTCGATGTCGCCGAGGACGCGGGTGAGCACGGCGACCGCGCGGCCGTACTCCTCACGGAAGATGCGACCGATGTCGGCGGTGGACGGCCCGGTCATCGAGGTGTGCACGTCATCCGGCGCAGGATCCGAACTCCAGGGGCCGCACCTCGATGGGCAGTGTGGTGGCATCGGCGAGACCGCGCGCCCACTTCAGCGCCTCGTCGAGGTCGGGCACGTCGATCACGTCGAAGCCACCGAGATGCTCCTTGCCCTCGATGTACGGACCGTCGGTCGTCACCGTGTGCCCCTCGTCCGTGCGCACGACCGTCGCCGTGTCCGGTGGGTGCAGGCCGCCGGAGAACACCCGGATCCCTGCCTCCTGGATCTCGTTCTGCCACGCCTCAACCTTCTTCATGATCGGTTCGAGGAACTCCGGTGACGGCGGTTCGCCGTCCGGCTGGTAGATGCTCAGCAGGTACTGCGCCATGTCGGGGTCCTTCCCCTCGGCGGCCGGCGGTTCCGGCCTCTCACCCTCTATACGAACGGTAGGGCGCCGATTCGACACCTGCGCGGAGAAAGCCGCTGCCCACCCGCGCAGGCGCAGCGGGTGGGCAGCGGACGACGTCGGGTGCGGCTACTGCGCGACGAGCTCGAGGATGGTGGCGTTGGCCTGTCCGCCGCCCTCGCACATGGTCTGCAGGCCGTAGCGGAGGTTGTTGCGGCGCATGTGGAAGATCATGTCGGTGAGGATGCGGGCACCGGAGCCACCGAGCGGGTGACCGAGGGCGATCGCACCACCGTTGGGGTTGAGCTTGTCCTCCGGCGCGCCGATCTCCTTCTGCCAGGCCATGGGCACCGGAGCGAACGCCTCGTTGACCTCGAAGACGCCGATCTCGTCGACGGTGAGACCGGACTTCGCGAGCGCCTTCTCCGTCGCCGGGATGGGTGCGGTGAGCATGATGACCGGGTCGGAGCCGGTCACGACGGCGGTGTGGATCTTCGCGAGCGGGGTGAGACCGTACTTCGCGGCGGCCTCTTCGCTCATGATCAGCAGCGCCGCGGAGCCGTCGGAGATCTGCGAGGAGTTTCCGGCGTGGATGACACCGTCCTCCTTGAAGACGGTCTTCAGGCCGGCGAGCTTCTCCACGGTGGTGCCGCGGCGGATGCCCTCGTCCTGCGAGACGACGGTTCCGTCCGGCGTGGTGACCGGCACGATCTGGTCGGCGAACAGTCCGGCGTCCTGTGCGGCCGCGGCGCGTTCGTGCGAGCGCGCGGAGAAGGCGTCCACGTCGGTCCGGCTCAGGCCCCACTTCTCGGCGATCATCTCGGCACCGATGCCCTGGTTGGGCCGCACCCCGTCGTACCGCTCGAGGAAGGCCTCGGGGTAGGGCGACCCGCCCCCGGAGGTCGAGGTGCCCATGGGCACCCGCGACATCACCTCGACGCCACCGGCGACGACGACGTCGTAGTGCCCCGCTTCGACGCTCGCGATCGCGAAGTTCAGCGCCTGCTGGCTCGAGCCGCACTGCCGGTCGATGGTCACGCCGGGCACCGACTCCGGCCAGCCCGCCGTGAGCACCGCGGTGCGGGCGATGTCGATAGCCTGCTCACCGGCCTGCTGCACGCAACCCCAGATGACGTCCTCGACGACCGACGGATCGATGCCGGCGCGCTCGACCAGCGCGTTCAGCACCACGGCGGACAGCTGTGCCGGGTGCACGCCGGACAGTCCGCCGTTCCTCCTGCCGACAGGCGTACGCACGGCCTGGACGATCACTGCACTCATATTTGCTCCTTCTCGGCCCGCAGGCGACAGCGGTGACGGCCGTCACGGCCGTCGGACGGGTCCGACACTACTTCGCGAACGGGCCGGAAAGTGCTTGCGGACCATTCTTGTTCGGTATCGGACCCCTCACCCGTATCTATGGATCGAGGAGCGTGCGGGTTCTCAGGCCGGGTGCGGAGAATTCAGGTCGAGCCCGACGGCGCGCGCCATCTCCGCGCGCGGCGCGGGCAGCCCCGTGAACTGCTCGACCTGCCCGAATGCCTGGTTCAGGAGCATGTGCAGACCACTGACGACGCGGACACCGCGTGCCTCGGCCGCTGTCGCCAGCGGTGTGGGCCAGGGGTCGTAGATCGCGTCGAGGATGCAGGGGGCGTGCGCGAGGGTTTCTGCGTACGGCGCTGCCGCGGGTGCGGGCACGGTGCTCACGAGCGCACCGGCCTCGGCGCAGACCCGGGCGAGTTCGGGTGCGTCGAACGACAACCACCGAGCCTCGATGTCGTCGTCGAGACAATCGAACGTCGCGCGAGCCTTCTCCTCGGACCGGGCGACCACGGTCACCGAGCGGATACCGAGGTCGGTCAGACCGACGAGCGCCGGTCTCGCGGTACCCCCCGAGCCCACGACGACCGCCGACGCGTCGGACAGATCGCCGACGCCGGCCGAGCGCAGTGCGCCGGACACACCGTCGACGTCGGTGCAATCGGCACGCCATCCGTCGTCGAGGCGGACGAGGGTGTTCGCCGAACCGATCCTCACCGCCCGCTCGGTGCGTTCGGTGGCGAATTCGAGTGCCGCGAACTTGCCGGGCATCGTGACGGACAGGCCGACCCATTCCTCACCGAGCGAGGACACGAGTCCCGGCAGTTGTTCACCGGTGCATTCGATGCGTTCGTAGGTCCACTCGGTCAGCCCGAGTGCCCGGTACGCCGCGAGATGCAGCAGGGGCGACTTCGAGTGCGCGATGGGTTTCCCGAGGACCGCCGCCCTCCGGACACCCGACTTCGGATCAGCGGCCACTGTCGAGGATCCCGCTCGCGAGTGCCAGTTCGGTGTTCTGCAGGTGCTCCTCGTAGGAGTTCGCGAAAAGCGTGGTGCCCTGGTCGTCGATCGTCACGAAGTAGATCCATTCGCCCGGTTCCGGGTTCTCCATCGCCTGCAGAGCGCCGATGCTCGGTGAGGAGATGGGCGTCGCCGGCAGACCGACCATGGCGTAGGTGTTCCAGGGGGTCACCCGCGCGCGGTCGGCGTCGGTGGTCGCGAGTTCGGTCTCGTCGAGCTCGTAGTTGACGGTCGAGTCGAACTGGAGCATCTGGTCGATGTCGAGGCGGTTGAGGATCACGCGCGCGACCTTCGCGAAATCCTGTGGCAGGGCCTCACGTTCGACGAGCGATGCGGAGATGAGCATCTCGTACGGGGTCAGGCCTACGCGTGCGGCCGCCTCGGTGATCCCTGTCGCGTCGTAGCTCGACGCACTCTCCGATACGAGACGGGCGAGGATCTCGACGGGTTCGGCCGTCGGATCGAAATCCCAGCTGCCCGCGGCGATGAGGCCTTCGAGTTGCCGCCTGCGGTCGGGCACGTTCGCCACCGCGTCGCGCGCCCATTCCGGGACGCCGAGCGCCTGCAGGTCCGGGGTGGCGCCGGCCGCGTCGAGTTCCTCGTAGGTGACGCAGTTCTCGGCGGCCGGATCGCCGTGGCAGCTCGCCTCGGCGATGAGTGTGTAGATGCCCTTGCGGACGGCACCGGTGTTGACGTCGCGGATGTCGTGCAGCTGCCGCCCTTCGGAGATCACGAGCGCACCGACCCGGCTGGCCGGGTCGACGAGGGCGGCGACGGCGTCGACGGCCGGGATGTTGGTGGCCACCTGATAGAAGCCGGGCTGCAGCGAGTTCATCCCCGGGTTCTGCACGGCCGCTTCGTAGAAGGCGGCGGAACTCGCGACGACCCCCTTGTCGACGAACTCGCTGCCGATCTCCCCGGCGGTTTCGCCCGGGTTGACCTGGACGACCACGGCGGGCCCGGGAGGCCCGGTGAAGTCCGGCGGAAGGTTCGTGCCGAGGAAGCGGTCGTAGGCGAGATAACCGCCGCCCACGACGACGAGCAGGAGCACCGCGGCGGCGAGCGCGCCCACGACACGACCGCGCTTCTTGCGTCCGCGCGCCTTCGGATCGCGGCGTGCGGCGCGTTCCGAACCACCGACTGCGGCGGGAACCGCACGCTGCTCGGCGGTGATTTCCTCCGCTGCGACCGCGTCGTCGGCGGGGTCGTCGTCCCGGTAGGCATCCCGGTTCGCGTCGCGTGCGGCGTACGAGTACCCGCCCGGGTACTCGTCGTCGAGGTGCCCCCCGTCGAGAGGTGCCCCGTCGGAGTGACCGGCCGGAGCGTATCCGGCGTCGGCGTCGGTGGGTCCGGCGTGTTCGTACCCGGATGCTGCGTAACTCTCGCCGTAGCCCTGCTCGGCGTAGCCCTGCTCGACATACCCCTGATGCTCCTCGGCGTAACCCTGCTCGCCGTAAGCCGGGTCGGCATAACCCTGTTCGGGATAACCCTGTTCGGGGTGGCCGGGCGGCGGGCCGTCGAACACACCCGGCTCGAAGTTCAGGACCGTGGTCTCGTGATCGTCCGGATCGGGTCGACGGGCCTCCGGGGTCTCACCCGGGGCGCCCTCGTACGCACCACCGCCGTACGGGTCGTGCCCGTACGCATCGTGACCGTGGGGGTCGGATGCGTACGGATCGTCGTACCGGTAACCCGGTTCGGATCGATACGGATCCTCGGATCGCGTGCGATACGGATCCTCGGATCCGGTGCGATCGACCGGAGGTTGCGTGTACCCACCGGCATAGGGATCCGCGAACAGATCCTCCCGTGCGTTCTCCGAATGGTCGTCGTGTCGTCCGTGCCGGCTCACCGGCTGCCCCCCGCGTCACGCCCCGACTCGTTCACTACCGAACTCCGCTCGTCCAACCAACCCTGCAAGATGGCCACGGCGGCAGCCTGGTCGATGACCGGCCGCGCACCTCGCGCACTCACCCCGCTCTCGCGGAGGGCACGCGCCGCAGTGACCGTCGTGAAGCGTTCGTCGGCCAGGCGCACGGGAACGTCGGGTAGGGCACGGCGAAGTCGACGCGCGAAGTCGCTCGCCAGTTTCGCAGCCTTGCCGGGCTCACCGCGCAGTGTCTGCGGCAGCCCGACGATAACCTCAACAGCCTCGTATTCCCTAACGATGTCGGCGATGCGCCGGATATCGGGTGCGTCGGGTCCGCGTACCTTCGAACGCGGCACCGTCTCGACGGGGGTGGCGAGGATGCCGTCGGGGTCGCTGGAGGCGACCCCGATCCGGACGCTGCCGACGTCGACTGCGATGCGGCGACCACGGCCGGGATCGTCCTCTCCGGGACGATCGGGGCGCGGCGTTTCGGCCACGCTCAGCCGGCCAGCTCGCTCAGGCGGGCACGGAAGGCGTCGAGTGCTGCCGGGATACCGGCCGGATCCGACCCTGCGCCCTGCGCCATGTCGGGCTTGCCGCCACCGCGACCACCGATCGCGGGACCGAAGCTCGCGACGAGGTCGCCGGCCTTGATGCCCTTCTCCTGCGCGGCCTTGCTGGTGGCGACGACGAAGGGCACCTTGCCGTCGGCGTTGCCGAGAAGCAGCACCACGGCGGGCTCCGTGCCGAGCCGGCCACGGACGTCGGACGCGAGCGTGCGCAGGTCGTTGCCGACGACACCCTCCGGGGCGGCCTCGGCCACGACGAGCACATCACCGACGCGCTGCGCCTTGCCCGCGTACGTTCCGGCTGCGGCGGCGACGTTCGCGGCGCGGGTCTTCTCGAGTTCCTTCTCGGCGGCCTTGAGTCGGTCGAGCAGGGCCTCGACACGTCCGGGCACCTCCTCGGAGGGAACCCTCAGGGTCGAGGACAGGCCTGCGAGCAGCGCGCGTTCCTTCGCCAGGTGGCGGTAGGAGTCGAGACCGACGTACGCCTCGACGCGGCGGATACCGGAACCGACGGACTGCTCACCGAGGAGCGTGACGGTGCCGACGTGCGAGGAGTGCTGCACGTGCGTACCGCCGCACAGCTCCATCGAGAACGGGCCACCGATCTCGACGACGCGGACCTCGTCGCCGTAGTTCTCGCCGAACAGGGCCATCGCACCCATCTTCTTGGCCTTGTCGAGGTCGGTGACGAAGGTGTTGACGGGATAGTTCGCCGCGACGGCCTCGTTGGTGACGGCCTCGATGTCCTGCTTCTGCTGCTCGGACAACGCGCCCGGCCACGAGAAGTCGAAGCGCAGGTAGCCGGGCTTGTTGAGCGAACCGGCCTGCACGGCGTTGGGGCCGAGCACCTCGCGCAGCGCGGCATGGACCAGGTGGGTGCCGGAGTGACCCTGGGTGGCGCCCTTGCGCCACTCGGGATCGACCTGCACGAGGACGGCGTCGCCTTCGACGACCTGACCCTCGAGCACCGTGACCTTGTGCGTCCACAACTGCTTGGCGATCTTCTGGACGTCGTCGACCTTGATCTTCAGGCCCGGGCCGGTGATGGTGCCGATGTCGGCGATCTGACCGCCGGACTCCGCGTAGAGGGGGCTGCGGTCGAGGATCAGCTCGACCTGCTGGCCCGCGCTCGCCGCGTGCAGACGCTCGCCACCGGTGATGACGGCGAGCACGTGTGCCTCGGTCACCAGCTCGCTGAAGCCGGTGAACTCGGTGGGACCGCGGTCGAGGAGTTCCTTGTAGACGGTCAGGTCGGCGTGGGCGTGCTTGCGGGCGCGGGCGTCGTCCTTGGCGCGCTGGCGCTGCTCGGCCATCAGCGACCGAAAGCCCTCCTCGTCGACGGTCAGGCCTGCCTCGGCCGCCATCTCGAGGGTGAGGTCGATCGGGAACCCGTAGGTGTCGTGGAGGGTGAACGCCTCGGTGCCACCGAGCACGTTCTTCCCCTGCGACTTCACGGTCTCGACGGCGCCTTCGAACAGCTTGCTGCCGGTGCCGAGGGTCTTGAGGAAGGCCGTCTCCTCGCCCACCGCGACGGTCTCGATGCGCGAGAAGTCGGTGTCGAGTTCGGGGTAGGACGGAGCCATGGTGTCGCGCACGACCGCCATGAACTCGCGCATGGTCGGCTTGTCGGCGCCGAGCAGACGTGCCGAGCGCACGATGCGGCGGAGCAGGCGGCGCAGCACGTAGCCGCGGCCGTCGTTGCCGGGGTTGACGCCGTCGACGATGAGCATCGCCGCGGTGCGGGCGTGGTCGGCGATGACGCGGAAACGCACGTCGTCGTCGTGCTTCGCGCCGTAGACGGCGCCGGTGAGTTCGGCGGCCTTGTCGATCACGGGGCGCAGCAGGTCGGTCTCGTAGACGTTCTCGACGCCCTGGAGCAGGAAGGCGACGCGCTCGACACCCATGCCGGTGTCGATGTTCTTCTTCGGCAGCGGGCCGAGGATCGGGTAGTCGTCCTTGGCCCCGCCCTCACCGCGCTCGTTCTGCATGAAGACGAGATTCCAGATCTCGATGTAGCGGTCCTCGTCGGCCTCGGGGCCGCCTTCGACGCCGTAGTCGGGGCCGCGGTCGTAGAAGATCTCGGAGCAGGGCCCGCACGGGCCGGGGATGCCCATCGACCAGTAGTTGTCCTTCATGCCGCGGCGCTGGATGCGCTCCTCGGGCACGCCGACCTTGTCGCGCCAGATCCCGAATGCCTCGTCGTCGTCGAGATACACCGTCGCCCACAGCTTCTCGGGATCGATGCCGTAGCCGCCGTCCTCGACGGACCCGGTGAGCAGCGACCACGCGAAGGTGATGGCTTCTTCCTTGAAGTAGTCGCCGAACGAGAAGTTGCCGGCCATCTGGAAGAAGGTGTTGTGGCGGGTGGTCTTGCCGACCTCCTCGATGTCGAGCGTGCGCACACACTTCTGCACCGACGTGGCGCGGGTGTAGGGCGGGGTCTGCTGGCCGAGGAAGTAGGGCACGAAGGGGACCATGCCGGCGTTGACGAACAGCAGGTTGGGATCGGCGAGGATCAGCGACGCGCTGGGCACCTCGGTGTGTCCCGCCTTCACGAAGTGATCGAGAAAGCGCCTGCGGATCTCGTGGGTCTGCACGTCGATGGTCCTTTTGTGGTCTGGCGATGGTGTGAACTACCCGGGACGGGCGGTCGATCCTGTCGATCGGCCGTTCTTCAGCTTATCGCGCCGCCGAAAGTGGTTTCTGGACGGCAGCACCGATCGAGTCTTCCGTGCGGTGGCGCCGTGCGGGGTCTTCGATGGACCGTCATCGCTCCCCGCGCACGATGCGGCGCAGCTTGGGCAGGCGGGCCGACAGCTCCCGTTCCACGCCACGGCCGGTCGGCTCGTAGTAGTCGACACCGACCAGCTCGTCCGGGGCGTACTGCTGCGCGAGCACGCCGTCCGGGTGCGCGTGCGGGAACTTGTAGCCGATCGCGTTGCCGAGCTTCTGCGCGCCTTGGTAATGGCCGTCGCGCAGGTGAGCGGGTACCGGGCCGGCCTTGCCGGCCTTCACGTCGGCGATCGCGGCGCCGAGGGCGGCGGTGACGGACCCCGACTTGGGGGCGGTGGCGATGTGGATGGTGGCCTGGGCGAGCGCGAGCTGGGCTTCGGGCATGCCGACCTGCTGCACGACCTGCGATGCGGCGACCGCCGTCTGCAGGGCCGTCGGGTCGGCCATGCCCACCTCCTCGCTCGCCTGGATCATCAGGCGCCGGGCGATGAAGCGCGGATCCTCCCCCGCGACGATCATCCGTGCCAGATAGTGCAGGGCCGCGTCGACGTCGGAGCCGCGCAGCGACTTGATGAAGGCGCTCGCGACGTCGAAGTGCTGGTCGCCGTCGCGGTCGTAGCGGACGGCGGCCTCGTCGATGCTCGACTCCACGGTCGCGAGGTCGATGACGGCCGCGTCGCCACCGGAGACGGCGAGCGCGGTGTCGGCGGAGGCCTCGAGCGCCGTCAGAGCACGGCGGGCGTCGCCGCCGGCGAGCCGGACGAGATGGTCGAGGGCGTCGTCGTCGATGTCGACCGTCCCCGCGAGTCCACGGGCGTCGGTACGCGCACGTTCGAGCAGTGCCCGGATGTCGTCGGGCCCGAGCGGCTGCAGTTGCAGCACCAGCGAGCGCGACAGCAGCGGGGCGACCACGGAGAACGACGGGTTCTCGGTCGTCGCGGCGACGAGCAGCACGATGCGGTTCTCGACCGCGGCGA
>Ga0182741_1005104_pt1 | contig 12398 bp, 8 predicted proteins | sample eDN5th37CBELigOP_FD_128874 | JGI IMG/M metagenome (GOLD analysis project Ga0182741, IMG submission 128874) | Enriched Organic Plus compost microbial communities from Emeryville, California, USA - eDNA 5th pass 37_C BE-Lig OP (version 2) (version 2) ...
CGGGCAGTGCGTTTCGCGCGAGTATGGCGACGCCGTTCCATGTCTTCTGGCCCAGCCACACGGAACTGTACCCTGCCGCAAGGAGTGCCCCTTCTGGAAAGGCATCCTGGGCGCACTTGAGCTCCTGCAGGCAAACGACATCCGGATTCGTGGTGTCCAACCATCGCACCAGGTTTGGCAGTCTCTTATTGATGTTGTTGATATTGAAGGTGGCGATTTTCATAGGGCGCGGGGAGACTATCAAATCTGACGCTGACGATCGTAGCCTTGGAGACCCAGCCCAGGCGTCGGCAAAACTAAATGGTGCACTGTGGAGGCCTGCACAGCATTGGCGCAATAACAACGGCTTTGCCAACTGAGTTCCAGCTTACCCTGCGTCAGCGAGCGTCAAGACGGTGCTGAGTGAGGCTTATCGCGCGCCGCAAACATTGCGGCCACCGACCGTGCAAAGGGACGCCTGATTGATGGCTTCGGCACGGGGGCAATAGTTGTTGCCACCGATGGTCACCAGGGAGGGCTGATCAATCGAGCGGGCACTTGAGCAAAGGTTGGATGCGCCGATGGCTCGCAACTGAGGGCAACTTATCTTCGTTGCCAGTCGGCATATGAAGTCGCCGCCAACGCTTTTGAGATGGGCAAGCTCGACCACATCGTCATCCAATTCAACCGACCCGGCGACGACCTCTAAGCGGTTGCGTAGGGCTTTTGGGGTGCGCGTGAGGTTGAGGGTGATATGGCGGAATGAAGCAAGCTGCGAGAGCTGGCGTCGGCTGCAGCCAGGCAGGACGTCGATGCTGGCGCAAAGGGTGCGAGAGAGATGGTCCTCATGGTAAGGCACATAATATCCGTCAATGGTCAGCACAGTGTTGCGATCGATGGGCTCTGGCAGATCATTGATGCGGTAGATCGGTACGGTTTGACCGAAAGTGTGGAGCGCCTTGCACAGCGGCGCTAGCAATCGGTCGTCGGGTCGCAACGGGTGAAGGCCCTGCATCTGCGTGATGCGCTTAGCTGCAATCGCATACTGAATCGTGACGGCCGGTGTCTCATCCTCCATCAACGTGAGGATACGGATGTTTCCCGTTTCGATCTCCCGCCAGTACTTGAGGGCAAACAAGTGCTCTCGGCGCGTGGCGGGACGCTCAAGGCTTTGGAGCAGATCCCAGTCGGTAAGGCTTGCCGTGCAATGATGAAGCGTTAGCCCGTCTTGCCGAAGGTGATACGGGTGTGTTGCCTCGCAGAGCGAGAACGGCGGCTCGGACCAAAGCACGCGCCTTGGTGAGAGGGGCGTGCTGGCGACTTTGGAGAGATAGTGGCCGCGCACACGGTTCTGCTCTCTGACCAGGCTCGCGAAGCCGACACGGCTCTTGAGCAGCTCTGGCTTTACCCGCAGCGCGTCGACAATCTGATCGACAGGGTAGTAGAGCAGCTTGCGCGTCGAATATCCTGCCTTACCGGCATGTGAGAGGAACTTCGCTGTAAGGGCGGTGAGGTCCTCTGCACTGAGCGGGCCAATGCGTTCAAGCAGGCGCATCAGCATCATGGTCGCAACGCCCTTCATGTGCGTGCTGCGCTTGAATGGGACTGTGACGCCCAGCGGAGCGCTGCCATCGGCGGTCCGCCCGTCGAGGATGTTCCACACGGCGTCGCTGGCAAGGTTCTCTATGTCATTGGCATCGCTCTGCATGAGATTCTCCAACACTCAAGTCGACGACACTGGTTGTTCTCTGGCTGGACGCGGATGCCAGGGGTGGGGAATGGGCAAAGCGAGGGCGTTCGCCATCCGGGGGGATGACGGCGTCACGCTCTCCGCTTTGCGAGTTGGCGCGCCACCAACAGGCAGCGCGCAGTGCTGGTTGCGGGCGTCCCCGCAACGGTCAGGTTATCGGCAGGCCCTTCCTGACCCCGGGCGTATTGCCCCCGGGTCCGAAGGCCCGGAGAACTGCCTTATTCGTCGACGCTACCCCACGAACGTCGCCACAGCACCGCAGCTTTACTGCGAGACAATTCGGGCGCGTCAACGACGCGTCGCGAACTTTCGTTCCTCAGTGATTACATCCAAATTGCCGTTAGAATCATCTCACCTGCGCGCGCTTCCGTGGCGCGAATGTGCCTGCAAATATTGGGCTTTAAGCACATTGACCTGCTCGTTGCTCAGTGGGGTCACCACGTCTTCTACCTTGTGCTCAGGCGGCAACATCTCGCCTGCAAACATCAGAAATACGCGCGGGCCAGTTGCGATGTTGAGCGCAGAGGAAACCTTGAGCGCCGGCTCATGGGCCAGCACGCGCCCACGCGGACGGTCGTCGAAGGCTTGAGAGAGGTTTTGTTGGCGCAGCTCCATGATGCCTGCAGCCAATCGAGTGTTGATGCCGGCCCTTTGCCAGCACGCGCGTGCGCGCTGCCAGACGTACAAGCGATGACGGGCACTCGTTCGATAGAAGCCCCACGCCTCCGCCTCATAGGCATCAAGGGGGCGTAAGAGTTGCCGCGCTGGCAGCCCGAGGCGTTTCGCCAGTCTGGCCACGTCCTTCGCGCTAATCGGCAGCCTGCCTTGCGTCAGCGCCTGCAGATGCGGTCGGCTAAGAAAGGATGAGGCAGATAGGCGCGCGCCCACGAAACCCGTCCGGTGAAGGTGGTAAGCGACACGGGCTGAAAGACCGTTCGGATCCTGATCGTCCTCAAGAAGGGGCCATGGTCGCGGCAGGCGCGGAGCTTTCTTCGCGCCGCGAGTATGGATCTGATGTTCACTTGCTTCACCGACGATGCCTACGGATTTGGCATTGTCTTTGATGGTACCGGACGCGTGCATGCCAATCCTCCGTGCAGACGCAAGACAACAAAAAAGCCCCAGGCGAAATAGCTGGGGCTTGGCGACGGGCGTGGTTCGCCCGCATACAAAGCAATCAATCTAAAACTGTCCGGCGTCCATCTACGTCATAGAGGCATACCTCCGGCCCGGTTGATCTCTTGGATTCAATTCGAAATCCGAAGGGTGGCGAATCTTGGGCAGCCTCCTACGACGCTCTGAGGAGTTCTGTGGCGCTTTTGAGGGCAGGAGTTCCCGAACGCCCTGCACCACAAGGGTAATCGCCCATTTTAGGCCGTGTCGGAGTGGGCACATATGGTGGCGCAATTAAATGCAGTCGAGTGGAGGCCAAAACAATCCGCGATTAGAATATTGAAAAAGCGAGAATATGCGTCACCTCTGGTTTGCTCTCGTTGCCGCGCTGCTGGCGATGCCGGTAGGCCCTGCCGTGGCAAATGACTGGGGCGACTTCGCTATGATCTCCTCCACGCTCGGCGTGCAAGCCAACCGGCTCTGTATCGGCGAGGGATTGCGCGTCGGCGATATCGGCTGTCCAAGCTATGCCCCAAGCGTCACCACGGCGGGCGACGTGTCGGTCACGGGCAACCTGTCTGCGAACAAATTCATCGGCGATGGCTCAAGCCTTACCGGGATTGCCGGTAGTGACCGGATCGTGAGCGGCACCACCAGTGTCATAGCCAGCCAAGACCGCAGCATCACCTTCGCCACGAGCGGCACGCAGCGGATAGTGGTGGGCGAGGATGGTCGGATCGGCTTCGGGACGGTGGCGCCTTCCGCCCGGTTCGAAATGAATGCGGGAATCAGGGCTGCCAATGAACAACTCTTGAGTGTCAGCGGCTCGGCAACGCTCGGCTGGGGGGAAACCTTATACCATGTGAACGTCACGCCGCAGACAAACTTCGTTAGCTTCAATAGCAATGTCGCCGCCCTGAGGATCAAGAGTGCGTATTGTTGCAGCGGCGGTCAGGGCCGATTGAGCGATATCCTGATTGATAGCAACGACCCGACTATAGACCTCACCACGCAGGGGTCTGGCCAAGCCAGATTGAGAATGTATATCGGAAGCACGTATTATGCAGGGCTTTCTCAAACCCCGTTCCATGGATTCTTTCAAGATTATCGCCGGATGTGGACACTTAATGATACCGAAAGCGGCTTGAGGCGGCTCCATATAGACCGGAGCGGTCATTTCGGTGTCGGCACCACGATCACGGGGCCTTCCTCCACTTTGCATGTGAGCGGCACCACCCGCATTTCCAGCTGGACGGTGATTGCTTCAGAGGTGACGCCCACAGCCCCGTTAGAAGTGTATGGGCTTGTTTCCGCCACGGCCTTTGTGGGGGATGGCTCAGGCCTTACCGGGATTACCGGTAGTGACCGGATCGTGAGCGGAACCACCAGCATCATTGCGAATGAGAACACCAGCGTCACCTTCACGACGGCTGGTAACCAGCGGATGACCGTGGGCGAGAACGGTCGGGTGGGTATCGGTACCGCCGCACCTGAAGTGAGTGCGCACATCTCGGGTAGCTTGATGGTCGCCGGGAATGACAATCCGACGTGCGGGCCTTCCACCTATGGCACCATTCGGCGCAATCCGACGACCGGCAGCATGCAGGTGTGCGTCCAACGATAGCGCCGCAATCACGCGCGAGGTCTAAGCCTCGCCCTGCTGCTTGATCATCCATCCAAGCGCCTCCTGGGCGCGGGCGGCGGCGGTGAAGATAGCCTTCTTGTCGGCTCTCAGGACACCGAGCCAATGCGCAATGTACTGCGCATGATCGGGGCGCGGTTGAGCGCTCATGCCGAGGTGCGCCATCGCCATGGCACCCGTGAGCTCCGCGACGAGTTCCTCCATGCAATAGGCTTGATCACCAAAGCGCTTGCCCAATTCACGGTGAAGCCGTTTCTCAATACCGGTTGCGTGGCCAGCCTCATGGAGAGCAACGCTGTACCAATCCTCAGTCCGGGCAAGCTCCGTCGATGCATCAAACAACCGTTCATCTGGCATGTGGATGGTATCCGTCGACGGGCGGTAGAACGCCTGTTCGCCACCTATGACGACCGGGACGCCAAGCCGCGCAAGAAACGCCTCAGCATCCGTACGTTTTTCAATCAGCGGCCGATCGGGAATGCCGGGAAGGGTGTAGCCATCGACCTGGGCGGCATTGAAAACCCAGGACGCTTTGGCGACGCGGCGCTTGCCGTCATCATCGCCTTCGCTCGGTTCGACCTCGTAGCTCTTGTAGAACACGACGAGCGAAGCTTTCTCGCCCTTGCGAACCTGAGCGCCAAGCTCGAGCCACTGGCGATAGGTGCCCCACAGTGAGACCGGATAGGAGGCGTGCTGGGCCTCGGCCCACAGGGTGACGATGTTGATGCCGTTGTAGGCGTTGCCAGTAAGCGCGTTCTTCGGAAGCATGGTCGAGAGGCCCGGCCGATGCCAGGGCATACGAGCCTCAGCGACGCCGGATTCGATGGCAGCGACGATCTTGTCGGTCACGGCCTGGTGGAGGTCGAGGGAAGAAGACTTGGTCATGATGGGTTCCTTGGCTCACGACCGGCCCCAATGGCCGGCTCGTGCGCCGTCAGAACCCGAGGGCGGGAAGGGCGCCCGCACCCGCAGGGCGCGCCATGGGCGCGAGGGCTTGCCCCTTGCGGGCATCCCGCACCGGGTTAGGCGCACATCCACGAGCCGGCGCCGGGCGCAGCCAAGGACATGCCATCAGCAGTCGTATCCTCGGTCCTTGCGCCGCGATGAGCTCGACACGCGCGGCCCCGCAACGCGGTTGCGCATTGATGGTCAGGGAAGAAGTCGACGAGACTGGCGTTGTCACCACATCAGGCGACGCGCAACAGCTCATCCCAGTTTGTCGTATACCGCGCGGAGCGCTTCTCGGCGCGGAGTGACCACCGCACTTTGCGGCCGGAAGAGGCCAGCGTGACGGTGTCGCGGCCGTAGAGCGCATTCAGCTTGTCCATCGCTTGCATAAGACGCGTATTGCGTGGCGTATCGGGAGACGTCCAGAGATCCCCCTGGACCGAAGACTGGTCCACCAGGTCGAGCAGAATCACGCCGGCCTTCTTGAATCGAACACCTGATCGCCAGAGCCGCGCCAGCGCCATTGTGGCTGCGTTGACGAGCTTCGCGCTGTCAGCAGTCGCGACGGGCAGAGTAATCGTTCTAGAGGCTGCGTATTGCGTCTCCTGGGTCTTGAATGGATTGGTCGTTACGAAGACTTGGACGGTGGCCGTGCAGAGCGCCTGGCGCCGCATCTTCGCGGCCGCCCGCTCAGCGTAAGTGCTTACGGCTTCCTCCAATTCGCGGCGCGTCGTGACCGCGCGACCGAAACTGCGTGAGCACATGATGCTCTTGGCCTGTGGGACCAGGTTTTGCAGGCCTACACAGGACACGCCTCGTAGCTCCAGCGCCATGCGCTCCAGCAGCACTCCGGCGTGTTGGCGGAGGATGTGGGGGTCCGCGTTGCGCAACTGCAGCGGCGTCGTGATGCCGATGACGGCTAAGCGCTTCTCCATGCGGCCGGCAACACCCCACAAGTCAGTGAGCTTGAGTTGTGCAAGCGCTTCCGCTTGCGCATCCTGCGTCATCAACAGCCGCACCCCGTCACCTTGCTTGGCCAGACGGTTTGCCGCCTTGGCCAGCGTCTTGGTCGGCGCGATGCCAATGCTCACTGGAATGCCTGTCCATTGAAGAACAGTGCGGCGGATCTCGCGGGCGTGCGCTTCGAGGCGGTCGCCGAAGCCGTCCAGGCCAAGGAAGGCTTCATCGATGGAATAGATTTCGAGGTCCGGCGTGAACGTGCTCAGGATTCGCATGACACGACGGCTGATATCGCCATAGAGCGTGTAGTTCGAGGAGCGGACGATCACGCCATGACGCTTGAACGTCTCCTTGCTCAGGTGCCAGGGCGCCCCCATGGCGATGCCCAGGTCCTTCGCTTCGTTGCTGCGGGCAATGACACAGCCGTCGTTGTTGCTTAGGACGACCACCGGTCTGCCGCGAAGGCGAGGCTGGAATAGCCTCTCGCAACTTGCATAGAAGTTGTTGCAGTCAACGAGCGCGACCGGCCGCATCAGAGCATCCGTATACTATTCCGAACGCAGCCCCACACTTCGAAGGCGGTGTGCTCGTTGAGCTCTATGGGTTTGTAAGCCGTGTTCTCCGGCTCGAGCCAGCGGCGCTCACCGCGCTGCCGGTAGCGTTTGATTGTGAACTCGCCATCAAGGACGGCAAGCACGATGGTCCCGTCGGTTGCGGTCTTGCTGCGGTCGACGACTGCAATGTCGCCGGGGAAGATGCCCGCATCGATCATGCTGTCACCCACCACCCGCACCGCAAACGTCGCGTCGGGATTGGCGACGAGGAGCTCGTTGAAGTCGAGCGGGCGGTCGAGATAGTCATCGGCAGGGGAGGGGAAGCCTGCCGAAACGCAGCACACCACCAGCGGCACCGTCGCTGCGCGTTGAGGAACGACCATCGCAATGGACAGTGAAGTTGCTACGCACATGGGCCCCCCTCGATTGCCGTACGATAATCAAGGCGGCGACGTTCCTGGTCAAGCAAATGTTCTATCTTTGTTCACACACCGACCTTGGTGTGCTATGCGGACGCTATGAGTGCTCGAGAAGCGAGGACAACGCACACGAACAGCGACAATCGCACTGACCTAGTGGCGCTCAACCGCGCAGCGGACCGTGTATATCTTTCTCCCGTTTGGTTGGCCGATGAGCTCAAGTTGAATGGATTGGCAGCTCTGGAAACACTCAAGTCTAATCCCGCACATTATGGGGAGCTCAGACCTTGCCTTACGACGGCCGTTCGCAATCGCGCGTTGGCGAGACTGGTGGCCGCAGCTTGTAATTTTGCCATACAGCAGGATAATTGATTGGAATGAAAAATTGACATCGGCATCTCAATTGCGAGATGCTCGGTCGCTGAATATGAATTCCGAAAACCCTTATGGAGAGGGCTAACTTTGTTTTACATAAACGACATTATGCGAATCGCGATTAATAATGGTCGCCGCATGGCTACCAGATGAATAACCTGGGTATCTCACAGGAATGTATAATAGTGGAATCTGGGGGATGTAATCCGTGCTATTAAGCGACCGTCCGATTCTGTGCGCCGCTGAAGACCAACTAGGCTTCCAGCCTTTCTCTGCAACGCTCGCCAAAGGGCTTCGGGAGATGGCGCCAGCAGAAGGCTTGGTTGTTGCGCTTCATGCCCCTTGGGGATCCGGAAAGACCAGCGCTCTCAATCTTATCCAGCGCCACCTCGCCGTGTTGGATATTGCCGAACTCACCCGCAAAAGCATTGATGGAATCGCCAAGATGGCGGCCGCCAGCAAGGATGCTGCTTCAGATGAAGAGCGCAAGTTGGCATATGGCTGGGAAAAGCTAGTCGAAAAGCATGAGAAGAAGCTCAAAACTACCGTAATCCGCTTTAATCCTTGGTACTTCTCGGGACAGGAGAACCTGTTCAAGGCGTTCTTCGGCGTGCTTGGCACAGAACTGAGCGTCGTCAACAACACCAAGGTTGCCTCAGCCGTTGCGGCCGTCTTGAAGCGTGGCGATGCCGCTGGCTCTGCGCTCGGCGCCGCCATCGGCATGACGCTGGCTGGCCCCGCCGGGGTGGCAGGTGGCGCTTCGATCGGTGGGCTGTTTGGCAAGCTCGCCAATGACAAGTTTGACAAGAAGGAAAGCTTGGAAGCGACGCTGCAACAGCTTCGCCAAGCCCTGCAGGCAAGCGACCGGCGGTTGTTGATCATCATCGATGACATTGATCGCTTGATGCCTGATGAGCTGCGCCAAATGCTCGCCCTCATCAAGTCATTGGGCAACATGCCGAACATCACTTACTTGCTGTCCTTCGACCGGGCAGAGGTGGTGAAGTTGATAGATCAGGCGGGCATCACCAATGCGGACTACCTTGAGAAGATCGTCCAGGTATCATTCGAACTTCCGCGCGTTGATCGCTACGCGCTGAGGACCATGTTCTTTAACAGGCTTGACGCCATCCGAGGTGGGAAGGACCTGGAAGATACAAGGCGCTGGGGGGAAGCCTTCTTTCTGTACATCGAACCACAACTCAAGACCCCACGCGACGTAACCCGGCTTTGCAATTCCCTGCAGCTCATCTGGCCAGCCCTGGAAGATGAGGTCGACTGGTCGGACCTCGTGGTCCTTGAAGTTTTGCGGCTGCAAGAGCCCGGCATCTACGAGAGGATCATCGAGAAGCTGGGCTATCTCACCGGAGAGGTTCAAGATTATGCAGAAAAAGGAGCGTGGGCCGTCGATCTGAAGCCCAACGCGAACAACAGCTCGAACCCTCAACTCGTCGCCGATGCGATGACTTACCTCTTTCCCAGGGTCGCAAAAGCTTGGGATTACAGAGACTTCTCGAGCGTCAACGATAGCGACGCGCAGCGGAACCGAAGGCTGCAAAGTGCGGACTACGCGCGAAATTACTTCACCCTTGCGCCGGCACCAGATCAGTTCACGTCTGCAGAAATCCGTGACTTGTTCAGCTCATCTAGCCCTGTCGCGGCGTTCGATAAACTTCTGGACAGAGCCAAGACCAGGAAAACGCGAAAAGACCTCACGATGGTGAGCCGACTTCTCGAGCAGATAACGGAGGAGATCGGCACCAATCAGAAGCTACAGGCCAGTTTTGCGCAGGCCATTTTAGCCCGGGTCGAAGAGATCATCGAGGTGCGCGACGTGGAGCGCACACTATTCTCTACGGATAACAGCCTTCGCCTGAGTTGGTTGTTTGTTGCCGCCCTTAAGGCTCTTCCCAAGGACGACCGTGCGGCAGTTGCCAAGGCATGGCTTAGTACAGGCGCCGGCACGATTTTCTTTGCCCCCTTTATTGAAACGATGACGGGCAAGAACGCTAATGGCGATTACCTCTTTCCCCCCGAGACCTACGATGATCTCCGTGAAGCTGCAAGACGGGCCGTTCAAGATTTCACGGCCAACTCGGACTTTTTGAAAGGTCGAGACGGGGCGCGGTTCTTGTTCTCATGGGCTCGTCTGACGAACTACGAGAACGTCGCGGTTTGGCTCACACCGCACCTTGACGATGATGAGGTCGTGCTACGGATGGCCAAGCTTATGCCCTCCGAATTCGTATCGAGTGCCACAGGAGTTGGATATCGCTTGGACCGCAAAGCGTGGGCTAACATGATGGATGTCGACAAGTTCATCGGGAAGCTTCGCAAAATCGGAAAGAAGCGTAAGGGAGAGGATGCGGTCGACGCTATCGTCAAGCAGTTCGAAACTGCGATGGCAATGGGTGATGATGATTGAGCAAAGTCAAGCCTCGCTTAGCTAGGACCGGCGTGATCCCCGCGAAGTTTATTTCCGACTGCGCGAATGCCAAGATTGAGCTCGGGCGCGCATCTGTTGAGGTCATGGCAGGTGGGGAAACACTGCACGGAGAAGGTTCTGCATTCCTGCGCTTCCTCCCAAGCGAATGTGTCGTCGTCTCGGTCGAGCTTCCGGAACAAGTTAATGACCTTCGGCTGCTTTCTGGCCCTTTGAAACTGCGCTTCGGCGAACAGAAGCAGTCCGTACCGGTGATCGCGATAAAGACGTCGGGCTTGCTGGCTGCACCGTTGCGCGCCGATCTTGTCCCTAGTGGCGGGCGGTTCGTATTCTACCGAGACGGCAGGGTTCGGCTGCGGAAGCTGGTCTTCCATGTGCTCAACTTCCCCGAGTTTTACTCCATCGGCAAAGGCGCTCAAGGCACTGATGTCTTTCATCAGCAGGACGGAGCGGGCACACGCCTCGGACGGGCCATCCTTACCGATAGTGATTGGACTATCGAGCTTTGCGCGCTCAGGCAAACCTCCGAGCTTGTGAAGCAGCTCCGAGCGGAGGGCGGTTCCGCAATAACGCATGTTGGAACATTGAGGCGCACGAACGGCCGATCTTTCTCGATACGTGAAGCCGATCGCGCATTGGCTGGGCTGCACGACTTTTTGTCATTTGCAAGGGGCCAGTGGACTTCGATCTTTGGCCTTGTCGGTACAGATATAGCCGGAAAGACCGTCTACGAGGATTGGAGTATCCGGCTATCAGCACCGTGGAGCCAGCCGCTGCGATGGTTCGATGCCCATCACGGACAGATGCTGGGTAGCGTTTACAGTGGATTTTCGGGGCTCCGGCATGACAATCACCTGGGCAGGGCCGTCTCTCAGGCTATCTATTGGTATCTGAGGAGCAATCGATCGGGAGACGGGCCGGGCGTAGATGGTGGATTACTGCTGTCTCAAGCAGCCTTGGAACGACTTGCACTCGGATATCTCCGCAAGCAGGGACTTTCGGAGAGAGGCCCTGCAGGCGAATTGATCGGACGGGCTTTGACAAGCCTGTCGATACCGACTGGCATTCCCAAGGAGACGCCTAACCTCCGGGCAGCCAAGCGAAGACAAGGCTGGAAAACAGCTCCACATGCCATCGTGGACGTGAGAAATGAGCTGGTGCATCCCAATAACCGCCTGAAGGTTCAGCTTCGGCCTCTGCTATTTGAAAGCTGGCAACTCGCCCAATGGTACGTTGAGCTCATCATTCTCAGGCTCTCCGGTTACGACGGAGAATACTCGAATAGGTTGAAGAGGCGATGGGTTGGGCAGACCGAGCCAGTTCCCTGGGCGCCTCGTAAGTGAAATCGTTAGAGAAGGTTCAGCATCTGGCCCGAGGGATACTCATTTACAGGAAAGGTGCAAGTTTGTTCCCCATAGCGCTGCGGATTTGGATGCAGTCTTCACATAAGTTTAAGGACGGCACGCCAGGCATGGTCTCGGCGCCATTCATCAAACGATAGGCCACAGCAGGCTGGTCACCACAGGAGGAGCAGACGTCAAGACGCCCTTCTGAATCCACGACTTGGCGGGACAAAGCTGCCAACGCTGGTTCGACGCAGTCTACAATCGAATACCAGTGACTGCTGTGAGGCTCAATCTGCTCCAGGTGTTGCTTCAAATCATGAGGATAGTGCTTTGACAACCAGGCGCAGGCAACTTCCCTGCGGGCCTGATCGTTGATAGTGAGCGTCTCATAGAGCTCGAGGAGGAGATTGAAGGACACACGCGGGTGCTGTTTGTGTAGGATCTGCATGTGAGAGAGATTTATCGCGAACCGAACACCACCGCTGTAGGCTTCCTTCACCGTGCCAATGCAGTACTCTCGAAGTGCCTCGTGCCTCGTGGCCATACCTTCCATGAGAGCAAAGCTATAGCGCCATGCAAATTCATCGGTCTCCATTCGCCAAAGATCGAGAAAGCCGCTTTGGCGAAGCGCAGCTGCTATTGTGGGATCTGTGTCTGGTCTGCTAACAATTAGCGCCTCGAGATCGTTGAAGTTCTCCACCCTCGGATCAATGGCACGCGCGGCGTCAAGTACTGCATTCTGAGCTTGCTTCATCGCCTCTATGGGATTTCTGCGAGCCGCCCGCGCAGCTATCTCCTCGGAGGTTACTGTTTCGGTTGCGACCGGTATTTCTCTCAGCAAGACGCTGCGCCGCAGATCCTCTGGCGAG
>Ga0182741_1005105_pt1 | contig 12396 bp, 14 predicted proteins | sample eDN5th37CBELigOP_FD_128874 | JGI IMG/M metagenome (GOLD analysis project Ga0182741, IMG submission 128874) | Enriched Organic Plus compost microbial communities from Emeryville, California, USA - eDNA 5th pass 37_C BE-Lig OP (version 2) (version 2) ...
CGTGCTCGCCTATCGCGTCTTCGCGGACGCCGACCACAACGGCTCGATGACCGCGGGCGCGGCCGCGGCGCAGGAGTGGATTGCCGCCCGCTTCGCCGGCGAACCGGCCAGAAACGAGTGCGCGAATCTGCCGAGCGCGGCCAAGGCGAAGTGAGCCGGCCCGCCTTCAGTTCGCGGTGGCGCCGCTGAGCCCTGCGAGATACTTCATCCCGGTATCGCACATCACCGTGACGATCGTCGCGCCGGGTGGCAGGCGGGAGGCGACGCGCAGCGCGGCGACGACATTGGCGCCGGTCGATGTCCCCGCGAATACGCCTTCGCTCCGCGCCAGCGTCAAAGCCATGTCCCTGGCTTCCGCCGTCGACACGCGCTCGATCGCATCGGCAAGCCCTTCTTGCCAGAGCGGCACGACGAAGCCGGCGCCGACGCCGTCGATCTTGTGCGCGCCCGCAGGCCCGCCGGACAGAACCGCGGATTCGGCGGGTTCCACCGCAACGATCTTGATCCGTGCGTCTTGCTCACGCAGCCCCGCGGCGATGCCGCGCAGGGACGCCGCCGTGCCTACGCTCTGCACAAAGGCGTCGATCCGGCCGCTCGTCTGACGCCAGATCTCGTCCGCCATTGCGTGATAGGCGGCGAGCTGATCGGTGTTTCTCAGCTGATCCGTCCAGTAGGCGCCGGTTTCCGCCGTGATCGCCCGCGCGGCTTCGATCATGTCGCGGGTGAGCTTTTCGGTCATCCGCCCGCTCTCGCTCGGCACGATGGTCAGCCGCGCGCCGAGAATCGCCATGTGGTCGCGCTTCTCGCGCGCGAACGCATCGGACGTCACCACGTGCAGCGGATGCCGCTTCACCGCGCAGACCAGGGCCAGCGATACGCCGGTGCTGCCGCCGGTATATTCCACTACGGCGCCGCCCGGCGGCAGCCGCCCGTCCGCCTCGGCGGCCGCGATCATCGCCAGCGCCTGCCGGTCCTTCATGCTGCCGGTCGGGTTCTCGCTCTCCAGCTTCAGCAGGATCCGCGTCCCGTTGTCCGGCACGATCGTTCGCAGCGCCAGCAGCGGCGCGTTGCCGATGCTGTGCAGGATGTCCGGATGAATTTCGCTCATGCGAGGCCTCCTCGAAGGGGCCGCATTGTCGCCGCGTGGACCGTGGCCGGTGGTACGAAATCCGGACCGGTCACCCGATGATGGCACCGCGCGCCGCCAGCAGGCCGCGCAGCACCGAGCGATGGCAGCGGGATTCGTCCTCGCAATAGCAGCCGATCGAGAAGTTGCCCGTATGCGACAGCGCCGCGATCAGATCGAGCGTGCGCTGCGCCGCCGGCGTGTTCATCTCGGCGCGATACGCCCGCTCGAACGCCTTCCATTCCTGCTCGGTTTTCGCAGCCTTCGCCTTGCTCACGAGCTCGGCGCTCGGCGCGAGCTCCGGATACCAGACGTCGAACCAGTCATCGACGGCATAGCGCTCCTTGCGCACGCCGCGCGGCGGGTGACGGACCGCGCCGATCCGCGTGCCCTCGTGCTTCAGGCGCGGGGTGCCCAGGCGAACGATGTGCAGGGTCATGGCGAAAGTCTCTCGACGTTAGACGCAGCGGCGCGGGGGCGACGGCGGTTTGCGGAGGCCGTGGCCGGCGCGACCGCTGCGAACAGATAGCGTTCGAACCAATCGGGAAAGGCACGCCTCAGCGCGCGCGGTCCGCGCACGGCGAGTCCCATCCGTTGCGCACCGAGGAACGTCACGTCGCCGCGCCACCACGCCGCCAGCGCCGTCAGCGGCCCGCTCACCTGCAGCGGCTCCGGAAAGCCGGGATTGTGCGCGCACAGCGAGGCTTCCGCCGCCTTCAGCAGCAGAAAGCGGGGCCGAAAGGTGCCGATCGCGAAACGCACCACGATCGGCTCCTTCGGGAGGGCGGCGAAGCGCACCCGCCGCCGCATGTCGACCAGGACCGGGTCGAGATCGAGATCTTCGTCGGCGGCGTGGCGCGGCAGCCAGCGCTGGCCCCAAGTCCCGAGCGCGGCGACCAGCATCCCCAACTCCTGTCCCGCTTCGGTCAGCATGTATTCCGGGCCTCGCGGCCCATCGGTGCGGCGCACGGCGCCGACCTCCGTCAGCGCCTGCAATCGTTCCGACAGCATCGTGCGCGAGATCCGCGGGATGCCGCGGCGGATGTCGTTGAAGCGCCGGCTGCCGCACAACAATTCGCGCACGACGAGCAGTGTCCAGCGCCCGCCCAGTGCTTCGTGCGCGCGTGCCACCGCGCAGAACTGTCCGTACCCGGTCATGAGCGCACGTTAGCACGAAGTGCGCCCACCGCACGGTCCGGATTCCGGACCATGCGGCCCGGCCGCGTCGCCGCTAACGGGCCGCAGCCTGCTGCGTCGCTTGCGCGAGGAAGCCGGCCATCCGCTTCGTCGCCAGCGGCGGAAGCTTCACCTTGCGCGCGGCATCGAGATTCGGCGCGGCGTCGCCGACCGCGATCAGCCCCACCATGCCTATGCCGAAATGCGGCACGCAGCGGATGCCGTAGAGGCCCGGCGCCTGGAACGTCACGGTCAGCTCCTGCGACAGCTTGCCCTTGAACGGCTGCGCGCCTTCGGGAAGGAAACCAGGAATCGTCTCGACGTCATGTCCCTTGTCGGTCGGAACGAAGCGGACCGTGTCGCCCGGCTGGATGTGCAGATACGCGGGTTCGTAGGCCATCGACTGCCCGTCGGCACCCTTGTTCAGCATCTTCACTTCGAATTCCGCAGCCCCGGCCGGGGCGGCGAGCAGAAGCGCACCCGCCGCGCACAGCGCGAGCGTGCCAAGCCGTGTCATTTGCATGCTCCATCTCGCAGGGCCGCGGCATCAGCCGCCGCGGCCGTCTCGATGTGTCATCGATAGACGTGTCTGCGTGCCGTTCTTTGTCCGGGCGCAAACTTCGCGGGTTCGGCCCGTCAGGCGAGACGGCCGGGATGTGGGGGGAAGGACTGACCCGCAGCCAGGGCATCGGCGAAGGCGTGGTGCAGGTCGCGGTGGATCGCCTCGTCCTCGCGCATCGCCACGATCATGTCGGCCACGCGCGCCTCAGGTGCCAGGTTCCAGTAGGCGATGGCAGCGGCCGGCGCCGCTTGGCGGCCGAGATCCTGCGTCTCGATCTTCGCCAGATAACGCGAATAGCCGTCGACCGCCTGCTCGGCGACGTAGCCGGCGAGCCGGTGCGCGGTCCGCGGCGAAATCAGGTAGAGCAGGAAATAGGCATTGTAGAAGATGGCCTGCGCCAGTGCGATCAGCAGCCGCTCCCAGCCGCTGGGCTGCGCCAGGGCGACGAAGGCCATCAGATGCGTGCGCTGCGCCTCGGCCTCGTCCATGAAGGTGCGCACCCAGCCGCGATCGTCCAGCATTCGCCGCAGGCATTTGAGATGCAGCAGCGTCGCCGCCACCATCGGCGGGACCGCCGCGACCGTCTCCATGACGATCACCCGGTCGCCGTAGCGACGGCCGAACAGGGCGCCGGCGGTCGCGGTACCGGCCCGGGCGAGGCCGAGCGCCACCCGGTCCGCGAACGAGTCGGGAGCCCGGTGGCGGAACAGGTCCGCCTTGTTGATGTTCAGCATGTCCGGTCCGACATCGGTATTCATGACCCGACTCCTAGCAGATCATGGAAGCCGGTGCGTCCGGCAATCTTCCGACGTTCGCCTCGCCATTGATTTGCGTTGGATCAAGGGGAAGGCAAGAAAGGGGACATAATGTGCGGCGGCGGGTGAGCCGCCAGATTCGCAGGGATCCGACGAGCCGGCGGCATGGACCATCATCCGGATCTCGACATGCTCGGCCGGACCGAGCTGTTCCAAGGCGTTTCGGCGGATGCCCTGCGCGTGATCCATGAATCCGCCACGCGCCGGCAGGTCGTGGCTGGGGAGGTGGTGTTCCGCCAGGGCGACCCGGCCGACGCGCTGTACATCGTCGCGTTCGGCCGGCTGCGTGCATCTCAGACGACAGCCGACGGTCAGCAGGTCATCATCCGCTATATCGGGCCGGGCGAAGTGGCCGGCTACGCGACCTTGTCGCGCGGCGAGGCGCATCCCGGAACCGTCGCCGCCGTCGATGACAGCCGGCTGCTCGGCTGGACTCGCGCCGCGATCACGCAGCTGATGGAGCGCCATCCGGTGGTGGCCATGAACGCGGTCGCGATGCTCGGCGCGCGCTACCACGAGATGCAGGTGCGTCTGCGCGAACTGTCCACGGAGAAGGTCGAGCGCCGCATCGCTCATACCCTGCTGCGCTTGGCGGAACGCGCCGGGCGCCGCTCGAAACTCGGCATCGAGATCGCCTTTCCGCTGACGCGCCAGGATCTCGCGGAGATGTCGGGGACCACCCTGCATACGGTTTCGCGCACGCTGAGCGGCTGGGAGAACACGGGGATCGTCGATTGCGGCCGCCGCCGCGTCGTCCTGTGCAAGCCGCAAGCCTTGGTCGCCATTGCCGAGGAGGCGGCCTGAGGCAGGCCGCGGCTACGCGGACTTGGCCAGCCGCTGCGCGCCGGCGCGGCCAGACGCTTGGACCGGCGCGAGCGGGCGGCCGGCAAGGGCGCGCACGAATTCGATGAATGCCTTCGTCTGCGGCCGGACGATCTGGCGATGCGGGATCACCGCATAGACGTTCTTCGGCTTGCTCTCGTAGTCGGGCAGCACCCGCACCAGCCGGCCGGCCTCGATGTCGGCACGGACATGGAAGGCGTAGAAGTTGCCGATCCCGGCGCCCATCAGGCAGGCCTGGCGCAAGAGGTCGCCATTGTCGGACAGCAGCCGGCTGCGCACATGCACCGCGCGCCAGTCGCCGCCGCCCTTGCGCAGCATCCAGGCCTCCGCGAGTTCCGAGAACCGCCCGGAAATGCATTCGTGCCGGTCGAGATCTTCAGGCCGCCGTGGCATGCCGTGCCGCCGCACGTAGCCGGGCGAGGCGCAGATCGCCCGCGGGCTGGCGGCGAGGACGAAGTGGGCGAGCTTCGATTCCGGCTCCTCCTGCAGCGTGATCGCGACGTCGATGCGGTCCCGGATCAGGTCCGGCGTCGCGCTGGTCACCATCACGTCCACCGACAGGCCGGGATGGTCCTCGAGGAATTCGTGGATATGCGGCCCGAGCGCGGTGGCGGCGAAGGAGGGCGGGGCGGTGACGCGCAGATGCCCGCTCAACTCGCGCTCCGCCACCATCACCGCCGCGGCGCTGTCGATCTGCGCCAGGATGGCGATGCATTGTTCGTAGAAGCGTTCGCCCGCGTCGGTCACGCTGATGCGCCGCGTCGTCCGGTGCACCAGCGCGACGTTCACCGCCTTTTCCAAGAGCTGCACGTGCTTGGTGACGGAAGACGGAGCCAGCCGCAGCTGCCGCGCCGCCGACGAGAAGCTCTGCGTCTCCACCACGGCGACGAAGCAGCGCAGCGAGAGGATGCTCGCCTCGTTCAGCATGCCGTTGGGAAGGGCGGTCATGGCCGGTTCCGATTATCGACGATCTGAAAAAAATATCTTTTGTTTATTCCCAGTAATCAAGTCTGCCGATCTTGCTCATGATCGTCCTCAAGGTGGCGGGGACCCCGGTCGGCCCCGACCAGCGCAGGAGGATGCGGCCATGCAGGATCAGCTCGCGCAGGTGCGGGATCGCGGCTTTGCCGGCCGTGTCGGATTCGGCGTCGCACCAGCCCTGCTGGTGGTGGATTTCACCCGCAACTTCACCGCGCCGGCCACTCGCCTCGGCGCCGACATGGCAGCCGAGATCGGCGAGGCCAACCGGCTGATCGCGGCGGCCCGTCATGCCGGCGCCCCGATCTATTTCTCCACCATCGCCTATGACGATCCGGTCCGCGACGCCGGCGTCTGGGCGGACAAGATCGCCGGCCTGCGCGACCTGGTGCTCGGCACCGCGGAAGTGGAGCAGGACCCGCGCCTCGACGTGGCGCCTTCCGACCGGATCGTCGTCAAGCGTTTCGCCAGCTGCTTCTTCGGCACCACGCTCGCCGATGATTTGCGCCGCGACGGCGTCGACACGCTGGTCATCGCCGGCTGCACCACCAGCGGCTGCGTGCGCGCCAGCGCCGTCGATGCCTGCCAGCACGGTTTTCGCGCCATCGTCGCCCGCGAGGCGACGGCGGATCGCCTGCGCGACGCCCACACCCAGAGCCTGATCGACATTGATCTCAAATATGGCGACGTGCTTTCGGTCGACGCGATCGTGGCCTATTTCGCCAAGGTGACTGCGGCCGCGCCGCGCGAAATGAAAACGGCCGGAGCGAAGTCCGGCTGAGCGAACGAATGGGAGGACGAGATATGACTGCATCCACAGGCAAGGGCACCGCCGTCACGCGCCGTACCGCGCTGGCGCTTGCCGCAGGCGCGGCGGGCTTGGCGGCGGGCATTCGCCCCGGCGCGGCCGCGACCAAGATCCGCGTCGGCCTTGCCACCAAGACCTGGTGGCCGTCCGTCATCGCCGAGACGGCCGTGCAGCAGAAGCTGTTCGAGAAGGTGGGGCTCGAAGCCGAGCTCACCGTCTATCGCAGCGGCGGCGAGGCCTTCGAAGCGCTGGCCGCCGGCGCTTGCGACCTCACCATCGGCCTGCCGGCGCAGATGGGGGCAGGGCGCCTGCGCGGCGTGAAGACCAAGATCATGGCGCTGGGCTCCGATTCCAATCCCGGCTGGCGCCTGCTGGTGAAGGACTCCTCGCCGATCAAGAGCGTCGCCGAGATCGCCGGCAAGAAGGTCGGCATCACCACCTCCGGCTCGCTGTCCGACTTCATGGCCCTGTGGCTGCGCAGCGACGCCAAGATCGACTTCACCAGCGTGCCGCTGGGCGGCGGCGGCCTGGTGCCGAACCTGCTGTCCGGCAATGTCGATGCCGCGATCGTCTATTCGCCGCTCAGCTTCCAGGTGCTGCAGGCCGGCCAGGCGCGCGCGCTGCTCGACTTCGCCACCGCCATACCGCCGCATCTCGCCGGCGGCTGGGCCAGCACCGACGAACTGATCGCCAGCCGCAAGGACGACCTCGCCAAGGCGCTGCAGGCGATCTACGGCGCCGTCGGCTACATGCGCGCCAACCGCGAGGCGGCGATCAAGATCATCGCCGACGTCAACGGCATCCCCGAGCCGATCGCCAAGCAGGAATACGAAGAGACCTTCCTGCGCCTGTCGACCGACGGCCGCTTCACGCCGGAACAGGTCAAGGTCGCCTACGAGCTCGCACGCATCGGCGGCTTCGACAAGCTGGCGCCGCCGGAAGACATCGTCACGACCGCCTTCATCCCGGTGCAGTCGGGGGCGTGATGGCGAACGCCTCGGCGAAGCCCCCGGCCTGGCTCGGCCTGTTCGACGCTGCCCGCGGCCTGCTGGTCTGGGCGGGGGGCCTCGCCGTGCTGTTCGGCGCCTGGCAGGCGGTGTTGTCCTTCGGGCTGATGCCGCCGGAACTGCTGCCGCCGATCGGCGACGTGCTCGCCACCGCGGCGGATCTCGCCAGCCGGCCGGATTTCCAGCGCCATGTCGGCGTCACCGTGGCGGAGGTGATGGTCGCCTTCGTCATCGCCGTGCCCCTGGGCATCGTGCTCGGCATCGCCATCGCCGAGAGCCGCTACTGGAGCGAAGTGCTGAAGCCGATCGTCTTCCTCGTCTTCTCGATTCCGAAGACGATCTTCCTGCCGATGTTCATCCTCGCCTTCGGCATCAATTTCGCCCAGAAGGTCGGCTTCGGTGTCTTCTCCACCATCTTCATCGTCCTCATCAGCGCCTTTTCCGCGCTCGACTCGGTAAAGAGCGACCATGTCCGCGTCGCCCGCGCCTACGGCGCGACGCCCGCGCAGATCGCCTGGCGCGTCTATCTGCCGTCGATGGCGCCGGTCCTGCTCGAGGCGGTGCGGCTGGCGATGATCTTCAACCTGACCGGGATCCTGCTCGCCGAGATGTATGCCTCGCGCGCCGGCCTCGGCCAGCTCATCGCCAATTGGGGCGAGAACTTCATGCTGCGCGAACTCCTCGCCGGCATCCTGCTGATTGCCGCCGCTGCCATCGTCTTCAACGAGACGGTCCGCTGGTTCGAAGCCAAATGCGAGCACTGGAGAACATGATGGCCATCGCCAGTCCTCAGAAGAGCATGTCTGCCAACGGCGGGCCTTCGGCGAAGTCGCCGCTGCGGGTGGTGGCCTCCGCGCCCGGCGCCGTCCAGGTGGACAATCTCGACCACACCTACAATGTCGGCGGCCGCGTCACCAAGGCGCTGGAGCAGATCAAGCTCGACATCGCCCCCGGCCGTTTCGTCGTGATCGTCGGCCCCAGCGGCTGCGGCAAGTCTTCGCTGCTCATGATGATGACCGGCCTGGTGACCCCGACCGCCGGTTCGGTCTATTGCGGCGGCCTGCCGATGACGGCGCCCGATCCCGATCGGGTCGGCGTCGTGTTCCAGGAGGCGAGCCTCTATCCCTGGCTTACCGCCCAGGACAATGTAGAATTTCCTCTGTCGCTGCGCGGCGTGCCGAAGGCGGAACGGGCCGCGCGCGCCCGCGACAAGCTCGCCTTGGTCGGCCTGAAGGGTTTCGAGGACCGCTACCCGCACGAGCTCTCCGGCGGCATGAAGCAGCGCGTCTCGATCGCGCGCGGCCTGGTGCAGAACCCGCCGATCCTGATGCTGGACGAGCCCTTCGCCGCGCTGGACGAACAGACCCGCATCTCCATGGGCGACGAGCTGCTGCGGATCTGGGAGCAGACCGGCAAGACCGTCGTCTTCGTCACCCATAGCCTGACGGAAGCGGCTTACCTTGCCGACGAGATCATCGTCATGTCGGCGCGCCCGGGCCGCATCATCGACCGCATCGACGTCGATCTGCCGCGCCCGCGCACCTACGCGATGATGTCGACCCCGCGCTTTGCAGAATTGCGCGAGCGGATCTGGAACCAGATCAAGACGCAGGCGGGATCCTGACATGACGCTCGCCGTATCGACGCCCGCGCCGCGGCGGCTTTATGTCGAGCCCCGCACCCTGCGCTGGATTCTCGGGCTGATCCTGCTGGCGTTGTGGGAGCTGCTGCCGCGCGCCGGCTTCATTCCCTCGCTGTTCCTGCCGCCCCTGACCGAGACGGTCGGTGCGCTCCTCGCCAATGCGGGCGACTATGTCCGCCATCTGCTCATCTCCCTGCGCGCGATCGGCATCTCGATGCTGTTCGCCTGCGGCCTCGGCATCGGCGTCGGCCTGCTGGCCGGCTCGATCGCGCCCCTGCGGCGGGTGATGCTGCCGCTCGCCTCCGGCCTCTATGCCGTGCCGCTGGTGATCCTCTATCCGCTGTTCACCGCCTGGTTCGGCATCGGCCCGGAATCGAAGATCGCGTTCGCTAGCATCTACGGCCTGCTGCCGTGCTTCCTCGGCACCATGGCCGGGGTGCAGACGATCGACCGTCAATATCTCGTCGTCGCCCGCAGCATGCGCGCCACGCGCTGGCAGATGATCTCCCGGGTGCTGCTGCCCGCGGCGATTCCGACCGTGCTGTCGTCGCTGCGCGTCGGCGGCGCGCTGGTGATCGTCGGTGTCGTCGTCGCCGAAATGCTCACCTCCGCGGAGGGCATCGGCTATCTCATCACCCGCTACCGCACCATGCTCGACAGCCCGCGCGTCTTCGCCGGCATTCTCGTGGTGGTGGCGCTGGTCTTCGCTTTCGACGGTCTCGTTCGCCTGATCGAGTACCGGACCCGGAACTGGCGGCTTTCGATGCGCTCCGGCGAGCCGCGGAACTGAGGCGCTTCGGCGGCTTCTTCGACCTGGAGTTCAGGAATGACCACCATCACCCTGTCGTTCGACAATGGGCCGGATCCGGACGTGACGCCGCAAGTGCTCGACACGCTGCGCCGGCACGACCTCAAGGCGACCTTCTTCGTGCTCGGCGACAAGCTGCGCGACCGCCGCTTTCTCGCCGAGCGCGCCCATGCCGAAGGCCATTGGATCGGCAATCACACCTACAACCATCTCGTGCCGCTCGGCATGAGCATGGAGCAGGGGATCGCCACCGCCGAGATCGACCGCACCGAGGCGCTGATCGGCGATCTCGCCCACGAACGGCGCTTCTTCCGCCCGTTCGGCGGCGGCGGCGTTCTCGACCAGCGCCTGCTCAATCGCGAGGCCCTCGGTTATCTCGAGCGCGGCGGTTATACCTGCGTGCTGTGGAATGTGATCCCCGAGGACTGGGCCCATCCGGAAGGCTGGGTGGCGCGCGCCCTCGACCTCTGCTTCGCCGAGGACGAAGCCCTCATCGTCCTGCACGACCTGCCGACCGGGGCGATGAACAATCTCGACCGCTTCATCGCTGCGGCCAAGGACCGGGGCGCCGCGTTCCGGCAGGAGTTCCCGTCGAGCTGCGTGCCGATCGAGCGAGGCCGCCGCGTCCGGCCCATTGAATCCTACATCACCGAGGCTGCCGCCTGAGCGGCGGCCAATTCTTCCACCCGTCCATCAGGTGTCTCATGAAGCTCTGCCGCATTGGCCCCGTCGGCCAGGAAAAGCCTGCTCTTGTCGATAGCGAAGGCCGTCTCCGCGACCTCTCCGCCGTCCTGCCGGACATCGACGGTGCCGCCTTGTCGAAGGCTCGCCTTGCCGCGCTCGCCGCGTTGAAGCCGGAGGATCTGCCGCTGGTCTCCGGCACGCCGCGCTATGGCTGCCCGGTCGCCGGGGTGTCGAAATTCATCTGCATCGGCTTGAACTATTCCGAGCACGCGGCCGAATCCAACCTGCCGACGCCGCCGGAGCCGATTGTGTTCTTGAAGGCGCCGTCCGCCATCTGCGGCCCGAACGACGACACGATCATTCCGCTCAATTCCACCAAACTCGACTGGGAGGTCGAACTCGGCGTCGTGATCGGCGAGACCGCGCGCAACGTGTCGCTCGAGCGTGCGCTCGACTACGTCGCTGGTTATTGCGTGGTCAACGACGTCTCCGAGCGCGCGTTCCAAATGCAGAGCACGCAATGGGACAAGGGCAAGGGCTGCGACACGTTCGGTCCGACTGGCCCCTGGCTCGTCACCAGGGACGAGATCCCGGACCCGCAGCAGCTCGCCATGTGGCTGACCGTCAACGGCAAGACCATGCAGAACGGCAACACCCGCACGATGATCTTCGACGTGAAGACCATCGTCTCCTATGTCAGCCGCTACATGACGCTCCTGCCCGGCGACATCATCGCCACCGGCACGCCGTCGGGCGTTGGCATGGGCCAGAAGCCGGAGCCGGTATGGTTGAAGGCCGGCGACGTCGTCGAACTCGGCATTGCCGGCCTCGGCCAGCAGCGTCAGATCGTCGTTCCCTATCGCTGATGAAAGGCGGCGCAGTCTCGCCGGGATGCGCCGTCACAGGCAATTGATGAAAACTTTACCGAAGGGCCGCACCGCGCGTTAACTGGCGCGGTGCTACTTGGCCGGGCTCATCGCACTGGTCCGGCGGGTCCGCCTTGCTCCGTCTTCAAAACACGATTCTCGAAATGATCGCGCGCGGCCACGCGCTGCGGGCGATCGCCGACCGCCTGTGTAGCGAGGTCGAAAAGCGTCTTCCCGGAGTCGTCTGTTCCACGTTGACAGTCGATCGCGGCGGCTTGCTCCATCCGCTGTCGGCGCCGAGCCTGCCCGAGGCCTACTCCGCGCTGCTCGATGGCCTCCTGATCGGTCCCTATGTCGGATCTTGCGGCCGTGCCGCCTATCTGCGCCTGCCGGTGGTCGTCCACGATCTCGACCGCGATCCGAAATGGGCGAAGTTCAAGGAGCCCGCACTGGCGCTCGGCCTGCGCGCCTGCTGGTCCATCCCGGTCGTTGATCAGTCCGGCACCACGGTCGGCGTGTTCGCGCTGTACTTTCGCGAAATGCGCGGCCCGACCCGCCGCGAGCGCAGGGTGGTCTCGACCTGCATTCATTTGCTGGAGCTGGCCTTCGCGCGGCAGGCGCGCGTGACCGACCAGGAGCGCCGCGCCTTTGTCGATGCCCTGACCGGTCTGCCAAACCGGGCTGCCTTCAACGCCGCGCTGACGCGGGTGCCCTGCGACGAGCCGGGGGGCTGGGCGCTGTTCCTGCTCGACCTCGACAATCTGAAGAGCGTCAACGACACCTTCGGCCATCAGGCCGGTGACGCGCTGATCCGCGCCGCGGCCGAGCGGATCGCGGCCGCATCCGCGCCGGACGTGGCGTTCCGCCTCGGCGGCGACGAGTTCGCTGTGATCGTCCAGAACCAGGAGACCTTGCGCGACCTCGCCGCCGGCGCCGCACGCATTTTCGATGCGCTGGAGCGCCCGGCAGATTGCGACGGCCACGTCGTGACGCCGAGGGCGACGATCGGCGGCGCGGTCCTATCCCACGGCGACCGCATGCCCGACGTGGTGCGCAAGAATGCGGACCTCGCCCTCTATCA
>Ga0182741_1005107_pt1 | contig 12393 bp, 9 predicted proteins | sample eDN5th37CBELigOP_FD_128874 | JGI IMG/M metagenome (GOLD analysis project Ga0182741, IMG submission 128874) | Enriched Organic Plus compost microbial communities from Emeryville, California, USA - eDNA 5th pass 37_C BE-Lig OP (version 2) (version 2) ...
GAGATGGACGCCAACCGCAACTGGATGACCACCACGCTGGTGGACGTGGACCGGCCGCGCCAGCCGCACCGGGTGCTGGTGGACATCTCCATGGAGGAGCGCTATGCCCATCCGGGCCGGCCGGTGATGCGCCGCCTGCCCAACGGCCGCGCAGTGCTGCTGGAGGAGAACGGCCACCTGTACCTGGCCGGCGACGGCGGCACCCCCGCCGGCGACCGCCCGTTCCTGGACCGTTACGAGCTGGCCACCGGCAGGACCACGCGCCTGTTCCGCAGCGCCCCGGACGCCTACGAGACCTTCGAGGGCTTCCTCGGCGGCGACACCACCCGGCTGCTGACCTGGCACCAGTCCCCGGCCGATCCGCCCAACCTGTACCTGCGCACCCTGGGTGCGCCGCTGCCGGCGGCCGCGGAGGGCGAGGCCGTGGTCGCCACCGAGGCCACCGCGCTGACCCGCTTCCCCGACCCCACGCCGCTGGCGCGGGGGGTGAAGAAGCGCCTGGTCACCTACAGGCGCAAGGACGGGGTGGAGCTGTCCTTCACCCTGTACACCCCGCCGGGCTACCAGGAGGGCACGCGCGTGCCGGCGATCCTGTACGCCTATCCGCGCGACTACGCCGACCCGTCCAGGGCGGGGCAGGTGAGCGGCTCGGAGCAGACCTTCACCCGCCTGAGCGGCTACAGGCTGCTGCTGCTGGCCGGCTACGCGATCATCGACAACGCCGCCTTCCCGATCGTGGGCGACCCGCGCACCGCGTACGACACCTACCTGGAGCAGCTGGTGGCCAACGCCGAGGCGGCGGTGGCCAAGGCGGTGGAGCTGGGGGTGGTGGATCCGGACCGCATCGGCGTGACCGGCCACAGCCACGGCGCGCTGATGACCGCCAACCTGCTGGCGCACAGCGACCTGTTCCGCGCCGGCGTGGCTTCCAGCGGCGGCTACAACAAGACCCTGACCCCGTTCGGCTTCCAGAACGAGCGCCGTTCGTTCTGGGAGGCGCCGGAGGTTTACGCCCAGGCCTCGACGTTTTTCCACGCCGACAAGGTCAACGAGCCGCTGCTGATCGTGCACGGTGCCGACGACGCCAACCCCGGCACCGAGCCGACCCAGTCGCCGCGCCTGTTCCAGGCCATCCGCGGCAACGGCGGCACCACCCGCCTGGTGATGCTGCCGCTCGAGCCGCACTGGTATACCGCGCGCGAATCCAACGAACACTTCGTGGCCGAGATGCTGGCCTGGTTCGACCGCTACGTGAAGAACGCCGGCCCGCGCGAGCCGGCCGCCTCCGCCGGCGCGGCGCATTGATCGGCACGATCAACCTGTCGTCCGGGGAAAGGCCGGGGCAGCCCGGCCTTTCCCGCATTCAGGTTCCGTCGTTCGACCAAGGTCGGACGGCCCGCCCGCGTGGGCCGGTTCTATGCTCGGGCCATTCCTCGCAGGGGGAGTGGGAGTGGCCATGGGTTACGAAGCGATGTACCGGCGCTCGGTGGAGCAGCCGGAGGAGTTCTGGGGCGAGATGGCCCGTGCCATCGACTGGCACGAGCCGCCGAAGAAGATCCTCGAATACGACAACCCGCCGTTCCGGCGCTGGTTCGCCGGCGGCACCACCAACCTGTGCCACAACGCGGTGGACCGCCACCTGGACGCCCGCGGCGACCAGCTGGCGCTGGTGGGCTGGTCCAGTGAAACCGGCACCGTCCGCGAGCTGACCTACCGCCAGTTGCACCGCGAGGTGAACACCTTCGCCGCGGTGCTGCGGTCCCTCGGCGTGGGCAAGGGCGACCGCGTGGTGATCTACATGCCGCACACCGTGGACGCGGCAGTGGCGATGCTGGCCTGCGCGCGCATCGGCGCGATCCACTCGGTGGTGTTCGGCGGCTTTGCCGCCCACAACCTGGCCGTGCGCATCGACGATGCCAAACCCAGGGTGCTGGTGTGCGCCGATGCCGGCATGCGCGGCGGCAAGGTGATCCCGTTCAAGCCGCTGGTGGACGAGGCGCTGGATCGGGACCGGCATCCGCCGGCCAACGTGCTGGTGGTCAGCCGCGGGCTGGCCCCGGTGCCGGTGCGGGCAGGCCGCGACGTGGACTACGCCACACTGCGCCGGGACCACGAGGACGCGGAGGTGCCGGTCACCTGGCTGGAGTCCAACGAACCCAGCTACATCCTCTACACCTCCGGCACCACCGGCAAGCCCAAGGGTGTGCAGCGCGACGTGGGCGGCTACGCGGTGGCGCTGGCCCTGTCCATGTGGTCGGTGTACGACATCCGCCCCGGCCAGGTGATGTTCTCCACCTCCGACATCGGCTGGGTGGTGGGCCACTCCTACAACGTGTACGGCCCGCTGATCGCCGGCGCCACCTCGATCATGTACGAGGGCCTGCCGACCTCGCCGGACCCGGGCATCTGGTGGAAGATCTGCGAGCGCTACGGCGTGCGCACCATGTTTTCATCGCCCACCGCCATCCGCGTGCTGAAGAAGCACGACGTGGATTTCATCCGCCGCCACGACCTGTCCGGGCTGGAGTACCTGTTCCTGGCCGGCGAGCCGCTGGACGAGCCGACCGCGCAGTGGATCCACGAGGCCCTGGGCAAGCCGGTGATCGACAACTACTGGCAGACCGAGACCGGCTGGCCGGTCCTGTGCCTGCTGCCGGGCCTGGAGATGAAGCAGGTGAAGTTCGGCTCGCCGGGTCTGCCCAACCTGGGCTTCCGCCTGCGCGTGATCGACGAGACCACCGGCCACGACGCCAGGGCCGGCGAGAAGGGCGTGCTGGTGATCGAGCCGCCGCTGCCGCCGGGGTGCATGACCACGGTGTGGGGCGACGACCAGCGCTTCCTGTCCAGCTACTTCGGCCATTTCAAGGAGCTGCTGTACAGCTCGCTGGACTGGGCCATCCGCGACGAGGACGGCTACACCTTCATCCTCGGCCGCACCGACGATGTGATCAACGTCGCCGGTCACCGCCTGGGCACGCGCGAGATCGAGGAGTCGGTGGCCAGCCACCCGGCGGTGGCCGAGGCCGCGGTGGTGGGCGTGCACGACGAGGTCAAGGGCCAGGTGCCGGTGGTGTTCGCCACGCTCAAGCAGGCCGACGTGCCGCCGCCGGAGGTGGCCTGCGGCATGATCCGCACCGTCACCGAGCAGCTCGGTCCGGTGGCGCGGCCGGCGCGCGTGTACGTGGTCGGCGCCCTGCCCAAGACCCGTTCCGGCAAGCTGCTGCGCCGCTCGCTGCAGGCCCTGGCCGAGCACCGCGACCCGGGCGACCTGTCCACCCTGGACGACCCGCGCGCGCTGGAGGAGGTCCAGCGCGCCCTGGAGCGCGGCGCCGACGCGGGCGATTGAGCGGCGCGCCCGCGTTGGCGTGGCGTGGCGGCGGCTTCGCGCCGCCGTCACGCACGCCCGCGCCGGGTCTCCGGGTGGCGGGAGCGGCCGCATCCGGGGATGCAGCCGCCCGGTCGACGGTCCGCGTGAAGGGAAGGGTGAGCACCGCTTCCGCACGCCGGACGGCGGCAGGGGACGAGGGCGTGGCCCGCTTCGTGCACCCCTGGAACGGACCGGGGACGGATGGCAACCCACGCGCGTCATCAGCCATGACCACGCGCCGCTGCAGGCGCGTGGGCGAGGGCGGCTCCGGTCCGCGTTCCCCGCGCGCGTGCCCGGCTCAGCCCGGAGGCGGCACCGACACGCCTGCGTCGGTCTGCTCCACGCGCTTCATGGTGCCGTCGTCGTTGTAGTGCAGGTACTCGACCGTCACCGCGCGGCGGCCCAGCGCGCCCTGCTTGTCGCCGATGGTCAGCGCGGCGTTGTGCAGGAAGATGTACCACTGGCCCTTGAACTCGACGATGCCCGGGTGGATGGTGAAGCTGTTCCTGCCCGAGCCGGTCAGCTCGCCGCGGTAGGTCCACGGGCCCTGGATGGAGGGCGCGGTGGCGTAGGAGACGCGCTCGTTGGTGTGGGTGGCGCGGTCCAGCGAGGCGTAGGTGAGGTAGTACAGGTCGCCGCGCTTGTGCAGCCAGGGGCCTTCTTCGAAGTGCGGCGGAGTGATTTCGGTGATCGGCCCGTCCAGCTCGATCATGTTGGGCTTGAGCCGGGCGATGTAGCAGTGGCGGTTGCCCCAGGCGATCCAGGTGGTGCCGTCGTCGTCGGTGAACACCGTCGGGTCGATGTCCTCCCAGCTGTGCGTGCCCTTGGGCGTCATCTTCGCGGTGATCAGCGCCGAGCCCCTGGCGTCCACGAACGGGCCGGTGGGCGAGTCGGACACGGCCACGCCGATGGCCTTGCCCGGATGCGTGTCGTCGTGCTCGACCGCGGCGTAGAACCAGAAGCGGCCGTCCTTCTCAATGGCCTGCGAGGCCCAGGCGTCGCCCTTGGCCCATTTGAAGTCGGTCGCGCGCATGATCGGACCGTGGTAGGTCCACTGGCGCATGTCGGTGGTCGAATACACCAGCCACTCGCGCATGTTGAACATCTGCCCGTCCTCCGCCTCGTCGTGGCCGACGTACAGGTACAGACGGTCGCCGACCACCAGTGGCGCGGGGTCGGCGGTGAAGCGGTCGCGGAACAGCGGGTTGGAACCGGGGGCGGGATCGTCGGCGCGCAGCGCGGGCGATGCGGCCATCAGCAGGGCCGCGAGCGCGGCGCCGAGGACAGGGTGGACCGGATGCCGTGGGTTACGCATGGCGGTTCTCCTGGTGGGCGGGGCCTCTGGCCCGCCGAGTCTAGACGCGGTGCGGGGCGATGTGGAGCCGGCGCGCCCGGCCCGGTTTCACGCCTTCTTCACCGGGTGGCCCGGCCTAATCGGCGGCCCCGGTGCCGCATGGCGCCGGTGGCCTGACCCATCCAGGCGGTCTGGGGATCCGCTGGCACCGGGATCGTCCGGCTGCGCCAGCAAGGAATCCGCATGCCCGCTCTCGACCCGGCGACGCTCGCCACCCTCCAATCCCGCCAGGACGCGATCATCGAGGCCTGGCGGGCCAGCCTGGCGGGCCAGCCTGGAACACACCGGCCACGACGGCCGCGCCTCGCCGCGCGAACTGGAAGCCCGGGCGCGCGAGTTCTGGCGCCTGCTGCCGGCGGCGGCGGCGGCAGGCGACGCCGACGGCCTGCAGGGCGAACCCTGGGCGGAGGTGCGCCACTTCCTCGAGGAACTGTCGCGAGAGCGGGTGCTCAAGGGCTTCAGCGCCGCGGAGACGGCCACCTTCATCTTCTCGCTCAAGCAGCCGCTGTTCGACGCGGTCGAGCAGGCCAACGCCGACGCGCCGCGGCGAATGGCCGCGCAGCTGCGGGGTGTCTCGGCGCTGCTGGACCAGCTGGGCCTGTACACGGTCAAGGTGTTCCAGAAGAACCGCGAGGACGTGATCGCGCGCCAGCAGGAGGAGATGCTGGAGCTGTCCACCCCGGTGGTGAAGCTGTGGGAGGGCGTGCTGGCGCTGCCGATGATCGGTACCCTGGATTCGCAGCGCACCCAGGTGGTCATGGAGTCGCTGCTGCAGCGGATCGTGGAAACCGGCTCGGAGATCGCGATCATCGACATCACCCACCGTGGACACCCTGGTGGCGCAGCACCTGCTCAAGACCGTCACCGCGATCCGCCTGATGGGCGCCGACGCCATCATCAGCGGCGTGCGCCCGCAGATCGCGCAGACCATCGTGCACCTGGGCCTGGACCTGCAGGGCATCGTCACCAAGGCCAACCTCGCCGACGCCCTGGCGCTGGCGCTCAAGCGCACCGGCGTGACCGTGGCGAAGGCGGCCTGATGGAGCGCATCCCGATCCTGCAGATGGGCGAGGTGCTGCTGGTCACCATCCAGGTGGACATGCACGACCAGCTCGCGCTGACCCTCCAGGATGACCTAGCCGAGCGCATCCGCGCCACCTCGGCGCGCGGCGTGCTGATCGAGATCTCCGCGCTGGACATCGTCGACTCCTTCATCGGCCGCATGATCGCCACCATCTCGGCACTGGCCGCGGTGATGGACGCGCGTACCGTGGTGGTGGGCATGCAGCCGGCGGTGGCCATCACCCTGGTCGAGCTGGGCCTGGACCTCACCGGCGTGAGCACCGCGCTGACGGTGGAGCGGGGCATGAGGCTGCTGCGGCAGGCAGGCGCCGGCGACGAATGAACCCGCACGGCGAGATTCCGGTGCGCACCGAGCAGGACGTGGTCCTCGCCCGCCAGGCCGTGCGCCAGGCGGCGGTGGCATGCGGGCTGCGCCTGGTGGACCAGACCAAGCTGGTGACCGCCGCCAGCGAGCTGGCGCGCAACGCGGTGGTCTACGGTGGCGGCGGCACCATGAGCTGGCACGTGGTCCGCGACGGCATGCGCGCGGGCATCCGCCTGGAGTTCGTGGACCAGGGGCCGGGCATCACCGACATCGCCCAGGCCCTCACCGATGGCTGGACCTCGGGCACCGGCATGGGCCTGGGCCTGTCCGGCTCGCGCCGCCTGGTGGACGCCTTCGAGATCGACAGCGCCCCCCGGGCGCGGCACGCGGGTGGCGATCACCAAATGGGCGTAGGGTTCATCGGCCAGGCCACGCGCGTGATCCCGGTGGAGGAGGCCACCCGGGTGGGGCAGGTGCGCCGCGAGGCGCGGGCCCTGGCCGCTTGCGCCGGCTTCGGCGAGCTGGATGCCGGGCGGGTGACCCTGGCGGCCACCGAGGTGGCCACCAACGTGCTGCGCCACGGCGGTGGCGGCCGTATGCTGCTGTCGCTGGTGCAGGGGCGCACCGGCCCGGGCGTGGAGGTGTGCGCCATCGACCGCGGCCCGGGCTTCTCCCTGGAGCGCTGCCTGCCGGACGGCTACACGACCGGGGTCGGCAGCCCCGGCCAGGGCCTGGGTGCGATCCGGCGCCAGGCGCAGGTGTTCGACGTGTGGTCCGACGCCGGCGGGGCGGTGGTGCTGGCGCGGATCTATCCGGAACGTTCGCGCGACGAGGACCTGGACTACGGCGCCCTGCGCGTGCCACTGGGCCGGGAGACGGTGTGCGGCGACGCCTGGTTCCTCGGCCGGGATGGCGCGCGCGTGGTGGTGGCGCTGGTGGACGGCCTGGGCCACGGCGTGCAGGCGGGCGAGGCGGCCGCGGCCGGCATCGAGGCGGTGGCCGAGGCGCCGGAGCTGGCGCCGGACCTGCAGCTGGGCCGCATGCACGCGCGCATGGCCGGCAGCCGCGGCGGCGCGGTGGCGGTGGCCTGCCACGAGCCGGAGGCCGGCCTGGTGCGGTTCAGCGGCGTGGGCAACATCGCCGCCTCTGTGCACGAGGCCGGCCTGCCCGCGCGCGGGCTGCCCTCGCATCCGGGCATCGTCGGCGGGCAGTACCGGCGCGCGCCTGGCTTCAGCCTGCCGGTCGCGCCCGGCGCGCTGCTGCTGCTGCACAGCGACGGGCTGCAGTCGCGCTGGAACCTGGCCCGCTACGAGGGCCTGGCGTTCCGCCATCCGGCGCTGGTGCTGGCGGTGCTGCTGCGCGACTTCGACCGCGGCCGCGACGACACCGGCGCCATCGCCGTGCGCCTGGGAGGGCGGGCATGAGCGCCGCACCGGGGGACGTGCTGGCCGTGCTCGAGCAGCTGCGCGCGGAGAACGCGGCGCTGCGCGCCGAGCTGGCCGAGACCAACCAGGGCGTGCTGGCCCTGTACGCCGAGCTGGACCAGCAGGCCGGGCAGCTGCGCGAGGTGTCCGAGCTCAAGAGCCGGTTCCTCTCCTACATGAGCCACGAGTTCCGCACGCCGCTGGGCTCGATCCTGAGCATCACCCGGCTGCTGGAGCAGGGCATGGACGGCCCGCTCAACGGCGAGCAGCTGCGCCAGGTGCGCTTCGTCAGCGCCGCGGCGCTGGAGCTGCGCGAGATGGTGGACGACCTGCTCGACCTGGCCCGCATCAAGGCCGGGCGCATCTCCATCTCGCCGGCCTGGTTCGACCTGATGGACCTGTTCTCGGCCCTGCGCGGCATGTTCCGCCCGCTGGTGGAAGGCGCCGGCAACGTCGAGCTGGTGTTCGAGGCCCCGCCGCCGCTGCCGCTGCTGTACACCGACGACAAGAAGCTGGCGCAGATCCTGCGCAACTTCATCTCCAACGCGCTGAAGTTCACTCCGCAGGGGCGGGTGTCGGTGTCGGCCAGGCCCGAGGGCGAGCGGCACGTGCGCTTCAGTGTGCGCGACACCGGCATCGGCATCCCGGAGCACATGCTCGGCGCGCTGTTCGAGGACTTCGTGCAGGTGGACTCGCCGCTGCAGAAGCGCCTGCGTGGCACCGGACTGGGCCTGGCCCTGTGCCGGCGCTTCGCCGCGCTGCTGGGCGGCAGCGTGGGGGTCAGCAGCACCGTCGGGCAGGGTTCGGAATTCCACGTGACCGTGCCCATCGCATTGCCGGAGGACGACAGTGGGGGCTAGCCGGATCCTGGTGGTGGACGACAACGCGGCCACCCGCTACTCGGTGCGGCGCGTGCTCGAGCGGCAGGGCTTTGCCGTGGTCGAGGCCGGCACCGGCAACGAGGGCCTGGCCTGGATCGGGCGCGAGCCGTTCGATGCGCTGGTGCTGGACGTGAACCTGCCGGACATGAGCGGCTTCGACCTGGTGCGGTTGCTGCGTGCCGACCCGGCCACCAGCCTGCTGCCCGTGATCCACGTCTCGGCCGCGTCCATCGCCAACGGCGACGTGATCGAGGGGCTGGACGCCGGCGCCGACGCCTACCTGGTCCATCCGGTGGACCACGACGTGCTGCTGGCGACCCTGCGCACCCTGCTGCGCGTGCGCCGCACCGAGGACGCGCTGCACGCGGCCGAGGCGCGCTTCCGCGAGATCTTCGAGAACGTGGGCGCCCCCATCGCCGCGGTGACCGGCACGCTGCAGGTGCGCGACGCCAACCCGGCGTTCCGGCGTCTGCTGGCCGAGGCCGGCGTGCCGGACCTGGCCGCGCTGTTCGGGCAGCAGCCGGTGGAGGCGCTGTGCCGCGCGCTGCACGAGGGCAGCGGCTGGAAGGGCACCTTCCTGCTGCCCAGCCCGCGCGGGCGGCGCGTGACCGAGTGGCGGGTAGCGCCCTACCGCGAGCCGGGCGTGGGCCTGCTGTACGTGGAGGACCAGACCGAGCACCACGACCGCGAACAGGCCCACCGCCTGCAGCTGGATTCGGCCACCAGCGAGCTGGCGGTGCAGATCGCCGAGCGCGAGCGCACCGAGATGGAGCTGCAGCAGGCGCGCAAGATGGACGCCCTGGGCAAGCTCACCGGCGGCATCGCCCACGACTTCAACAACCTGCTGACCAGCATCATCGGCGCGCTGGACATGATCGGCGCGGCCGTCGAGGGCGGTCGGGTGGAGCGCATCCCGCGCTTTGCCGCGGTGGCGTCCACCGCGGCCCTGCGCGCCGCCGCGCTGACCCAGCGCATGCTGGCCTTCGCCCGTAAGCAGTCGCTGGACGCCACCGCCTTCGACATCGGCGCGCGCGTCACCGGCCTGGCCGAGCTGCTGGCCCGCTCGATCGGCGAGAACGTCGCCCTGGAGTTCGATCTGCCGGAGGGGCTGGTCGTGCTGGCCGACGCGGTGCAGCTGGACAGCGTGGTGCTGAACCTGGTGATCAACGCCCGCGATGCGCTGCAGGGCCGCGGCCGCATCACCATCGCCGCGCGCCCGGCCGCGGCGGTGCCGGCGGACCTGCCGCCGGGCGGGTACGTGAGCCTGACCGTGGCCGACGACGGGCCGGGCATCCCGCCGGACATCCTCGGCAAGGTGTTCGAGCCGTTCTTCACCACCAAGCCGGTCGGCCAGGGCACCGGCCTTGGCCTATCCATGACCTATGGCTTCGCCCGCCAGAGCGGCGGCACCGCCCGCGCGCACAGCGTGCCGGGGCAGGGCACCACCATCGAGCTGCTGCTGCCGCGCGCGGCCGTCGCCACGCCGGAGATGGCGGTGGAGGCCACGGCGGTGGAGGGCGGCAGCGAGCGCATCCTGCTGGTGGACGACAACGAGCTGGTGCGCGGCATGGCCGAGGAGGTGCTGGCCGGCGCCGGCTACCAGGTGGTGGCCTGCGCGGATGCCGATGCGGCGTTGCAGGCCATCGCCGGAGGCGGCTTCGACCTGCTGCTGACCGACGTGGGCCTGCCCGGGATCAGCGGCCGCGAACTGGCCGACCGCGTGCGCGCGCGCCATCCGGATCTGCCGGTGCTGTTCATCACCGGCTACACCGAGAACGCGCAGGACCGCCAGGCCTTCCTCGGCGAGCGCATGGACCTGCTGCTCAAGCCCTTCAACCTCGCCGACCTGCTGCGCGCGGTGGGGCGCAAGCTCGGCCGGGGCGGTGCCGCCGCTCAGTCGTGCGGCGCGTCGGCGTCGCCGTCCGGCGGCAGCCCGGTGTAGCGGGCGCGCGGACGGATCAGCCGGCCCAGGGTCTGCTGCTCCAGGGCGTGGGCCAGCCAGCCGGCCACGCGGCCGGCGGCGAACAGGGACAGGGCGTGGGTGGCGGTCAGGCCGTGGGCCAGGCACAGCGCGGCCAGGGTGAAGTCCACGTTCGGCCGGCGGCCGCTGACCTCCGCGGCGGCGGCGGCCACCGCCTCCACCAGTTCCATCGTGGCCGGGTCCGCGGGCATGGCGCGCAGCATCGCCAGCAGTTCGGCCGCGCGCGGGTCGCCGGCCGGGTACAGCGCGTGGCCGAAGCCGGGCAGGTCCTCACCCTGCTGCCAGCGGGCGGCGACCAGGCGGCGCACGTCACGGCTTTGCCGCGCGTCCTCCAGCAGCGCGCACACGCGCGCGGTGGCGCCGCCGTGGCGCGGGCCGGCCAGCGCGGACAGCCCGGCGCACACGGTCGCGTGCAGGTGCGCGCCGGTGGAGGCGACCACGCGCGCGGCGAAGGCCGAGACGTTGAGCTCATGGTCGGCACACAGCACCAGCGCGGCGCGGACCAGTTCGGCGAAGGCCTCGTCGCCGGGGCGCCAGGTCCCGGCCAGCAGGCGGTGCACCGGCCCGGCGGGCCGGCGGGCCACCAGCAGGCCGGCGTTCTGCCGCAGCAGGGTCGCGGCCAGGGCGCGGCGGGTGGCCTGGTCGGCCTGGAAGGAGTGCGGCACCTGCAGCGCCAGCAGCGGGATCACCGCCATCGCGCGCGACAGCGGCGGCAGCTCGGCGGCGTTGGCCAGCGGTGCCAGCCGCGCCGGCCAGTCGCCGGGCGGATCGGCGAACGGGTCCTGGCTGCCGCAGTCCCACAGCAGGCGGGCGGTGTCCTCCAGGGTGGCGCCGGCGCGGGCCAGGGCCACCGCGGAACGGCCGCGGTAGTAGGGACCGTCCGGACGGATCAGCGAGATCCGCGTCTCCATCACCGGCAGGCCGCGGTCCAGGCTCTGCGCCGCGCCGCGCGCCGCGCCCCGGCCCAGGCGCTTGCGCTGGGCCAGGCGCTCCACCTCCTGGCGCCGGTACACGCGGCTGCGGTGGTCGCGCCCCGGGCGCGACTCCAGCAGCCCGCGGCTGACGTAGGCATAGAGCGTGGCGGGGCTGATGCCCAGCAGCCGGCAGGCCTCGGCGGCGGGGATCAGGTCGCTGTCCATGGACATATTGATCGTCCGCATCAAGATTGATCAACGGATGACAGGGTGACACATTGCCGGGGTCACGTGCACTGCCGTGCCGCAGGAGTCCCGTCCCATGTCCCTTCATTCCGCCGGCGCGAGGTTCCGCGCCGCCCTGGCCGCCGAATCGCCGCTGCAGGTGGTCGGCGCGATCAACGCCAACCATGCCCTGCTGGCCAAGCGTGCCGGCTACCGGGCCATCTACCTGTCCGGCGGCGGCGTGGCCGCCGGTTCGCTCGGTCTGCCGGACCTGGGCATCAACACCCTCGAGGACGTGCTGGTCGACACGCGCCGCATCACCGACGTGTGCGACCTGCCGCTGCTGGTGGACATCGACACCGGCTTCGGCCCGTCGGCGTTCAACATCGAGCGCACCATCAAGAGCCTGATCAAGGCCGGCGCCGCCGCCTGCCACATCGAGGACCAGGTCGGCGCCAAGCGCTGCGGCCACCGCCCGGGCAAGGAGATCGTGTCGAAGGAGGAGATGGTCGACCGCATCAAGGCGGCCGCCGATGCGAAGACGGACCCGGACTTCTTCCTGATCGCGCGCACCGACGCCATCGCGGTGGAAGGCGTGGATGCGGCCATCGAGCGCGCCCTGGCCTGCGTGGAGGCCGGCGCCGACGGCATCTTCGCCGAGGCCGCCTACGACCTGGACACCTACCGCAGGTTCGTCGAGGCGGTGAAGGTGCCGGTGCTGGCCAACATCACCGAGTTCGGCAAGACCCCGCTGTTCTCGCGCGAGGAGCTGGCCGGGGCCGGCGTGGCCATCCAGCTGTTCCCGCTGTCGGCCTTCCGTGCCGCCAACAAGGCCGCCGAGGCCGTGTACGAGGCCATCC
>Ga0182741_1005112_pt1 | contig 12382 bp, 7 predicted proteins | sample eDN5th37CBELigOP_FD_128874 | JGI IMG/M metagenome (GOLD analysis project Ga0182741, IMG submission 128874) | Enriched Organic Plus compost microbial communities from Emeryville, California, USA - eDNA 5th pass 37_C BE-Lig OP (version 2) (version 2) ...
CCGTTCAAGTTCATCGTGCCTGAATTCAGGCCGGGCGTTCGCGTGGTCTACGAACGCCACGCAGGCTATGTGCCGCGTGATGATGCGCCCGATTTTCTATCGGGGGCAAAGATCGCCAAGGTCGATCGTGTCGAGTGGGTTTCGACGCCTGACATGCAGACGGCGGTCAATGCCATCACCAAGGGTGAGCTGGACATCCTTGAGATCACCAATGCCGATACGATCAGCCTGCTCGAGGGCGTTCAGGACGTGGTGATTCAGAAGCTCGCCAGCGCCAACACGCCGACGATGCGATTCAATTGGCTGCAGCCTCCATTCGACAAGGTCAAGACCCGGCAGGCAGTGCAGGCGGCGGTCACCCAGCGCGATTTCATGGATGCGCTGATCGGCAATCCGAAGGCCTATACGATCTGCGGCGCGCTCTTCGGCTGCGGCACGCCGCTGGAAACCGATATCGGCGCCATCGGCACAGGCGAGGCCGACCTTGCGAAGGCCAAGGCGCTTCTGAAGGAAAGCGGCTACAAGGGCGAGCAGACGGTGGTGCTGAACACCGGCGACATTCCGTCGTTTGCGGGTCTTGCCCCGTTGGCGGCGCAGATCATGCGCTCGATCGGCATGAACGTCGATATGCCGACCATGGACTTCGCCACCATGCTGACGCGCCGCAACCGGCAGGTCCCGGTCGCGGAAGGCGGCTGGAGCGCGGCCTTCGGTGTCTGGAACACCCTGGACCTCAATTCGCCGCTGGCCAATCTCAACCTCGATACGCGCGGCGCAGCCGGTTATGCAGGCTGGTCGAGCGACGAGACGCTGGCCGGGCTGAAGGCGGACTTCGCACGCGAGCTGGATCCTCAGAAGCAGAAGGCCATCGCCGCGCAGATCCAGAAGCGGGCCTATGAGCTTGTCTTCTACATTCCGCTGGGGACCTACTTCAATTTCGGCGCTCACAGGTCGAATGTATCGCCGATGCCGCCCTCGCCGGTGTCGGTGTTCTGGGGCATCGAGAAAACGTGAGCGGCCTTCGGATCAGCCGCAGGGAGGGCAGCCATGCTAAATCTAATCGGGCTGCGCATTGCTTCGGCGGTGCCGGTGGTGCTGGTCGTCGCCACCATCGTGTTTCTTCTGCTGCGCCTCAGCCCTGGCGACCCGGCCGTGGTGATCGCAGGAGAGACCGCGAGTCCGGAAGCGATTGAGCAGGTCCGCATCCAGCTCGGCCTCGATCAGCCCTTCTACATCCAGTACTTCAAATGGTTCGGGGAGGTGCTGCGCGGCGATCTCGGCGTCTCCATCCTTTCGAAGCAGCCGGTGCTGGATTTGATCGCCGACCGCATCGAGCCGACCTTCGTGCTTGCCACGACGACGATAGTGCTGACGGTTCTTCTGGCCGTTCCTCTCGGCGTGCTCGCGGCCTGGAACCACAACCGCTGGATCGATAGGGCCGTCATGGCCCTGTCGGTCGCAGGGTTCTCCATACCGGGCTTCGTTGTGGGCTATCTGCTGATCCTGGCGTTTTCGATGTGGGCCAACATCTTCCCTGCGCAAGGTTATGTCAGCCCGTTCCATGACCCGCTGCGCGCCGTCAGCCACTTGGCGCTGCCGGCGCTGACCCTGTCATTTCTGTTCGTGGCGCTGATCGCGCGCGTCACCCGCTCGAGCGTGCTCGAAGTGCTCGGCGAGGACTTCATCAAGACCGCTCGGGCGAAGGGGAGCCGCGCCGGGCGCATCCTGTGGCGCCATGCGGTGCCCAATGCGGCCGTGCCGATCATTACCGTCATCGGCGTCGGCATTGCGCTGCTGATCAGCGGCGTGGTCGTGACCGAGAGCGTTTTCAATATTCCGGGCATCGGGCGCCTGACGATCGATGCCATCCTCAGCCGGGACTATCCGGTCGTGCAGGGGCTGATCCTGTTCTTCGCCCTCGTCTATGTCGGCGTGAATCTGCTGATCGATATCCTCTATGTGATCGTCGATCCCAGAATCCGGTACTGAAGGAGGCGGGCGTGAGGTCTTCTTCCATACAGGGTCGTCTTGGAGAGATGTTGCGCGTCGCGAGAAGCGGCCCGGTTCTCGTCGGAGGTCTTCTGCTGCTGGTGGTGATCGTCACCGCGATCGGCGCGGAACATGTCGCGACTTTCGATCCGATGCAGATCAAGCCGCGGCTGCGCTTGCGCGCGCCGGACGGAACATACTGGTTCGGCACCGATGCGCTCGGCCGCGACGTCTTCAGCCGTGTGCTTTATGGCGGCAAGGTCTCGCTGCTCGTCGGTGCCCTTGCAGCGGCCGTGGGAGCGGTGGTCGGCACCGTGATCGGCTTGGTTGCCGGTGCCTTTCGGACGCTCGACTCTGTGGTGATGCGTATTATGGACGGGGTCATGGCGATCCCGAGCGTTCTGCTGGCGGTGGCCATGGTATCGCTGATCGGCCCCAGCATGACCACCATCGTGGCCGCCATATCCTTTTCGGAAATACCGCGGGTGACGCGCCTGGTGCGCTCGGTGGTGCTGACCGTGCGCGAGGAAACTTATGTGCAGGCTGCCGAAGGGGTCGGCCTGCCGAAACCGCTGGTGCTCTACCGCCACATTCTGCCGAGCTGCATGGCGCCGCTGGTGGTTCAGACGACCTACATGTTTGCGGCGGCGATCCTGGCCGAAGCCGTGCTCGGCTTCCTCGGTGTCGGCTTTCCTCCTGACATTCCGACCTGGGGCAACATCCTTGCCGAGGGTCGGTCGGTGTTCCAGCGCGCACCCTGGACCATCATATTTCCCGGCCTGTTTCTCGCGGTGACTGTCCTCGCCGTCAACATCCTCGGCGACGGCCTGCGTGACAGGCTCGACCCGAAGCTTTCACGCGTGGCAAAGGTATCGGCATGACTGGGGAACGGACTCCAATTCTCGATGTCCGCGGTCTGACCGTGGCTCTGCCCGCCGGCCTCGACAGGCCCTATGCCGTGGAAAACTTCGATCTCAGCGTGCATCGCAAGGAGATTGTCTGCCTCGTGGGCGAGTCCGGATCCGGCAAGTCCGTCGCGGCCTCGGCGGTCATGGGACTCCTGCCGAAAGGTGTGCTGCGGATCGTCGGTGGCTCGATCCGCCTCGCCGGGCAGGACATCACCGCGGTCGGCGAGAACCAGCTCTGCGCCCTGCGCGGCGACCGGATGGCGATGGTGTTTCAGGAGCCTTTGACCGCCCTCAATCCGGTGATGACGGTGGGTAACCAGATCGCGGAGGTCATTCTGCTCCACCGCAGGGACATGAGCCGGGCGGCGATCGACGCGCGCGTGATGGAGCTGCTCGCCGACGTGCACCTGCCGTCGCCAGAGACGTTGAAACGCGCCTATCCGCACCAGCTCTCCGGAGGTCAGCGGCAGCGCGTGATGATCGCCATGGCGCTGGCGCTCGAGCCAGCGCTCATCATCGCGGACGAGCCGACCACGGCGCTCGACGTGACCACCCAGGCGCAGATCCTGAAGCTGTTTCGTGAGCTGCTGGAAAAGCACGATAGCGGTGTCCTGCTTATCACCCATGATTTTGGTGTGGTGGCAGAAGTCGCCAACCAGGTGCTGGTGATGCAGCATGGTCGCGTGGTGGAGCAGGGCGCGCCGAAAGCCATTCTGAAAGCGCCTCAGCATCCCTATACGCGCGCGCTCATCGATGCGGTGCCGACCTTTCGCTTCCGTGAGGAGCGGAGCGCCGTGGACGCGCCGGCACTCGAGGTCGAGAATCTGCGGCTGGTCTATCGCAATCGCAGCTTCTTTGGCGTCCGGCGTGAGACCGTGGCGCTCGACGATGTTTCGTTCACTCTTGCACCCGGCGAGACCTTGGGAGTCGTGGGTGAATCCGGCTCCGGCAAGACATCCCTTGCCAAATGCCTGATGCGCTTCGAAACGCCGGATTCCGGACAGATCCGTATCGGCGGCCGCTCGATCGCCGATATGCACGGCGCCGAGTTGCGTCGCTTCCGCCGCCGCATTCAGATGGTGTTTCAGGATCCCTACAAATCGCTCAATCCGCGCCGCACGATCGGCCAGTCTCTCACCGAGGGGCCTGTCCAGCACGGTCTGGTGCGGGACAAAGCCGTGGCGCGGGCCGCCGGCCTTCTGGAAACGGTCGGCCTCAACCCGAATGCGATGGAGCGCTATCCGCACGAATTCTCGGGCGGACAGAGACAGCGAATCTGCATCGCCAGGGCGCTGGCCATGGAGCCGGACATCATCGTCGCCGACGAGCCGGTTTCGGCGCTTGACGTGTCGGTGCAGGCTCAGGTGCTGGAACTGTTCGAGACGCTGCGTCGGCGGATCGGCTTTGCGATGGTGTTCATTACCCATGACCTGCGGGTCGCTTCGAACATCTGCGACCGGGTGGCGGTGATGCAGAAAGGGCGGGTCGTCGAGATAGGGCGCACGGAGCAGGTGTTTCGCGCGCCCAAGGATCCTTACACGATCAGCCTGCTGGCGGCGGTGCCCGGAGGACTCGAACTCGCCGCTTGAGCGGAGAGACAGCTTCCAGATCCGGCAGAACCGTCCTGTCGCCCGTGCCTGCCGGATCAAGGCGCGCCGGGTGGGACTGAACTGTTGTCAAGGCGCGTAGAAAGGTCATCCATCCCGCCACGGATCGACGCCAGGAATAACCAATCTGCAGGACCTGGTCGAAAGATATTTCCAGTGGATTATTGGACGCGATGACATAACCTGAACCTCGGAAAACTCTCCATCCACGGCTGCTCCCGAGATGTTCCAGCTTTCGTCAATCGTCTGCCGAGGATCGATAGATCCTTCGGGACAGTACGGCCTCAGGCCGAAGCTGTTCGGAGGCATTCCCTCCATCATCGAGGCGAAAGCGCCTGCATCGTTCTGTCAGGCGCAGGGTCGAGATCTCGGGTGTCGCTATGGCGGCCTCGAGATGCGGTATGGTGGACGCACCGGACCCGGATCATCGCCGACTTCGACAGCCTGATCCTGTCTCTGCACGGAGTGCCCTGATGGCTACAAAGAAGCAGATCCTGCTCAATGCGTTCAACATGAATTGCGTGGGCCATATCAACCACGGGCTATGGACACACCCGCGCGATCGTTCGCCTGAATACAACACGATTGCCTACTGGACCGATCAGGCAAAGCTCCTCGAACGCGGGCTGTTCGACGGGATTTTCATTGCCGATATCATCGGGGTCTATGACGTTTATGGCGGAGGCATCGAGGTGACGGCGCGCGAGGCCGTGCAGCTTCCGGTGAATGACCCGCTTGCCCTTGTTTCCGCCATGGCGGCCGTGACGGAAAACCTGGGCTTCGGCATCACGGTCAATGTGCATAATGAGGCGCCTTATACCTTCGCGCGGCGCTTTTCCACTCTCGATCATCTGACGCGCGGGCGCATCGGCTGGAATATCGTCACCGGCTATCTCGAGAGCGCTCATCGCGGCAAGGGCGAGAAGCAGCTGCCCGAGCACGACCGGCGTTACGACTACGCCGAGGAATATCTTGAGGTGCTGTACAAGCTCTGGGAAGGCAGCTGGGACGAGGATGCAGTGCGCCGCGATCGCGCGGGGCGCATCTTCACTGATCCCGCGAAGATCCGCCCGATCGTGCATCACGGCGAGTTCTTCGACGTCGAGGGGCATCACCTCTCCGAGCCGTCGATCCAGCGGACGCCGGTGCTCTATCAGGCCGGCACGTCACCGCGGGGACGGGCCTTTGCGGGCCGGCACGCCGAGTGCGTCTTCATCTCCGCCCGCGACAAAGCGACGGCGCGCAACGCGGTCCGTGCGCTGCGCGCCGAGGCAGTGCGTGCCGGCCGGCGGCCAGATGACATCAAGGTGTTCGTTGGTGTTGCGGTGGTGCCGGGCCGCACCAAGGCCGAAGCCGAGGAAAAACGCGAAGAGTATCTCCGCTATGCCAGCCCCGAAGCGGGACTGGCACATTTCTCCGCGTCCACAGGCATCGATTTCGACCGCTATGAGCTGGATGAACCCATTCCCTATGCACCTGGCAACTCCATTCAGTCGGCGACTGCCGCCGCGGCGCAGAGAGGGCTGACCAAGCGCGACCTGCTGAACGAGCTCGCGCTGGGTGGCCGCTATGCCGCAATCACCGGCGATGCCGTTGCCGTCGCCGATGAGTTGCAAAGCTGGATCGAGGAGGCTGAGGTCGACGGCTTCAATCTCAGCCGTATCGTGGTGCCGGAAAGCTATGAGGATTTTATCGATATCGTGATCCCCGAGCTTCAGAACCGCGGCCTCTACAAGACCGCCTATGCCGAGGGCGCGCTCCGCCACAAGCTGTTCGGGCAGGGCGACCGCTTGCCGGATCGCCATGCCGCCAGCGCCTTTCGGTCCGGAATCCGCCGCGCCAAGGCGGTGTGACGTAAGAGGCGTGACGTAAGAGCAATTCGCGCGACAAAAGGCGGCGAGATTTCAGCCGGACCTGCGGATAACGATGGGGCAGCGGACTATCTTTTCTTCGTGACGTGATGACGCGCGAAGACCGCAGGAACAAGGATGCTCCGACCGCGGCAGGTGCCGCGTCGCTTTCCCGATCGATTCACGCTCAAAGTCCGGGGGAAAATGCTTTTTCCCCGATCGATCCATCTTTGGTCAAACCTCAACGTCGGGCGCGGCTCTTTGATAGATCGTTGCGCTGAAGTTTCTTCCCGGACGCATTACTATAACCCATGAACCGGCGGACTTGTCGCCAGACTCTTGCCGTAACGACGCCGGCCATTCGACGCTCCCCTCCGGTCTGAACCGGACTGCGCCAGACGACAGGTCTGCCCATCATGCGGAGTAGAATAAGCCATGGTTACCGAAGCCGTCTTTTCACCCCGGCACCTCAACGCAACGCTTCACTATCTGAAGCGCGGACCGGAAAAACCGACTTACTATCGCATTGATCCGCCTCCCGGCGTGCCGCGATGGAATGGAATCGAGGACGAACGCGAGGTGCGGATCGAGGATGCGCGCGGCCGGGAGTCCGAATTCACGCTGGATCGCAACGGCTTTACCCTCGTGAAGGCACCGACAGCGGTCGCCGATTTCTATGATCCTGACGAGGTCAAGCGGGTTTACTATCCGGAAGTCGAGCGGCTGCTGCGTGATGCGACGGGCGCCGGCCGTGTGTTCATATTCGATCACAATGTCCGCAATGCGGGGCGGGAAGGGCTCGCTCCGCCATCGCGACAGGTGCACAACGACCACACGGTGAATTCCGCGCCGCGTCGCGTCCGGGATCATCTGGGGGCCGAGGCCGATGAGCTGCTGAGGCACCGCTTCGGCGTCGTCAATGTATGGCGGCCGATCCGTGGCCCCGTGCTGGATTCGCCTCTGGCGCTCTGTGATGCGCAGTCCTTCACGGATGACGACCTGATCGCCAGCGATCTGGTCTATGCCCACGTTCGTGGCGAAACATCGCGGGTGGAATATAAGCCGACGCATCGCTGGTACTATTTCTCGGAAATGCAGGCCGACGAAGCGCTGCTGATCCGGATTCACGATAGCGCCGATGACGGTCGCGCACGGCTGTCCTTTCATACCTCGTTCGAGAACCCGCTCGCGCCGGATGCGCCGCCCCGCGAGAGCATCGAGGTCCGCGCGCTGGTGTTCTATCCGCCAGTCTCCTGATCGAGAATCGCTAGGGGCAAAACCCGGCCTGTGCGCCTTCGAACGAAGTGGGAGCCGGCTCGCGTGAAGACAACGCGTCAGTCCAGCAGCCTGCAATCTTTCACCGTTTCCGTGAAACGGTGAAAGACGTTAAAAGAAGCCCTTGGCCGGCAGCAGGGTGCCGTTGATCACATATTGTCCGATCGATCTGGCCTTGTAGGTGGTCGGATTGTGCGACGACAGCGTCCGCGCGTTGCGCCAGTGCCGATCGAAATTGGTGGCCTTCTTGGTAGCCGATGCGCCGCCTGCATCGAACAGCAGGCTGCCGGCCCGGATCGCAGCCTCATCGGCGACGATCTTGGCCTTGGCCGATGCCAGCGCGGCCTTGTGGACTGCGTCTGCGGCATCAGTCGCGCCGGCGTCGAGCGCATCGGTCGCCACGTCCAATGCATCGGCGGCGGCAAGCACAACGGTCTCGGCGGCGAAAGCGCCGCTGGCAATCTGCCCGACGGTCTGCTGCAGAATTGGATCGTCGATCGGTGCCTCGCTCGGCGCATAGTAGAAGGAGCGCTTTCGGGAGCGGACCAGCTCTGCGGCATCACGGAGCGCGGCGCGAGCGACGCCAGCCACGATCGCGGTCAGGAACAGCTGGGCGAACGTATTCGAATAGGGTGCGCCATATCCGGCGTCCTCGGTGTCGAAGATGATCTCCTGGCGCGCGACTCGAACATTGCGGAAATGAGTTGTCCCCGTGGCGGTCAGCCGCTGCCCGAGTCCATCCCAGTCGTCAATCAATTCGATACCGTCGCGTTTGACCGGAATGAGGGTGGCACCGATCCTGCCGGCGGGATCGGCGGCGCGAACAAGAACGTAGTCGGAATAGAGCGTTCCGGTGCTGTAATACTTGGTGCCGTTCAGGAGGTAGTCGTCGCCATCCGGCGTAAAGGTCGTGTTGGGCAGGATATTGCCGACCTGCGGAGTGTCCAGCTCCGTCGTGGCAAGACCGATCAGCGCGCCGTCAGCGACGGCCTGCTGCCATCGCCGGCTCTGCTCATCCCGCGGGTGGCGCACGAGCAGTTCGACCACGCTGAAATGGTTGCGAAGGATATGCGCGACATTGGCATCGGCTTCGCCGAGCCGGATGATGATCTCGAACAGCTCCCGTATCGTGCTGCCGGCGCCGCCGGCGGACGCCGGCAGGCGTAATGCGCCCAGCTTGGCACGGCGGATGAGATCGACCGCCTCGAAGGGAAGAATGCGCTCCCGCTCGCGCTCGCTTTCACCCTCGGCGATTCGGGCGAGCAGTTGATCCAGCTTTGCCGGGGGAAGATCGTCCTGCCGGGATGGAGCGAAGCTGGTGACGGAGACGGGTTTGTTCATCGTTCGAATCCGGGATGCGGTTGTCACGTATCATGGAGTGAGTGGAAAGCGCGGCCGCGAAGCTCCGCGGTTGAGCCGCCCGAACAGCCGCTCGATGCGCGGCGGCTCTCGAGCATCTCCATCACACGAACAAACTGTCCCATGATTTGGTACGCACAGGAATAGAGCGGTATTTCAATTGTCGTTGGCGCAGGAGTTTCTGGTTTTGCTGCGGGCGTCGGCGCAGCAAGGAATGTCTCCTGCCGGGCATGTGCGCGGAGGAGGCATCCCCGATATTGTTCGAGGCCGTGGAATTGCTTGGAGCGTCACGCGGTTTCGTGCTTTCTGCAAGCGGCGCGATCGCTCGGCGACGGAGGTTGCCAGGATCAGCTTTCCGCTCTGCTTGCCGGGGTCCCGTCCGATGCAGCGCTGCCGGTGCGGACATGCTCCGGCCGGAAGCCGAGGCCGATCAGCCGCCCGGAAAGATGGGCGAGCACCGGCCAGCGCGCGATGCCGCGCATGAAGGACGGCGGCCCGCCGCGATCGGCGCCGCCCGTCTCGCGCCGGCGGCGGTCGCGCCGCATCATCAGTTGCAGCTTCTGGGTCGCTCTGGTCGGAAAGCGGCGCCGTGCCTCCACGGCGGCAAGGTGCGTGCCGGAGAGGGTGCCGTCTTTGAGCGGCGCGGCGAGAAGATTGGCGGCGGCCACCGCATCCTGAATCGCGAGATTGACGCCGAAGCCGCCGATCGGCGACATCGCATGCGCGGCGTCGCCGATGCAGATCAGTCCCGGACGCCACCAGCGCGTCAACCGGTCGATGCGGACGCTGAGCAGGCGAACGTCGTCCCAGCAGCGGATCTCCTGCGTCCGTTCCGGCGGCAGCGGCGAGACGGCGGCAATCGCGGCCCGGAAAGCATCGAGACCCTGCGCCTGCACGTCGGCATAGCTGCCCTTGCGGACCACATAGCCGCACTGCCAGTAGGCCCCGCGGTCCACCATGATGAAGCCCTGCCGCGGTCCGCCATGACCCATGGTGTAGGGCGGATCATCGGGCTGGTGCGAGAGTTTCAGCCAGAGCACGTCGCTTGGATTGCCAAAACTCTCCACCTCGAGCTTGGCCTGCTCGCGCACGACGGAATTGCGCCCGTCGGCGCCGACAACCAGCGCGGATTGGATCGTTAACGCTCCGTTCGGCGTCGCGGCGCGCAGTCCGGTGATCCGGCCGCGCTCCTCGGTCAGGTTCGTTGCAGCGGCCTGCATGACGAGGCGAAAGTTCGGGAAACGCGCTGCTTCGCGGGCAAGATAGTCGAGAAAATCCCACTGCGGCATGAAGGCGATGAAGCGGCATCGCGTCGGCAGGCGGGAGAAATCGGCGATGGTGATGTCGCGGCCGCCGATCTCGGCATGAAGCCTTGGCGCCTGCGTGTGCGGCAATGCCAGCAGCCCGTCGAGCAGGCCCAGTTCGTGCATCACTTCGAGCGTCGAGGGATGGATGGTGTCGCCGCGGAAGTCGCGCAGGAAGTCCGCATGCTTCTCGATCACCGTGACATCGATGCCGGCGTGCGCCAGCAGCAGGCCGAGCATCATGCCGGCGGGACCCGCGCCGACAATGGCGCAGCCGGTCTCGACGGTCTGCACCGCCTCGCTATTGGCGCTCATGGCCGCACCGCGAGACGTATCCATGCCGCCAAAAGCATCGCGTGAGGAGCGCGGGCGGTGTGTATCAGCGACATCGGCGTATCCTGATGCGTGCATTGCCGCCGTTGGGGCGGCTGGTCGCGGCAATCCGTGCCGATCATCCCAGTATGGCACCACAGGCCTTGATCGGCCGCGCCCGGTCCATTGTCAACCTTGCCGGGTGCTGCAGCCATGTTCCGTGTGCAGCCGAGAGCGGATGGAGATCCGTCATCGCCAATCCGACGGTGGTTGCCGCCCCTGCCGGCGATCCTGTAGAGTCACGCTGGCCATCCATTGCGCGCAGATTGTCGCAGGATCGGCGCAACCCGAATTTCGAAGGACGGCGCGCCGCGCCGTCGGACATCAAGGCAAAATCAGCATGACCCGTCAGCTTGCTCTGAAAGACCCAACCCTGCTTCGCGATGCCTGCTATGTCGGCGGCGAATGGATCGCGGCGGATGGCGGCGGCACCATCAAGGTCGACAATCCGGCGACGGGCGAAATCGTCGGCAGCGTGCCGAACATGGGCGCTGCGGAGACGAAGCGCGCCATCGAGCGGGCCAATGCCGCGCTGCCGGCCTGGCGCGCGAAGACGGCGAAGGAGCGCTCGGCGGTCCTGCGCAAGTGGTTCGACATGATGATGGCCAATCAGGAAGATCTTGCCGTCATCATGACGGCCGAGCAGGGCAAGCCGCTGGTGGAAAGCCGCGGCGAGATCGCCTATGCGGCGAGCTTCATCGAGTGGTTCGCGGAGGAAGGCAAGCGCGTCTATGGCGACACCATTCCACCCTTCACGGCCGATCGCCGCATCGTCGTGCTGAAGCAGCCGATCGGCGTGTGCGCGGCAATCACGCCATGGAATTTCCCGGCGGCGATGATCACGCGCAAGGCCGGTCCCGCGCTCGCGGCAGGCTGCACCATGGTGGTGAAGCCCGCCAGCCAGACGCCGCTGTCGGCGCTGGCGCTGGCAGTGCTGGCCGAGCGCGCCGGCGTGCCGAAGGGCGTGTTCTCGGTGGTGACCGGCTCGGCTTCGGCAATCGGCGCCGAGATGACCTCGAACCCGATCGTGCGCAAGGTGACCTTCACCGGCTCGACCGAAATCGGCAAGAAGCTGATGGAGCAGAGCGCCTCCACGGTGAAGCGCACCTCGATGGAGCTCGGCGGCAATGCGCCGTTCATCGTATTCGACGACGCCGACATCGACGCGGCGGTGAAAGGCGCGATGGCCTCGAAATATCGCAACGCCGGCCAGACCTGCGTCTGCGTCAACCGCATCTTCGCGCAGGACAAGATCTACGACGCTTTCGTGGCGCGGCTGTCGCAGGCGGTGCGCGAGCTGAAGGTCGGGGACGGTTTTGGCGAGGGCATCACCATCGGCCCGCTGATCAACATGGCGGCGGTGGAGAAGGTGGAGGAGCATATCAACGACGCGACGTCGAAGGGCGCGAAGGTCGCGATCGGCGGCCATCGCCACAAGCTCGGCCGCACCTTCTTCGAGCCGACGGTGCTGACGGATACGACGCCGGACATGCTGATCTTCCGCGAGGAGACCTTCGGCCCGGTGGCGCCGGTCTTCCGCTTCAAGAGCGAGGAGGAGGCGATCCGCCTCGCCAACGACACCGAGTTCGGCCTCGCCGCCTACTTCTACGGCCGCGACATCGGCCGGGTGTGGCGCGTCGCCGAGGCGCTGGAATACGGCATGGTCGGCATCAACGAGGGCATCATCTCCACCGAGATCGCGCCGTTCGGCGGCGTCA
>Ga0182741_1005113_pt1 | contig 12381 bp, 12 predicted proteins | sample eDN5th37CBELigOP_FD_128874 | JGI IMG/M metagenome (GOLD analysis project Ga0182741, IMG submission 128874) | Enriched Organic Plus compost microbial communities from Emeryville, California, USA - eDNA 5th pass 37_C BE-Lig OP (version 2) (version 2) ...
AACGGATTCTCGGTGGTGGGGACGTCGTACAGCTCGGCCAGCGCCGTCGACATGCGAGTCCAGACGTCGCGCATCAACGCGCTGCGATCGTCGTAGGTCAGGCCGCGCGTCGGGATCGGCTCGAGGTAGTGCACGTGGACGACGCCGGGGGTGATGCGGAACGAGCCCTTGGGCATGACCTCGCGCGCGCCGTAGACGATGGTCGGTACGACGGGCGCCTGCGCGGCGATGGCCAGCACGAAGGGGCCCTTCTTGAAGGGGCGGAGACGATAGTCGAGCCCTCGCGTCCCTTCCGGACAGACGACCACGTTGCGGCCACGCTCCACCTCGCGCGCGGCCACGCGATACGACTCGAACGCGGCCTTGCGGTTGTCGCGCTCGAGGAACACGACGCCCGCCGCCTCCGCGCCGCGCCCGAAGATCGGCAGCCGACGCAGCTCGGACTTGGCGATGAAGGTGTAGCGCGGCAGCACGGCGGCGATCGCGAAGACGTCGAACCAGCTCACGTGGTTCGCGATGTACACGGCACCGGTCGCGTCGCCGGCGTACGGCACGCCGTGCGTGATCACGCGCACCCCGGCGGCGGCGTTCAGCAGGCGCGCCCACCGGGTCATGGTTCGCTCGTAGATGCTCCCCGGCCCCTCCGGCACCCGCAGCAGGGCCGCGACGATGACGATCGGCGCGAGCGCGATGGTGCCGAAGAAGACGGCGAGCAGCGTGAGGACCGTGCGAATCATCCCGAAAAGTGATCGTGCCCGGATGGGGGCGCAACGCGCCGCCCGGCGTCGCGCACCTCGACGCCGGGCGGGCCCTCGGCGGCACACGCGACTTCGGTCAGCTCCACCCCGAAGCGTGCGCGGAAGGCGACGACGTCGAGTGGTGCGGGTGCGCCCACCACGATCTCGTATTCCTCGCCGCCGCGCATCGCGCGCACGGCGTCGGCGCCCGGATGACGGGGCACGCGCTCGGCATCGACCTCGATCCGCACGCCGCTCGCCCGCGCGAGATGACCCAGGTCCGCCACCAGCCCGTCCGAGACGTCGATGGCCGCGGTGGCGCCGGCGGCGGCGAGCCAGCGCGCCTCGCGGAGTCTCGGCACGGGCGCCGCGAAGCGCGCCCGCGCCTCCGCATCCGGCATGCGCCCGGCGTGCCACGCGTCGATGGCGAGATCCGGTCCCCCGAGGCGCCCCGTGACGTACAGCCGGTCGCCCGGACGCACCGCGCTCCGGCGCAGCGGCGCGAAGCAGTGACCGAGGACGGTGGTGGTGATCGAGAACGTCGGCGCGCGCGCCATGTTCCCGCCGACGACGTGGGACCCGACCTCCTCGGCGGCGTCGCCGATCCCCGCCGCGACGTCGGTCAGCGCCTCGAGCCACGCGTCGGGGACCTCGAGCGCGACGAGCACGCCGAGGGGCGCCGCGCCCATCGCCGCGAGATCGCTCAGCGCCGCCACCGCCGCCCGCCGGCCGATCTCGCGCGGCGTGAGCCAGGCGCGGCGGAAGTGCACGTCCTCGACGGAGGTATCGACGCTCGCGACGAGCCGATCGCCGCGCGGCACGTCGAGCACGGCGGCGTCGTCGCCGACCCCGCGCGCCCGCACGCCCAGCCGATCGATGATCTGCCGGATCGCGTCGAACTCGCGGCCCTCGCCGAGCGCGATCGAGTCGTGTTTCGACGTCATCCGACCGGCGCGAGCTCGAGGAGCACGGGATAGCGCGCCGGCGCCGCATCGAGTCGCCACGCCAGCGGGAGCTGCGCGATGACCTCCTCGAGGGCGACGCCGCGCGCCGACGCCGCGGCGGCCGCGCGTCCCGCCAGCTCCGACGCGCGCCCGTGCACCCAGGCCGCGCACGCCGCCGCCGCGGGCGCGTCGCGCATCTGCGCGAGGAGCGTCACCGCCATCCCGGTGAGCAGGTCGCCGCTGCCGCCGGTCGCGAGGATCGGGGTGCCGGACGCGGAGACGAGCCGCGAGCCGTCGGGCGCGCCCACGATCGTGGGCACCCCCTTGAGCAGCACGGCACAGCGCGCGCGCGCGGCGGCGTCGCGCGCCATCTCGAACCGGTGGGCGCCCACGGCGTCGGCGTCCACGCCGAGCAGCCGCGCGAGCTCCACCTGATGGGGCGTGAGCAGCGCCGGCCGATCGGCGAGCAGCGGGGCGAGCGCGTCGATCTCGTGCGCGAACACGTTGAGCGCGTCCGCATCCAGCAGCACCGGCCCTCGATGGGCGCGCAGCAGCCGCTCGGTGAGCGTTCGCGTCTGCACGGTCGCGCCGAGCCCGGGGCCGATCGCCAGGGCGTGCGCCCACCGCACCACGTCGCGCTCGAGCGCCGCGTCGTCCTCCGGCCACACGCCGACGAGCGCCGCCGGCTCCGCGCGCACGATCGTCTCGACGGTGTCCGGGTGCACGAGGGCGCGCACCATCCCCGCCCCGCTGTGCAGCGCCGCCCGCACCGCGAGGACGACGGCGCCGGCCATCCCCGGCGCGCCACCGACGACGACGACGCGTCCGCGCGTCCCCTTGTGCGCATCGGGCGCGATCGGCGGCACCTGCCCGGCGACCCAGCGCTCGTCCACGATCGACGGCGCGTCGTCCGCGCGCTCGGCGAAGCGCCCGAGCCCGATGTCCAGCACCGCGATGCGGCCGCACGCCGGCCGGGCGAGCAGATGCGCGCGCTTGAGGGTGCCGAAGGTGAGCGTGAGGTCGGCGCGCAGATGCGGCTCGGCCACGTTGCCATCCGCGTCGATGCCGCTCGGCAGGTCGATCGCGACGATCGCCGCGCCGCGCTCACCCGCCGACGCGACGGCGCCGATGGCGTCGGCGATCCGGTCGCGCGGCGCACCGCTCGCGCCGGTGCCGAGGAGCGCGTCCACGACGACGCCTGCGGGCGGCGACGGATCGTCCATCGACGCCCGTTGCACGGATGCGAGGGCGAGCTCGCGTTCGGCGAGGCAGTCGGGTGTCCGGGCGACGACGGGCTCGATCACCGTGACGCGCAGGCCCGCCGCGGCGAGCGCCCGGGCGACGACCCAGCCGTCGCCGCCGTTGTTGCCGGGGCCGACGTAGACCGCGGCGCCCGCGGCGAGCCGCTCGGGGAGGCGCAACGCGATCTCGGCGGCGGCGGCGGCGCCCGCACGCTGCATCAGCGCCCGCGACGGGATGCCCGCATCGATCGCGTCGCGATCGCGGGCACCGGCCTCCGCGGCGGTGACGACGCGGACGGGAGACGAGCGCACCACCGCGGCGTCGCTACTTCTGTGACGTGCCGACCGCTCGACCGTAGCTCAGCTCACCGTTGTCGATGCGGACGTTGAAGCCGCAGGCCGCATTGCTGCACGCCCACGCCTTGTAGGTGATCGGCGCGCCGTCGCGACCGTAGTCGCTGAGCGGCAGCAGCGTTCCCGACCCGCACTTCTGGCACTTCGGCAGCTCGGCCGGCATGTCCACAGACCCCTCCACCCGATTGGAACTGCTGCGTGCGACGTCGTGCGACCTCCGACCTGAAAGCTGCGACCTGCCCCTCACCCGTGCAGCGCGCCGCACCACGGATACTCCCGCTCGAACGCGACGTCGAAGTCGAACACGTCGACGAACTCCTCGCGGGTGTCGGTCGGCTGGCTCATGAGCAGCTCGAGGTCGACGAGGGTGAAGACCACGTCGCCGATGTCGGCGCTGCTCCGGATCCCCCAGTGCTCGAGCACCGTGCGCGCCAGCACCCCGTAGCGCTCGATGGCGAGGTCGCGGCAGGCCTCGGCGAGCTCCCGGCCGCTGATGTGGCGCCGCTCGGTGAGCCGCGCCTGATGATACTCCAGCGCAGCGAGCACGAAGAGATACGCGCGCTCGTCGAATCGCCGCTCACGCAAGCGGATTCGATCCATGATCCCGTCGCGGAACACCAGCTCGGCCACCGACTCGCCCTCGCGCTGAATGAGGTCCTGCCCACGGGCCTCGGTCGGCCCGCCGCCGAAAAATGCGGTCAGGCCCGGGGCTGCACAACTCCCCGGGCCTGGAGGGATTACGCGGACACGACCGCAGGGGCGGGATACAGCGGGAACCGCGCTGTGAGCTCGCGCACCTCGGCGCGCACCGCGGCGAGCGACGTCTCGTCCTCGGGCGCGCGCAGCACCCGGTCGATGAGGCGCGCGATCACCTGCATCTCCGCCACACCCATCCCGCGCGTGGTGACGGCCGGGGTGCCGATGCGGATGCCGCTCGTGACGAAGGGGCTCTGCGTCTCGCGCGGCACCGTGTTCTTGTTGACGGTGATCCCCGCGTGGTCGAGCGCCTTCTCCGCCACCTTGCCGGTGAGCTCCCGATTGCGCAGGTCGAGCAGCATCAGGTGGTTGTCCGTGCCGCCGGAGACGACGTCGAAGCCCACGGCCACGAGCGCCTCCGCCAGCGCGCGCGCGTTCTCCACGACGCGGGTGCTGTACTCGCGGAACGACGGATCGAGCGCCTCGCGCAGTGCGACCGCCTTGGCGGCGATCACGTGCTCCAGCGGACCGCCCTGCATCCCGGGAAACACCGCCTTGTCGATCGCCTTCGCATGCTCGGCGCGGCAGAGGATCATCCCCCCACGCGGCCCGCGCAGCGTCTTGTGCGTCGTCGTCGTCACGACGTCGGCGTGCGGGATCGGCGAGGGATAGAGCCCGGCCGCGACGAGCCCGGCGAAGTGCGCCATGTCCACCATGAAGATCGCGCCCACCTCGCGCGCGACCTCGGCGAACGCCGCGAAATCGATGACCCGCGAATAGGCGCTGTAGCCGGCGATGATCATCCGCGGCCGATGCTCGCGCGCCTTGCGCCGCATGTCGTCGTAGTCCAGCAGTCCATCGTCGGTGACGCCGTACGACACCGCGCGATACAGCAGTCCGGAGAAGTTCACCGGGGAGCCGTGCGTGAGGTGCCCCCCGTTCGACAGGTCCATCCCGAGGAAGGTGTCGCCCGGCTGGAGCATGGCGAGGAAGACCGCCATGTTCGCCTGGGCGCCGGAGTGCGGCTGCACGTTCGCGTGCTCCGCGCCGAAGAGCTGCTTGGCGCGGTCGATCGCCAGCTGCTCGACGCGGTCCACGATCTCGCAGCCGCCGTAGTAGCGCTTGGTCGGCAGCCCTTCGGCGTACTTGTTCGTGAGCGGGGAGCCCATCGCTTCGAGCACCGCGGGCGAGACGAAGTTCTCGCTCGCGATGAGCTCGAGCCCGTCGTTCTGCCGCTGGATCTCCTGCTCGATCAGCGCCGCGACGTCGGGATCGGCGTCACGAAGCGCCGGCCCCGGCGGACAACGGTCCCAGCTCGACCAACCAGCCTGCTTGCTCATCGAATGACCTGACTCTGATGGTGGGGAGTGCGCGAGGGGTGCGGCGGACCGCGTCACGCCTCGGGCTCGGGGTCCCGCTCGATCTTCGCCACGCGCCGCGCGTGCCGGCCGCCTTCGAACGGCGTGTCCAGCCAGGCGCGCAGGATGGCGCGTCCCTGCTCCTCCGAGACGAACCGCGCGGGAAGCACGAGGACGTTCGCGTCGTTGTGCTGGCGCGCGAGCGTGGCGACCTGTGGCGACCAGGCGACCGCCGCGCGCACGCCGGGCCAGCGATTGGCGGCGTACGACATGCCGAGCCCCGTGCCGCACAGCAGCACGCCGCGCTCGGCGTCACCGGCGGACACCGCGCGCGCGAGCGGATGCGCGAAGTCCGCGTAGTCCGTGGACTCGTCGGTCGCAGGGCCGAGGTCGTCCACCGCGAAGCCGGCGCGGCGCAGCTCCGCCCCGAGAACCTCCTTCAGGGCGAAGCCGGCGTGATCGGAAGCGATGAGGATCCGTCCGCTCTCGCCTCGCTCGGATCGACTCGCGTCGCGCGTCACTTGTTGGGCCACTGCGGCCAGGTCCGCACCATCGAGCCCACCGCGCGAATGCGCTGCTCCGCGAGCCGGTCGGCGGCCTCGTACGTCGGCAGGGTATCGCGCTTCGAGATCTCGAACACGCGCAGGATGGTGTCGTAGATCTCGTCCGCCTTGCGGAAGGCGCGCGCGGAGCTCCAGCCGGCGAGCTCGCTGTAGACGTTGATCACGCCGCCCGCGTTGGCCACGTAGTCGGGGGCGTAGAGGATCCCCTTCTTCTCCAGCTCGACGCCGTGGCGGTCCTCCTGGAGCTGGTTGTTCGCGGCGCCGGCGACGATCTCGACGCGCAGCTGCGGCAGCGTCTTGTCGTTGATGATCGCCCCCAGCGCGCACGGTGCGAAGATGTGCGCCTCGACGCCGTAGATCTCCTCGGGGCTCACCGCCCGCGCGCCGAACTCGTTGACGACGCGCTTGACGCGCTCGGCGTCGATGTCGGTGACGACGAGCTTCGCGCCCGCCTGATGCAGCTCCTTGGCGAGATAGTAGCCCACGTGCCCGCACCCCTGCACGGTCACGGTGCGATCGCTCAGGTCGTCCGAGCCCCACCGCTCCTTCGCCGAGGCCTGGATCGCCCGGAAGACGCCGTGCGCGGTCACCGGCGACGGGTCGCCCGACCGGCCGGCGAGGCCGGCCACGTAGTCCGTCTCCATGTGCACGAAGTCCATGTCGGCGGTGCTGGTGCCGACGTCCTCCGCCGTGATGTAGCGCCCGCCGAGACTCTCGACGAAGCGGCCGTGCGCGCGGAAGATCATCTCGCGGTCGGCCGTGCGGTTGTCGCCGATGATCACCGACTTGCCGCCGCCCAGGTTGAGGCCGGCGACGGCGTTCTTGTAGGTCATCCCACGCGCGAGCCGGAGCGCGTCGACGATGGCTTCCTCGTCGCTCGCGTAGTTCCAGAAGCGCGTGCCCCCGAGCGCCGGACCGAGCGTGGTGCTGTGGATCGCGATGATGCCCCGGTAGCCCGACGACTCGTCATGGCAGAGCACGACCTGCTCGTGCCCCATACCGGCGATCGTATCGAAAATCTTCATTGGACTCGTTGGTGTCGTGGTGGTCCGGCACTCGCCGGCGGATCAGTCCTCGAACAGCTCCCGCGCGATCACGATGCGCTGCACTTCCGACGTCCCTTCGTAGATCTCGGTGACCTTCGCGTCGCGGAAGAGCCGCTCCACCGGATAGTCGGTGACGTAGCCGTAGCCGCCGAAGATCTGGATCGCTTCCTGCGCCGCCCACATCGCGGCCTCGCTCGCCATGAGCTTGCTCATCGCGGCGTACTGGGTGACGACCTCGCCCCGGTCCTTCGCCGCCGCCGTGGCGTGCAGCATCGCGCGCGTGGACGCCACGCGCGTCGCCATGTCGGACAGCTTGAACTGGATCGCCTGGAAGTCCTTGATCGCCCGGCCGAACTGCCGGCGCTCCGACGCGTAGGTGACGGAGTGGTCGAGCGCCGCCCGCGCGATCCCCAGCGCCTGGGCCGCGATGCCGAGCCGCCCGCCCTCGAGCGACTGCAGCGCGTAGCTGAACCCCTTCGACGGGTCGCCGAGGAGGTTGGCGGCGGGGACGCGCATGCCGTCGAAGCGGAGCTGCACCGTCGGCGAGGCGCGCAGCCCCATCTTCTCCTCCTTCTTCGACACGCTGAAGCCGGGGAGGTCGGGCGTCACGATGAAGGCGCCGATCCCGCGCCCGCCGCGGCGGTCGTCCGGCGCGTCGGTGCGCGCCATCGCGAGGATCACGCCCGCGTGCGTGCCGCTCGTCACCCACGCCTTCGTGCCGTCGAGGATCCAGTCGTCCCCGTCACGCACCGCCTGCGTGCGCAGCGAGGCGGCGTCGCTCCCCGCTTCGGGCTCCGACAGCGCGAAGGCGCCGAGCAGCTCGCCGCGCGCCATCGGCTTGAGGAAGCGCTCGTGCTGCTCGGCGGTGCCCCAGCGCAGCAGCATCTGCGTCGGGAGCGAGTTGTGCACGCTCATCATCACCGCCACCGAGGCGTCCACGGCGGCGATCTCCTCGAGGGCGATGAGGTAGGTCATCGTGTCGAGCCCGAGCCCGTCGAGCGATTCGGGGATGAGCATCCCGAGGAAGCCGAGGTCGCCGAGCTTCCGGATCAGCGCGGGCTCGAAGTGCGCGTCGCGGTCCCACTGTGCGCTGAACGGGGCGATCTCGGCCTGCGCGAAGTCGTGCGCGAGCCGCTGGATCTCGAGCTGCTCCTCGGTGAGCGGCGTGAGGGAATAGCGCATCCCCGTCGCTCAGTAGGCGTGGAAGCCGCGCCCCGACTTCCGCCCGAGCCACCCGGCCGCGACGTACTTCCGGAGCAGCGGGCAGGGGCGGTACTTCGGATCCCCGAGCCCGTCGTGCAGCACCTCGAGGATGGCGAGGCAGGTATCGAGGCCGATGAGGTCCGCCAGCGCGAGGGGACCCATGGGGTGGTTCATCCCCAGCTTCATCACCGTGTCGATCGACTCCGCCGTGCCGACGCCCTCCATGAGGCAGTAGACCGCCTCGTTGATCATCGGCATGAGGATGCGGTTCGCCACGAACCCGGGATAGTCGTTGACCTCGACCGGCGTCTTGCCGACCGCGGAGGCGAGGCCGACGACGCGGCGCGTCGTCTCGTCGCTCGTCGCGAGGCCGCGGATGACCTCGACGAGCTGCATCACCGGCACCGGATTCATGAAGTGCATCCCGATCACCTGCGCCGGCCGCTGCGTGCGCGCCGCGATCTCGGTGATCGAGATGGAGCTCGTGTTGGTGGCGAGGATCGCCTCGGGCGCGGCGAGGCGATCGAGATCGGCGAAGATGCGGAACTTGAGGTCGCGGTTCTCGGTGGCCGCCTCGACGACGAGTGTCGCCGACGCCGCGGCATCGAGCGTCGTCTCGCCGCGCACGCGCCCCAGGATCGCCGCCTTCGCCTCCGCGGTGACGCTCCCCTTCTTGACCTGCCGGTCGAGGTTCTTCGCGATCGTGTCGCGGCCGCGCGCGAGCGCGTCGGCGGAGACGTCGATCATCGTGACCGGAAATCCGGCCTGCGCGAAGACGTGCGCGATGCCGTTCCCCATCTGCCCCGCACCGATCACCGCCACCCGCTCGTCCGAGGGCGCGGCCGCCGACTGCGACGCCGCGTCCGTGCTGGTGTTCGTCATGTAGTCGTCCGTTCCTCGCGGCGCCGACGCCGCGCGATGAGATATCCGAGTCCGCCGAGCATCCCGACGGCGGCGCCCGCGCCACCCTCGGGTCCCCACACGCCGCCGGTCGCCCAGTCCGGACCGACGTCCACCAGGACGTAGTCGGGCGTCGCGAACGGAAGCCCGCTCACCGACGCGTGCAGCAGCACCGCCATCGTCCAGTTCCACGCCAGGTGCGTCATCCACGCCGCCCACACGCTGCCGGTGGTGAGCACGACGGCGCCGAGGAAGATTCCCGCGAGCGTCACGAGCCCGATGCTGCGGAGCGTCGCGCCCGGATTGGCGAGGTGCAGCACGCCGAAGACGAGGCTCGTGACCGCGATGGCCGCCCCGGCGCCCCACGTCCGGCGCATCGCGCTGAACGCGTAGCCGCGCACCACCACCTCCTCGAGCAGCGCGGCGGGCACGAGCACCCAGCTCGCCGTCGCCGCCGCACGCCACCAGCTCCCGTCCGGCGCCGCCGAGAACCGGAGCCAGCCGCCCGCCGCCAGGAGGAGCGTGGGGACGGCGATCGCTGCGGCACCGAGCACGAACGCCCGGCCCAGGACCGATGGCGCCGCCTGCGCGCGCCCGAGGCCGATCACCGACCACTCGAGGCGCTCGACGAACCGCAGCATCACCCAGGTCGCGGCGAAGGCGGCCGCGAGATTGAGCCACGCCAGCGCCCCCTCGTCACGGATCGCGAGCGCGCCGGCAGCCGCACCGACGAGGAAGGTGCAGGCGCCGAGGAGGAGCACGAAGAGCAGGAGGTGGCCTGCCGTCGCGAGCCACCGCGACCACCGCGACGACGATTCCGTCGTCGGGCGCAACCCCTCCTCGGCGCCGGTCACGCGCTCAGCTGCTCCGGCGCGCTCCCCGCGAGCCGGTGAGCGCCGCCGCCACGATCGACTTCACCGCGTCCGCGGCGACGAACGGCGCCACGCCGAGGAGTGCCGCGCGCTCGAGGCTGCCGGTGAGGAGCGCGAGCTGCGCGAGCCCGCCGACGTAGATCACCCCCATCCCCGCCATGGCGGCGAGCGTGCGCCGCGCGAAGCTGCCGGCGCGCTGCGCGAGCCACCCCGACACGAACGCCGCCGTCGGATACGCGAGAAGGTAGCCGCCGGTCACGCCGAAGAGACGGGCGACGCCGAGCGTCGGTCCCGGGGTGAAGACCGGCACCCCGGCTGCGCCGGCCGCGAGGAAGAGCGCCATGCTCGCGGCGCCGGCGCGCGGGCCGAGCATCATCCCCGCCAGCACGACGAGCATCGGCTGGAGGGTGAGCGGCACGGGGGTCCCCGGGAGGGGAATCGCCACCTGCGACGCAGCGGCGAGCGCGAGGGCGAAGCCCGCGGCGCGGGCCACCGGCAGCCAGCTGGGGCGGTCGCGGCCAATCGAGAGAGTCGTCGTCGGCATGAAGTCGTGGTTCCGAGTTCGGATGGAGAGTCTCAGCGCACGCGCTCGACGCTGAGCGCGACCGCGTCCCCGCCGCCGAGGCAGAGGGTCGCGAGCCCCGTCTGGGCGTCGCGGTCCTGCATGGCGTGGAGGAGCGTGGTGAGCACGCGGGCGCCGCTGGCGCCGATGGGGTGGCCGAGGGCGATCGCGCCGCCGTGGACGTTCACGCGATCCCAGTCCCACCCGAGCGCACGCCCGTCGGCGAGCGCCTGGGCGGCGAACGCCTCGTTGGCCTCGATGAGATCGTAGTCGCCGATCGAGCGCCCTTCCTTCTTCATCAGCTCTCCGACCGCCCGCACGGGGGCGAAGAAGAGCTCCTGCGGATCGACCGCGCCCGTCCCGTAGCCGGTGATGCGGGCGAGGATCGACAGCCCGTGCGCACGGGCATAGGCCTCGGAGGTCACCACGAGCGCGGACGCGCCGTCGTTGAGCGACGAGGCGTTCCCCGCCGTCACGCTCAGCTCCGCGCTCCGATCGGTGCCGGGGAACGCCGGACGCAGCTTGCCGAGCGTGTCCTCGGTCGTGTCCTCGCGCGGCCCTTCGTCGGTGTCGACGAGCGTCGGCCCCTTCCGGCCGGGGACCTCCACGAGCGTGATCTCACTCTTGAACTTCCCCGCCTTCGCGGCGGCGACCGCCTTGCGGTGCGACTCGGCGGCGAAGGCGTCCTGGTCCTGGCGCGAGACCCCGGCCTTGCGGGCCGTGTACTCGGCGTGGCCGCCCATGTGCACGTCGCAGGAGGAGCACCACAGCCCGTCCTTGATCATCCCGTCGACGAGCTGCTGGTCGCCGAGCTTCACCCCGCCGCGCATCCCGTAGACGTAGTAGGGGGCGTTGGACATCGACTCCTGCCCGCCGGCGACGACGACCTGCCGGTCGCCCGCCCGGATCGCCTGGGCGGCGAGCATCACCGCCTTGAGTCCCGAGCCGCACACCTTGTTGATGGTGAGCGCGGACACGCTCGCGGGAATGCCGGACTTGAGCAGCGCCTGACGCGCGGGCGCCTGCCCGCTCCCCCCCTGCAGCACCTGGCCGAGGATGACCTCCTCGACCTCCGCGCCCGGGAGGCCGGCGCGCTCGAGGGCGCCGCGGATCGCGATCGCGCCGAGCTCCGGCGCGCTCAAGGGGGCGAGCCCGCCGAGAAAGCGACCGATCGGCGTGCGCGTGGCGGCGACGATGACTGGACTGCGCGATGTATCCGTCATGTGAGGCAACTCTGGGCTGGGATCGGACGGGAGCCCCGGAAAGGTAGCGGAGGGCGCGCGGCGCGGTGAAGTCGTCAGTCCGCGCCGAGCGCCCGCGTCCGGATCTCCTCCGCCAGCCGTTCGATGAAGTCGTCCACCGGCAGGACGTCCTGCTTCTTCCCCGCCCCGCGCGCGCGCACCGCGATCGTCCCCGCCTCCGCCTCGCGCTTCCCGACGACGGCCATGTACGGCACCTTCATCACCTCGCCGTCGCGGATGCGATAGTTGAGCGTCTCGTTCCGCGCGTCGAGCGAGGCGCGGATGCCGCGCGCCTTCATCCGCTCCACGACCGCGGCGGCCGCGTCGCGCACCTCGTCGGTGATCGGCAGCACGCGCACCTGCTCGGGCGCCAGCCAGGTCGGGAACGCGCCCGCGAAGTGCTCGATCAGGATCGCGATGAAGCGCTCGAACGACCCGCACACCGCGCGGTGGATGACCACCGGACGATGCTCGGCGTTGTCCTCGCCCACGTACTTGAGGTCGAACCGCTCCGGGGCGTTGTAGTCCAGCTGGATCGTGCCGAGCTGCCACGCGCGCCCGATCGAGTCGGTGACGTCGAAGTCGATCTTGGGGCCGTAGAAGGCGCCGTCCCCCGGCTTCAGCTCGTACGGACGGCCGGTCGCCTCGAGCGCGGCGCGCAGCC
>Ga0182741_1005119_pt1 | contig 12373 bp, 12 predicted proteins | sample eDN5th37CBELigOP_FD_128874 | JGI IMG/M metagenome (GOLD analysis project Ga0182741, IMG submission 128874) | Enriched Organic Plus compost microbial communities from Emeryville, California, USA - eDNA 5th pass 37_C BE-Lig OP (version 2) (version 2) ...
CCAGGGCTCGTGCAGCACCAGGGGAACGCCAGCCGCCTGCGCGGCAACCTCCTGCGACAGGTCGTCCACGGTGGGACCGAGCCCGCCATTCACGATCACCGCATCGGCGCGTTCCGCCGCCTGACGGAAGGCGAGCAGCAGGCTCTCGCGATCGTCGCCGACCGTCGTGCCCCAGTGGACGCCAAGGCCGAATTCCACCAGCCGCGTGGCGATGTAGCCGTAGTTGGTGTTGACCGTCTTGCCGGTGAGGATCTCGTCGCCGGTGCAGAGGATCTCGATGCGCATGGGCTGCATTCCTGGTTCAGCGGCCGATATCGCTGCGGATGCCCGCGACGAGGTCGAGGTGTCGTTCGTGCTCGCCGGCGAAGCGCAGCACCAGATGACCGGCGCCGGCGGCGGCATAGGCGGCGAGCCAGTCGCGCGCCCCGGCGAGCGGCCCCGCGTAGCAGACCTGCTTCTTCCGCATCACATCCGGCCGCTGGCCGTAGTAGTGCGCCATGAAACGGTCCAGCCGCTCACTCGCCCGCGCCGCGTCCTCGTCGATGGCAAGCGTCAGATAGGCCGCACCGGTCAGCGCCGCCGGGTCGCGACCGGCGGCGCGCGCGGCCTCCCGCATCTGTGCCCAGGTCGCGGCGTAGTCGGCCGGGGTGTGACTGTTCGGGAACCAGCCGTGGAAATGCCGGCCCACACGCTCAATGGCGGCGGGAGAGGCGCCGGCGATCCAGATGGGCGGGCCGCCAGGGCGGTGCGGCGTCAGGCCGAGGCTGGCGTTGCGCACCCTCCAGCGCCCTTGCCATTCCACCTGCCCGCCGGCCCAGAGGGCGCGGCAGAGCCGGAGTCCCTCCAGCATGCGGCCGAGACGCTTCTCCCAGGGCACGCCGGCGGCTTCGAACTCCTCGCGGATGTTCTGCACATCGGAGGCACTGCCGACGCCGAGGATAAGCCGCCCCTCGGCGATGCGGTCGAGGGTGGCGAACTGGTGCGCCAGCAGCACCGGGCTGCGCAGCGCGGGCAGCAGCACCGCCGTGCCCATCTCCACCCGGCGGGTACGGGCGGCGATCGCGGCGAGCAGGGTGATCGGGTCGTGCCGCGGACGGGCGAGGACGGAATCACCGACCCAGACGGAATCGAAACCGAGGCCCTCGGCGCGCTCGGCCAGGGCCAGCAGGGGGGGCACTTCCGGCTGGCCCTCCATGACACGTTCGCGTGTCGGCAGCAGATATCCGATGCGTGGCGCCATGGCCCCGTTCCTCTCCCGCGCAGTGCGGCGCCAGCATACGCTGCCGTGCCGCGCTGGCGAGTGGCGCCGGGATGCGGGGCAGGCGAGGAGCGGGGCCGCGGAACGACCCCGCCCGCCGCTCAGCGCGATGCGGAAGCCTGGGCCGGGCGGACATCCTCCGGCCGCGTCAGCTCATCCGCCCGCGGCGTGTGCGCCAGGCCCGGGCGCATCGCCCAGACATTCTTCTGGAAATGGAGCGGGATGACGCCGACATCGTCGAGCGCGACGCGCTGCGCCTCGATCAGCACCTGTTCGCGCTTCTCGTCGTCCAGCGTTTGCAATGCCTGGCTCAGCAGGCGGTCCACCTCCGGATTGCTGTAGCGGCCGCGGTTGGACGCGCCCCAGCCTTTGGAGCGGTCATAGGTCGCGACCAGCGCACGGAGCGGCGACGAGGCCTCGCCGCTGCTCGAACCCCAGCCGACGAGGAAGGCGCTGAACTCCTGCTTGCCGGCACGGCTGACGAAGGCTGACCAGGGCTGCGCCTGGACCTCGGTCTGCACGCCCACGCGCGTCCACATCTGGGCGATCGCCTGGACGATGCGCGCATCGTTGATGTAGCGGTTGTTCGGCCCCGCCAGGACGATGCGGAAGCCGTCAGGATAGCCCGCCTCCGTCAGCAGTCTCTTTGCCGCGTCGGGGTCGGCGCGCGGCGGCTCGCGGCCGGGAATGTGGCTGTAGGTGCCGGGCGGCAGGAACTGGCCGGAAGGGACTGCCGTGCCCTCCATCACCCGCTCGACGATCGCCTCGCGGTCGATGGCGAGGGACAGTGCGCGTCGCACGCGCAGGTCCTTCAGCGGGTTGCGGTCCAGCGGCCGGCCGTCATTGCCGGTGATCCCGGGGGAGGAGCCGGTGCGCATATGGTCGAGATGCAGGTAGATGATGCGCAGGCCCTGCACCTCCGAGATCTGCACCCGCGGGTCGCGGCGCAGCCTGGCGACGTCGGTGGTCGGCACCTGGTCGATGAAGTCCACATCGCCCGCCAGCAGCGCGGCGGTGCGCGAGGCGTCATTGTCGATGATGCGCTCGGTCACCCGCTGCCAGGCCGGCTTGCCGCCCCAATAGGCATCGTTGCGCGCCAGTTCGATCCGGCTGCCGGGCTGGAAGGAGACGAAGCGATAGGGACCCGTGCCGATCGCCGCCTTGCCGCTGTTGAAATCCTCCGTCGTCATCCCCTCGTGCGTCTGCTTGTCCAGTATCCGCACGGAGGCGAGATCGCTCGCCAGCAGCGGATAGGGGCCGTCCGTGGAGAGGCGGATCGTCAGCGGATCCACGATCTCCACCCCCTTCACCGCACGGACATAGGTGGCGAAGGAGGAAGGGCTGTTCGGCACATCGGGCACGCGCTGCAGGGTGAAGGCGACGTCTTCCGCCGTGAATTCGCTGCCGTTGTGAAAGCGGACACCGGAGCGGAGCCTGAACTCCCAGGTGTCGTCGCTCACCGTTCTCCAGCTCTCCGCAAGGCCCGGAATCAGCCGCGCCTGCGCATCGCGATGCGTCAGCGCATCGAAGATGGTGTCGGCCATCGCGTTGTTCGGCGCCAGGTTGTGATAGTGCGGGTCGAGCGAGGTGACCGGCGCACCGACGGCCATCGTCAGTGTCTGCGTCTGTGCCTGCACGGTACCCGACATCAATGCGAAGGCAGCCGCCAGTGCGGCCGCCCGGACAGGACGTTTCATGATGTTCTTGGCCTCCCATTGGCTGCGGTCGTTACCGCAGGCTTCGGTTCTAGACTGGGAGGAGGGCCGAAAGGAACGCAATCATGCGGATGGCGGGTGATTTTCCGCGTGACCCGCGGCTCAGCCCGCGGTGATCTCGCCGCGCTCGATGACGAAGCTGGCTTCTACCAGCGGGCGCAGCAGATCCGGGTTGCTCTCCGTGATCAGGATCGCGACATCCGGCAGGCCCTCGTGCAGACGGCGCAGCGCCTCCGCGTAGCGGAGCGCCAGCGCGGGGGCGAGGCCCTGGAAGGGTTCGTCCAGCAGCACGGCGCGCGTGCCCACCATCAGCGCGCGGCCGAGGGCGACCATCTTGCCCTGGCCGCCGGACAGGCCGGCGGCGCGGCGTGGCGCGAGTTCCCGCAGTTCGGGCAGCAGGGTCAGCACGGCATCGAGCCGGCGGCGCAGCTCCGGTCCCGGCAACTGCAGCACCTGCGCGGGCAGCAGCAGGTTCTCCTGGACCGAGAAGCTGCCGAAGAGCCGCCGGTCCTCCGGCGCATAGCCGATGCCGAGGCGCGGGCGATGATGCGCCGGCACGGCGGTGACGTCCTGCCCCGCGATCAGCACGCGTCCCTCGCCGGCCGGCAGCAGCCCCATCAGGGTGCGCAGGGTCGTCGTCTTGCCCGCGCCGTTGCGGCCGATCAGGGCCACTCGCCCGCCCGGCGGCACGGCGAGCGAGACCCGCCGCAGCACGGGCACGCCGGCGATCGCGACCGAGACGCCTTCGAGGGCGAGCACCACGCCTTCACGCATGGCGTTCAATGCCGATGACCTCACGCTGCACTGCCGGGTCAACCAGCACCTGCGCCGGCGGGCCTAGGGCGACGATGCGGCCCTGCGACCAGACGGCGACGCGGTCGGCGAAGCGCTCCACCACATCCATGTCGTGCTCGACGAACACCGCCGTGACCTGCGCGTCGCGCAGCACCCGCACCAGCGTCTCCACGATCCCCATCTTCTCCGATGCCGCGACGCCGCTGGTGGGCTCGTCCATCAGCAGCAGCCGAGGTCGGAGCGCCACCGCCATGGCAATGTCGGCGAGCTTGCGCGCCCCCTCGTTCAGCGCATCGGCGCGCGCCTCAGCCAGCGCGGCCAGGCCGAAGCGCTCCAGCAGCGCCATCGCCTCCTCCCGCCAGTGCGGGCGCAGCAGCGGGACGAGCGGCGACCACATGCCTTCCCGCGCGGCGATGGCGAGCGCGGCGTTCTCCATCACCGTGTGCTCGGTGAAGAGCTGCGGCAGCTGGAAGGAGCGGGCAATGCCGCGGCGCACGATGGTGCGTGGCGACAGGCCGGTGATGGTGCGGCCCTCATAGGCGATGGAGCCGGAATGCGGGCGCAGGTAGCCGGTGGTCATGTTGATGAAGGTGGTCTTGCCCGCGCCGTTCGGGCCGATGATCGCCAGGAATTCGCCGCGCAGCACCTCGAGGTCGATGCCGTCGGCCGCGCGCACGCCGCCAAAGGCCAGGCGCAGGCCGCGCGCTTCGAGCAGGGCGCTCACGGCATCGTCCCGCGCGTCGCCGGCGCGGCGCGTCGGCGGAACAGGCCGGCAATCATGCCCCAGAGCCCGCCAGGGGCGAAGAGGATCACCAGCAGCAGCACGGCGCCGAGGATCGCCTGCCAGGCATCGGCGATGATCGCGGCAGCATAGATCCGCACCAGCTCGTAGGTCACCGCGCCCAGGAAGGGCCCGAGCACGCCGCCCGCGCCGCCCAGGATGGCGATGAACACGAGCTCGCCCGAGGCGGTCCAGTAGGCCAGCAGCGGCGTGACATGCCGCGTGGTCATCGCGATGAGCGCGCCGGCGCAGCCCGCCATCAGCGCGGAGAGCACATAGGCCGCGAGCAGCACGCGGCGGGCGCCGATGCCCATGAATTCCAGCCGCGTCTCCCGTGTCTTGATTCCCGCCAGCGCCTGCCCCATGGGCGAGGCCAGGTAGGCGCGGGCGAAGGCGGCGAAGCCGAAGGCGAGCGCGAGGGCGATGCCGAAGACCGTCCATTCGTAGGTCTCTCCCTGCAGCGCCGCGCCCGCGACCCGCGGCACCTCCACCCGGATGCCGTCGGTGCCCTTGGTGATGGCGTAGAATTTCTCCAGCACCGACCAGAAGACCATGCTGAGCGCGAGGTTCAGCATGCCGAAGAAGATCTCGCGGTAGCGCGCGACGAAGAGTCCCACCACCAGCCCGAGCGCCGCCGCCGCCAGTGCCGCGAGGGGCAGCAGCAGCAGCAGCTCCGGCATCGCTGGTGCCAGGAAGGCCACGGTGTAGGCGCCGAGGCCCACATAGAGCGCATGGCCGAAGCTCACCTGCCCTGCGCGCAGCAGCAGCAGGATGCCGAGCGCGGCGATGCCCTTCGCCAGGGCGATGGTCAGGACGAATTTCAGCCAGGGCGCAGCCCAGGCGGCGACGAGCATCGCGGTGGCCGCCGCGAGGGCGAGCCAGGGTTCGGCACGTTTCAAGCAGTCACACCCTTCGCGTCTCGACCACGCCGAACAGCCCCTGCGGCCGCACCAGCAGCACTGCCACCATGATGAGATAGGGCACCACCACCTCAAGCTCCGGCTCGAAATAGACCGCGATGGAGCGGCCGATGCCGATCAGCAGGGCGGTCAGCGCCGCGCCCTCGATCTGCCCGAGCCCCGCGGTGGCGACAACGGCGAAGGAGAGCACGATGGTCTGCGCCCCGATGCCCGGCACCAGCGCCGCGGTGGGCGAGGAGAGCGCGCCGCCCAGCGCGGCGAGCGCCGCGCCAAAGGTGAAGGTCAGCAGATAGACGCGGCGCGCGTCGATGCCCATGGCGGTCGCCGCCTCGCGGTCGGTGGTGACGGCGACGATCACGCGGCCGGTCAGCGTCCGGCGCAGGAACCAGGCGAGGCCCACCAGGGTCAGCACCGCCACGCCCGGCAGCACGAAGAGCTGGTAGGCGGTGAAGGGAATGACATCCGTGCCGAAGGGCACATCCACCGTGCCGAGCCAGCGCAGCCCCGCGTCGTGATGCACCGGCTGCACTCCCCAGACCAGCTTCTGCACATCCTCCAGGATCATGAACAGGGCGAAGGTGACGAGGAGCTGCAGCACCTGCTCCTGCCCATAGACGCGGCGCAGCAGCAGCCCTTCGATCGCCGGGCCGAGCACCGCGCCGACCAGCGCCGCCGCGACGACCAGCGCGGCGAAGGAGGCCCAGGGCGGCAGGCCTCCCGAAGCGAAGGCGATGCCGAGCGAGGCGGCGACATAGGCGCCGATGGCGTACAGGGAGCCATGCGCCACGTTCAGCACGCGCAGCACGCCGAACACCAGGTTCAGCCCCACCGCGACCAGGAAGATCAGCGCCGCGGAGGCCAGCCCGTCCAGCAGGGCCAGCCCCAGCAGCAGCCCGTTCTCCTCGAACCAGCCGAACATCCTTGGCCGACGTGCTCAGCCGGCACCCAGCGGGCGACCGGCCTGCTGCACGATCTCGGGCTTCAGCGTCCTCAGCCAGTCCACGCTCTTCTGCCCGGCCGGGGCGCTGACGCGCTCGCCGGGATAGACGATCATCTTCTCGGGCACGGCGAAGGGATACTGGTCTCCATGGGCGCTGAGGCCGACGATCTGGTCTTCCAGCCCCTGACCGTCCTCGCGGATGGTGATGGTCGCGGTGGGGGTGGGGAAGGTCAGGCCGCGGAAGCCCGCCGCCAGCTCCTGGTCGTTCGGCCAACCGCCGCCTTTGGCCTGGATGGCCCTGGCATAGGCGCCCTGCAGCGCGGCGAAGGCCTGCGCCATGTGGTGGCAGGGATAGATCGGGTACTCGTTGAAGCGCTGACGGTACTCGTCCACGAAGCGCTTCAGCGCCGCCGGGTCGCGTGGCGCCGGGTGGTTGTTCCAGTGGTCGCCGCGCGCGCCGATGATGTGCCCGGCGGGCATGGTGCGGCCGAGCTGTGGTAGCGAGGCCTCGGCCACCGGCAGCACGAAGAGGGAGCGCTCGAACAGCCGGCGTTCCACGGCCTGGCGGATCAGCGTCACCAGCTCCCCGCCCCAGGAGGTGGAGAGGATCACATCGGGCCGCAGCGCGAGCAGGCGGGTGATCTCGGTGGAGAAGTCGGTCGAATTGAAGCGCGGGAAGAGTTCCGCCACCACGCGCACGCCGGGCTTCAGCGTATCCATGGCGGTCTTCCAGAGCTCCCAGGAATCGCGGCCCCAGGCATAGTCCTGGTTGATCACGGCGAGGCTGCGGAAATCCGACCGGTGCCGCAGCAGGTAGAGCAGCGGCGCCAGCACCTCCGGTGTGCCGTAGCCCTGGGTGCGGAAGGCGAAGGGGTGGTTCCCTTCCTCGAAGATGCGCTGCGTGCCGCAGTCCCACAGCACGGTGGTCTTGCGCAGCTCGTCCGAGAGCGGGGTGCAGGCGAGGCAGGAGCCGGAGGAGATGGAGGCGAACATCACCTGCACGCCCTCGGACTGCACCAGGCGGCGGAACTCGCCTACCAGGTGATCGGTGCCTGGCGCTTCGTCCACGAAGAAGAGGCGGAGGGGGACGCCGCCGATGCCGCCCTGCCTGTTGATGTCGTCGGCCAGCATCTCAGCCGCCTGGCGTCCGGGTACGCCGAAGACGCTGGCCGGGCCGGAGAGGAAGGTGGTGATGCCGATCTTCAGCTCGGCGGGCTTCTGCGGCTGGGCCTCGGCGCCGGCGCCGGCGAACAGCAGGGCGCCGGACGCAGCGGCGCCCAGCAGCGCAGTGCGGCGCGGGATGATGGCGGCCTCGGTCATGGTTCGGCGTCTCCTCCTCCTGCCTCCCGGTTGGATCCGGGTCGGTAGTCACGATGCCGGAGCAGGGGTGCCACGGACAAGAGGGTCGCCCGTTGGGGGACGCGGCTGGGCGATAGGTGTTGCCGCGCAGGCCGGCTGATGCCCGGTCAGCGCGGCCGGTGCCGCCTTGCGGCCCGGCGATCGCGGAGGCTCTGTCGGATTTGCGAACGCCTCGCAATCGCATTAGGCTGGCCTGCCCGCAACGGATCGGATGCATGGCAACTCGAGGACTTCCCGCCTGGCCCTGGGAACGGTGCCGCCCCGAGGACCTTCCTCCGCCGGAGCGGCTGCTGCTGGACGGGGCGCGACTCTGGGCAGAGGCGCAGGCAGCCGGCCGCCCGGGCCTGCCGGCGCTGCGCCTGCCCTTCGCGGCCGAGGATGCGCCTGCCGCCGCCGAGCCGCTCGACCGGCTGCTGCGGATCGCCGCCGGGGTCCGGCCACTCGGCCTCGGCTGTCCGCTCTGTCCCACGATCGGCGGCGAGGAGATCCTGCTGCTGCTGGGCTGTGCCCTGGCGCAGCGTGTCGCGCCGAAGGAGGCGCTGGCGGTCTTTGCCGCCTGGCTGCCGCCGGCCGCTGCCTGCGCGGCGATGCCTCCCGCCAGCCGACTCGGCGCGGCGCTGCGTCAGGCCGGGCTGCTGCTGCACCGTCCCCTGCGGCCACAGCGCCGCTGCTGAGCCCCGGCGCGGGCGGCGACCCTGCGAGTGGTGGAGGGCAGGGCTGCGGCGCTGCGCCCCCGGGTGGCGTTCGCGGCCGCCCTCGCCTAGGCTTCGGCCCGCGACTGATGGAGGGCCTGCGCCGGTGTCCGCCAGCCTGACCGACCCGCCTTCGCCAGCCGGGCGCTTCGCCGTGGTGCGCATGATGGCGCGCGGCTGGTGGGTCTTCATCCTGCGCGGGCTGGTCGGCATCCTCTTCGCCATCCTCGCATTTCTCGCCCCGGGCGCCGGTCTCGCCGTGATCCTGGCCTTCCTTGCCGCCTGGATGGCGGTGGACGGCGCCGCCACCCTGTATCAGGCGGTGAAGGGCCCGCCGGAGCGGCACGGTTTCTGGTTCTGGGTGGATGGCATCGTCTCGCTGCTGGCGGCCGCCGCTCTGCTGATCGCCCCGGCCATCTCCGCCCTTGCTCTGGTGCTGGTCACGGGCTTCTGGTCCGTGGCAGTCGGCGTGCTCCGGCTGATCCTGGCCTTCCGTCTGGGCAGCGTGCTGATGGGGCTGCTCGGCGCCGTGACCATCGTGATCGGCGTCTGGCTGGTCGTCGCGCCCGGGCCGGGGCTGCTGGCGCTGATCTGGTTGGTGGGACTGCAGGCGCTCATTGTCGGCGTCCTGCTGGTGGGCTATGGCTGGCGGCTGCGGCGCATCCACAACGACCCGCACGGTCCCGCCATCGATCGCGGCTGAGCGGGTTGGGGCACGGCGCATGGACCGGGCTCCGCATTCCGGCGAGCATGGCCGTCAGCCACCGGAGTCCCGCCCTTGACCGAACCGAGTGCCGGAATTCGCCCGCCGACGCGGCCTGAGCTCTTTCTGGGCTATCTGAAGATCGGCCTGCTCGGCTTCGGCGGTGTCGCCGTCTGGTCCCGCCGCCTGGTGGTGGAGGAGCGGCGCTGGATGACCGAGCGCGACTATGCCGAGCTCATCGGTCTCGGCCAGATCCTGCCCGGGCCGAACATCGGCAATGTCGCGGTGATGATCGGCCGCCGTTTCCACGGGCTGGCCGGGGCATTGCTCGCCACAGCGGGCATGTATGCGGCGCCGCTCTGCATCCTGATCGGCCTCTGCCTGCTCTACGAGCGCTACGGCGACCTGCCGCATGTGGCGCCGGCGATGCAGGGCGTGGCCGCCGCGGCCGCCGGCATGGTGATCGGCACCGCGCTGAAGATGGCGTCACGCCTGAAACTGCCGTCCGAGGCCGTCGGCGTTCTGCTGTTGGCCACTCTCGCGGCTGCCTGGCTCCGGCTGCCTTTGCCCTTGATCGTCATCGGCCTGGCACCTCCCTCCATCGCCCTTGCGTTGTGGCGCGCCGGGCTGATCGGCCGGGGCGTGCGATGAGCGTCCTCCTGCTGCAGATCCTCGGCGCCTTCGCCACGCTCTCGCTGCTGGCTGTGGGCGGCGCCAATGCCGTGCTGCCCGAGATGCACCGACAACTGGTGGAACTGCATGGCTGGCTGGACGACCGGACCTTCGCCGAGCTTTACGCCCTGTCCCAGGCCGCGCCGGGGCCCAACATCCTGGTCGCCGGCGTCATGGGCTGGTGGATCGCCGGCGGTGCGGGCATGGCGGTGGCGACGCTCGGCATGCTGCTGCCTTCTGCGGCGCTGGCCTGGAGCATGGCGGGACTGACCATCCGTCTCCGCCATGCCGCCTGGCTGCGGCCGGCGCAGGCCGGGCTGGTACCGATCGCGATCGGGCTGATGCTCGCAGCGGGGCTGGTGATGGCCGGCGCTGCCCTCGAGGGAGGCTGGCACAGGCTGGCGATCGTCGCCATCGGAGCGCTGGTGATCTGGGGCACCGGATGGAGCCCGCTCTGGGTGCTGGCCGGTGGTGCTGTCGCTGGGCTGCTGCTGCCAGGCTAGGGCGTTTTCCGTTTGCCCAGGCTCATGGCACATGCTTCAGCGCATTGTTTGCATGAGCATCTTCACTCACGTCGGCGCTTCCACCTGAATGGAGCCTGCTCTCGACGCGACGGTCTGGGGTTGGAACCGCCGTGAGTGCGAATCGCGCACTCTGTCTCGATTCCAGGGCATGCGCCCGGGACCGGCAAACGACTCGCAACGTGCCTCGGTATTCGATCGACGGCCCGCTTGGCCTTGCGCGGTACGCACTGCATGGGACGCGTACAACATCGTGGGAATGGATGCCGCGCGCGTAGCGTCCGCGAGACGGTAGCCTGTGGATGCCCGGCAACACCAGCCGGCCAAAATCTCCCGCCAGGTCACCTTGCGGGCCACGCAAGGAAATGTGTCAAGACGAAGGCACGGTGCCGCTGGCACGCTCCATCAACGAGCGCACGCGGGTGCGGCGCGCTTTGCAACCAGCGGAGGAAGCACCGGCATGCGCGTCAAGATGCCGCGATTGCGCAACGACTACGCGTCAAAACGGTTCTCATGCGGCACATTGCCGCGCCGCTACGGCGCATCGTGAGCCGGGCCGCCATGAACATTCCTCGAATCCTTCACTATGTCTGGGTCGGACCGCAGCCGGTTCCGGAGGCGCATCTCGCCTTTATAGACGGATGGCGCCGCGTGATGCCGGGCTGGCGTATCATGGCCTGGACGGATGCTGACCTGGACTGGTCTGAGCGCTACTTGCAGCAGGCCTATGCCACGCGGGGTTGGAACCGCGTCTCCAACTACCTCCGCGCCCGGGTGCTGCATGACCATGGCGGCTTCTACCTCGACACCGATGTGGAGCTTGTCCGTCCCCTCGACCCCCTCTGCGACGAGGATGCAGTGCTCGGCTTCCAGCAGGTCGAGCCCTGCCGAAGCTGGGTGAACGGCGCGGTCTTCGGCGCGCGTCCCGGCCATCCCTTCACCGCCCGGCTGATCGAGGCCTATCGGCGCGAGATGCCCGGCTGGCGCCGCATGGGCGACGGGCACGGCCCGGGCCTGATCACCCGACTGCTGCGCGATGCCGGCCTTGTACGCTACGCATCCGTGCCGCAGCGCATCGCCGGGGTCACTCTCGGGCCGGTGGAGTGGTTCTACCCCTATGGCTGGCGCGAAGGCTTCCGGCCCGAGCATGTCCGACCTGAAACCTTTGCCGTGCACCACTGGTACGGCACGGTTGGAACCTTTCGTCCCCTGACGGTGCGCGAGCGCCTGCGCGCCGTCAGCGCCGTGCTGGCGCCGCGGCCGGCCGCGATGCTGATGCGCTGGCGGGTCGAGGAGGAGCGGCGGCGCCTCACCGGCCAGCCGAGGTCCCCCGCAGCCGGTCCCCGTGCCGAGGCGCCGGCATGAATCCGGCGCTGGCGGAGGATCCGCTGGCCGCTCTGCGTCGGACCTTGCGCACCATGCTGCGGCACGCCACGGATGCCGTGCCGCCGCTGGCGCGCGCCCGCGACGCGCGGGTGATATGTCGACGCATGCGCGCCGCGCTCGGCCGTGAGCCCGATCTGCACCGTCCCGTCGCGCTCAACGACATCATCGCGCACAAGGCGCTGCACGACCGGGATCCACGGATCCCGCGCACCACCGACAAGCTGGCCGTGCGCGGCTATGTCGCGGGCCGTGGCCTTGGGCATCTGCTCGTGCCGCTGCTCGGCACCTGGTCGCGTGCCGCCGACATCGCCTGGGACAGCCTGCCGGGCCGCTTCGTGCTGAAGGCAAGCCACGGCTCCGGCATGACCCTGCCGGTCTTCGACACGCAGCGCGCCGACCGCGCCGTGGTGCACCGCCTGGCTGAGGAATGGCTTCGCGGCAGCCACTATGCCTGGACCGGCGAATGGGGCTATCGCAAGGTGCCGCCGCGGCTGCTCGCCGAGCGCATGCTGCAGGGGCCGGAGGGCAGCCTGCCGGTGGACTACAAGTTCTTCGTTTTCCACGGCCGCCCGAAGCTGCTGCAGGTGCATCTCGATCGCTTCGGCGATCACCGGATACTGTGGTTCGACGC
>Ga0182741_1005121_pt1 | contig 12372 bp, 11 predicted proteins | sample eDN5th37CBELigOP_FD_128874 | JGI IMG/M metagenome (GOLD analysis project Ga0182741, IMG submission 128874) | Enriched Organic Plus compost microbial communities from Emeryville, California, USA - eDNA 5th pass 37_C BE-Lig OP (version 2) (version 2) ...
CCGTCGAACTCGCGGGTCTCCTTCGGCTCGGACGCGAGTGCGATGCCGCCCTTGCCGTCGTAGCGCAGCGGGAGGCCACCCTCCTCGACGGCGGTGCCGACACCGGCGGGGGTGTAGAAGGCCGGGATGCCCGCGCCGCCGGCGCGCAGCCGTTCGGCGAGCGTGCCCTGCGGGGTCAGCTCCACCTCGAGTTCACCGGCGAGGTACTGCCGTGCGAATTCCTTGTTGGAGCCGACGTACGACGAGATGGTGCGCCGGATACGGCCCTTCTCGAGCAGCAACCCGAGTCCGAAACCGTCGGTACCGCAGTTGTTGCTGACGGTCTCGAGGTCGGTGGCGCCCTGGTCGAGCAGCGCGTTGATGAGGATCTCGGGGATGCCGACCAGGCCGAACCCTCCGACGGCGATGGTGGCGCCGTCGGGAATGTCGGCTACGGCCTCGGCGGCGGAGGCAACGACTTTGTCCATGGGAGCCACGATACGCTCAAGTGTGCGTGATGTGAACTCCCGTCCGCAATGCGAACACACGCGGTCGAGGCATTGCAGCGGGCGCGCGACCCGCACTAGCCTGTTCGCATAGCGTCCACCCGTCCATATGGCGAACGTTTCCGGATCGGAGGTCCGTGTCTCCCTCACCCACCGACACCGGCACTCGGGGGCCCCTCCTCGATCCGGTCTTCGGCGCCGAACAGCTGGGATCCGCCCTCTCCGACCGGGCCTGGATCCAGGCCCTCCTCGACGTCGAGGTCGCGCTCACCCGCACCGCCGCAGCCCTCGGCCGGGTCGACGACGCGCACGCCGAGGCCGTGGCCGCGGCCGCAGCCGCGCTCGCCGACGAACTCGACCCCGCCGAACTCGGACGCCGCTCCGCCGCCGGCGGCAACGCGGTCATCCCCCTGGTCTCGCTGCTGCGCGAACGCGCCGACGCACCCGCCCGCGCCGTGCACGTCGGCGCGACCAGCCAGGACGTCCTCGACACCGCGCTGGTGCTCCTCGCGCGTCGCGCCGGGATCCTCGTGGTGACCTACCTGCGATCCGCCGCGGCGTCGGCCGCCCGCCTCGCCGCCACCCACCGCGACACCCCGATGGTCGCGCGCACCCTCGGTCAGCAGGCCCTGCCCACGACCTTCGGGGCGCTCGCCGCGACCTGGCTCCTCGCCCTCGACGACGCCGCCGACGACCTCGAACGCGTCCTGACCCGCCTTCCGGCCCAGTACGGTGGCGCCGCAGGCACTCTCGCGGCGGTGCACCCCGACGGCATGGCGTTCGCCGACACCTTCGCCGATCAGCTCGGGCTGACCCGGCCGGTCGCACCCTGGCACACCGCCCGCAACCCGATCACCACCCTGGCCTCCACCCTGGGAGTCGCCGCCGGTGCGGTCGCCAAGCCGGCCACCGACATCGCACTCATGGCGAGCACCGAGTTCGGTGAGGTCGCCGAGGACGCACCGGGCGGCTCGTCGGCCATGCCGCACAAGCGCAATCCCATCGCGGCGATCACCGCCCGGGCCGCCGCCCGGCGCGTCCCCGGTCTCGTCTCGACGATCCTGTCGTCGACCGACCACGAGTTCCAGCGGGCCGCCGGCGCCTGGCACGCCGAGTGGGAGACGCTGTGCGACCTGCTCCGGCTCACCGGCGGGGCGGCACACCGGCTCTCGGACAGCCTCGCCGGACTGCACGTGCACACCGACGCGCTCGCCCGCAATCTCGACCTCACCGGCGGCGCGATCCTCGCGGAGAAGGTCACCGCCGCGCTCGCCGAGCACACCGAGGACGCCCGCGCCGTCGTCACCGAGGCCGCCGTCGCCGGTGTCCCTCTCGACGAGGCACCGGGCATCACCGCGCACCTCGCACCGGACGAGATCCGCCGGTTGCTCGATCCCACCCGCTATCTCGGCCACGCCGCCGACATCGCCGACCGCGTCCTCGCCCACCACGACCGACACACAGGAGAGAAGCCATGACCGTCGCACTCCACCACGAACGGCACGGGGACCCGAGCAGGCCCACCGTCCTGTTCCTCGGGTCGCTGGGCTCGGACCTGTCGATGTGGGCGCCCCAGATCCATGCCCTGTCCGCCGACTGGCACGTCGTGGCGGTGGACCACCGGGGTCACGGCGACTCACCCGCACCCGAAGGTCCGTACACCATCGGCGAACTCGCCGACGACATCGTCGCCCTGCTCGACTCCCTCGAACTCGACGCCGTGCACTACGTCGGACTGTCGCTCGGCGGCGCGATCGGGCAGTGGCTCGCCGCGCACCACCCGGAACGCATCCGCACCCTGACCCTGCTGTGCACCTCGGCCGCCTTCCAACCCGCGCAGCCCTGGCACGACCGCGCTGCCACCGTCCGCCGCGACGGCCTGGCCTCCATCTCCGAATCCATCGTCTCGCGGTGGTTCTCCCCCGCTCTCGCCGAACACGATCCGGATCTCGTGGCCCGGCACGTGAAGATGGTCGAGGGCACCACCGACGAGGGCTACGCCGCGTGCTGCGAGGCCCTGGCCGCGTGGGACGGACGCCCCGACCTCGCCCGCATCGTCGCCCCCACCCTCGTCATCGCCGGGGAACAGGACCCCGCCACACCGCCGTCGACGATGCAGGTGCTCGCCGACGGCATCGCCGACGCCTCCTTCCATGTCGTCGACCCGGGTGCGCACCTGGCCAACGTGGAGCAGGCCGGTCGGGTCACCAAGCTGATCCGCGAACACATCTCGCGCGCCACCCCGGTGTCGGAGTACCGGACCGCCGCGTTCGAGGAGGGCCTGCGGGTGCGCCGCTCGGTCCTCGGCGACGCGCACGTCGACCGGTCCCTCGAATCGGCCACCGAATTCACCCTTCCGTTCCAGGATTTCATCACCCGCACCGCATGGGGCGACATCTGGGCGCGGCCGGGCCTCGACCACCGCACCCGCCGGTTGCTGACCCTCGCGATCCTCACCGCGGTCGGCAACGAACACGAACTCGACATGCACATCCGCGCAGCCCTGCGGGCCGGGATCGACCCCGACGATCTCGTCGAGGTGTTCCTGCACACCGCGGTCTACGCCGGTGTCCCCAACAGCAATCGCGCGTTCGCGCTCGGCAGGCAGGCACTGGCCGACGCGGCAGGAAGCGGTGAATCGTGAGCACCCCCGAGATCACCACACCGGCGAACGGGACCGAGAACCCCGCGGCGTCACCGGACTACGTGCAGTCGCTGGCGCGCGGCCTGTCGGTCATCAAGGCCTTCGGTGCGCACGCCCCGCGGCAGACGCTCTCCGACGTCGCACGCGCCACCGGGCTGACCCGCGCCACCGCCCGCCGGTTCCTGCTGACCCTCGTCGAACTCGGTTACGTCCGCACCGACGGAACCCAGTTCTGGCTCACCCCACGGGTACTCGAACTCGGCTACAGCTACCTGTCGGCGCTGACCCTACCCGAGGTCGCACGCCCACATCTCGAGGCGCTCGCCGAGAAGGTCAAGGAATCGACCTCGGTGTCGGTGCTCGACCGCGACGACGTCGTCTACGTCGCCCGGGTCCCGGTCAACCGCATCATGACCGTCACCATCACCCTCGGCACCCGATTCCCCGCCTACGCGACGTCGATGGGACGCGTGCTGCTCGCGGGCCTGTCCGACGACGAACTCCACGCCTACCTCGCGCGCGCCGAGTTCGCGCCGATCACCGGCCGCACCGTCACCACCGCCGAGGAACTCCGCGCGGAGATCGCGAAGGTGCGCCGCGACGGTTACTGCATCGTCGACCAGGAACTCGAGGAGGGACTGCGGTCGCTGGCCGCACCCATCCGTGACGCCTCGGGAACCGTGGTGGCATCGGTGAACCTGTCGACGCACGCCGCCCGCTACCGCGCCGAGACCGTGCGCGAGGTGCTCGTCCCGGCGCTCGTCGCCACCGCGGAGGCGATCTCCACCGATCTCGCCCGCACCCAGACCCATTCATAGAACGACCGAACGAGGTACCCCACATGACCGACGTAGTGATCTGCGAACCCCTCCGGACCCCGGTGGGACGTTTCGGTGGTGTCCTGAAGGACATCGCCCCGGAGGATCTCGCAGCTACCGTCATCCGTGAACTCGTCGCCCGCACCGGCATCGCACCGTCGGACATCGACGACGTCTTCCTCGGCCAGGCCTCCCCCAACGGTGAGGCACCCGCCCTCGGCCGCGTCGCCGCACTCAACGCCGGTCTCGGCGTGGACGTTCCGGGACTGCAGGTCGATCGTCGCTGCGGTTCCGGTCTGCAGGCGATCCTGCAGGCCGTGATGCAGGTGCAGACCGGCGGCAGCGACCTGATCCTCGCCGGCGGCGCCGAATCCATGAGCCAGGCCGAGTTCTACGCGACCGGGATGCGCTGGGGCGTCAAGGGTGAGGCCGTGGCCCTGAGCGACCGCCTGGCCCGCGCCCGCGTCACCGCCGGTGGCCGCAACTACCCGGTGCCCGGCGGCATGATCGAGACCGCCGAGAACCTGCGCGCCGAGTTCTCCATCAGCCGCGAGGATCAGGACGCCCTCGCCGTGCAGTCGCACCAGCGGGCCGTCGCCGCACAGAAGAACGGGATCTTCGCGGAGGAGATCGTGCCGGTCACCGTGCCGCAGCGCAAGGGTGATCCGCTGGTCGTCGACACCGACGAGCACCCCCGCGCCGACACCTCGATGGAGTCCCTCGCGAAGCTGCGGCCCATCCGCGGCAAGGTCGATCCCGATGCCACCGTCACCGCCGGCAACGCCAGCGGCCAGAACGACGGCGCCGCCCTCGCGATCGTCACCACCGCCGAGAAGGCGGCGAAGCTCGGCCTGCGGCCGCTCGCCCGTCTCGCGAGCTGGGCCGTGGCGGGTGTCCCGCCTCGCACCATGGGCATCGGCCCGGTGCCGGCCACCGAGAAGGCCCTCGACCGACTCGGCCTGACCCTCGCCGACATGGACGTCATCGAGCTCAACGAGGCGTTCGCCGCCCAGGCTCTCGCCGTGACCCGCTCGTGGGGCATCGAAGCCGACGATCCGCGCCTGAATCCCAACGGTTCCGGCATCTCGCTCGGACACCCCGTGGGCGCCACGGGTGGCCGCATCCTCGCGACGCTGCTGCGCGAACTCGATCGCCGGGAAGGTCGCTACGGTCTCGAGACCATGTGCATCGGCGGCGGCCAGGGCCTCGCCGCTGTTTTCGAACGCATCGCCTGACGGCGAGTGACGGCCTTCGAACGCATCGCCTGACGGCGAGTGACGGCCTTCGAACGCATCGCCTGACGGCGAGCACGGTGCTCGCGGTGCGAACTTCCGCCGCGAGCACCGTCCGGTCCGTACGCTCGTGGAATGAGCGAAGTCGAGATCACCGCCCCGACCGAAGCACCTCCCCCACCGACCACCCCCGCCCGGACCGTCGCGCGCTACCTGCTGGCCACCGCCCTGGTCTTCGCCGGGTTGAGCCATCTGTTCTGGGCGCGCAGGGATTTCCAGGCCCAGGTGCCCGACTGGGTACCGATGGACAAGGACGGTGTGGTCATGGCGTCCGGGGGCGTCGAGATCATGCTCGGCGCCGGCCTGGCCGTGGCGAACCGCGACCGGGTGCGCGTCGGCCGTCTCACCGCCCTGTTCTTCGCGGCGGTCTTCCCCGGCAACATCGCCCAGTACCTCGGACGACGCGACGCGTTCGGTCTCGACACCGACCGGAAGCGGTTGATCCGCTTGTTCTTCCAGCCCGTGCTCATGCTGTGGGCACTGTGGTCCACCGGCACACCCCGGCGCTGACCCTTCTACGTCGGCACTTCTACGCAGACGCTTCTACGCGGACGCTTCTACGCGGACGCTTCTACTCCGCGGCGACCCGCACCAGCAGCTTCCCGAAGTTCTTGCCTTCGAGCAGTCCGATGAAGGCCGCGGGGGCGTTCTCGAGCCCGTCGACGACGTCCTCTCGGTACTTCACCTTCCCGTCACCCACCCAGGCGGACATGTCGCGCAGGAAGTCGCCGTACATCTCCTTCACGAACTCGCTCTGGATGAATCCGCGGATCGTCAGGCTCTTGGTGAGGATCGACGTGAACAACCCCGGGAGCCGGTCCTTGCGGTCCAGGTCGGCGCCGTTGTACTGGGCAACCAGGCCGCACACCGGGATTCGCGCATAGGTGTTGAGCAGCGGCCACACGGCCTCCTGCACCGGACCCCCGACGTTCTCGAAGTACACGTCGATACCGTCGGGCACCGCTTCCGCCAGCCTGTCGGCGAAGTCCGGGTCGCGGTGGTCGATCGCGGCGTCGAAACCGAACTCGTCGAGCAGGGCACGGCACTTCTCCGACCCACCGGCGATACCGACGGCACGAGCGCCCTTCAGTTTCGCGATCTGCCCGACCGCCGAGCCCACCGGTCCGGTCGCGGCCGCGACGACGACGGTTTCGCCCTCCTTCGGCTGCCCGATCTTCAGCAGCCCGGAATAGGCTGTGAATCCGGGCATTCCGAGCACACCGAGGGCCGTGGAGATCGGTGCGGTCTCCGGGTCGAGTCGGCGCACCGCCGATCCGTCGACGACGGCATGCGACTGCCAACCCGCGCCGGCGAGAACGTAGTCGCCGGGTTCGAGTCCGTCGAAACGGGATTCGACCACCTGCCCGACGGTGCCGCCGACCATGACGTCACCGAGTTCGACGTGCGCGGCATAGGATTTCGCGGTGCTCATCCGACCGCGCATGTACGGGTCGAGGGACAGGTAGACCACGCGGAGCGAGATCTGGCCGTCGCCGACTTCGGGCAGATCCACCACCTCGGTGCGGAAGTTGTCCGGGGTGGGCGCGCCGTCGGGGCGCGATGCGAGAACGATGCGGGTGCTCTTGCCTGCTGTGGATGCACTCATGAGGTCAGTGTGCCGCAGGCGAGAGCCCCGCAAACATGGGTCGGACGGGTCAGGCGCTGTGCTTGGCGTCGCCGCGCGGCGCCCGGTAGTTCGAGAACAGCTGCGAGTGGATGACCTCGGTGTACGAGGGACCGTCGTGTTCGACGCGGCGCGGACGGCCGGCGGACCGATCGGTGCGTGCGGCACCCATCTGGGACGTGGATCGGATCGACATCTCGATCTCCTCTCGGAAGGCGGGGAGAGGCAGCCACCGGCACCGTGCAGAAGGTGCAAAACGGGTGAGCGACCCCTTGGCACATATATACCCCTTCGGTGCCCGTTATGCACCTGTCCTTTTCGGCGAGCCGCGGGGCGATACACAGAGTTGACGTCCCCGAAACCGTCGGACCGGGGAACGACGAAGCCCCCGACCGGTGCGGTCGGGGGCCTTCGTGTGGACGTTGCGGGGCCGTCAGGCGGAGACGGAGACCTTCTCCTTGCCGTCCCCTTCGGGTTCCTTCTTGGCGTCCGCCTCGGCCGCGGGCTCCTTCGCGGCGGCGACCGGTACGGCCTCCTGTGCGTAGTAGAAGTGCGGGCGACGGTGGCCGAGGAAGGATCCGCACCAGGACATCACGGCGATGTAGCGGTTGCGGAAGCCGACCAGGTAGACGAGGTGCACGGCGAGCCACAGGACCCAGGCGATGAAACCGGTGAGCTCGATCTTGCCGACGCGGGTGATCGCGCGGAACCGGTTGATGATCGCCATGCTGCCCTTGTCCCGGTACTGGAAGGGGGTGCCGGGCGCGACCTTGCCGGTGATGATCTTCGCGACGTGGCGGCCGCCCTGCATCGCGAAGGGGGACTGCGCGGGCAGGTTGTCGAGGGTGACCATGTCCCCGATGGCGAAGATGTTGTCGTAGCGGCCGACGGTGAAGTCGGGGTCGACGAGCAGGCGGCCGCTGCGCACGGCCTCGCAGCCGGTGCGCTCGGCGAGGACACCGGCGAAGTCGTTGGCCTGGATACCGGCGGACCAGATGATGGTCTCGGCGGTGAGGCGGCGGGTCTCCTCGGTGGTCGGCGTCGTCAGGGTCGCGCCGTGCTCGTCGATGTCGGTGACCATCGTGTTCACCACGACGTCGACACCGCTCTTCTCGAGAGACTCCTTGGTGTACTCGCTGAGCTTGCCACCGAACGGGGGCAGCACCTTGTCGGCGCCCTCGACGAGGGTGACCGTGACGTCGTCGGCGTCGATGTCGCTGATGGACTTGGCGAAGTAGCGCTGCGCCAGTTCCTTGATCTGTCCGGCGAGCTCGACGCCCGTGGGGCCGGCACCGACGACGATGAAGCTGAGCAGGTTCTTCCGGCGCTCCGCGTCGGTGGTGATGTGGGCTTCCTCGAAGCAGCGCACGATCTGGCGGCGCAGCCGGTCGGCGTCGTCGACGGTCTTGAGCGCGAAGGTCAGGTCGGCGAACTCGTCGCGGCCGAAGTAGGCCTGGCGCGCACCGGTCGCGGCGACGAGGTACTTGTAGCCGAGGGTGTGGCGCTCGCCCGCGGCCTCGTAGACGACGGTGTTGTCGTCGGGCAGGACGTCGACGACACGGCCGAGACGGATGTCGGCGTTGGGGTACTCGGCGAGGATGGCACGCACCGACGGCGCGACCTCACCGGGGGAGAGCACACCGGTCGCGACCTGGTACAGCAGCGGCTGGAACAGGTGCTCGGTGGTCTCCGAGATCAGTACGAAAGGGGTGCCCGCCTTCGCGAGCTTCTTCGCAGTGGCCAGTGCTCCGAATCCGGAACCCACGATCACCACATCGGTCCGATCGACGACCTTCTGGGTCTTCGTGTCCGCACCGTCCATGCTGCGTAAACCTCCACGCCTTGTGAGCCATCTCCGTTGATGTATGACAACCACCGTAGGGACCAAGGACCCTGTTATCCAGTAACCTGGGATATTCGAAAAACTGTTATCTGTCTTGCTCATGAATGCGGTCGATGTGGAGGAGCGATGGACTTCCGGCAGCTGCGCTACTTCTTCGCCGTCGGCGAGGAGGGCAGCTTCTCGCGGGCCGCTCAGCGCTGCTTCATCTCCCAGTCCGCGATCAGTCATCAGATCGCGAAGCTCGAGCAGGAGGTGGGCACCTCCCTGTTCGATCGCACCACCCGCTCGGTCAAGCTCACGCCCGCCGGCCACCGCCTGATGCCCATCGCCGCCGAGGTGCTCGCCCTCGAGGCGAAGGCGCTCGAGGTGGGCCACGAGCCCCGCGAGAGCATCCGGATCACCGCGAACATGAGCTTCGCGTCACAGAGCCTCGACGCCATCTCGAGTGTGCGCGAGCGCCACCCCAACCTCGACGTGGAGTTCGTCATCAAGGACTTCACCGACCGCGTGAACGCCGTGGCCTCCGGGGAGGCCGATCTCGCCCTGATCCGCGGTGAGGTCGACCGGCCGGGACTCGAGACGATCCATCTCGGGATCGAGGAACTGGTGATCGTCACCTCGACGCAGCACCCGTTGTCGGCCTTCTCCACCGTCGAGATCGGCGATCTGGCGCACTACCCCCTGCTGCTGCCGCCGCGCAGCAACCAGGTGCTGCTGCACCGCGTCGTCGAGGAGGCGTTCGTCGAAGTGGGACGTCGCGTGCGGCTCGGCCCGGCGATCGCGAGCGATCACACGGCCACTCTCGAGGTGCTCACGAATCCCCGCGCCTGGACGGTGCTCTACTCGGGCACCGCCGCCGAGACCCCGCGCAAGGGCCTGAAGTTCATGCGCGAGCTCAATCACCGGCTGCGGGTGCCGGTGTGCGGGGTGGTGCGCAGCAACACCGCGCCCAATCCTCAGCTCGAGTTCCTCCTGCAGGCGCTGGCGCACTCGATCGTGCCGCCCACCGACAGCGCGTCCTGACGCCCGGTCACTCCTCCGCGGGGGCGAGCTTGTCGAGCAGTTCGAGACCCTGCCTGGCCCACGCGATCTCCGCTTCGCCCCGGCCGATGAGCCCGTCGTAGGCAAATGCCTTGAACGCGATGATCCGCTCGTGGTCCTCGACGGGGAACTTCCGCATGCGCGTCGCGATGGTGTCGTTGGTGAGATCGAGGATCGCCTCGCGCGTGGCCCTCCACCGCGCGATCTGCTCGGTGTAGTGCTCGATGTGCCGCTGCAGGCACTCGCGCGCGCGGTCCGGGTCGGTCCATTCGAAGTAGGCGGCGCGCATGTGCGCGGCGTCGCGCACCGGGGCGTAGTCCAGGGGTGTCGCCATCCAGTCGCGGAAGGCGCGGACACCCTCGTCGGTGATCGAGTAGCGGGTCTTGGTGCTGTTGGGCCCCCAGCGCACCTGTTCCCCCGCGATCAGGCCCTCGCGCTCCATGCGGCGCAGTTCGGGGTAGATCTGCGAGTCGGGGGCGTGCCACACGTGCCCGACCGAGGCGCCGAACCGTTTCGCAGCGTCGTAGCCGGTCAGGGGCTCGGCGGTGAGCAGGGCGAGCAGCGCGTACCGCAGGCTCATGGACCACCACCTTTCCGGAGCGAGTATCCCACCCTTGCAAATAACTATATCGATAGATAGTGTGTGTCCCAGCTCACCAACTATCTACATAGATAGTTATTCATCCTCTCGGCGGTTCGGAGATACAGACATGACCGACCTCGGCCCCAGCGGGGCGACTGCGAAGAACATGGACTTCCCCCTCGACGCCTGGTACGTCGCCGCCTGGGATCACGAGGTGGGGCGCCGCGAGATCCTGTCGCGCACCATCGCCGGGAAACCGATGGCGCTCTACCGCACCGAGGACGGACGCCCCGTCGCACTCGCCGACGCCTGCTGGCACCGTCTCGCACCCCTGTCGATGGGCACGCTCGTCGGCTCCGACGGCATCCGGTGCCCGTATCACGGGCTGCAGTACAACTCCGCGGGCCGCTGCACCCACATGCCCGCCCAGAAGACGATCAACCCGTCCGCGATGGTCGCCTCCCATCCCGTCGTGCAACGCCACCGGTTCGTCTGGGTGTGGCCGGGCGATCCCACCCGGGCCGATCCCGACCTGATCCCCGACATGTTCCAGATGGACTCTCCCGACTGGGCCGGCGACGGTCGCACCATCGACGTGCAGGCCAACTACCAGCTCGTCCTCGACAACCTCATGGACCTCACACACGAGGAGTTCGTGCACTCGTCGTCCATCGGGCAGGACGAACTCAGCGAATCCGATTTCGTCGTCACCCACGACGACCGCACCGTCACGGTCACCCGCTGGATGCACGACATCGAGGCACCTCCCTTCTGGCTGAAGAACATGCGCGACAGGTTCCCCGGCTTCGAGGGCAGGGTGGACCGCTGGCAGATCATCGAGTTCCAGGCGCCGTCCACGATCCGCATCGACGTGGGTGTGGCCAAGACCGGAACCGGTGCACCCGAAGGGGATCGGAGTCAGGGTGTCAACGGTTTCGTCATGAACACCATCTCTCCGGTCGACGAGCGCACCGCCCTGTACTTCTGGGCCTTCATGCGCAACTACCGTCTCGACAGTCAGCTCATCACCACGCAGCTGCGCGACGGCGTGCACGGGGTGTTCGGGGAGGACGAGGCGATGCTCACCGCGCAACAGAAGGCCATCGAGGCCAATCCCGGTCACGAGTTCTACAACCTCAACATCGACGCCGGCGGTATGTGGGTGCGGCGCCTGATCCAGCGCATGATCGAAGCCGAACGAAAGTATCCGTCGCACAGCGCTGTTCCCGAGGGAGCCCACTGACATGAGCACCAACCAGGTCCGCTGGCTGCGCGGCCGGGTCGTGAGCACCACCCGCGTCGCCGACTCGATCGCCGAGATCGTCGTCGCCACCGACACCGCGACCCGAGCCGAACCCGGCTCCCACGTCGACGTCCGGCTGCCCTCGGGCGACACGCGTTCGTACTCCGTCGTCGCCGGCGGCGCCGACGGGCACACCGTCACCCTCGGCGTCCACCTGTCCCCCACCTCCCGCGGCGGCTCCGCCTTCATGCACGGACTGCGCCCCGGCGACACTCTCGCCGTCACCGCGCCCCTGCAGAACTTCTCGTTGCGGGTCGGCGCGCCCCGCTACGTGTTGCTCGCCGGTGGTGTCGGCATCACCGCGGTCGCCGCAATGGGCGCGGTCCTGCGCCGGCTCGGCGCCGACTACCGGTTCGTGTACGTCGGTCGCAGCCACTCGGCGATGGCGTTCGTCCCCGAACTCGAAGCGCTCCACGGTGACCGGCTCGATCTGCACGTCGACGACGAGGGCACCGGTCTCGACGTCGCCGCACTGCTCGACGACGTGGACGCCGGCACCGAACTGTACATGTGCGGTCCGATCCGGTTGATGGACGCCGTGCGCCGTGGCTGGAGCGACCGCGACCTGCCCTCCCCCAACCTCCGGTACGAAACCTTCGGCAACAGCGGCTGGTTCGACGCCGAGGAGTTCGTGGTGGACATCCCCGACCTCGGGGTCACCACCACCGTCGGTACCGGGGAGTCGATGCTCGACGCCCTCGAACGCGCGGGCGTGGACATGATGTTCGACTGCCGCAAG
>Ga0182741_1005122_pt1 | contig 12369 bp, 10 predicted proteins | sample eDN5th37CBELigOP_FD_128874 | JGI IMG/M metagenome (GOLD analysis project Ga0182741, IMG submission 128874) | Enriched Organic Plus compost microbial communities from Emeryville, California, USA - eDNA 5th pass 37_C BE-Lig OP (version 2) (version 2) ...
CGATGCTGATGGCGCTCGACCTGCGCGGCGTCGCGTGCTCGGGCGGCTCGGCCTGCCAGAGTGGCGCGGTCGGCGCGTCGCACGTCCTCTCGGCGATCGGCGTCGCGCCCGAGCTCGCGGCGAGCGCGATTCGCATGAGCCTCGGCTGTCTCTCGACCTCCGCGTGCATCGATCGCGTCGCGGAGCTCTTCCCCACGCTCGTGGCGAAGTCGCGCGGCCTGCGCGCCGTCTCCTGACGATCGGGCAGGTTCGGTCGATGACGAAGGGACGGGTGCTCGTGGCCATGTCGGGCGGCGTCGACTCCTCCGTCGCCGCGGCGCTGCTGCACGCGGAGGGATACGACGTGGTCGGCGTGACGATGAAGCTCTTCTGTCACGGCGACGAGGTGCCCGACCGTCCCTGCTGCTCGCTCGACTCGGTGAACGATGCGCGCCGCGTGTGCGTGCAGCTCGGCGTGCCGCACTACGTGCTGGCGATGGAGAGCGCGTTCGGGCGCGACGTGGTGCAGGACTTCGTGCGCGAGTACGAGCGCGGGCGCACGCCGATCCCCTGCGTGCGCTGCAACACGTTCACGAAGTTCCGCGACCTCGTGCGCACGGCGGACGAGATCGAGGCACAGTGGATCGCGACGGGCCACTATGCGCGCGTGATCGACGGCGCGCTGCATCGAGGGCTCGACCGGTCGAAGGACCAGTCGTACTTCCTGTGGGGGATCGATCGCGCGGTGCTCTCGCGCATGCTCCTGCCGGTCGGCGATCGCACGAAGGCGGAGACGCGTGCCGTCGCGCACCAGCTCGGGTTGGCGGTGGTGGCGGAGAAGGTCGAGAGTCAGGACATCTGCTTCGTGCCGCACGGCGACCACGTGCAGGTGTTGCGGCAGCATCTCGCCCCCGACTCGCCCGCGCTCGCGGAGGGCCCGATCGTCACGCTGGACGGCACGCGCGTCGGCACGCACGACGGCTATGCGCGGTTCACGATCGGCCAGCGCCGCGGACTGCCCGGCGGCTTTCCGGAGCCGATGTTCGTGGTCGCGCTGCACCCCGCGACGCGCACCGTCGTCATCGGCCCGCGCGACGCGCTGCTCGGCCGCGGCCTCGTGGCGCGAGAGATGAACTGGCTGGTCGCCACGCCACCGCGCGTGGGCGCCACGGTGTGGGCGCAGGTGCGTCATCGCAGCACGCCCGCGCGCGCCGAGGTCGTGCGCGTCACGTCCGGCGACGCGCACGGTGGCGACCCCGACGCGCGGCACGGAACGATCGAGCTCGCTCTCGACGAGCCGCTCTCGGCCATCACGCCCGGCCAGTCGCTGGTGCTCTACGACGGCGATCGCGTGCTCGGCGGCGGCGTGATCGAGTCGGCGCAGGGCGTGCGCGCCGCGCTCCCCATCCTCGCGGCGTAGCTCGGCGCGCCACCGGCGCGTTGGCTGTTGGGCCAATTGAACCCGCCCTGGCCCGGCGGCATGGTGCCTTCCATCACACCGCGCGTTGCGGGCTGCGCGGTCGGACGGAGGTCCATGAATCGACGCATCCAAGCGCGCGCCGGCTCCGCCTCGATTCCGCTCGTCGTCCTCGGCGGTCCCGCGAGCGCGAGCCGGGCGGCGCTGCTGCAGCGCGTGCTGACGCGCAACGATGGACGGCACGTCGCCGTCGTGCACGATGCGTCGTCGATGGTGGCGATCGATCCGGCGTTCGTGGAACGCGTGGACGGCGGCGCATGCGTGCTCCGCACGGGCGCCGTCTGCTACGCCGTCGAAGGGGATGCGAGCGCGGCGCTCGCGGAGCTTCGCAGCGCGACGGTGCCGGTCGAGTGCGTCGTGCTCGAAGCGGGCGACGGCTCGAGCTTCCAGCGCACCTCGGGATACGCGTACATGCCGGGGTACCGTCCGGGCGGGACCGTGCTCGCGACCGACGCCGCGACGATCGTCTCCGAGCTCGAGGATCCGCCGATCGACGAGAGCGTGCTCGCGAAGGAGCTCGCGCGCGCCGAGCTGGTCGTGCTCGACGGAGCGGTCGCCGCGAGCAGCACGACGCGCCGCAGCATCCGCCGCTGGCTCCTGGACCATGCGCGTCGCGCCCGTATCGTGGAGTGCGAGAGCGGCTGCGTGCCGACGGCGATGCTCCTGGGCATCGGCCCCTCGCGCACGCCGGCACACACCCGCCTCGGCGAATGGACGCCGCGCCTCTCGCTCGAGGGCGACGCGCGCCGCCACGGCACGACGCCGCCGCGACACGACGACGACTACCGCGCGTGGCTGCTGACGGTTCGCGGCTCGATCGATGCGCGCGAGTTTCGCGACTGGGCGTCGGCGCTGCCGGAGAGCATCCTCCGCGGTGACGGCGAGCTGCACCTCCGTGGCGAGGACCGACGGGGATTCCGCTTCCATCTCTGCGGCACGCGGTGGACGCTCACACCGGAGGAGAGCGCACCCGAGCACGAGCACGGGTGGATCGCGCTCGTCGGTCTGTCGCCGCCGACGCGTCCCTCGCCGCCCGGCACGCCAGCGAGCTCCATCGTCGAGCATCCCGATCCGTCCGCGAGGTAACCACGCCGACCCTCGAGCGCGAGAACCGTCCCATGATCACCCTCATCACGGACCACAAGCGGACGGGCCGGACGCCGCCGCGCGATCCGGGATCGCCGTCGCAGCTGCGCCACTACCAGATGTGCGAACATCTCGCGAACGAGCGCACGCATCTCGCCTACGTGCGCGCCTCCGTGCTCCTCATCTGCCTCGGCGTCACGATGAATCGCGTCGCGCTCGGCGTGCAGGAGTTGGGGCGGCGGCGCTCCGCCCTGCTCGCCACGCTCGAAGAGGTGGGCGTGGGCGTGCTGCTCTACGGACTGGTCACGATCGCGATCGCCCACTTCCGCTATCACGCCGTCATGCGCGCGATCGATCGGCTCGCGTTCAGGCCGCCCCATCGCGCCGCCGACCTGTTCTCGGCGAGCGTGCTCGTCGCGGCGCTCCTCGGCGTGCTCTGGCTGCTCTCGAGCTGAGCGTCGCCACCTCGCCGTGCGCTCCGCCCGCGCCGCGCGCGTGGGCTCATGGGCCCATACGACAGGGCTCGCAGGTTGCACCACCGGGTGTTTACACCGCTTCGACGGCCGCCGTCCGGGCCCGCCGCAGCACGGTGGGAGCAACGCTCGAGGTGCAGCATGAGCGCACGCAGGACCATCCTCCGCACGACGAGCCGTGGAGCGCTCGCGATCGTTCTCTCTTCGACCGCCGTCGCCGGCCAGCGATCCGACGCGCCCGCGACGCCCAGGTCGGAGTCGGTACGCTGCCCCAGCAGCGTGCGGCTGCCGGAGGGTCTCGACGCGCGGTGGCTGCGCTGCAGCCGAGTGACCGTTCCGCAGAATCGCGCGGCGCCCTCGAAGTCGCTGGCGCCGGTCGTCCTCCCCGTCATGCTGTATCAGTCGCCGAACGCCCGCGAGCACACGCCGGTGATCTTCCTCGCCGGCGGCCCCGGCGAGGCGGCGGTCGAGGTAGCGAGCACGATCTTTCTCGCGACGCCGATCGGCCAGCTCCTGGCGCGCGAGCGGCCGATCATCGCCTTCAACCAGCGCGGGTTCGGCACGGCGGCGAGCGGCACCTCGCCGGCGCTCGGCGTCCTGAGCTATCGCTGGCGCGCGACGCGAGAGCAGTCCATCCAGACGCTCGCCGACTCGGCGCGCAAGGTGGCGGCGCGGCTGCGCGCGCGCGGCATCCGGCCGGAGAACTTCACGACGCTGCACGCCGTGGAGGACATCGCCGACGTGGCGCGCGCGCTCGGTCACGAACGGGTGGTGCTGTTCGCGACGTCGTACGGCACGCGGGTGGCGCTCCAGTTCATGCGCGTGCACCCGGAGATGGTGGAGGCGGCCATCCTCGACGGGGTCGCGCCGCCGGCGCACGTCGGGCTGTTCGACCCGCAGGCGCTCGCCGACCGGCGCCGGGGCGTCGCGGTGCGGGTGGTCGAGGACTGCCTGCAGGCGCCCGCGTGCCGCGCCGAGTACGGCGACCTGGGCACGGTGGCCAAGGCGATGGAGCGGCCGGAATCGCCGCCGCTCCACGTCGTCGTCAACCTCCCCTCGGACGGCGGATGGGTCGCGCTCGACATCAGCGGACGCGACGTGCTGAGCGCCCTCGGCGCCTACGCGAACACCGAGCGCACGCGGCCGGCGCTGCCGCAGCTGCTCGACGAGCTCGGACGCGGCGACACGCTGCGCCGCGAGATGTCGCCGCAGGTCGTGCTGCACGTGGTGTACGAGACGGCGCTCGCGAAGGCCGCGGGGCCGCACTATCCCGTGGTGTATCACGCCGTCCTGTGCGGCGACGACCCGAGCGGCGTGATCCAGGCAGGGGGCCGCGCCGTCTGCGACGCGCTGGGCGTCCCGTTCGGCGGGGAGGATGCCGTCGCCACGGTGCGGAGCGACGTCCCCACCCTGCTCTTCTCCGCCTCCTACGACGCACAGACGCCGCCGGCGCTGGCCGACGAGGCGGCGCGCACGCTGACGCGGAGCCATCGGGTGCTCTTCCCGGGGATCGGCCACCTGGTGTACGCCCGGCCGCTGTCGGCGACGTGCGCGGCGGTGATCGTGCACGCCTTCCTCCTCGACGGCTCGCAGCGGCCGCCGGACGCGTGCGCGACCGCGCTCGTGCCGGCATTCCTGCCACGATCGGCGCAGTCGGAACGGTGAGCGGCAGGGCGCAGCGGCGCGCTGGGCTCAGCCGCCGCGCCCGAAGGCGAGACTCAGCTTGGACCAGAGCACGTTCACGTGCGGGAACGAGGCGCGCGTCTCGTCCTGCCGCAGGTAGGACACGTCGATCGTGACGACCGAGCCGATCGGCGCCGAGACACCAACCTGATAGCGCTCGCGCGCGACGGCGCGGTAGCGCGTGTCGTAGAACGCTTCGACGGCGACGTAGGGGGAGAGCGGCCGCTTCCACGGCATCGTGACGTCGTACTGCACCAGCACGCGCTCGCGAAGGCGCCAGGAGTATCGCGAGCCGATCCAGCGCCATTCACCACGCGTGCGGCTGGCAGCGCTCAGCTTTCCCTTCGCACCGCTCAGCGTCCCCTCGAGGAGCGCCCGGTGCTCGTGGTCGGCCGTGTCGGGCATCGACGCCACGGAACGATAGCCGATCCGGAGGAACCCTCGCGGGAGCCACAGCAGGTCGGCGTGGAGGCCGAGCATGCGCTGCCGGTTGCTCGCCTCCTCCGCCGTCATCACGCGCGCGAGACCGTACAGCCGGACGCGCTCCTCGGGACGCCAGGCGACGTCCAGCTCCGGCCACCACTGCGACTGCGTCTGTGCGCGCACGCCCGTGGACGATGTGGCCACCCACAGCACGACGAACGTTACAGCTCCCGTCCACTGCCGACGGCGCATCGACGAACCCCGAGCCCGGCGTCGCCCGCCGGCTACTGAATGAATCCGGCTCGCTCGAGATTCTTCACCACGAAGTTGACCGAATAGTCCGCCAGCTTGTTGGCGTTCTTCGGGTTGATGGTCTGGCTGCGCCCCATCCAGATCAGCCGGCCGTCCCGGTACGAGTAGAGGCTCGACTCGAGCGAGTAGAGTCGATCGGTCTGGTAGACGATCGGGTCGCCGGCGTAGCCCCAGTAGCGCCAGTATCCGTAGATGTCCGGGTTCCCCCCGTTGACCACCGTCGTCTCGGTGGTCACGCCGACGAAGCGCATCACGACGATGCCATCGTAGCCGCCGCGCGCGAGCTGCCGACGCAGCACGTCGACGTTGGTGACCTGCTCGTCGGGGATGACGCGATACGAGGGCGTGCCCCCCGGCAGCCGGGCAGCGAGCTTGTCCTCGACCATCCGCCGCATCCCCGGCTCCGTGCTCATGTAGACCGCCAGCGTCTTCCGTAGCACGATCTGCGAATTGGGATCGCGCCAGTTCGCGACCATCTGGGTCGAGTTCGCGCATCCGGCGAGCAAGCACGCGCTGGCGACGACGATCGCGGTGTGTCGCATTCCCGGGTCCTCCCATGGCATGTCGCGCTGGGCGTCGGGCAGGCTGACGGCCAAAGCCCGCCCTGGACAGTCGAAGTCCGCCGAACTCCCAGCTGTACCACACATTCAGAACGCGATGAACGTGCCCCTGGCGTACGTGGGAACGATCGCTTCGCGTGATGGAACTCGACGGACGCGCGGGCTCATCGACACCGGTGAGAGCGTCGCGCCGACGGGCGCGACGCGCCTGCCCCACACACACCCGTCGCAGACTACCGCGTCGTCGCGAGCCGGATGACGTGGACCTTGGTCGCAGCACGACCAGACGCCCCGCTCGAGGACAGCGCCCCGCGCGCCCGGGCTCTCCGGCGTCGGCTATCGACGCGCGACATCGGCTGGAGTGGACAGCCCGGGGATCGCGGTGGCGCCCGCCACCGGCAGCACGATGCGGAACACGGCGCCACCCGTTGGGTCGTTCTCGGCGTGTACGCGCCCCTGATGTCGTTCGGCGATCGCGCGCACGATGACGAGCCCGAGGCCGAGGCCGTGCGCCTTGGTCGAGAAGTAGGACTCGAAGAGGTGCCGCTGCACGTCCGGCCCGAGGCCGGCGCCCGAGTCGTGCACGGCGACCTCGATCGCCTCCTCGAGCCGGCGCGTGCGAAAGGTGACGACGCGCTCCCGCTCCACTTCCGAGGCCGCGTCGAGCGCGTTGAGCCCGAGGTTGAGGAGCGCTTGCTGCAGCTGCCCGGCGTGGCCGACGACTGAGGGCAGCGGCTCTTCCAGCTGCAGCTCGAGGCGAGTCCGGCGCTGGATCGCGCCGCGCCGCAGCAGGCGTGCGGTCCCTCTGCACACCGCGTTCACGTCCACCGCCGACGTCGCGACGTCCTCGTTGCGCAGCAGCGCGCGCACGTGGTGAATCACCTCGGCGGCGCGCGCGTCGTCGGCGACGATCTCGCGAAAGATCTGTCGCGCCTCGTCCATGTCGGGAGACGAGCGCTCGAGGAGCACGGCGCCGGCCTCGGCGTTCGCCCGGATCGCCGCCAGTGGCTGCTGGAGCTCGTGGGCAATCGCCGCAGCCAGCTCCCCGACGAGGGCGACGCGCCCCATGTGGGCGAGCTGCCGCCGCCTCTCCTCGGCTTCGAGCTCGGCCAGGTGCCGATCGGTGACGTCGAGGTGCGTCACGATCGCGCCGCCCGCCTCGTGCTCCAGGCGATCGACGTAGAGCTCGTACCACCGCACATCGGGGGTCGTCCAGTGATACTCCATCCGGAAGGAGGGCGCCTCACGCGCGAGCACGCGTCCGATGCCGACGCGCGCCTCCTCCGCCTCGCCGCAGCCACGCGTCGCGGCGCGCCCGCACTCCTCGAGGTAGCTCGTACCCAGGAAGGCACCCTCGTGCACGCCGCCGCGACGCGCGGCCGCGCGCCAGGTGTCGTTCACGCGGGCGATCGTGCCGTCACGCGTGAGAATCGCGATCTGGGTCGGGAGCGAGTCGAGCACGGCGCGGTTCAGCGCCTCCTCGCGTCGCATCGCCGCCGCCGCCCGCGAGCGGGCGATCGCGCCGGCGATGATCATCCCCGCCGCCTCCAGCTGTACGGCGAGCGAGGGCGGCCACGGCGGCCGATCGGCGCCACGATGCAGCTCGAGGGTGCCGATGGACACGCCGCCGGCGACGAGCGGCAACGAGAGACTCGAGGCGGCGTCGAGCGGCGCATCACGCTCGTCGGACCGCCGCCAGATCAGCCGAGTCGGCGGCGCGATGGCCGACTCCGCGCGCTGCGTGAGCAGCGCACTGCTCGCGCCCGCGAACCGTGCAACGCGCTCCAGCGCCCCCTCGAGCCCGCGCGGCACGTCCTCGGGCGCATGGCGGAGCGCGTCCGCGGTGAGGTCGGAGATCGTCCGCTCGTACTCGGTCCGCGCGGCGACGGCGCGCTGCACCCGGATGCGCCGTCGCCGCTCGACGAGGAGGAGCCCGATCGTGACGCTCTGCAGGAGGATGATCCCGCCGCCCACGAGGAGCTCGAGCCCGTGCCGCGCCCACAGCCCGGGGGTCCTGAAGCGCACCAGCGTCGTTCCGGAGAGCCGCCGCGCGTCCAGCCCCCAGCGCTCGAGCTGGCGGCCGTCCACCGTCGGCGTCGGCCACGCCCGCTCCGGCGGCGGCATCGGCTCCCCCGGGGTCCGCGCGAGGACGCGCAGCACGAGCCGCCCCGTACGCCACCCCTCCTCGTCCGGGTCGATCAGCGCCCCGCCCACGATCCCCTCGCCGAGCATCGTCGGCATGATCGCGTAGACGGGCGCCGACGACGCACGCACGATGCCCCGCGCCTCCTCGCCGGGATAGAAGGTCCTCCCGCGCTCGTCGCGCCGGAACAGGGCGAGCAGCACGATCGTGCGGCTCGGGAGCCTCCGCACGCGCTCGCGCAGCGTATCGACCGTCAGCCCGCGCAGAACCGTGACGGGCAGCCTTCCACGCACCGGCTCGATGTCGCGCAGGGCGGCGGCGATCGCGACCGAATCGCGGGGCGCCTGCCCTCCGACGAGGACGAGCTGCGTCGCATCCGGCTGCAGCCGACGCGCGATGTCGAAGGTCTCGGCGAAGGTGAACGGCGTCTCGCGCCCCGTCACCGCGCGCGGCATCGGCGCGTTCGCCGCGCGCCCGGCCACCAGCGCATAGACGACCGGCACTGCCGGTATCGCGTGCGCGAGATAGGTCGCCGCGAAGTCCAGCGCGAGCGCCCCTTCGGCGACGACGACGTCCACGGGTCGCTCACGGTACCTCGCCTCGAGGTAGCGCGTCAGGCGTTGCAGCTGCGCGGTGTCGCCGAAGCGATCGAGGTCCAGCCGCTCCTCGTACAGCTCCACGTGCCGCGCCTCGCCGTCGCGAATCGTCGCGCGCAGCCGTCGATCGAAGCGCTCGATGATCGGCGAGTCCGTCGGGTGGGCATACAGCAGGAGGACGCGCGCCGGCTCCGGTTGCGCGTCGACACGAGACACCGGCGCCGAGGCGAGCAGCATCGCCTCGCACAGGAGACGATGGACGCGGCGAGATGCGACTACCCGGCGCGACTCGCCCGGCATTCGCGCTCCGGCATCACATCGCAGCCGTGACGGGTTCGTCGCCTTCCAGGTAGGTGAGCACGAGCGTCATCAGCCCCTCCGAGTCGAAGGGTTTGCGGAGATAGCCGCACGTGCTCGCGCGTTCGCCCAGGCGACGTGCACACACCTCCTCGTCGGCCGTGATGAAGATGATCGGCGGCGCATTGCCCTGCGACTCGAGTCGCTCCTGGAGGTCGAAGCCACTCAACCCGCCGAGGTGCACGTCGAGAATGATGCAGCACGGCTGCCCGTCCACGGACCGCTCCAGGTACTCCTCGGCGGAGCCGAAGGCCTCGGCGCGAATGCCGTTCCCGCGCAGCAGCCGCGCGAGGGCGATGCGCATCGACGCATCGTCGTCCACCACTCCGACCCAGTGCTCGGCTGAACGCATCGTTCCCTGCCCGCGCCGTGTGTTCCGATGACCCAGCCAGCCTCCAGCGACCACGGCAGACGCGTGACAACTAATCGTCCCGCCGTTACGCACGAGCCATTGGACCTTGGTGCCACGACGCGCGCAGGGGGCGACCGCCCGTCGGCAACCGCGTGCATTCGCGGTTGGCGAACCTGCGACGGCGCTGCGCGCCCGATGGTCCAACTTGGATGCGGAGCGCGACGCGCCGAGACTCCGATACCGATTCTGGTGGGCGACGACTTCCATGTCCTCGAAGACACGATCGCGCTCGCGCGCGGCACCACGGACTCCCGTGCGAGCTTCCAGGCCGTCGCGCGCGGTGGGCGATGCGCATCGGGAGCTGGTCGGCGGATATCCGACGGCGGCGACGATTCGCGCTGCGCATCGCGACACCTTGCTGACGCGCGCCGTCACGGCCTATCGCTTCTTCTATCCCACCGTCTCGGGCGCGGCGCTCCTTCGCGGCAACGAGGCGGCGGGGCTGGTGGACAATCGCGTGTTCGGTGTGCGCGAGAACAGGCCGCATCACGTCGGCTTCACTCACGACTCCGACATGCCGTACGGGTCCGTCCAGCTGGACCTGCGCGACGGTCCGTTCGTCGTCGAGCTGCCCTCCGCCCCGCTCGCCGTCGTCGCGATCGACGCCAATCAGCGGTGGGTCGCCGACATGGGCCTTCCGGGGCCGGACGCCGGCAAGGGTGGCAAGCACCTCATTCTCCCGCCCGACTATCACGGCGAAGTGCCGGGCGGCCATCACATCTGGCATGCGACCACGTTCCGTCTGCTGGCGATCGCGCGCGCCCTGCCGGTCGACGGCGACATGGAGGGCGCGTCGGCGCTGATCCGGTCGCTGGTGGTGCGACCGCTCTCGCGTTCCGGAGAGTGGGTGGAGCCGCGATGGCTCGACCTCACGACGACTCCATACGACACCACGCCGCTGCACCTCGAGACCGACATCGGCTTCTGGCGCGTGCTGCACGCGGTCGTCGATGCGGAGCCGCCGCTCGAGGCCTATCGCGAGTACTACGGCGAGCTGGCGGCGCTCGGCATCGAGAGGGGGAAGCCGTTCGAGCCCGACGAGGAGTTGCACGCGATCCTGGACGAGGCGGCGCGCATCGGCCACGTCCAGCTGTGCGTGCAGTCGTTCGCCGACCGGCGTCCCGATCGCGTCGTCTGGTCCGACCGCCGGTGGGAGTGGGTGGGGCTCCGGCCGGAGAACGGCGACTTCGACGCGGACGCACATGCCGATCTCGTCGCCCGCGACGTCTGGTTCTACCAGTCGACCGGCGCATCGCCGGCGCTCTTCCGACGTCAGCCGGGCGCCGGATCGCTCTGCTGGCTCGGGACGCGCGACGCCGATGGCGACTATCTCGACGGCAGCCGTCACTATCGGCTCGCGGTACTGCTGCCGGTTCCCGCGGCGCGCTTCTGGTCGGTCACCGTGTACGACGCCGAGACGCGCAGCCAGATCCAGACCGACACGGATCACGCTGCGCTGCGATCGCACTTCGAGCTGCGAGCATCGAGCGGCCGCGTCGTCGCGCTGCACGTCGGGCCCGACACACCGGGCGAGGACGGCGTGCCGTGGATCAAGACGATTCCCGGCAGGGGATGGTTCGCCTACTTCCGCGTGCACGGTCCCGAGCAGGGGGCGTTCGACGGCAGCTGGAGCCCCGGGGACTTCGAACGGCTGCAGTGATGGTCGCCACGCTGCGCCCGTCCGCTATCGCGGAGGTGCGTCGTCGACGGAGAGCGAGCGCCGCCACTCCAGCGTGGACAGCAGCTCGGGGAGCTGGCAGGCGAAGGCACGCGCGCTGACGTGGCACAGCGGCACCCCCGCGCTTCGCCAGAGCGCGGCTGCCGCCTCGCGAGCGGTGACGCGCGCAGAGGGATGCGTTCGCGAGTCGTCGACGAGCACGACGCGAGTCAATCGCGCGACCAGGGGACGCACGGCGGCGATGGCCGCGTAGGGGAGCATCCGGCCATCGTCGATTCGAATCCCCCGCTCGCCACGCCACGCATGGATGCGCCGTGACGCGGGCTCGAGCCAGGCGAGATCCTGCGCGAGCGGGAGCCATCCCGCGTGCACGGCCGCGAGCAGCGCGCCGCCGCGCTCGGGGAGGCGCAGGCCGAGCAGCGCCGTCGCGTCGCCGTCCCGTGCGACGACGACGGCATGCAGGGGGACGACCCCTCGCGATCGCAGCGCCTCGGCGATCGCGGCATGCAGGGCGTGGAGCAGCGCGGCCCGCGCCCCCGCCAGCCCCGGCGCATCCGCCCACGGCGCTCCCCACAGCTGGATGCGGGCATGGTTCGGGTGCAGCACCAGCTCGAGCCCCGCCGAGCCGTGCGCCGCGCTCCACCAGCGGTCGCCGTGGCGCCGCCACTCGAGCGCCACGGCGGCGGGCGAGGTGCCGTGGGTCGTGTCGAGCCGGGGAGCGACCTGCCATCGCGCTTGCGCACGCCAGGCGATGGCCAGCTCGCACTCGGCAGGGATCGTCTCGTCCGGCGCGCCCCCCCAGGCGCCACGCCACCAGCGGTCGAGCGAGCGCGGAAGGCGCGTGGCCCGCCATCGCCGTCCGATCGCCGCGAGCTCGACGCGCTCAGCGCGCACGGTCGGCGTGGCGGACCAGCCCCGCGGCACGCAACTCGGCGAGCAGCGCCTCCACGTCGGTCCGCGCACGGGCCTGATCGACCTCGAAGGCGCTGCACACCGCCGCGACGAGCTGCTCGGTGTCGTGATGACCGAGCGCGAGCCAGACGCAGCGGCCGACGTCGTTGAGCGCGTACATCGCTCCGCAGCGCGGATCGAGCAGCATCGCCTCGTCCCCGAGATCGGTCATGACCACCTCGGGCGCGGGAACGAGCGCCGACGCCTCCTCCGGCACGGGGCGCTCATTCATGGGCATC
>Ga0182741_1005123_pt1 | contig 12368 bp, 10 predicted proteins | sample eDN5th37CBELigOP_FD_128874 | JGI IMG/M metagenome (GOLD analysis project Ga0182741, IMG submission 128874) | Enriched Organic Plus compost microbial communities from Emeryville, California, USA - eDNA 5th pass 37_C BE-Lig OP (version 2) (version 2) ...
TCGGCCACATAGACGAAGGCGTCCGCGGCGAGGATCAGGTCGCAGCAGCCTTCCGGCGCGCTGCCGAGGAAGGCGTGCATGTCGGCGACGTGCAACTCCGCATAGACGCGCGTTTTCCGTGCCTCCGCGATCATGGCGGGCGACAGATCGACGCCGACGAGGGCGTCGACCCGGTCGGCGAAGGCCCGACCCGCGAGACCGGTGCCGCAGCCGAGGTCGATGGCGCGGCGGAACTGCCGCGGCCGGCCGATCGCGGCGCAGGCGGCAATGACCGCCTCGAGCAGCAGGTCGGGACCGCGATAGCCCAGATTTTCCAGCAGATTGCGTTCGAACCGGCGGGCATATTGGTCGAACAGCGTCCGCACATAGGCCGGCGACATTGCGGTTTCGGCCGCCTCGACGCCGAGCCGGGCGAGCCGCAGGGCCGCTCCGTGACGGTCTTCCGGATCGGCCTCGCGGGCACGACGGAAAGCGGCGATCGCTTCAGCGGTGTCGCCGGCTTCCTCTCGCAACTCGCCGATCAGGAACCAGGCGGAGGCGAAGCGGGGTGCCCGTTCCACGGCCTGCTCGAGCAGATCGAGCGCGGCCGCTTTGTCGCCGCTGTGCATCAGGTCGCGGGCATGGTCGTAGCGCCGGTCCGCAAGCAGGTCGCCGGAGGACAGGAACAGGAGAGGGACGGACATGGGGGCGATAGCCGGTTTCGCAGCAACGCTCCTATACCTATGTCAGGGCAATGCGTCCCGAGGAACTTCTCTGTTCAACCGCGGCTGGTCTGTGCTGTCCACCGGGCGACTTCCACATCGATCCCGTCCGCCCGGTGGCGCGGGCGCTGATCACCCACGCCCATTCGGACCATGCCCGGCCCGGCCACGGCGCCGTCCTCGCCACGGCCGAGACGCTGGAATTGATGCGGCTGCGTTATGGCGACGGCTTCGCCGGAACCACCCAGGCCGTCGCCTACGGCGAGACGGTCAGTTTCGGCGAGGTGCGGGTCACCTTCCATCCTGCCGGCCACGTACTTGGCTCGGCCCAGATCGCCGTTTCGCGCAATGGTTTTACCATCGTTGCCTCGGGCGATTACAAGGACGTGGCCGACCCGACCTGCGTCCCGTTCGAGCCGGTGCCGTGCGACGTGTTCATCACCGAGGCGACGTTCGGCCTGCCGGTGTTCCGCCATGGCGATCCGGCGCACGAGATCGGGAAGCTTCTGGATTCGCTCGCGCTCTTTCCCGAGCGCGCCCATCTGGTCGGCGCCTATGCCCTCGGCAAGGCGCAGCGCCTGATCGCCCTCGTGCGCGCCGCCGGCTACGACCGGCCGATCTACCTTCATGGCGCGCTGGAAACCTTGACCGCCGCCTATCGCGACCGCGGCATCCCGCTCGGCGACCTGCGGCCCGCGCGCGATGCCGCCAAAGCCGATCTCGCCGGCGCGCTCGTTCTCGGTCCGCCCTCCGCGCTCAAGGACGTCTGGACCCGGCGGTTTCCCGATCCCCTGACCTGTTTCGCCTCCGGCTGGATGCGGGTGCGGGCTCGGGCTCGCCAGCGTGGTGTCGAACTGCCGCTCGTCGTTTCCGATCATGCCGACTGGGCGGGGCTCTGCGCCACCATCGCCGCCACCGGCGCGCAGGAAGTGTGGGTGACCCACGGCCAGGAAGATGCGCTGGTCCATTGGTGCACGGGCCGCGGTCTGAAGGCGCGGCCGCTGCGCCTTATCGGCTACGGCGACGAGGATGAAAGCGCCGAAACGCCCGCGGAGGCGCCGCAATGAAGCGCTTCGCGCAGCTGCTCGACCGGCTCGCCTACGAGCCGAGCCGCAACGGCAAGCTGCGTCTGCTGACCGGCTACTTCCGCGCCGTGCCCGACCCCGACCGCGGCTTTGCGCTGGGGGCGATGACCGGCGCCCTGTCGTTCCGCCACGCCAAGCCGGCTCTGATCCGCACTTTGATCGCCGAGCGCACCGACCCGGTCCTGTTCGACATGTCCTACGACTATGTCGGCGACTTGTCGGAGACGGTGGCGCTGCTCTGGCCGGGCGGCGGTCCGGGCGCCGGCGAATCAAGCCCCAGCCTTTCCACCGTCGTCCTCACTCTGTCTGAACTCGGCAAGACCGAGATGCCCGCGCAACTCGCGCGCTGGCTCGACGCGCTCGACGAGACCGGGCGCTGGGCGCTGCTGAAGCTCGTCACCGGCGGCCTGCGCATCGGCGTCTCGGCGCGTCTCGCCAAGACGGCCCTCGCGCAGCTCGGCGGCAAGGAGGCCGACGCCATCGAACTGATCTGGCCGGGGCTCGCCCCGCCCTATACGGACCTGTTCGCCTGGCTCGAAGGCCGTGGCCCCCAGCCCATTTCCAGCGATCCGGTCCCGTTCAGCCCGGTCATGCTGGCGCACGCGATCGAGGAGGTGGATTTCGTCGCGCTCGACCCGGCCGACTTCACCGCCGAATGGAAGTGGGACGGCATCCGCGTTCAGGCCGTCGCCGGGCGGCGGGAAGACGGCATCCGCGTCGCCAGGCTTTATTCCCGCACCGGCGAGGACATCTCCGCGAGCTTCCCGGATCTGCTTGACGCGCTCGCCTTCGACGGCGCCATCGACGGCGAATTGCTGATCCTGCGCGTTGGCCGCGTCCAGTCGTTCAACGTTCTGCAGCAGCGGCTCAACCGTAAGACCGTGACCGGCAAGCTGCTCGCCGACTTTCCCGCACATCTGCGCGCCTATGATCTGCTCGCCGCCGACGGCGAGGATCTCCGCCCCCTGTCGGCGGTCGAACGCCGCGCGCGGCTCGAGGCTTTCGTGACGGCGCTGCGCGAGCCGCGCATCGATCTGTCGCCGCAGGTCCCTTTCGCGGACTGGCAAGCCCTGGCCGCGGCGCGCACCGATCCGGCCGCGGCCGGTGCAGGCGACGATGCCGATGCCGTCGAGGGCGTCATGATCAAGCGCCGCGACGCGCCGTATCTGCCGGGGCGCCCGCGTGGGCTGTGGTGGAAATGGAAGCGCGATCCCTTCGTGGTCGATGCGGTGCTGATGTACGCGCAGCGCGGCCACGGCAAGCGCTCGTCCTTCTATTCCGACTACACGTTCGGTGTCTGGGCCGAAGGCGAGAACGGCGCCGAGCTGGTGCCGGTCGGCAAGGCCTATTTCGGCTTCACCGACGAGGAGCTGACTCAGATCGACCGTTTCGTTCGCCGCAACACGGTCAACCGTTTCGGCCCGGTGCGCGAGGTCGTGCACGAACCCGACCAGGGTTTGGTGGTAGAGCTCGCTTTTGAAGGGCTGCAGCGCTCGACGCGGCATCGCTCCGGCCTGGCGATGCGGTTTCCCCGCATCAGCCGCCTGCGCTGGGACAAGCCGCCGCGCGAGGCGGACCACATCGCCACCCTGATGCGGATGTTGGACGGTCTCGAGCGCCGGCAGGAAATCGCCACCCCCATGCCGGGCCTGTGACCGCGGCGCGCCGCCGCGAAACGGCCATGATCGACCCGTGTTAGAATACGCGCTATGTCCTATCCCATCGAAACCCCGCCCGAGAGACCCCGCATGTCCGACAATGCCGTCACCCGTTTCTTCGGCGGATCGCCGCTCTGGGTGCTGGTGCGCCTTGCCTTGCTCTCGGTTCTCGTCGGCGTGGTCCTGGCCGCCTTCGGCCTCGATCCGTGGGACATCGTTCGCAGCGTCCAGAACCTGTTCTGGCGCATCTGGTCGATGGGTTTCGATGCGATCGACGCGATCTGGCGCTATTTCCTGCTCGGTGCCGTGCTGGTGATTCCGATCTGGCTCATCGCCCGGCTGGTCAAGTCGGCACCGCGCTGAGGCCTGCCGGCGGCGCCTCGTCCGCCGATCGAACATGCACGAACCCGTTCCTGCTGCCGTCGGCCCTGCCCGCGTGCTGGCCATCGCCGGGCCGGTCATGCTCGCCAACGCCACGACGCCGCTGCTTGGTGTCGTCGCCACCGCGGTGATCGGCCGTCTCGGTGAAGCGCATCTCCTCGGCGGCATCGCGCTCGCCGCCGTCGTCTTCGATCTCCTGTTCTGGGTGTTCGGCTTTCTGCGCATGGGCACGGTCGCCTTGACGGCCCAGGCGCTCGGCGCCGGCGACGCTGCGGAACAGAACGCCGTCCTGTCCCGTGCGCTCCTTCTCGCCGCGGCCATCGGCTTGGTGGTCGTTGCCCTGCAGCAGCCGCTCGCCGCCATCGTGTTCGCTTTGATGGGCGGCAGCGACGCGGTCACGGCGGCCGCCGGCGACTACTTTGCCGCACGCGTGTGGTCGGCGCCGTTCGTCTTCGCCAATTTCGCGGTGATGGGCTGGCTAGTCGGTCTTGCCCGCACCGGTTGGGCCCTGGCGCTTCAGATCGTCGTCAACGCGGTCAACATGGCCGCGACCGTGCTGTTCGTGTTCGGGCTCGATCTCGGCGTTGCCGGGGCGGGCTGGGCCGCGGTGCTGGCGGAATCGCTCGGCTTCGCGCTGGGCCTCGCCATCCTGCGTCTGCGCTTCGGCATCGTGCCTGCGCTCGCTGCGGCCCTGCGCCGGCGCGACGCGTTTATGCGGATGATCGTCGTCAACCGCGACATCATGATCCGCACCTTCGCGCTGATCGCCGCGTTCTTCTTCTTCACGGCCCAGGGTGCGCGCAGCGGCGACGTCGTGCTCGCGGCCAATGCCGTGCTTCACACGCTGACCCTGGTCGCCGCCTTTGTTCTCGACGGCTTCGCCACCGCCGCGGAGCAATTGTGCGGCCGCGCCGTCGGCGCCCGCTCGCGCGCGGGCTTCAGCCGCGCCGTCGCGCTCGTGCTCTGGTTCTCCGCCGCGGTCGCCATCGCGACCGCGGCGATTCTCGCCGTTGCCGGAAGCCATTTCGTGTCGTGGATGACCGCGAGCGAGGAGGTCCGTGTCGCTGCCGCCGACTATCTCGTTTACGCCGCGCTGTTTCCGCTGGCCGGCGCTGCCGCCTACGCCTTTGACGGCATCTTCATCGGCGCCACCTGGACCGCCAGCATGCGCAACCTGATGCTGCTCGCGCTCGCGGTGTTCGTCGCTGCCTGGTGGCTGCTACTGCCGCTCGGCAATGCCGGCCTCTGGCTGGCGATGCTCGCTTTTCTCGCTGCGCGCGGCGCGCTGCAGGCCATGCGCTATCCGCATTTGCGGCGCGCGACCTTCTCCTGAGCGGCTGCGCTCATTCCGGCCAGGGCTCGGCCGTCCAATGGGCCGCGTCGAGCCCGACCACTTCGGCCAGGGAATCGTGCTTGCCGAGCCGCATGAAGGTGACGAGATCGTCCTTGATCGTGCGCACCAGCCCGACGCCGCGGAAGACGAGGCCGCTGTAGAGCTGCACCAGCGACGCGCCGGCCTTGATCTTCGCGAAAGCGGCGGCGCCGGAATCGATTCCGCCGACGCCGACCAGCGGGAACTGTCCTTCGACGCGCACATAGGTCTCCGCCAGCATTCGCGTCGCGATCTGAAACAGCGGCCGCCCCGACAGCCCGCCGGCCTCCTTGCTATGGGCGCTGTCGCGCAGACTGGCCGGACGGGTGACGGTCGTGTTCGAGACGATCATGCCGTCGATGCGCCGCCGCCGCGCCACCCCGATGACATCGTCGAGGTCGCCGAGCGCGAGGTCCGGCGCGATCTTCAGCAGCACCGGCGTCGGCCCCGCCTGTTCCGCGGCGCGGTCGCGCGCCTCGAGCACGCGCGCCAGCAGGTCGTCGAGCGCCGCCGCCTGCTGCAGGTCGCGCAGGCCCGGCGTATTCGGCGAGGAGACGTTGACGGTGAGATAGCTCGCCAACGGTGCAAAGGCGGCGATGCCAGCCACGTAATCGGCGGTGCGGTCGATCGAATCCTTGTTCGCCCCGATATTGACCCCGACGATGCCGCCGCGCGTCGCCCGCGCGGCCAGCCGCCGCATCGCGGCGGCATGCCCGTCATTGTTGAAGCCGAGCCGGTTGATGATGCCTTCGTCCGCCTCGAGCCGGAACAGGCGCGGCCGCGGATTGCCGCTCTGCGCCCGCGGCGTCACCGTGCCCACTTCGGTGAAACCAAAGCCGAGCTGCAGCAGCGCGTCCGGCGCTTCGCCGTTCTTGTCGAAGCCCGCCGCCATGCCGATCGGGTTGGGGAAGGAGAGGCCGAAGGCACGCACGGCCAAGCGCTCGTCATCCTCGCCCCCCGCCTGCAGCGGCGCCAGCCGCAGGGCGCGCAGGGCGAGATGATGCGCTGTTTCAGGGTCGAGCGTCCGCAAGAACGGCCGCGCAAGACGGTCGAACAAGCCGATCACGGGCCGTGGCCTCCGGGATTGATCACCTGCGACCCTAGGCCGGCGATTCCCGGTCTTCAAGCAACACGCGCCAAGGCGCTGGACTTTTCCCGATTGAGGTTTTATTTCCTACAGCGCGTTCCACGATCCATCAGGCCCCCGTTCCGGGTTCGGGGCTGGCGAGGCTGGCCATGACACCGTTGACCCATGCCCAGATCTGGTCCGCCGTCGATCGTCTCGCGGCCCGTTCCGGCCTGTCCGCGTCCGGGCTTGCCAAGCGGGCCGGGCTCGACCCGACGACCTTCAACAAGTCGAAGCGCATTACCCCCGACGGGCGCGCCCGCTGGCCGTCGACCGAATCCATCGCCAAGGCGCTGACCGCCACCGCCACCAGCGTCGACACGTTCCTGTCGCTGCTGAGCGAGAACACCAAGCCGGCGCCCGGTGCTTCCGTGCCTTTGATCGGCTTCGCCCAGGCAGGTGCCGGCGGCTATTTCGACGATGCCGGCTTCCCCGTCGGCGCCGGCTGGGACCACGTCGCGTTCCCGGGCGTGGCGGACGAGCATGCCTATGCGCTTGAAGTATCCGGCGATTCGATGCTGCCGGCGTTCCGCGAGGGCGACATTCTGGTCGTCTCGCCGGCGGCGCCGGTGCGCCGTGGCGATCGCGTCGTGGTCAAGACGCGCGACGGCGAGGTCCTGGTCAAGGAACTGCGCCGCCGCACCGGCCGCGCCATCGAGCTGAAGTCGCTCAACGCGGAGCACGCCGACCGCATCCTGGCGCCCGACGAGGTGCTCTGGATCGCCCGCATCGTGTGGGCCAGCCAGTAACGGCAATTACGGCCGCTGCACCGCCGAGGTCAGTGGCTCGGCGCGCGCGAAAGTCGCCGCGGAGACGGTGATGAAGCCGTCGTCGGCCATGCGGCCGAGCACCCAGTCACGCCGTGTCTTGGCGCGATCGCGATTCTCCGCCACGTCGATGCGGTAATGATTCGGCGCTTTCGGCAGTGCCGCGAGATAGGCCGCTTCCGCCACGGTGAGATCTGCCGGCCGCTTGTGGAAATACTGTTCCGCCGCGGCAGCGATGCCGTAGGCGCGACCGCCGAAATAGATCTCGTTTAGATAAAGTTCGAGGATTCTCTCCTTGGAGAGCGCGGCTTCGATCCGCCGCGCCAGAAGCACTTCCTGCGTCTTGCGCTCGAACGACGGCGGCTTGCCCGGTAACAGCAGGTTCTTCGCCAGCTGTTGCGTAATCGTCGAGGCCCCCGCCGGCTTGCTGCCGGGATGCATGAGATTTTGGCCCGCCGCGCGGACCATCGCCCACACGTCGTAGCCGTCATGGGCATAGAAGTCCTGGTCCTCCGCTGCGAGGAACGCGCCCACCACGTGGGCGGGAATGGCAGACAGCGGCACAAACCTTCGATAGGCGGCGAGCCGGCCGGACTCGTCGTAGCGGCGCATGTCTGCGGGCACGTAGTCCGCCAGTTCTGCGGTGCTCGGCAGGCTGTCGCCATAGGCCCAAACCATGCCGCCGATCGTGCCGGCAAGCGCAGCGGTGCCCAGCACGGCGACAACGGCAGTCGCAGCCAGGCCGCGTTTCAGTGCTCCCGGCATTCCGGCACGTACGGGATAAGCGGCCGACAGCAAGTCCGCGGGAACGCCCCACGCGGTGGCGAGCTTGTCGATCATGTCGCGCGTCAAGGCGCGGCGCCGGTTCAGCACCTCCGAGGCGCGCGAGCGAGAGCCGAGCAGCGCCGCGAGATCGGCCTGCGTGCGTCCTTGCGCCCGCATCGCGAAATCGAGCACCGCCACCGGATCGGGCGCTTCGATTGGATGCTGCTTCTGTTCGTAGGCCGCGACGAGGATCGTCAGCACTTCCAGTCGGTCGGCGGCCTCCGTGCCGGGCGCGGCGTCGAATAGCGTCTCGATCTCGGCCAGCGCGGCCCGGTGCTCCGCATCGGTGCGGATCGGCTTGATGGCGGCAGGTGCGGTCATGGCGCGTCAGCCTTTCGTGCGGGTTGCGGGCGTGACCGTGACCGCCTCGATCCGCAGGATGCCAAGCGGGGCATGCAGTCGGGCTTCGATCGCGACGCCGCCCGGCAACGCGAACACCAGACGTCCCGTGTCGTCTTCGCGCAGCAACGCGGCAAAATGTTCGCGAAGCGTGTCGGCCCCGCATCGCCGCGCCAGTGCAACGAACGCTCGCAGCGGGTTCTCCGCCTGCGGGTGGCGAGACCACCAAGCCTGCAATTGGTCCGTGCCGATCACAATCACGGCGTCAACCTATCCGTTCCCAGGACTGGGAACAAGTGAAATGTTCCCAAACATGGGAACATCGTCACGCCGTGCGCGTCAGCGCCCCGTCGATCATGCCGATCGTGTTCTCGATTCCGTACACCGCCACGAACGAGCCGAAGCGTGGGCCCTTCTCCTGGCCGAGCAGCACCTGGTACAGCATGTTGAACCACTCGAGCGACACGCCCGGCTTGCCGTCCTTGGCCTTCTTCGCGGTATCGAGGAACGGCTCGCGCCGTCCGACTTCGTAAACCACGTCCTGGATGGCCTCGGCGCTGGCGCCGGGATCGAGTTGCGAGAGCGCGTCGCGCAGGTCGATCAGCGCGGCTCGCTCCGCGTCGGTCGGCTCGCGGAAGCGCTTCGCCGGCAGCACGAAGTCGCGGAAATAGTGGATCGCATAGCCGACCATGCGGTCGAGCTCCGGGTGGGTCTCCGGCGTCACGCCCGGCCAGTAGCGACCGATGAAGCCCCACAGCGTCTCCGCGTTCTCCGCATTCGAGGCCGACACCAGGTTCAGCAGCATCGTGAACGAGATCGGCACGCCCGGCGCCGGCGGGTTGCCGGAATGGATGTGCCAGACCGGATTGCTGAGCCGCTGCTTCGCGTCCTGGCGCCGATAGCCTTCCAGGAACTGCTGGTACTCGTCGACGTGTCTTGGGATCACGTCGAAATAGAGCCGCTTCGCCGCCTTCGGATCGCGATACATGAAGAGCGCCAGGCTCTCCGGGCTGGCATAGCGCAACCACTCGTCGATCGTCAGCCCGTTGCCCTTCGACTTCGAGATCTTCTGTCCCTTCTCGTCGAGGAATAGCTCGTAGTTGAACCCTTCAGGCGGCGTGCCGCCGAGTGCACGGCAGATCGCGCTGGACAGTTTGACCGAGTCGATCAGGTCCTTGCCGGCCATCTCGTAGTCGATGCCGAGCGCGTACCAGCGCAGCGCCCAGTCGGCCTTCCACTGGCACTTCACCCGCCCGCCCGTGACCGGCGTCGTCATGCGTTCGCCGCTGTCGGGATCCTCGTAGGTGATGGTGCCGCGCTTCACATCGCGCGCGACCATCGGCACCTGCAGCACCACGCCGGTGCGCGGCGACACCGGCAGGAACGGCGAATAGGTTTCGCGCCGTTCCGGCCCCAGCGTCGGCAGGATGATCGCCATGACCTCGTCGTAGATCTCGAGCATGCGCAACAGCGCCTGGTCGAACCGGCCGGAGCGGTAATAGTCGCTCGCCGAGGCGAACTCGTAGTCGAAGCCGAACGCGTCGAGGAAGGCACGCAGCCGCGCATTGTTGTGCGCGCCGAAGCTCTCGTGCGTGCCGAACGGGTCCGGGACCCGGGTCAGCGGCTTGCCGAGATGCGCCGCGACCAGTTCCTTGTTCGGGATGTTGTCGGGGACCTTGCGCAGCCCGTCCATGTCGTCGGAGAAGGCGATCAGCCGCGTCTTGATCCGGTCCTCGGTCAGAACCCGGAACGCGTGCCGCACCATGGTCGTGCGCGCCACCTCGCCGAACGTGCCGATATGCGGCAGGCCCGAAGGACCGTAGCCGGTCTCGAAGATCACCACGTCTTTCGGCGACTTCTTCAGCCGCGCGACGATCTTGCGCGCCTCTTCGAATGGCCACGCATTGGCATTTTCGGCGAGTTCGCGCAGCGCCTGCGCGGTCTGGTTCTCGTTGTTCATCATGTCCTCTTGCGGCGCGGACACTAGAGCGCGGGGGCCGAAAGGGAAACCCGGTTTTGCGCCTGCGGCTCAGAACGGGCTGATCGGAAAATGGCGCAGCCACAGGTCGGTGAACCGACCCTTCTCCCAGATTCGGAACAGCGCCCAATTCAGCGCCGCCCGCAACGTCTCGTTGCCGCGCCGGACCGCGATGCCCACCCCTTCGCCGAAATAGCGGCTTTCCAGGAACGGGCCGCCGCGGAAGGCGCAGCAGTCGGCGGAATCGGTGCCGTTGAGCCAGAAGGCGAGCTGGATGCCGTCGCCGAACAGCAGGTCGGCTTCGCCCTTGCGCAGCGCGTCGCGCGCCGCGGTGGCGTTCGGGAACGGCCGCACCTCGGCCCCGGTAAAGAACGTGCGCAGATAGGCCTCGTGTGCCGTGCCGGCGACGACCGCCACCTTCTGCCCCTCCAGTCGCTCCGGCAGAACGGTGGTGATCGGCGAGTCGCGCCGCACCACGAAGCGCGCTGGCGAGCGATAATAGGGGTCGCTGAAATCGACCTTCCGCCGCATCTCCGCATCCGCGACGAACGAGGCGATGACGGCATCGCCGCGATTCTCGTTCAACGCGTCGAGCAGCGTGTCGAACCGGCGCATCTGCACCGTGCAGCTGACGCCGAGTTCCTCGCAGATCATCCGGGCGAGGTCGACGTTGAACCCGGCCGGGTTCCCGTCCGGTCCGGCGAAGTTGAACGGCGGGTAGTCGGTCTCGGTCAGGAACCGGATCATCGTCAGCCGGCTGACGTCGGGCTTCTCCGGCCGTCGCTTCGCATCCCAGAAGCTGGGCACCGTCACCCCCGGCGCGGCGTCCCCGGTCTGCGCTGGCGGTGGTGGCGCCGATTGCGCTGCGGCCGGAGCGCAGGCCAAGCCGAACACCAAGGCAAGGGTTGCGGCCATGCCCCCGAAAGTTGTTCGGAGTCCACATACACGCAAAAGTCGTGTACGCTCGAAGCGTGGGGTGCTGATCAAAGGGGCGCTGATCCAGGCCATCGCCGGCTGTTGCTCGATTCGAGGCGGTGCGTGCCGCAGTCGGTCGAGGCGTAACAGCGCCGCAGGTGGCGTCAAGGGCAGCGTCGGGGCAGGGCCCGATGCAGGCAGGACAGGACGTGCGGCCGCGCGCCTCGGCGCGCGCCGATACGCGCCCGCGTGCGCGGCTCACGGACCGCGCCGGCGCGGAGGATGGTTTCGCGCGCGAGGACGAAGCCGCGGGGCGGCGGCAGCGCAGCCGCAGTCTGCGGCTGCGGGCGCGGCCGGCGCTTGAAGCAATTGCCTCCTCCCGCGCCTGGCTCCGCCGCGGATCGGACCGGCCCCCCGCCCGGACGGCCGGGACGGCACCGGCGCCGCTCGGCCCTGAGCTCGACTGTCTTCGCGGACGCCTGCCCGTGGCGGTTCTGTCTGCCGCCGAACGCCGCGCCGCGACCATCGGCGTGTCCGCGGATCGCGTGCTGATCGCAACGGGCGGCGTCGACGAGGAGACCTACATCCGCGCCTTCGCGGCCGCTCACGGTATCGGCTTCCTCGCCATCGACGAGGCGCCGCGCGCCCTGTGCCGGTGCGACGACGACCGCCTTCTGCATGGCGTCGCCGCCGGGCTCCTGCCGCTCGCAGACGGCGAGGGCTGGCTGATCGCGCCGCGCCACGTTGCTGCCCGGCGCCTCGCCGCTCTTTTCGCCCGGCACCCGGAATGGGCGCGGTCGATCCGTCTGACCACGCCGGCGCGCCTGCAGCGCTTCGGCCTCAGGCACGGCGCGGCGGCGCTCGGCCGGCACGCCGCCGGCGCCCTGCGCCGCGCGCACCCGCACCTGTCCGCCGCCGCTCTCGCCCCGTCCCTCCGCACGGTTCTCGCCGCCGGCACGGTCGCGGCCGGCTGTATCGCCGCGGCGGCGACCTGGCCCGCTGCGGCGCTTCTCGCCGCTGGCCTCGCCTGCACGACGATCCTGCTGGCGTGGAGCGCGCTGCGATTGGCGGCGCTGTTCGTGCCGGATACGCCGGTGCCGCTGCCGCGCGTGCCCGACCGCGATCTGCCGCTCTACACGATCCTCGTCGCGCTCCATCGCGAGGCCGCCGTGCTGCCTGGCCTGGTGGGGGCGTTGCGCGCGCTCGACTATCCGCCGGAGA
>Ga0182741_1005124_pt1 | contig 12367 bp, 10 predicted proteins | sample eDN5th37CBELigOP_FD_128874 | JGI IMG/M metagenome (GOLD analysis project Ga0182741, IMG submission 128874) | Enriched Organic Plus compost microbial communities from Emeryville, California, USA - eDNA 5th pass 37_C BE-Lig OP (version 2) (version 2) ...
AAGGCCATCGCGTCGGTGTTCTGTGTTTGATCTCCGAGACCCTGCTCCTCGGCGCGCGCTTCCACGTCCTCGAAGCTGATGCGCTGGCCGTTGACGATTGCGGCCGGTTCCTGCACCGAATCGCACGCCGCGCTCGCGAGCAGCAACACGCCCACGAACGAGCCGGCGACGATCCGCCCGAACCAACGTCGTTCGATCGTGCGCATCATGGTGTCGTCGTCGCCGGTTCAGTCGCGGGCTCCGTCGAGGGCTCAGTCGACGGCACCGTGTTCGGGGCCGTGTCGATCGTGCCCGGGTCGGGTGTCAACGTGGTTGGCGTTTCCGGCGGCGTCACGTAAATCGATCCGCCCTGCTGCACAAGTGTTCCGTACTTCGTGTTGATCGACACCTTGGCGTCTTCGACCTGCTCGGCCATCCACGTCTGCGTCTCGGTACGGGCATATCCCTGGATGGCGAGGTCGATCGACTCGGCCATCTCTTCGAACGTGGGCGCCTGCACACTGTCGACGAGGACGATGTGCCATCCGAAGTCGGACTCGAACGGGTCGCCCACTTCACCCGGCGTCTGCCGCTCGAGCGCATCCGCGAACTCCGTCACGAACATGTTCGACGGGTTGCAGCCGAGATCTCCTCCGGAATCCTTCGAGCCGGGGTCGCCCGAGTATTCCGCGGCCAGCGCGGCGAAGTCGCCGCCGTTGCGTGCTTGGGCCGCCACTTCGTTCGCGGTCTCCTCGGTCTCGACGAGGATGTGCCGCGCGCAGTACTGCGTCTCGCTCGGCGCGATGCGTTCTTCGAAGAACGCTCGTTGGGCTGCTTCGTCGTCGCCGACGCGCCCACCGAGGAGCGACCAGCTCAACGCCACCAGTTCCGCCTGCCGCTCGACGAGCAGATCTTGGAACCACTTGGGAAAGGCGTCGAAGACCTCCTCGCTGCCGAAGAGGTTGATCACGCCTTGCTCCGCCTGCTCGCGGTCGGCGTCGGTGACCTCGATGCCTTCATCCTTCACGCCTTGGGAGACGATCGTGGAGTTGATGACCTCGGTGAGCCACGTGGCCTGAAGCTCGGGGCTCAGCTGGCCGTCGACCACGAAGGTGACGCCTTGCTTGTCGGCCTCGGCCGCGAGGGCCTCGTTGTCGGCGATGGCGTCGAGCTCCTTTTGGAACTCCTCCTCGCTGATCTTCTGGCCGTTGACTGATGCCGCGTCCGAGGTTCCACCCCCGCAGCCCGCGAGGGCGACAAGGAGGAGAGCCACGAGGGCGACGGGAAGGATGCGCATGGTTCGATTCACAACGGCGCAGAGGATACGGGACGGCCGCCCGATGCCTGGGTCAGGCCGGGACTTCGACCGGAACCAGCTCCCGCAGGAGCTCCACGATCGTGGCGCCCGCGGTCTGAGCCTTGGGTACCGGCACGACGATCTCGTCGGGCTTGGCCACGGCCTTCGGACTGATCCGCCGGAGCCGGACCTTCTGACTCTCCTTGAGTTCGAGACCGACGATCCGAGCCTGGCCCTTCTGGACGGTGACCGACGACACGCCCAAGCGGACGGCCTCGGCCCGTACCCGAGCGACGTCGAGGAGCGCCTCCGCCGGTGGGGGCAACGGCCCGTACCGGTCGACCCACTCGGCCTCGATGTCGGCCACGTCTTCCTCGGTGGTGACCGCCGCGAGCCGCCGGTAGGCCTCCATCCGGACGTCATCGCGGGCCACGTATTCCCGCGGCAGGTTTGCGTCGACTGGGAGATCAACCGTGATCTCGACCGGCTGCTGAACCGGCGTGCCCATGAGCTCGCCGACCGCCTCGGTCACCATCTGGCAGTACAGGTCGAAGCCCACCGCGGCGATGTGGCCCGACTGTTGCGCGCCCAGGATGTTGCCGGCGCCGCGGATCTCGAGATCGCGCATCGCGATCTTGAAACCGGAGCCGAGGTCGGTGAACTCGCCGATGGTCTTGAGCCGCTCGTACGCCTCCTCGGTGAGGATCTGGTCGGGCGGATGCAACAGGTAGGCGTACGCGCGGCGTCCGCGACGGCCGACTCGACCGCGGAGTTGGTAGAGCTGTGCGAGTCCGAGCCGGTCGGCGCGATCCACCACCAACGTGTTGGCGCTGGCGATGTCGAGTCCGCTCTCGACGATGGTGGTGCACACCATCACGTCGTACTCGCCCTCGTAGAACGCCATCACGACCTTCTCGAGTGACGTCTCGTCCATCTGCCCGTGGGCAATGCACACACGCGCTTCAGGGACGATCTCTTTGATCTTGTCGGCGACGTGCTCGATGTCTTGCACGCGGTTGTGCACGAAGAACACTTGACCTTCACGCAACAGTTCGCGGCGGATCGCTTCCGCGACCGCCCGCTCGTCGTACTCGCCCACATAGGTGAGGATCGGTTGCCGGTCGACCGGTGGCGTGGTGATCAGGGAAAGGTCACGGATGCCCGTGAGACTCATCTCCAAGGTGCGCGGAATCGGTGTGGCCGACAAGGTGAGCACGTCGACGTTGGATCGCATCGCCTTGATGCGCTCCTTGTGCGTCACACCGAATCGCTGCTCTTCGTCGACGATCAAGAGCCCCAGGTTCTTGAACTTCACGTCGTCGGAGAGCAGGCGGTGTGTCCCGATGACGACGTCCACCTCGCCCGCTTCGAGACTCTTGACAACCGCGCGTTGTTCCTTGGCCGACAAGAACCGCGACATCACTTCGACACGCACCGGATAGTTGGCGAAGCGCTCTTTGAACGTCTGTCCGTGTTGGGTGGCGAGCAGCGTGGTGGGGACGAGTACCGCGACCTGCATGCCGTCCTGCACAGCCTTGAACGCCGCGCGGACCGCAACCTCGGTCTTTCCGAAGCCCACGTCGCCACACACGAGGCGATCCATCGGCGTGGACCGCTCCATGTCGGCCTTGGTCTCGTCGATCGCCTTCTGCTGGTCGGGCGTCTCCTCGAAGCCGAACGCGTCTTCCATCTCGCGCTGCCACGGCGTATCGGGGCCGAACGTATGGCCAACGGTCGCGAGTCGCGTGCGATACAACTCGACCAGTTCGGTCGCGATCTCGGCGACCGCCTTGCGAACCTTTCCCTTGGTCTTGGCGAAGTCGGCGCCACCGAGACGATGCAGCGAGGGTGTCTCCCCGCCGGTGTAACGCCGAACCGTGCCGACCTGATCGGTGGGGACGTAGAGCTTGTCGCCGCTCTTGTACGCCAGCATGAGGTAGTCACGCTCGACGCCCCCGATGGCGCGTGTGACCATGCCCTCGTACTTGCCGACACCGTGCAAGTGGTGCACGACGAAGTCGCCGGGCTCGAGCGAGTCGTAGAAGTCCGCCCCGCGACGCTTTCCGCGCGGCGCCGCGTGCGTACGACGCCGACCGGTGAGATCCGATTCGGCGATGATCGCAACGCCGAGCCCGGGGATGACGCTGCCGCGCTCGAGTGGTGCCGTGACCACGTGCACTGCTGGTGTTCGCAACGCTTCCGCGTCGAGCGTGGTGCGAACGGTGGAAACGAGACCCTCACCGCTCAGCACATCCGCAATGCGCTGGGCGCTACCGAGCCCGTCGGCCGCGATGACCACCGTGACGCCCTCCGACACGAGTGACCGCACGCGCGATGCGAGGGCGGCGGTGTCGCCCGCCACGGGATCGAACGCGGTGGCCACGAGATGCGGCGTGTCGGGATTCTCGGGCGCACCCACGATGTTGAGTGCCGACGCGTCGGTGGTGGCGAGGAGCGAGTCGAACGGAAGTGAGAGCCGGGCCACCGCGCTCGCGTCGGCGTCCCACGTGGTGGCCAACGCGCTGGCCAAGTCGGCCTCGTCGGCGAGCAATTCGGCGGCGCGATCGCGCATTCGCCGTGGTTCGACGAGGATCACGAGCGCGTCGGCCGGCAACAGATCGGTGATCAGGTGCTCGCGTTCGGTGAGCCACGGGAGCCAGCTCTCCATGCCGTCGAACGTCTGCCCGTCCGCGAGGCGTTGCCATTGCTCTCTCCCCCACGGCTCGCGGGCGATGAGCGCCTCGGCGCGTTCACGCACCTCGGGAGTGGGAAGCAACTCGCGGGCCGGGAAGATGGCGATCTCGGCGACGTCGTGCGTAGAGCGCTGGTCGGCGATCGAGAAGTACGACAGGCGGTCGACCTCGTCGCCCCACAGATCGATGCGCACCGGGTGCTCGGACGTGGACGGAAACACGTCGACGATCGAGCCCCGCACCGCGACTTCGCCGCGCGCTTCCACCTGGTACTCCCGCCGGTATCCGGCGTCGACGAGTTGGGTGAGCAGCGCATCGCGGTCGACCTGTGCGCCAGGGGCGACGCGGATCGGTTCGACGGCCTCGACGTGCGGTCCGAGACGCTGGACCAACGCCCGTACCGGAGCGATCACGACCCGCGGCGCGGTGGCGCCACCTTCGCGGATGCGCCACATCACCCGCAGGCGACGCCCCATGGTCTCGGTGGCAGGCGACACACGCTCGAAGGGCAGGGTTTCCCACGCCGGGAAGTACTCGACCGCGTCGGTGCCCAGGAACTGGCGCACGTCGTGGGCGAGCCGCTCGGCTTCGCCGTTGGTGGGCACCGCCACCACGATCGGCCGCTTGGTGCTGCGATCGGCGACCGCGGCCAGGTACAGCGCTCGCGCCGCGTCGGGGACCGCCACCACTTTCTCGAGGCCCGACACCCCGAGCGCGAGCGCGAGATCGTCTCGCAGAAGTGGGAGCAGTGAAGCAAGCGGGGCAGCAGTCATGGGCGGGCGACCAGGGTAACGGCGCCGCCCCTCAACCGTCGTTTCGCTCAGGCGGCACCGGGCTCCTCACGGCGATCGTCGGCAGACGGATGCTCGTGCACCCAGGTGTGGTGGTAGCCACAGCGCAGCTCGAGATTCCAGAGCTCTGTCGGCCCTCCTTCCTCCCACGGGATGACGTGATGCACCTCGAGAAACTCCGTGGACCTGCACCCGGGGTGCCGACAGTGCTGATCCCGTTCGAGCACGAGGCGCCGCAGCTTCGGAGTCACCAACCGGTGGACGCGCCCGTGGTCGATCGGCGCCCCGTCGGGATCGTGGAGCATCACCCGCACCTTCGCGTCGCACGCGAGCCGCGCCGCCGTCTCCGGAGCGAGTACGACGCCATCGATCTCAGTGCCGTCGACCCGGCGATGCAGCACCAGTTCCACCGGCGCGGGCGGGACGAGCCGACTGGGAGACGGTGACCGCGACGCGCCCGCGGGCGCGTCGCCAACCATTCCCCCGTTCTCATCCGCCGAGCCAGCCCCGAAGGCTGCGTCCCTGGCCTCAGCGAACTCGCCCGTTGTCAGTCGCGTGACCACCGCATCGGCGCGCGCTTGCACCAGCGTCGAACGCGCGCCGCCCGCGTCGTCCGTTCCGTTCATCTGCTCGCGCATGTGGTGATGCGCCTCGCGGTCGAGTACCGCCCGCACCCGTGCCGCGTCGTCGGGCGTCATTCGTACGTGCATCGTGATGGTGCCGTCGGCTTCGTGATGAAACGTGCAGCTCCGCGCCGATCGCTGTCTCGCCGCCAATCCCTCCGGCTCGCGACGCACCTGCCAGTTCGCGAGTGTCCGACCCAACGTGCGAGCTGTCTCGCGCCGCGCCAACTCGAGCAGCTCGGCCTCAGTCGCGGCCGTCGCGACGCGCGTGACCTCGCGCGCCTTGGCGTAGGACAACGTGCCCGCTGCCACCATCGCTGCCGTCTGCGGCAGTGCACGCAATGCCGCGGCGACTCGCACGTGTTCGCGTGCGGTACTGAGCTCCACATCCAGCAGTCCGGCCAGCCAATGTGCGCACGAGATGGCACCCGTCGCGACCCATCCCTCGAGCGCGTCGTACTCCCCAACCAACTGAAGCAATCGCGCCTTGTGCGTCTTTATTGATCCCGCCAGCGCAGTGATCGCCGCTTCGAGCTCGACCGTGCGACGAGCTCGGGCCAACGTTCGCCGCTGCACCTGCTGCGCAAAGCGCGACCGGCGCCCCGGCGTCGGAGCTCGCACCGCCGCCCTCGGATCCACATCGCTCGCCGTACCGAACATATGTTCGATAGTAGACCCTACCCATCGGGATGTCAACCCATGCATTGACAGACGCTTCGTCACGCGCGCCGAACAACCCACCGCTGCGTGGCGCACACCGGCGTCACCCAACACGCGCCCGCGGGCGCGTCAGAGACGACACACCCGGCAAGCACCCACAAATCACGGGAGCGCCGACGATCGCACTACACCGACAAACCGCCACCACACCACAACCACTGGCGTCACCCAACACGCGCCCGCGGGCGCGTCAGAGACGACACACCCGGCAAGCACCCACAAATCCGGCCGCGGTCACGCCGGTGTTCATCCTTGTGACCGCGGTTCGACGTCGACACTCCCTCCGCACCGCCCTCCTCCCGGGCGCGATCGTCAGTGCAGTCGGTTACACGAGATGGTTTCTCTCGCAGATAGATCCCGAAGCCGAACGAGTCGTCCACGACGCACAGACCGGCATCGCGGTCATCACGATCCTGACGAGTGGCGTCTGGTTCGCGTTCTGGTTGGCCGCCGTCATCGTCTGCCTGCAAGGTCGGCGTCCCACCCCACAGTCGTTGGCGACACCCCGATGACGTGCCCGCGGGCGCGTCATCGCCGACAGCCAGCCACGTCAGAACCGACCAGGACGATCAGCGCGCCTGATCGAGTGCGCGCGTCGCCACGCGACCGACGAGATCGGTGAGCACGGCACCGAGCGGATCACGCAACAGCACGTCGGCCTGCGCGTCGTACGGCGTTTCCTCCGCGTTGGCGATCACGAAGCGCGCACCGCGCATCTTCGCCTTCCCGGGAAGCGCCGCGGCCGGGTGCACTCGCAAGCTTGTGCCGAGCGTCAGGAACACATCGGCTTCCAACGCCGCGCTTTGCGCTCGCATCAGGTCGGCATGGTCGAGGTGTTCGCCAAAGAGCACGGTCGCCGACTTGAGAATGCCGCCGCAATCCAAGCAACCAGGATCCGGATCCCCCGAACGCACACGCTCCAATGCCAGCGCCATCGGACCTCGATCGCCACAGTCGACGCAGACCACTTCGCGGGCGTTGCCGTGAATCTCGATCAACCTTCTCATCCACCGCACCGTCGTTCACCGCGGAACTCCGTTCCACCGCGCCGCCGTTCACGACGCCGTCACCTACCCGCGGTCGCGGGTGTTGTAACGGTTCATCGCGGCTTCAGCGCCTTCGGCCGTGATCGCTTCGACTGCGTCGGCCGCGAGGTTGATCGTCACGTCCATGGCCTCGCGATCACGCTTCGAGAAGCGCTTGAGCACATGATCCACGCCGCGCTCTTTGCCGCCGGGAGGCTTGCCGATCCCGATGCGCACACGTACGAAGTCCTTCGACTTGATGTGCTGATCGATCGACCGCAAACCGTTGTGCCCGGCGAGACCGCCGCCGATCTTCAACTTCAACGCCGCGGGTTCCAAGTCGAGCTCGTCGTGCACGACGATCAAATGCGCAGGGTCGACGCCGAATCGACGCATGAGCGGGGATACGGCCATGCCGCTCTCGTTCATGTACGTCATCGGGATGGCGAGCGCGACGCGCGCCGATCCGATGCGGACTTCGTCGGTGAACGCGCGCTCCTTGGTCTGCTTTCGCAACCGTCCACCGTGACGCGCCGCGAGCACCTCGATGGTGTCGGCGCCCACGTTGTGGCGAGTTTTCGCGTACTCGTCTCCCGGATTCCCGAGCCCGACGACGAGCCAATCGGCCGGCGTTCCGACGCGCTCGCGCGCGTCGGAACGACGAAAGCCCAATTACTCGGCGGCGTCGCCAGCTGCGGCGTCGCCCTCGGCCGCTTCGCCTTCTTCGCCCTCATCGCTCGCCGACACGCGCGGCGCGTGGACGATGGCGATGACTTCTTCGGGGTCGCTCAGGAGCGTCACACCGGCGGGCATCACGAGGTCGCCGAGTCGGGCGGACTCGCCGATCTCGAGCGCGCTGATGTCGTGCTCGATCTCGGTGGGGATGTCGCCCGGCTTGGCTTCGATCGTCGCTACCTGCGTGGGCTGCTCGAGGATGCCGCCGTTCTTCACGCCCTCGGCCTCACCCACGATGTGCACGGGGATGTCGGCGGTCACGGCGACGTTGCGGTTGATCTTCACGAAGTCGACGTGGATCAAGTGCCCCTTGGTGGGGTGACGATGCACCTGACGCGCCAGCGTGAGGTGCTGCGCACCACCGGTGACGTCGAGCGTGATGAGCGTGTTGCTTCCCGTTTCGCTGTGCAGGATGCGGTTCAGCTCGAGCGCGTCGACCGAGATGGCCTCGGGCTCGGTGCCCAACCCGTAGACGACGGCGGGCACACGACCGGCCCGGCGGAGCCGGCCCGCGGGACCGGAACCGGTCTCTTCGACGGAGCGCGGGGTGGCGGTGATGGTGGAGTCGGACATGGCGCGAGTGAACCTCTTCGGCGTTCGGGGAACGCACCATTGTGGTCGAGCGCAGGCCCCGCGGTCGACCCGTCTCGACACTCTGTGCGATCTGCCCGTAATCTGAGTATATGTCCGAGTTTGGATACACGCCGCCAGGCCCGCCGGAGCTCCAGAAGCTCCTCGAGACCGCTGCCACTCAGCAACGCCGGGCCAGCGGCGATCAGCACTCCTGGTTCGCCGAGTTCCGCGCCAACCGCGCTCGACGCAAGGCCTCGGCGCTCATCAAGAAGGCAGTCGGAGTCGCGATCACCGACTCCATCAACACCGCGACCGAGATCCGCTCGCTGCCCGACCAACCGACGCCATCGCAACAAGAACGGCTACGTCACCTCCACGCTCGACGCGACAGTCTCCAGGCAGCATTCGCGGAGAGCATCCGGCTGGATGCGGACGCCGCGATCGCGGGCCTGACCGACCCGACCCACATGGCCAACTTCTCGTCGGGCGCCCTCCGCACGGCGGTGGGGATCGAGCTCACCGCCCTCGCGGCCCAGACCCTCAAGGACATGGCGCGAGAAGGGCTCTCCGAAGATCCGCTCGACACGCGCGTCGAGACGTCGTTGCGGGCGCTCCAAACGCTTACCGACGCGCAAACCGGCGAGTCACGCGACGTGATGGGTACCGAGCTCGCATGCCTCCGAGCACGCGTCCACGAGTCGCGCGGCCAGAGCTTCGAGGCGTACCGCGCGTGGACCGACGCGGGCGCTCCCGATGAAGCCATGCGCGTCGTGATCTCGCATCTCAACGAGATCGCGGCCCTTTCCGATGAGGCCGCGTTCGAGACCGCACGCGATGCCTTCGGTCTCGATCTCGCCGAGCATCCCGAGCTCGTCGAAGAGCTCCGAGCGACCCGCGATCGCGTCCTCGCCGACACGGGTCAGCACGACCTGCTGGATCTCCGCAATGGTCCGAACACCTCGATCGGAGCGGCCGAGCAGGCCGGGCGTGAGTTCTTCTTGAAGGGCGACTTCCGTGCGGCCGCCGCCGTGTTCGCGTTCGCCGAGAGCCTGCGCGACCCCAGCTCTCGGGGACGTATGCACATCGTCAGCGATCCGAAGGCCCGCATGACGGAGCCTCCTGCCGTGGAGCCCCGCTCGCCGGAGCTCGGCTTCTGATCGACGGTTCACCGGGCTGCGCCGAACGGTGGCGCCAACCGAGCGGGTCAGACGTTCTCGCCGCGGAAGATCTCGCTGACCGACGTGTCCTCGAACACGGCGTCGAGGGCGTCGGCAACGGTCTGCGCGATGGAGAGGACCCGCAGGCTGTCCCACACCTTGTCGGCAGGAACCGGGATCGTGTCGGTGACCACGACCTCGCGAATCGGTGCGTTCTTCAGTCGATCGATCGCGGGGCCGGTGAGCAATCCGTGGGTGGCCATCACGTACACATCGGTGGCGCCGCGCTCTACGAGCAACGACGCAGCACTGGCGACGGTGCCGGCGGTGTCGATCATGTCGTCGATCAGCACGCACACCCGTCCGCTCACGTCACCTACCACCTCGGTGGCTTCGGCGTGGTTGTGCGTGCCCTTGGGACGGCGCTTGTCGATGAAGGCGAGGTCGGGCTCTTCTGCGCCGATTGCGGTGAGCGCGTTCGCGAACCGGCGGGCGAGCTTGCCGCCGCCGGCGTCGGGCGCAACGACGACGATCTCTTCGCCACGCACCTGTTCGTTGAGGTACTCCGCAAGCAACGGAACCGCGGTGAGGTGGTCCACCGGCACGTCGAAGAAACCCTGGATTTGCTGGGTGTGGAGGTCGACCGACACCACACGATCCGCACCCGCCGCCGTGAGCAGGTCGGCGATGAGGCGAGCCGTGATGGGCTCACGGCCTTCGGCCTTGCGGTCCTGACGCGCGTATCCGTAGAAGGGAACGACCGCAGTGATGCGCTTCGCCGACGCGCGCTTGGCCGCGTCGATCATGATGAGCTGCTCCATGATCCGATCGTTGATCGGGTCACAGTGACTCTGAATGATGAACACGTCGGCACCGCGCACACTCTCGCCGAACCGGCAGTAGTTCTCACCGTTCGCGAACGTCGAGAGCTTGATCTCGCCGAGACGAACGCCCAAGCACTTGGCGATCTCTTCACTCAACGCGGGGTTGCCGCGCCCAGAAAAGAGCATCAGGCGCTTCTTGGTGACCAGTTCCATCGGGACTCCACCCTCGTGTGCCGGTCCTCCCATCGTTGCACGCGTTCGCCCGACCGTGTCGGCCCGGCATCCCCGGAACGCGAGGATGTAGGGCATGAGCGCATCCGATCCCACCCCGCCGCCGACGCCCGTCTACCGGTGGCCGCTCCCGATGTCGACCACGTTCGACCTCCCCGGGTACCGCGTCGACTACCAGCTGGGCCTGTGTTGGGGCCTCGTGGTCCGCAGCGTGGGGTTGGCCAAAGGCTTCACTGGCTCCATCCGCTCACTCGCCGCCGGCGAGGTGCCGCAGTACACCGAGGTCGTGGATCACGCCCGCCACACCGCGATGGAGCGCCTCCTCTGGCACGCGCAACAGCTCGGCGGAAACGCCGTCCTCGGAGTGCGCTTCGACTCGTCGGAGGTCGGCCAAGGCCTCGCCGAGATCGTCGCCTACGGCACGGCCGTTGCCGTCAGTCCTGCCAATGAGGGCGCGACGCCGGAGGCGGCCCCTCCGAGCGGAGCGCCCCAATGAGCAAACCCCGTCAACCCGATGTCGATCCGTCGACCTTCTTCGGAGTCGACATGCGAGTCGGCCAGGTCGTCGAAGTGCACGACTTCCCCGAGGCGCGTGTACCCGCACGAAAGCTCACGGTCGACTTCGGCCCGGAGATCGGACAGTTGCGCACGAGTGCGCACGTCACCAACTACTCCCCCGAGGAGTTGCTCGGCCGTCACGTGATCGGCGTGGTGAACATCGGGACTCGTCAGATTGGGCCGTTTCGCAGCGAGTTTCTCGTGCTCGGGTCGATCACTGACGACGACACGGTGCTCCTGCTCGATCCCGCACCTGGCGCCACGCCGGGCGACTACGTCGCGTAGGGCGCAGGCTCGTCACCGATTCCGGCGGACCCAATCCTCGTCGATGCGGGCGGGCACGCCCTTGGCCAGTGCCCACGCCGGAACATTGCGCGTGACCACGGTGCCCGCGCCGATGTAGGCGTGTTCACCAACCTCGACCGGCGCGACGAGTACCGAGTTGGAGCCGGTGCGCACGCCCGCACCGATGACCGTGCGGTGCTTGTTCTTGCCGTCGTAGTTCGCGGTGATCGTGCCGGCACCGATGTTCGCGCCCGCACCGATCTCGGCATCGCCGACGTAACTCAGGTGCGGAATCTTGGCGCCGGCCTCGGCAGTGACGTTCTTCGTCTCGACGTACGAGCCGATGTGCACGCCGGCGGCGAGCACCGTGCCGGGACGCAGATGTGCGAACGGCCCAGCGGTGACGTCGTCACCGAACCTGGTCTCGCGAGCAACGGTGGATTGCAGCACCACACGCTCCCCCACGGTGCAGTCGACCAGGCGCGTGTCGGGTCCGATGACGGATCCCGCGCCGATCGACACGTGACCCTGCAACATCGTGCCCGGCAGCAAGGTGACATCGGGGGCGATTTCCACGCCTACGTCCACGTAGGTGTGCGCCGGGTCGGTCATCGTCACACCCGAACGCATCAACGCCGTGTTCAGACGGGTTCGCATGACGGTCTCGAGCTCCGCGAGCTGCGCTCGGTCGTTGACGCCACGCACTTCGTCGACGTCGGCGACCGCGAGTCCTTCGATGAAGCGACCCTCGGCGTGCAGCGCACCGAGCGTGTCGGTCAAGTAGAACTCGCCCTGGTCGTTGTCGGGCGAGAGACCGGCGAGCGCGTCTCCGAGTGCGGCGCGCTCGAAGCAGTAGATCGACGTGTTCACCTCACG
>Ga0182741_1005126_pt1 | contig 12360 bp, 11 predicted proteins | sample eDN5th37CBELigOP_FD_128874 | JGI IMG/M metagenome (GOLD analysis project Ga0182741, IMG submission 128874) | Enriched Organic Plus compost microbial communities from Emeryville, California, USA - eDNA 5th pass 37_C BE-Lig OP (version 2) (version 2) ...
ACCAGGAACGCCAGTGGTGCACTGATCAGGAGAACAGCTGCAACAATGAGAAGCGTTATCCATAACCCCTGGAGCAGGTAAGGACCGCGCACTAGCCAGATACCAAAATCCCACTCCATGCGGGGCAGACCTTAGTAGCCGAGCTGGGTAAGCAGGTCAGAGTGATCCGGCAGACCCCACTTCGCGTTGATTTCCGTGATGGTGCCGTCGACGCGGTACTTTGCCATCATGAAGTTCACGGCAGTGAGGAGGTCCGGCTCGTTCTTGTTGACGCAGAAGCCACCGACGCCAACGAAGGTGGGCTCATTGATGATGCGGAGCTGATCGCCCTGTTCACCATCGAGCAGTGCCTGGGCGGCATGAATACCGGTGCCGTAGGCTTCGATCTGCTTGTTCAGGAGTGCCAGGCGTGCCTCGGCCACGCCGGGAAGCTGCAGGGCGTCTTCCTCGCTCTTGCCAACCTTGGTCAGGAGCGCCTTCATCTCGACCTCACCCTTGACGCCGCCGACGCGGGCTTCCTTCAGGTCATCGAGCGTCTGGTATTCGCTGTCGGCACGAACCACAGCAACATTGACGGCCACCTTGACCGGACGGGTCAGGAAGAAGTCCTTGGAGGTCAGACGCTCGTTGGTCCAGCTTGCGCCCTCGCAGCCCATGTCGAAGCGGTTGGCTGCCAGGCCCGGCATGACACCTGCCCAGTCGATCGGTACGAATTCGGCTTCAAGACCCAGGTCTTCGGCAAGCTTCGTCCACAGTTCGATGCGTGCCCCCTTCAGCGTGCCATCGGTGTCAATGAAGGTTTCCTTCTGGTTCTTGGCCGTAGTCGCGATCACGAGCTTGCCCGGCTTGACCAGGTTCTCCAGCGGCCACGGAGTCGGATGATCCAGCTCGACCGACTTGGCGTCGAGCTCGAAGGCGCCTGCAGGTGCTGCAACGAACGCGGCAGCGAGCGCAGTAGCAACGCAGAGTGCACGGAAAGACTTTCTCATAGGGTTCCCCTTTTTGTTTATGGAAAGAAAGATGATGTTTGAGGTCAGGCTACGCCCAGCTCTGCCAGCCGGCGCTGAAGCCGGTTGAGGCAGTGATCGAGGTCGGCCAAGTCTTGGGCATCCAGACGTGGCCCGGGGCGCCGCACGAAAGCGGACGCAATCGCTCCGCGGCGGCGAAGAACTTCCTTGCGGACAGCGAGGCCCAGTCCCGGCTGGGTCTCAAGACGGATCAACGGCAGGTGTGCGTCGAACATGTCCTGGGCCTTGTCGAATGCGTCGGTGCCATAGGCATTAACGACGGCAGCAAGCATCTCCGGATAGGCGTAACCCGTCATCGCGCCGTCCGCACCGCGCTTCATTTCTTCGGGCAGGAACAGCCCGCCGTTTCCAACCAGGATCGACAGCGGCGGGATCTCTCCAGCCTGGGACATCCGGCGTACCTTGCCCAGCTTGGAGAGGCCCGGCCAGTCCTCGTGCTTCATCATGACGACCTGCGGATTGTCGCGGAAGATCCGCGCCAGGCAGTCGACCGAGAATTGAACGCCCAGGGTGAGCGGGAAGTCCTGCAGCACGACAGGAATGTCGCGGCCCATCGCCTCGCAGGCCATCGCAAAGTAATTGACGATCTGCTCGTCGGTGCGCAGGTTCGGCGTCGGTGCCAGCATCACGCCGGCTGCACCCGTATCCACCGCCCGGCGGGCAAGATCTGCCATTGCAATGAGGCTTGGCGACGACACGCCAACGACGACCGGAACCTGGCCGTTCACGACCTCGATGACCGTCGACAGAACAGAGCGGCTTTCCTCGGGCGTCAGCTTCGCAGCTTCGCCCATCATGCCGAGAACAGTGAGACCGGTTGCACCCTTCTCGAGGTAAAACTCGGTCAGCCGCTTCAGGCTCTCGAGATCCAGTGCGCCATTGTCCGTAAACGGCGTGGCGGAGATGACGAAGACTCCCCGGGAGTCAGCAGAGATCCGCATCAATAAATCCTCTTCTCAATCAAATGATCTGCCAAGAAAAGCCTTCAGTTCGGGGCTCTTCGGATTTTCGCAAACTTGTTCGGACGATCCCTCTTCGAGCACCTTTCCCCGATGCATGAAGATCACCCGGTCGGCGACGTTACGCACGAATCCCATCTCATGGCTGACGGAAATCATCGTCAGGCCTTCCGCAGCCAGCTCACGCATCACGGCCAGAACCTCGGAGGTGAGTTCCGGATCGAGCGCTGAGGTCACTTCATCGAAGAGGAGCGCCTCTGGCTTCATCGCAAGCGCACGCGCAATTGCAACACGCTGCTGCTCGCCACCCGAAAGCTGATGTGGGTAGGCATTGCGTCGGTGACCAAGGTGCACCCTTGCCAGAAGCAGTTCAGCTTCTGCGCGAACCTCTTCGCGCTTGCGCCCCAGCACCGTGACTGGCGCTTCCATGATGTTCTCGACCACACTCATGTGCGGGAACAGATTATAGCTCTGGAAGACCATCCCAAGCTTCGTGCGGAAGGGCAGAAGCTCGCGCTCCTTCATGCGCATCCGCACGCCGCCGCGCTCCGACCAGCCAACCTCCTTCCCCATCCAGACGATCTCCCCCTTGTCGGGGTGAATGAGGAGGTTCAGGCAACGCAGCAGCGTCGATTTCCCCGACCCTGACGCGCCGATGATCGCCAGCACTTCGCCCTTCTGAACCTTGAAACTCACGCCCTGGAGGACATGCTGCTGGCCGAGGGTCTTTTCGACCTCCCGGACTTCGATGAGGGGGACTTCTACGGAAGGTGCGGTGGCTGGCACGTCATTCTCCGCTGGTTGATCACTGTAAGACAGCATCTAAGATATTTGGTAATATATCTAATGGGATCTTTCAACTCGTTCCTTGCGAAGTTCGCACGTTTTATACGGCCCCGCCGGCCCGATATCCGTCCAGGAAGGCTGCCTCGATATCCCGTGGTGCGTAGGCATCGCCAGCCGCACGTACCGGGATGCCTGCTTCCCTGATGCCGGCGAGCAGCGAATCTTCCGGCATGCCTGGATCCACCAGGACGATGGAGTCGTATTCATTGATCCCGATCGGACAGCGTCCAAAGCTGCTGTCGAAATGAACCTGTTTACCCTCGATTCGAGCGACCCTGTGTCCGGGCAGGAAGGTGACGCCGAGCTGTGCCGCCCGGCCCCAGAAATGGGCCTGATTCTGGATCACCAGGCGGCTTCCCACCTGAAACCCCTCAGTGCAGATCGAAACCTGGCGGCCAAGCCCGGCGAGGTGCAAACCGGTTGCCATGCCTGGCGTTCTGTTCATGTGGTCGATGACGAGCACACGCTGCCCGACCAGATCAGGATTGAGCATCGCGTCATCAACATGGAGAAGCGGAGCGGTTTCCCAACCGGGAATGCGGATGGGCGCACGACGCGACCCTGTCGCCAGGATGACTGCGTCAGGCGCGAGCGCGAGAACATCTTCCGCCACAACCTGCCAGCCGAACCGCATCGTCACACCGAGCGCCTTCAACCGTGCGACCTTGTGCTGGATCAGCCGGTCCCATTCCTGGCGTCCGGCTGGGAGGCGGGCAATCGTCATACGGCCACCAGCCTCTGAACGGGCATCGATCAGCGTCACGCGGTGCCCGCGTTCCGCCGCCACCCTCGCCGCTTCCATGCCGGACGGACCGGCGCCCACAACGACAACGGTTTTTGGCGCGAGAACCGCTTCGAACGGCGGCTCCAGTTCACGGCCACTACGCGGGTTGCCCACGCAGGAAATGTGCTTCCCCGAGTAGAGACGGCCAAAGCACGCCTGTTCGCAGGCAACGCAGGGAATGATCTCGTGATCGGCGCCGCGCTCCGACTTCACGGGCAGTTCCGGATCGGCAATGAGCGGACGAACCATGCCGGCAAGGTCTGCGTCACCACGATCGAGCAGCGCTTCCGCCGCCTCTGCCGTATGAATGCGGGTGGCATGAATGACGGTCACCCCAGGCAAGGCCTTGCGCAGGGCCGCCGCATGGTCGGCATAGGGCGCATGCGGCCTGCCCATTGGTGGCTCGTGCAGCATGTGGCTCACGACATCGCTGTCGTTGCCCATGGAGACATCGACAAAGTCGAGACGGCCTGCCGCAACCAGCGCTGGAACAATCTCCAACATATCCTGCAGTTCAAGGCCGCCGGGCACGAGCTCCGATCCGGAGATGCGAATTCCCAACGGGCAGTCGTCGCCGATGCGTGCCCGCACGGCCGCCAGCACTTCGGAGGGGAACCGCAGGCGGTTTTCCAAGGAGCCGCCGTATTCATCTTCACGCAGGTTGGTCAGAGGTGAAAGGAACTGCTGCAGGAGCAGACCGTGGGCCATGTGGACCTCGATACCGTCCATGCCGGCCTCCAGGCAGCGAGCCGCAGCATCCGCAAATGCCTGGGTGACCTCATGGATTTCATCCACGGACATCGGATGAGCAACATCGCCGTGCTTGTGGGTATAGGTTGGCGATGCTGACCACACCGGGATCGGGCGAGGCGCCACGGCGTTGCCCATATGGCCGAGATAGCCGAAGATCCGCCCGCCATGGGAGTGAACGGCATCAGCAACGCGGCGCAGGCCGGGAATAATCCTGTCGCTGTAGTTGCACAGCAAGCCGGTCACCCCCGGTGAGGACGGATGAACCTGCTGGGTTCCCAGCATGATGAGCCCTACCCCTCCCTTCGCCCTGGCCTCGTAGTAGGCGACCATCTGGTCATTCGGCGTTCCGTCCGTCGGCATTCCGGTGCCATGGCCGGTCAGCACGATACGGTTGCGGAGCTCCAGGTTTTTCAGGCGATAAGGGCTGTGAAGCAGGCGTTTGTGCATGGTGTTTCTCGCTAGGCAGTAGCACCGGGAGCAGCCGCGCCAAATTGCGCGAGCATGAAATCCGCCGCTCTCGAGGCAATCATCATCGATGGGAAATGCAGGGCCGCGTTCGGGATCAGCGGCATGACCGACGCGTCGGCTATGCGAATGCCATCGATCCCGCGCAGTCTCAGGTCCGGAGTCGTGACGGCGCGATCGTCCATGCCCATGCGGGCCGTTCCTGCCATATGATAGGCGGTGCCACAGCTCTTCCGGATCTCTTCCCCGGAAATAGGCGCGAGCATCGAGCGATCCGTGAGCCGGCGCTCCAGCGGACTGGCCCGCACGATCTCCTGCACCCTTCGGACAGCTTTCTCGAGGAAAGGCAGGTCTCGCGGATCCGAGAAGGCACCCGTGCGGATTCGGGCTCCGTGTGGTGTCAGCTGAACGTTACCGCGCGAGAAGGGCCGCCCCTGCTGAACCGCAATGGTGGCGCCGTGCTGGCGCGGAAGGCAGTCGATCAGCGAGTTTCTGACCGTGGGCAGCAGAACGGGTGCGAAGATGCACTGTGCTTCCGCGGCTTCACCCGGCTCAACAGCGAAGTAGCCAGCTGCCTGGAAGATGCCCTGAGCGAGCGGACCTCTGCCGCTGCCGAGGTACTGGCAGAGAGCTTTTGCTCCGGGGAGCGGCAGCATCAGTTGGGCAAGGCTTTCGCCCGATGTTGGAAATCTCAGCGAAAATGAGGGGTGATTTTGCAGATTTGTGCCAAGTTCTGGCACGTCGAGGACAACATCCTGGTCAGCGTCGCGCAGCATTTGCGCAGGGCCAATGCCAGAGTGCATCAGAAGAAGTGCGGTCTTTACTGCACCGGAGGCCAGAACGATCTCGCTCGTTACATTCAGGATCCTGCCACTTTTCAGCAGAAGGCGCTTCGCTCTTCCTGCCTGACAGTCGACTTTTCGGACTTCCTCGCCGCAGAGGATAGTCAGGTTGGCCGGAGCCGGTCGCAGCAGATCGGCTGAAACAAATCTCTTGCCATCGCGGGAATTCAGCCGGGTCAGACTGAATCGCTCACCATCGACTCCGTTCACATCATCGACCAGCAGAAAGCCCAGCGCTTCCGCACCCTGCAGGAACTCACCGGCAAGGGGACCATAGGGTTCGGTCTTCCGCGTCGGGATCGTCTGCCCCAGGAGTGCATCGAACGCCTTCCTGCATTCCTGCCAATTCCAGAGCGGTCCGGCAGACTCTGCCCAGGCGTCATAGTCGAGAGCAGCGCCGAGGCTCACCACCATTCCGTTTACGAAGCTGGAGCCGCCGAGAAGGCGGCCCTGCAGCAGAACCTGGAGACCAGACGGTCCTTCCGCCTCGTGTTGCCACGTGTTCTTTCCCGCCAGGGAAGCGAACCCGGCAAGAAGGGGCACGCGGTTCACGACGCCGACGGAAGAGCGCCCTGCCTCGACAAGAACGATGCTTGCTTCGGGCAGAGCTCGGCTCAGGCGCCATGCCAGCAGGCTGCCGGCAGCTCCTCCACCGACGATGGCGACGTCGAAGATCATTGGGCGATGAGCTTGAGATCGAGCGGGGTTCCGATCCACTTCTCGGTGATCTCGGCGAGCGAACCGTCGTCCTGGTACTTTTCCAGCAGCTTGTCCACTTCCTGTGCCAGCTCAGGGTTGCCCCGCTGAATGACCAGGGCGTTGCCGTTGATGGCGAGAGCCTCGTCAAGAAGGCTGATCGGACGGCTGGTTGACTTGATCAGGTATGCAGGCGTGATGTAGTTGCCGACAACGAGGTCAATACGCTTGTTCTGCAGGTCGAGCAGAAGTTCTGTCCAGCCCGGATACTCGGTGATTGAAGTAAAGCATGCCTCACCGAACTTTTCCTTAACGGTATTGATCTGGGCAGCACCCTTGACGATACCAACACTGCCGCCGCAGGCATCGGCCCAGGACTTCACTATTTCATTGTCGCGATGAACGGCACCGCCGACACCATTAGCCACATAGGCCTGGGAGATGAAGAAGTCAGCGGATTCAACGCGGGCCGGCGTACGCGCCACCGATGAAGCGACCATGTCGAAACGGCCTGCCTGAACGCCTGCAAGCATGGCTGCCCAGTCGAGAACCACAAACTCGACCTCGAGATCCAGGTCCCTGGCGATCTTTTCGGCAAGATCAATGTCGAGGCCCACGAGCTTTCCGTCGATGTCATACATCGTGGAGGGCGGCGACGCACCCGTCGTACCTATGGTCAGCTTGCCCTTCTCAACAAGCTTGTCCGCAAATCCTTCAGCAGCAGCCGGACGCGGCGCAAACGCAGCCAACAGAACGGCGATCCAGAACAACGCCAGAACAAATAGCTGAGGAAGCGGATGCTTAGCATGTGGCATGATCATTGCTTATTCCCCTTATTGTTACCCCTATGACTGGGGCTTGTATTATCTCACAAATCGTGATCATAGATATATTAGTTAGAATATCAAGTCCGGCAAGAGTGAATTGATGCTCGTTCAATCCGCCCACATTTTTCTGTGCGACGTTCCCCTGCTGCAGCCTTTCGTGATCTCACGGGGTGCTGTCCAGTCGTTCGTGAACGTCGTCCTCGGCCTTGAAGGTGACGACGGACAGGTCGGCTGGGGTGAAGCGGTTCCGGTGTCCCTGAGCGAGGACCCGCGGGAATTCTTCCGCATTCTGCAGGAGTCACTGGTCCCGGCGATTCTCGGCCAGCGAATTGACGACATCCCGTCCGTCATCAACGACCTGCTGCCGCTCTGCAAAGGCTGTGAAGCGGCACTGGCCGCTGTTGACCTGGCGCTCTGGGACCTCCTCGGAAAGCAGCAGAAGAGATCCGTGACCAGCCTGCTGGGCGGTGACGCGGGTGCCCGGATTCTCATCGATTACACGATCGGCGCCCTGCCGCTGGACCAGACCGTGCAGCGGGCGCAGGAGGTTATCGGGATGGGCTACGCGGGCGTGGTCGTGAAGATCACAGCCAAAGATCTCGACGCCGATGTCGCCCGCGTACAGGAAGTGTGCCGGGCCCTTCCGCAAGGAACATCTATCCGGGTTGACGCCAACGGCGGCTTTGACCGCGACTCGGCCTGCCGGTTCATAGAGTGCATTGCGGACCTTCCCATCGCATTCCTCGAGCAGCCGGTTGCGGCGAAAGACCTCGACGGCATGAAGTTCTGCCGCGGAAGAGGCGTTGCGATCGCGGCCGACGAAGCCCTCAAGCTGCCGGAAGATGCGGATCGCCTGATTGCCGCCGACGCCTGTGACGTTCTCAACGTCAAGGTCACCAAGGCTGGCGGCATCTGCCAGTCCCTGAAGGTCGCCTCGATCGCCGAACGTGCCGGGCTTCCCCTCGTCATAGGCGGCGGGCTCACCTATGGAATTTCCCGGTTTGCAAGCCAGCATATTGCGGCCGCAAGCACGGCGACGCGGGGGATCTGCCATCAGGGTCCGGGGCCAGCAAGCCAGGCGCTCAGCGGCGACATCACGAACCCGCGACTCAAGCCTGAAATGATGCGCGGATCCGGAGGCGCGGTCATCGCGCCATCTACGCACGGGCTGGGCTTCGAGCTTGAGCGCGCGGCATTGGCGCAATTCACGGTGCACGAACGGAAACTTTGATATGAAGCTTGGTCTCATCACCACGGGGCACGGCCCCAGAACTGCCTATGAAGACTATTTCTCGGGCCTGGCACGAAGCCTCGGTCTGCAGATCGAGGTCATCAGCGAGCACATTCTCGACCCGCTCAGCTGGGAAGAGATTCAGCCGCACCTCGCGAAGGAAGGACAGCCCGTGCTTGGTGCCCATGTCCATGTCCCCGGCGCAACCGGCAACCGTCTCGGAGAAGGTTGGGATCACGTCTACGTCGATCTGGAATGGGCCTACCAATGGTTCCAGCGCGCCATCGACAGGCTGCAGGAGCGTGGCGCCCAGGGCATCGTGTTCTGCTGCGCAACGCAGTTCAACCCGGACCAGTTCAAGGCAACGGTGCCGGTCATCCGCCCCTGCGACGTGACCATGCAGCTGATCGCCGGCATGGTTCAGGCCCAGCAGGGTGAGCGCCTGCGGCTCGGACTGATGTCCTCCATCGGCCATGCGGAGCAGGACCAGGCTCTCTTCCGCGGACAATCCTTTCCCGATCAGATCGAGCTGAAATATCAGGGCTTCGAAGGCGACATTCTCGCCCAGGCGCCGGCACTCACCGATTTCGCGCCGCAGCTGGTCGTCGTCTGGAGCTTCGGGCTTGGAACCGCAGCCAGCGACCCTGACCGACTGGCAGGCAAGCTGGAAAAGCTGTTTGGTTGCCCTGTGATCATGCCGCACAGGCTAGCGGCGCTCCAGGCGCTCGCCGTTTTGCCTGTGGATTTTGACGACCGCCACTTCTGCCAGAAATAGACAGGCGGACTGAACCGCCGTCAGGATTCTTCCACATCACCAAAAAGAAGCACCCCAGACACGGCAAAAGTCTGGGGTGCTTCTTTCTTAGGCGCTTGCTGGTACGCTGCCTTATTTTGCGGCAGCATCCGCCGTTTTCAGGTTGGCTGGCTTCAGGTCACTCTGCTCGGCAAGCCATTTGACATCCACCCGGCGTTCCATCTGCGCCTGCAGCCACAGGATGGCGGAGTTGAGAAGCAGGTAGATCACGCCCGCGCAGCAGAGCAGTTCGATCGGCCGGTAGGTTTCCGAGATGAGGCCGGAGATGACACCCGTCAGTTCTGGCACGGCAACCATGCTTGCCAGTGACGTGCCCTTGAGATTCAGGGTCAGGTTCGAGAACAGCGGCGGGAACGTCACTGCCATTGCCTGCGGCAGTACGATCCGGCGGATCATCGTGGTGCGCGGCATGCCAAGGGCGCGGCAGGCCTCGAACTGCTGTGGATGAACGGAGCGCAGGCCCGCGGTAATGAACTCGATGTTGTAGCCCATGGCCGAGATGACCAGCGCGATGAGCGCTGACACCGTCGCTGGCAGATAGACGCCCAGCGCAGGCAATCCGAAATACGCAAAGTACAGCAGCACCAGCGTGGGAACGGCCCGCATCATCCAGGAGAAGAAGTTGACCGGATAGCGCGCCCAGTGCGGCCCGTATTCCCGTGCGAGCGCGAGCGGGAGAGCCAGCAGCGGCGCCAAGGCTCCCACGACACACATCAGGAGGACCGTCGCCAGGGTGCCCTTCAGGATGACCGGAACATACTCGAGTATAACGCCGAAATTCATTGGTCAGGTCCTGCTGTATGCTTCGAGGTGCCGTCGCGCGAAGAACTGCAACAGCATGATTGTTGAGGACAGGGCCGCGTAGAGCAGCATCGCGATCAGCATGAGCTCGAAAGGCTTCTGCAACGCGTCGATCAGCCGTTTTGTCAGGCCCATGATCTCCACCACCGCGACGGCCGACGCCACCGACGTACGCTTCAACGACGTACAGGCGAAGGTCAGAAGTGATGGCGTGGCGACACGAATGACCTGCGGAAGGATCAGCCGCCGATACATCTTCGGCACCGTGAAGCCCAGCGCGCGGGCCGCCTCATATTGTTGGGCAGGGATGGCGGTGAACGCACCCCGCAGGATTTCGTACTCATAGGCGGAAGCGACGAGCGCCAACCCGATCACCGCAGCCTCTATCGAACTGAGCCGCAACCCTATCTGAGGCAGGCCGAGGAAACAGAAGAGCAGGACTATGAGCTCGGGAAGACCGCGAAACATCCAGGAATATCCGGATAGGAACCGCTCCGCGACTCGCCCGCCGGCGCCAGAGTTCCCAAGTATGGAAAGCAAAAAGGCCGTTGTGAGCGACAGCACCTGGGCCATCAGATAGACCTTGATCGTAACCCAGACGGCCGTGGAAAACTTTGGCAGAAACTGGGCCACCATGCCCCAATCGAAATCGTAGCTCATCATGCCTCATTAAGAGTTGGCATTGATACATCAGTTAGTATATCAAGAGCACACATCTCGAAAAATCGCAAGCTTTGGTTCACGGCATTGCGAGCAGGCCACAGCGGTTGAGGCAGCATATGGCAAAGAAAATATGCGTGGTTGGTGCAGGCATTGTCGGACTTGCCTGCTCGGCATCTCTCGCACTGGAGGGGCATGACGTCCTGATTCTGGACCCGCGCGAGCCGGGGACGGGTTCCAGTGCCGGCAATCCGGGTGGCATATCAGCCTCATCGGTCCTTCCGGCCGCGAGCCCTGGCGTTCTGGCCAAGGTTCCGGGATGGCTGCTCGATCGCGATGGGCCCCTCACCATCCGCCCCGGTTATTTCCCTGCCCTTGCGCCATGGCTCCTGCGATTTGTCGCAAGTTCGCGCCCGCAGACCTATCAGGCTGGCATTCAGGCTCTCTGGGCCCTGACGTCGCGCGGCAAGGACAGCTGGGAGCGGCTGCTGGGCAGAACCGGTGCCAGCGAGCTCCTGCTGAAAAGCGGAAACCTGATCGTCTACCGGTCGCAGCAGCAGTACGACGCCGAAACGGCTTCCTGGAACAAGCGCGCCGCGATGGGACTGAACGTCAAAGAAGTCCCGGAGGCGCAGCTCCGGGAGATGGTTCCGCAGCTCTCGCCCGGCTACCGCATGGCGCGCATGGTGCACGACAATGCGCGTCTCAGGGATCCGCTGGAGGTATCGCAAAGGCTGGCTCGCTGGATCGCGCATCGGGGCAGCATCCTGCGTGAGGAAGCCCGGCAGATTGTGCTCGATTCCTCTGGAAGGCCAACTGTCGTTACCCCCAACCGGCGTATTTCCGTGGACGCAGTCGTAATCGCCGCAGGCGCAGCATCCCGCAAGCTTGCCACACAGGTTGGCGTGCGGGCACCGCTGCAGCCCGAAAGGGGCTATTCCATCACCTACGAGCATACGAACATCCGTCTCGGACTTCCTGTCTTTTCACCGTCGGAGAAAATCATGGTCTCACCGTTGGGAGACGGGCTGCGCCTTGCCGGAAGCGCCGAATTCTCCGGGCCGGGTTATCCTCCGAACTGGAAGCGCGCGGAGAGCCTCGAGCGGCTCGGTCGGGCAATCCTGCCGGATCTGCCGCCGCTTCGCGAAGCAAGGAAATGGGCGGGCGACCGTCCCTCCACGCCAGACGGATTGCCGCTCCTCGGGCCATCGTGCCGTTCGCCGAACGTCATCTGCGCATTTGGGCATGGACACCTTGGCGTAACTTCTGCCGCGGTGACAGCGGAAAGCGTGACTGCCTTGATCGCAGGAAGAGAGCCTGCGCTGGATCTGAGCCCATACAGGGCTGATCGCTTTGGATTCATCGTGTGATGCTTGTCCGGCACCGGAGCTGCCGGACCCGGCTCCAGGCTCCAACCAGCTAGCCGGCAAATCTTCTTCGTGAACGTATGACGTTGGTTTCACACATGATTATGCCATACCGCTGTTGTTGTTTATGTGAACCACGGCTAATATATCAGAAGTTCGCATATTGAAATTGAGAAACGCGCTGGGGATGGAGCGAGGAAACGCATGACACATCTTGAACCGGAGAACGGACTTCCGAACGAGAGCCCGGAGGATCATTCCACCGCAATGGGCCGCCGTTCAAAGAA
>Ga0182741_1005127_pt1 | contig 12357 bp, 9 predicted proteins | sample eDN5th37CBELigOP_FD_128874 | JGI IMG/M metagenome (GOLD analysis project Ga0182741, IMG submission 128874) | Enriched Organic Plus compost microbial communities from Emeryville, California, USA - eDNA 5th pass 37_C BE-Lig OP (version 2) (version 2) ...
CCTGGGTTCTCTGGGCTCTGGCTGAGCTGGCGATCTGCGCCACGGACCTCGCTGAGGTTATCGGCACCGCCATCGGGCTCAACTTGCTCTTCGGGCTTCCGCTCGAGGCGGGCGTGGTCGTCACGGCACTCGACGTATTCCTTATCCTTTATCTGCAGAATCTCGGCTTCCGCTGGGTCGAGGCCTTCGTTATCGCCCTGCTCGGCGTGATTGCCCTGTGCTTCGGCATCCAGATCGCCCTGGCGGATCCCGAATGGGGCGGCGTACTGCGCGGGTTCGTCCCCACCACGGACATCGTTACCAGCCCTGACATGCTCTATCTCGCCCTCGGCATCCTGGGCGCGACTGTGATGCCCCATAACCTCTACCTGCATTCGGGCATCGTCCAGACACGGGCCTATGGCGACAGCCTGCCGGAGAAGCGGGAGGCGCTTCGCTATGCGACGCTGGATTCCACTATCGCGCTGATGTTTGCCCTGACGATCAATGCATCCCTGCTGATCCTCGCGGCTGCGGCCTTTCATAAGACGGGGCGGACCGAGATTGCCGAGATCGGCGAGGCACATACCCTGCTCGAACCGCTCCTTGGCGCCGCCATAGCGCCCACCCTGTTCGGAATCGCCCTGCTCTGCTGCGGCTTGAACTCTACCGTTACGGCGACCATGGCCGGCCAGATCGTCATGGAGGGTTTCATCGACTTCCGGATGCCACCCTGGCTGCGCCGCCTCATCACCCGCGGCATCGCCATCGTCCCAGCCGCTGCCGTCACCATCGCCTATGGAGAAAGCGGCACGGCCAGGCTCCTGATCCTGAGCCAGGTTGTCCTCAGCCTCCAGCTACCCTTCGCGGTCATCCCCCTGGTGGCCTTCACGGCCTCACGGCGCAAAATGGGCGCCCTCGTGGCTCCCCGCTGGCTCACCGCCGTCTCGGTTCTGATCGCAGCCGTGATCGTGGTGCTGAACATGAAGCTGCTTGTAGATTTTGTGCTGGAGTAAACTGGCCTCTGGGGATTCCGGGTTGCTCTGGACTATGACCCGCCGCTCGCCTGGCACAGACTGGCGGAACAGCCTGATCCGCGCTTCGGCCGTGCAACCTCAGTCATTTAACGTGGCCGGGACCTCAGCCTCAAAAAGGCCTGCTTAGCTGGAAGTGACGCTACGGGAAGATTGGTCCTGGCGACACATATTCACCCGCACTGCGCCTGTGGCCTAGGATCTCGCAATGCCGCTACGGCAACTGCACGATCAGCCCATCGCGGATGGTCACGCGGCGGTCCATGCGGGCGGCGAGGTCTAGATTGTGGGTGGCGATGAGGGCGGCGAGCTTAGAGGCGCGCACGATGGACACGAGGGTCTGGAAGACCCTGTCCGCCGTGTTCGGGTCGAGATTGCCGGTCGGCTCGTCGGCAAGGAGCAGGCGCGGTGCGTTGGCGACCGCGCGGGCAATGGCGACCCGCTGCTGCTCGCCGCCGGACAATTCGCCCGGCCGGTTGTCGAGGCGCTTGCCGAGGCCGAGGAACGTCAGGATCTGCGTGGCCCGCTCCTGCGCCTCCCCTTTCGTCATGCCGCGGATGAGCTGTGGCAGCACCACGTTCTCCAGAGCCGAGAACTCAGGCAGCAGGTGGTGAAACTGATAGACGAAGCCCAGCTCCTCCCGCCGCACTCGCGTGCGCTCCGCATCGTTCATGGCGGCGGTCGGCCGGCCTCCCACAAAGACCTCGCCCCCATCTGGTTTCTCAAGAAGCCCGGCCACGTGCAGCAGCGTCGACTTGCCGGTTCCCGACGGGGCGATGAGCGCCACGATCTCGCCCGGCCAGATCGCCAGGTCCGCCCCGCGCAGCACCTCGAGAAACCCCTCCCCTTGCGGGTAGCGGCGCTGCACCTGGGACAGGTAGAGGGCAGGTTTGGTCTGACCGGACGACATGGATTATCCGTAGCGCAACGCCTCGACCGGATCGAGCTTCGCGGCGCGCCAGGAGGGATAGAGGGTGGCGAGAAGGGACAGAACCATCGCCATGACCAGGATGGTGATGACCTCCGTCGGGTTTACGTCGGCCGGGAGGCGGCTGAGGAAATAGAGCTCCGCCGGAAACAGGTTCGTGTTGGTGAGATAGGAGATGAAATTCCGGATGCTCTCCACATTGAGCGCCAGAACAAGGCCGAGGCCGAAGCCCGCAATGGTACCGACGATGCCGATGGAGGCGCCCGTGATGAGGAATACCCGCATCACCGCACCTCGCGTCGCGCCCATGGTGCGCAGGATCGCGATGTCGCTCGACTTGTCCTTCACGAGCATGATGAGGCCCGAGATGATGTTGAGCGCGGCCACAAGAACGATGAGGGTGAGGATGAGGAACATCACGTTCCGCTCCACCTCCAGGGCTCCGAAGAAGGTGCGGTTGCGCTGTCGCCAGTCGGTCATCAGGATCGGCCGGGCGGCCGCCTCCTCGATGGCGGCCCGTGCCTCGTCGACCCGGTCGGCATTGTCGAGATAGACCTCGATCAGCTGCACGTCGTTCGGCCGGTTGAAATAGCTCTGCGCCTCATTGAGCGGCATGTAGACGAAACTCGAGTCGAATTCCGACATGCCGATCTCGAACACGGCCTTGACCGGATAGGCCTTGATCCGCGGCGCTGTCCCGAAGGGCGTCGAAGCACCTCGTGGGGTGATGAGGGTCAGCGAGTCTCCGGCCTGGATCGAGAGCGCCTCCGCGAGCCTGCGCCCGATGGCGACGCCGCCGTCCTGGTCGAAATTCTCGAGCGTCCCTTGGCGGAGGTTGTCGGCGATGTGCGAGATGTTGCGCAGGTCCTCACCACGGATGCCGCGCACCAGGACGCCGCTGCCGCCATATTGCGAGGAGCCGAAGGCCTGCCCCTCGATGATCGGCAGCGCCCGCTTTACGCCGGGCACCGCCGCGATGCGCCGCGTGACCTCCTCGTAATCGGTCAGCGGCGTCTCGATGGGCGCGACGAAGATATGGCCGTTGATGCCGACGATCTTGTCGAGGAGCTCCTTGCGGAACCCGTTCATCACCGACAGCACGACGATGAGCGTCGCGACGCCGAGCATGATGCCGAGAAACGAGAAGCCCGCGATGACCGAGACGAAACCTTCCCGCCGCCGTGTGCGCAGATAGCGCGCGGCAAGCATCCACTCGAAGAGGGAAAACGGCTTCGTCCCGGTTTGCGCTGCCTTGGCCATACGCTCTTACGAACGGTTGCCGAGTCGGGCGATCACGCTGTCAAGGGGAAGCAGCTCACGCTCGCCCGTCGAGCGGCGCTTCAGCTCCACCTTGCCGTCTGCCAGCCCCTTCGGCCCGATCACGACCTGCCACGGAATGCCGATGAGGTCGGCGGTTGCGAACTTGCCGCCGGGACGCTCGTCCCTGTCGTCGTAGAGCACGTCGTATCCGGCCGCCGCCAGCTGGCGATAGAGGGTGTCGCAGGCCTCGTCCGTGGCCGCATCCCCGGCCTTCAGGTTGAGGAGGGCCACGTCATAGGGCGCCACCGATTCCGGCCAGATGATGCCGTTCTCGTCGTGACTCGCCTCGATGATGGCCGCGATGAGCCGGCTCGGACCGATGCCGTAGGAGCCCATATGGACCTCGTGCTCCTGGCCTTCGGGTCCCATCACCTTCGCGCCCATGGGGGCCGAATACTTGGTGCCGAAATAGAAGATATGTCCGACCTCGATGCCGCGGGCGGACATCTGCTTGTCCGCCGGCACCGCCTCGAACCCGGCCGCATCGTGCATCTCGGATGTAGCCGCATAAAGGGAGGTCCACTTGTCGACGGTGCTCTGAAGGCCGGCGACATTGTCGAAATCCGTCGTCTCGGGCGGGATGGGGAAGTCGAGATAATCCGCGTGGCAGAACACCTCGCTCTCGCCCGTCGAGGCCAGGATGATGAATTCATGGCTCAGATCGCCACCGATGGGGCCTGTATCGGCCCGCATGGGGATCGCTTTCAGACCGAGGCGGGCGAAGGTGCGCAGGTAGGCCACGAACATCTTGTTGTAGGAATGGCGGGCCCCTGCCTGGTCCAGGTCGAACGAATAGGCGTCCTTCATCAGGAATTCGCGGGAGCGCATGACGCCGAAGCGCGGGCGCACCTCGTCCCGGAACTTCCACTGGATGTGGTAGAGGTTGAGCGGCAGGTCCTTGTAGGAGCGCACATAGGCCCGGAAGATCTCGGTGATCATCTCCTCGTTGGTGGGGCCGAAGAGCATCTCGCGGTCATGCCGGTCCTGGATGCGCAGCATCTCCTTGCCGTACGCGTCGTAGCGCCCGGATTCCCGCCAGAGATCGGCCGACTGGATGGTCGGCATCAGGAGCTCGATGGCGCCGGACCGGTTCTGCTCTTCCCGGATGATGGCATTGACCTTGTTCAGCACCCGCAGCCCAAGTGGCAACCAGGCATAGATCCCGGCGGCCTCCTGCCGGATCAGGCCGGCGCGCAGCATGAGGCGGTGGGACACGATTTCCGCCTCTTTCGGCGTCTCGCGGAGGGTGGGCAGGAAGTAGCGGCTCAAACGCATGGAACGCCTTCAGGATCGCTCGGACAGAGGGGTGGACAAAGGGACGACTCGTTTCAAGCACACAACACAGCCCCCCAGTAAAAGACAAGCTGTCTTCGCCCGAGAGGAGGTTCTGCACCTTCCCTTATACGAAAGAGTAATGGGAATTGTGCCGAAAATTGCATCAGCCCCTGCTAAAAAAGGTGACATCCGTTAAACGGGCCCGTATAAAGCAAACGCTAACGTCTTTACCTGTCACAGGTCAGAGGTTGCGGTCCGAGTTTCGGGAGGAACAAGATCCCCGCGCGCCACAACAGGCGACGGCAATAGAAGGCCAGGGATTAACAATTGCCAAAGGCACTTCAAGCAAGGCGAAAGCCTTGCTTTTTTCTTGCCTGGTCGGAATTTGTCTTTGGGATTACAGGCCGGAGAGCGGCAAAGCGCCGGCCACGAAGACAAGGACCACGGACGCAACAAGGGTCGTCCACAAGGCTTTTTCACGCAAGGCTGGCGCTGCGGGCGCTCCAGGCTCGCTGCCCTTGATCACCTCCCCGGCCTCCACCTGACTGCGCACCCCGAAAGGCAGGACGGCGAAGAGCAGCGTCCACCAGATGATGAAGTACAGGGCGGTACCGCCCGAAATCCTGAGCCCGAACGCTGCGACGACCGCCGCAATGGCCAGGGCCGAGATGGCCACGACCGCCGCCAAAGTGCTCCAGAAGGACGTCGAAAGAAACTTAACCGTACGAATCAATGCCTTGGCCTCACGCTTGCTCAAGTTCCACGAGCGTCCCCAGGAAATCCTTGGGATGCAGGAACAGGACCGGTTTCCCATGGGCGCCGATCTTCGGCTCGCCGGAGCCGAGCACCCTTGCGCCGTTCCGTACCAGTTGATCCCGCGCCGCTCCAATGTCGTCCACCTCATAGCAGACGTGGTGGATGCCTCCATCCGGGCTCCGCTCCAGGAACCTGGAGATAGGAGAATCCGGCCCGAGAGGCTCGAGCAGCTCGATCTTGGTATTGGGGAGCGAGACGAAGACCACCGTGACCCCATGCTCCGGAAGAGCCTCGGGGGACGAGACCTCGGCGCCGAGGGTCGTGCGGTAGACTTCGGACGCGGACGCTAGATCCCGCACCGCAATGGCCACGTGATTGAGACGGCCGATCATCCTGCTCCTCCTCGAAACGTACCCCTCATACCTCAACGACGAGGATATGGCAGGCGGGCTTCTTGCCCCAGGCCTCGTTGACGGCTGCCCGTACGCCCCGGTGGACGGCGGTCTCGACCGCCTCCGGATCGCGGCGCCGCCCCTTCGGCATTCCGTTCAGCACGTCTCCGACCGTGTCGGCAATGAGGTCCAGCATATTCTCGCCCTGGCGGTTCTTTTCGGGAAGGCCCATGGCGTCGACGATCGGGTCCCCGGCCAGCTCGCCCTTGCTGTCGATGGCGATGGCGACCGTGACTATGCCCGCAAAGGCGAGCTTCCGCCGCTCCGGCAAGGCCCTCTCGCCCGCCCCGATCACGATATTGCCGTCCTTGTAGAGCCGGCCCGCGGGAATCTTGTCGATGACCTCGGCCGACCCCGGCGCCAGGCGGACCAAGGTGCCGTTGCGGGCCTGGACCACCTCCTTGACGCCCTGGGCACGGGCGAATTTCGCATGCTCGCTCAGGTGCATCGCCTCCCCATGAGCCGGGATGGCGATCTGCGGATGGATCCAGCGATACATCTGGGCAAGTTCACCGCGCCGGGGATGTCCGGAGACATGCACCAGCTCCGTACGATCCGTAATGATCTCGATGCCCTGGTCCACGAGGCTGTTGATGATGGCTCCGATATCTTTCTCGTTCCCGGGAATCGCCCTGGACGAGAAGATCACCCGGTCCCCGGCCGAGAGAGCGATGTCCGGATGCTCGTCCTGCGCGATGCGGGCGAGCGCGGCGCGGGGCTCGCCCTGCGATCCGGTGAGGAGCGCAACCACCTTGTCCCGCGGCAGGTATCCGAAGGTGTCCGCCTTGCGGAACTCCGGCAGCCCATCGAGATAGCCGCATTCCGTCGCGACATCGATAACGCGATCCATCGCACGGCCGACGACGACCACCTCGCGCCCGCACTCCCGGGCCGCCTCGGCGACGGAGCGGATGCGCGCCACATTCGACGCGAAGGTCGTGATCGCGACCCGGTGGGGCGCGTCCTTGATGAGCTCTGCGAGGTTCTTCGCAACATCCGCCTCGCTCGGGCTCTCGCCCTCGCGCACCACATTGGTGGAATCGCAGATGAGCGCGAGCACCCCTTCGTCTCCGAGGGCACGGAACGTCTCCTCGGACGTGAGGCTCCCGAGATAGGGCGTGGGATCGAGCTTCCAGTCGCCCGTATGCACCACGAGGCCCAGGGGAGTGCGGATCGCAAGGGCGTTCGATTCCGGGATCGAATGCGCCACTGGGACGTACTCGATATCGAAAGGCCCGGCCTTGATGCGTTGCCCAGGCGCAATTTCCTTTAGCTCGATCTTCGGTGCGCCGGGCTCCGAAAGGCGACGGGTCTCCAGCAGGCCGGCCGCGAAACGCGTCACATAGACGGGAGCGCGCAGGCGCGGCCACATCTCGACGAGCGCGCCGATATGGTCCTCATGGGCATGGGTGATGAAGATGCCGAGGAGGTTGTGCCGCTCCTCCTCGATAAAGCGCAGATCCGGATAGACGAGATCGATCCCCGGAAGATGCTCCTCACCGCCGAAGCCCATGCCGCAATCGACGAGGATCCACTGGCGATCGAGTTCCGGGCCGAATCCATAGAGGGCAGCATTCATCCCGATCTCGCCCAAGCCTCCGAGGGGCAAGAAAACCAGTTCGTCATTCGAGGAAGCCATTGATCAGGACCTTGTCGTGCCCGTTACGGGCTTGTGTATATCGCGCTGCAAATGAGGAAAATAAAGATCGCCCGCATCGATGAGTTCCGTCCCGGAGGCGGTCCGAAGACGGAGACGGCCCCCGAAATCGAGGCCTTCGAAGAGCCCTTCCTTCGTCCCGGAGGGCAACCGGAGCCGGACCTCCTGCCCGATGCCGGCGGCGCGCTCGAGCCAGAGCCGGCGGATCGGCCCGAAGGGATCGGACGGGCTCAGCCGAGCAGCCCCCTGCCAGGCCGAAAGGGTGCGGGCAAAAGCGTCCGCAAGGGCAGCAAATACGTCCTCCCGGTTCAAACTCGGCTTCAGCGCCTGCAGGGCGACGGCCGGATAAGGCGTGCCCTCAGGCGCAAAGGCCACATTCACGCCGAAGCCGATGACGATAGCCAGAGCCTGGCCGATGCGGTGCCCCTCAAGCAGCAGACCCGAAACCTTGGCGCCGTCGAGGAGCAGATCGTTCGGCCATTTCAGCGCAAGACGCGGATGGCCGATGCCCGTTACGGCCTCGACGGCCTCGTGCAGGGCGAGGCCCGCCACGAAGCCGAGCTGCGGCGCAAGAGCGGCCGCGCAAGGCTCGATCAGAAGGAGGCTTGCATAGAGGTTGCCGGGCGGCGACGACCATTGCCGTCCATGCCGCCCCCTCCCCGCCAGCTGCTCGGCCGCGACGATCCAGAGCTTTCCCTGATCGCCGCGCCGGGCGGCTTCGAGCACATCGTCGTTCGTCGAACCCGTCGCTTCGAGCGAGATAAGCCTGTAGCCGGCGTTCTCGGTCTCGCGCGAAAGGTGCACGTCAGAACAGGGACCGCGCAGCGGCGGCCGCGGCTGCGTTCAGAGGCGCCGGAACCAACACGTACAGCACCACGAACACGCTGGAGAGGCCCAGGACGAGCCTCACGCCCGCCGGCATGACGTCGAAGCGCTCGCCGGCCTCATCGAAATACATGACCTTGACGATGCGCAGGTAGTAGTAGGCGCCGACGACGCTGGTGACCACGCCGATGATGGCGAGCGCCACGAGATGCGCGTTGATGGCCGCGTTGAAGACCGCGAACTTCGCGAAGAACCCGGCCAGCGGCGGAATGCCCGCGAGGGAGAACATCATCATCGCCAGGCAGAAGGCTAGGACCGGGTGCGTGCGGGCAATGCCCGAGAGATCCTCGATCTGCTCGAACATCACATTGCCACGGCGCAGGCCCAAGATGACCGCGAAGGTGCCGAGCGTCATGGCAAGATAAATTGCCATGTAGATGACGACGCCCTGAATGCCCTCAGGCGTCCCGGCCGCGAGACCGATCAGCGCGTAGCCCACATTGGCGATGGACGAATAAGCCATCAGCCGCTTCAGGTTACGCTGCCCGATGGCCGCAAAGGAGCCCAGCGCCATCGACGCGATGGAGATGAAGACGATGATCTGCTGCCACTGGTCCAGGATGCCTGGGAACGCATCGATGAAGACACGGACCGCCATGGCCATGCCGGCCATCTTGGGCGCGGCCGAGAAGAAGGCCGTCACGGGTGTGGGCGAGCCCTCATAGACGTCAGGCGTCCACATATGGAACGGCACGGCCGAGATCTTGAACGCGATGCCGGCCGCCACGAAGACGAGGCCGAAGATGAGGCCGCTGCTGACCTCGCCATGGAGCGAGCCAGCAATGGTCGGGAACGAGACCGTTCCGGTGAAGCCGTAGACCAGCGAGGCACCGTAGAGCAGCATGCCGGACGAGAGCGCGCCCAGGACGAAGTACTTCAGACCGGCCTCCGTCGAGCGGACATTGTCCCGGTCGAAGGCAGCGATCACGTAGGACGACAGGCTGAGCAGCTCCAGGCCGAGATAGAGCGCAATCAGGTCGTTCGCCGAGATCACCATCAGCATGCCGATGGTCGAGAGGACGATCAGGATCGGGTACTCGAAGCGAGCAATCCCCTCCCGCCGCATATAGTCCATGGACAGGATCACCCCGCCGGCGGACGCGATGAGGGTCAGCGCCTTCATGAACTTCGCGAAGGAATCCACCACGAACGAGCCGCTCATGGTCTCCGTGTGGACGGAGGGTAGCATCAGCACCGCGACGAAGGCCAAGGCCAGCAGCACCAGGGCGATGACGTTCATGGCATCGGTCGAGCGCTCGCCCCGGAAGGCACCGAACAGGACCAGAACCAAGGCACCGGCTGCCAGAATGATCTCCGGCAGCGCAGGTCCAAGGGCGGGAAAGGCGAGGACGGTATTCATCGTAACCTCAGTGTGCGACGGCAGCGGCCGTTTTCACGGTTTCGAGAGCGGCCTGATAGCCCTGCATGAGAGCGTTCGTCGGCGCCGCAAAGGTGTCGAGGATCGGGCCGGGCTGCACGCCGTAATAAATGACGAGCAGGACCAGCGGGATCAGGGTGAGCATCTCGCGGCCGCTCAGGTCCGTCATGGACTGGAGCGACGGCTTGGTCAGCGCCCCGTAAACCACGCGGCGATAGAGCCAGAGTGCATAGCACGCCGAGAAGATGACGCCCGAGGCGGCGAACAGGGCCACCCAGGTATTCGACCGGAAGGCGCCGATGATCGTCAGGAACTCGCCCACGAAGCCCGAGGTGCCGGGCAGGCCCACATTGGCCATGGTGAAGATCAGGAAGACCACCGCGTAGACCGGCATGCGCGATACGAGGCCGCCATAGGCGGAAATCTCGCGGGTATGCAGGCGGTCATAGACCACGCCGACGCAGAGGAAGAGCGCGCCCGAGACCAGGCCGTGGGAGATCATCTGGAACATGGCGCCCTGGATGCCCTGGGGGTTCATGCTGAACAGGCCCATGGTCACGAAGCCCATATGCGCCACGGACGAATAGGCGATGAGCTTTTTCATGTCCTCCTGCACCATCGCGACGAGCGAGGTGTAGATGATGGCCACCACAGAGAGCGAATAGACCAGCGGAGCGAAGTAGGTCGACGCGTCCGGGAACATGGGCAGCGACACCCGGATGAAACCGTAGCCGCCCATCTTCAGGAGGATCGCGGCCAGGATCACCGAACCCGCCGTCGGCGCTTCCACGTGCGCGTCAGGGAGCCAGGTATGGACCGGCCACATGGGCATCTTCACCGCGAAGGACGCGAAGAAGGCGAGCCACAGCCAGGTCTGGAGGTTCGCGGCGAACTTGAACTTCAGCAGCGTCGGGATGTCCGTGGTGCCGGCAGCCCAGTACATGGCCATGATGGCCAGCAGCATCAGCACGGAGCCGAGGAGCGTGTAGAGGAAGAACTTGAAGCTCGCATAGATGCGCCGCTTGCCGCCCCAGATGCCGATGATGAGGAACATCGGAATGAGGCCCGCCTCGAAGAACAGGTAGAACAGGACAAGGTCCAGCGCCGCAAAGACGCCGATCATCGTCATTTCGAGGACCAGGAAGGCGACGAAATACTCCTTCACCCGATGGGTGATCGATTCCCAGGATGCCACGATGCAGAACGGCATCAGGAAGGTCGTCAGCAGGATGAACGGCATCGAGAAGCCGTCCACGCCCAGCTTGAACCGGATCGTGTCAGTCATCCACACATGGCTCTCGACGAGCTGGAATGCGGATGACGTCGAGTCGAACCGGCTCCAGGCGACCAGAGACAGAATGAACGTCAGGACAGTCGTCGCCAGCGCGATCCAGCGCGCATTGCTGCGCGCCGCCTCGCTGTCGCCCCTCAGGGTGAGGATGAAGGCCGCCCCGACGAGGGGAAGGACGAGAAGTCCGGAGAGGATGCCGAACCCGAGCATTAATGCGTTCCCCTGAAGAGATAGAAGGACACGAGGACGGCGACGCCGATCAGCATCACGAAGGCATAGTGGTACACGTAGCCGGTCTGGATACGGATCGCGCCGCGCGTGATGTCGAGGACGCGGGCCGAGACACCATCCGGGCCAAGGCCGTCGATGATCCGCTGGTCGCCCGTGCGCCACAGGATGCGGCCGAGCCGGATCGCCGGGCGGACGAAGATCGCGTCATAGATCTCGTCGAAGTACCACTTGTTGAGCAGGAAGCGGTAAAGGATCGGGTGATCGGTCGCGAGCTGCACCGGGACCTTGGTGTCGACGATGTACATGTACACCGCGAGCACGAAGCCGAGGATCATCATGACGGTCGGGAGCAGCGGCACCCAGCCGGGGATATGATGCATCTCCTCGAGGATATGGTTATCGGGCCGGGTGAAGAGCGCACCCTTCCAGAAGGCCTCATAGCCGTGACCGAGGAAGGCATCGTGGAAGACGACACCGGCCACCAGGGCACCGAGAGCGAGGACCGCCAGGGGCACCAGCATCACAAGCGGGCTCTCATGGGGCCTATGCACGCCATGGCCATTATGCTCGTGGTCCGCATGGGAGGCGGCCTCCACGTCATGGCCGCTCGCATCATGCTCCACGCCCTCGTGAGCGCTCGCATGCTGGTGATGCGGGTCGGCCCAGCGGGCGCCGCCCTCGAAGGTCATGAAGAACAGGCGCCAGGAGTAGAAGGACGTCATGAAGGCCGCGATCACGGTCGCCAGGAAGGCGAAGTTACCGGCCGAGGAATGCGAGGCGAAAGCTGCCTCGATGATCGCATCCTTGGAATAATAGCCGGCCGTGAACGGGAATCCGGTCAGCGCCAGGGTCCCGATCGCCATCATGGCGGTCGTGAAGGGAATGTAGCGCCGCAGGCCGCCCATGCTGCGGATGTCCTGCTCATGGTGCATCGCATGGATGACCGAGCCGGCACCGAGGAACAGCAGGGCCTTGAAGAAGGCGTGCGTGAAGAGGTGGAAAACACCAGCCCCATAGGCGCCGACCCCGAGGGCGACGAACATATAGCCGAGCTGCGAGCAGGTCGAATAGGCGATGACCCGCTTGATGTCGTTCTGGACGAGGCCAACGGTCGCCGCGAAGAAGGCCGTGATGGCGCCGATGACGGTAACGACCGTGAGCGCGGCGGGCG
>Ga0182741_1005128_pt1 | contig 12356 bp, 11 predicted proteins | sample eDN5th37CBELigOP_FD_128874 | JGI IMG/M metagenome (GOLD analysis project Ga0182741, IMG submission 128874) | Enriched Organic Plus compost microbial communities from Emeryville, California, USA - eDNA 5th pass 37_C BE-Lig OP (version 2) (version 2) ...
CACGGTGATGCCGCGTTCGCCGGTCAGGGTGTGGTCACCGAGACCCTGAACCTCTCCGACGTTGCCGGCTACGACGTGGGCGGCACCGTCCACGTGGTCGTGAACAACCAGGTCGGATTCACGACCGACCCGAGCGCGGGTCGTTCCACGGTGTACGCGACCGACGTCGCCAAGATGGTGCAAGCACCGATCTTCCACGTGAACGGCGACGACCCCGAGTCGTGCATGCGCGTGATGCGTTGGGCCTTCGAGTACCGCATGCGATTCCACAAAGACGTGGTGATCGACATGATCTGCTACCGCAAGTACGGCCACAACGAGGGTGACGAGCCCGCGTTCACCCAGCCCGACATGTACCGCCGGATCGAGTCGCACCGTTCGGTGCGCAAGATCTACACGGAACTACTCGCCAACCGCGGCGACCTCACCATCGAAGAAGCCGAGCAGGCCCTCTCCGACTTCAACGCGCGGTTGAACCAGGCGTTCGACGAGACACATCAGAGCGCACCGCCGGAGAACCGAGCGATGCCCATCCTCGGCGGACCGGCGGGCGACGTCGAGACCGGTGTCGCGCAGGCTGAACTCGAGCGGATCGCCGCCGCACTCCTCAACCACCCGTCCGACTTCGTGGTGCACCCCAAGCTCGAGCGCATCCTCCGCTCGCAGCACGACGCGTTCGCCAAGGGCGAGGTCGACTGGGCTCTCGCCGAAGCACTCGCGTTCGGATCGCTCGTCCTCGAAGGCACACCCGTACGTGTCGCCGGCCAGGACTCGCGGCGCGGCACCTTCAGCCAGCGACACGCCACGCTGGTCAACGCGCACACCCAAGAGGAGTACATCCCGCTGGCGCACATCTCCGAAGACCAGGCGTCGTTCCAGATCTACGACTCCACCCTCTCGGAATTCGCGGCCCTTGGATTCGAGTACGGCTATTCGGTGAGTGCTCCCGATCGGTTCGTGGCGTGGGAGGCGCAGTTCGGCGACTTCGCCAACGGCGCCCAGACGATCATCGACCAGTTCATCGTGGCGGCCCAGGACAAGTGGGGTCAGCTCTCGTCGCTGACGATGCTCCTTCCCCACGGGTACGAAGGTCAGGGACCGGAACACTCGTCGGCTCGACTCGAGCGCTTCCTCGCGCTCGGAGCGGAAGACAACATTCGGGTCATCTATCCGTCGACGGCGGCGCAGTACTTCCACGCGTTGCGGCGTCAGATCCACGCGCCGTTCCGGCGGCCGATGGTCAGCCTCACCCCCAAGCGCTACCTGCGCATGGCGCACACCAAGTCGCCCATCAGCGAACTGGTGTCGGGTTCGTTCCAGCTGGTACTCGACGACCGCTCGACCCGCACCGATGCCGCCGGCCTGGACCGATCGGCGATCACGCGGCTCGTGCTCTGCACCGGCAAGGTGGCCCACGAGCTGATGGATCACCGCGACAAGGTCGGCGCCAAGCACGTCGCCGTGGTACGGCTCGAGCAGCTGTACCCGTTCCCCGACGTCGCGCTCCAGGGCATCCTCGATCGGTACCCCAATGCCCGTGAGGTCGTCTGGGCGCAAGAAGAGCCGCGCAACATGGGCGCGTGGGCATTCCTCCACGGTCGGCTGCTGGCACTCCTCGCGAAGCAGCGCGAGCTGTTCGCCGTGACGCGTGACGCGAGCGCATCGCCGGCGAGTGGGTCCCAGACGGTGCACGACCGCGAGCAGCAAGAGCTGCTCGAGAACGCGATCGGCTGACGCCGCTCCATCTCGTCCTCGTCACCACCGGGCCTCGTCGTGGGCGCGGCAGCCGGTGGTGACGCGCGCGGGTGGACTCAGCCCATCCCGCGGGCGACGAGGTCGATGATCTCGGCGCGCCACCGCGCCGGAAACACGCGGTGGCCCATCAAGAACCGAGCGAGAACCGGTCCCATGAGGAGATCGAGCGCCACCTCGGCGTCGACATCCGGACGGACCTCCCCGCGCTGTTTGGCCCGTTCGATCGCTTCGATGAGTGGTTGGCGTCGGAGGGCTTTGAAGTTGGCTCGGATCTCATCCATGCGCGGGTCGCTCTGTTCGCAGGCGAACCGCGGCCACAGGCGCCCGATGTCGGTCTTGGTCAGGACCAGTACCAACCGATCCACGCCGACTTCGAGATCACCGCGCAGTGATCCGGTGTCGATCGCGGGTTCCGGGGTCACCTCGTCGACGCATCGCTGCATCACCGAAACGAGGAGGTCTTCCCGCGAGGAGAAGCGGCGATAGATCGTGGCCTTGCCAACCCCCGCTCGCTCGGCCAGCGCCTCCATGGAGACGCCTTCGAAGCCGCGTTCGAGGATCTCTGCGACCGCGGCGGCGTGGATCGCCTCGTCGGCTTCGGCGCTGCGAGGGCGTCCGATTCTGGGCGTGACGGCATTCATCGGAATCACTCGATGTCGGCGAGGAACTCGCTCGTGCGATCGGCTTCTTGTGCCGAGATGTCTTCGCTGCGAGCACGAGCGGGCAGCCAGATGCCGGCCACGAACACGGCGATGAGCGTGACCGCCGCGCCAATGGCCGCACCGATGTGCATACCGTCGACGAACGCGTTCTGCGCCGCGCTCGTGAGCGCGTCGGCCGCAGCTGTCGCGCCATTGCTGGCGAGCTCGCCGGCGGCGCTGAGCGCTTGGCCCAGTCCATCAAGGGAGACATCGCGCAATTGCTCCGACTGGTCGGCCGACAGCGGCAACGTGGCCAACGTCTTGTCGAGTGGACCCGTGAGCTGACTCGTGTACACCGACGAAAGCACACTCCCGATCACCGCGACCCCCAACGATCCACCCACCATGCGCGTGGTGTCGTTCACGGCCGAACCCACCCCCGCCTTGGCGAGTGGCAGCGATCCCATGACCGAATCGGTGGCCGGGGCCATCACCAATCCCATACCCACGGCCATCACGATCATGCGCCAGAGGATGTCGACGTAGGAGGCATCCGGACCGGGCATGGTGAGCAACAGCAATCCGATCGATACGAGCGCGAGACCTCCGGCCACGACGATCTTGGTCCCGAATGTGTGCACGAAACGCGCGGACAACGGGGCGAAGATCATCACCGTGATCGCGAACGGCAGCATGCGTAGTCCCGTTTCGAGCGGCGAGAAGCCGAGCACGAACTGGAAATACTGCGTGAGCATGAACGTCAATCCGAAGAGCGCGAAGAACACGAGCGTGATCGACAAGCTCGCCGCGGTGAAGCGAGGGTTCTTGAAGAAGCGCACGTCGAGCATGGGTTCGTCGACCCGCCGTTCCCACAAGATGAACGCCGCGATGATCACGGCCGCAACGCCGAAGGCGGCCAGGATGCGACCATCGGTCCAGCCGTAAGTGGGGGCTTCGATGAGTCCCCAGAGCAGCACCACGAGACCCACGATGGAGAGCACCGCGCCCAAGAGATCGAGCTTGGGTGCGGTCGGGTCCTTCGACGTGGGAACGATGACGAAGCCGAGCGCGATCGCGGCGATCACGATGGGCACGTTCACCGCGAAGATCGATCCCCAGTAGAAGTGCTCGAGGAGCAGGCCGCCCGCGAGCGGTCCCAGCGCGATGCCGATGCCGGAGATTCCGGCCCAGATACCGATGGCCGGGCCGCGCTCTTTGGGCGGGAACACGTTGGTGATGATCGACAGCGTCGCCGGCATGATGAACGCGCCGCCGACTCCCATGATCCCGCGGGTCGCGATGAGGTGCGCGGGGTCAGAGGCGAACATCGAGAGCAGCGAGCCGAGACCGAAGATCGCGAGTCCGATCTGCAGCGCCCCACGTCGACCGAAACGGTCCCCCATGGCGCCGGCGGTCAGGAGCAAGCCGGCGAACACGAGCGTGTACGCGTCGATGATCCACTGGAGCTGGCTGTTCGTGGCGTCGAGGTCGCGCACGATCGTCGGGACCGCGACGTTGAGGATGGTGTTGTCGAGCGTGATCACGACCAGGCTCAGACACATCGCGAAGAGAATCCACCAGCGGCGGCGGTACGCCCGCTCGGCCGCGGTTTCGGCGTCGCGGAACGCCTCGGGCGGCACCGCGAGGGTCGCGGCCGTCGCCGCCTCGCTCACCGGATCGTGTACATCCCCCGAATCCGCGTCCGCCATGACACCCCGTTTCGATACGACATCGTTTCGGAACGAGTCTGCCGCCCGCAGGACGGGCCCGCAAACCGCTGGTTCAGCCCGCGGCGCGGGCGGCGGCGAGGGCGCGCGTGACCGCGTCTTCGCTCGCGGGTGTCATCGGGAGACGAACATCGGGGGTCGGGATGCGGCCCTGCGCGTGCAACACGCCTTTCCACACCGACGGGTTGGGCTCGGCGAATCCCGCGTCGATCACTGGGAGCAGCGCCTCGTGGTGGGCTCGCCCGTCTTCGAGCTTGCCGTTGAGACCGCACTCGACCATGGCCACGAAACGCTCGGTGCATACATGGGCCGCGGCCGCGATCGCTCCCTGGCCGCCGAGGGCAACCGTGGGATACACGAACGCATCTTCGCCACCGAGCACCGCGAAGTCGCGCGGTGCCCGCCGCAAGATCTCCAGGGTGTCGCGATCGAGCCCACCCACGGCCTGCTTGATGCCCACGATGTTGGCGTGGTCGGCCAGGGCGAGGGTCGCACTCGCGTCCAACGCGCGTCCGGTGCGGTACGGAATGTTGTAGAGCACGACCGGCACCGGACTGGCGTCGGCCACCGCACGGAAGTGCGCCACGATGCCTTCGATGCTTGGCCGCACGTAATACGGCACCACGACGAGGGTTCCCACCGCCGAGCTCACCGCCGACAGCGCCTCGACGGACTCGATCGTGGTGGCAGTGTTGTTGGTGCCCGCACCCACGATGAGCGCCGCCGAACGCGCCGAGCACGCGGCGTCGACCGTGGCGATCACGGCCTGGCGTTCGGCGGACGACAGCGTCGCTGACTCGCCCGTCGTGCCAAGGGCCACAATGCCTGCGGCACCAGCGTCGAGGTACTCGTGCGTGAGTCGAGTCAGCGCGTCGTGGGCGACGGAACCGTCGGCCTCGAACGGCGTGATGACAGGGACGTAGACGCCGCGGAGCTCGTGGGACATACGCCAAGGGTACCGGTCGACTCCCCGAACCGTCATCCGAGAGGGGCTCATCGCTGGCCGCCCCAGCTGCGCCGAGGCCCCAGGCGCGGGCCCTCACCGACCAGCGAGTTCCACCGCGCGGGCGAACACGGCATCGAGCATTGGTTCGGTGAGTTTTCCGGTGAAGGTGTTCTGCTGACTCGGGTGAAACGACCCGATCAGCGTCAACGGGCCGAGCGGGACCTCGAGACCATGGACGAAGCGGGGCCGGGGCCGGGGCAGGGTCACCCCTCGATCGCCGAGCAATCGCCAGACGGCGGCATAGGCGAAGGCGCCGAGGACCACCACGACGCGCGCCTCGGGGCACAGATCGAACTCGGCGGCGAGGTACGGCGCGCAGCGGTCGCGCTCCTCGTTCGTCGGCTTGTTGTCGGGCGGGGCGCAGCGCACCGCCGAGGTCACCCGAGCGCCCGTCAGGACCAAGCCGTCGGTCGCCGACACGGACGTGGGCTGATTGGCGAGCCCCGCTCGATACATCGCTCGGTAAAGCCAGTCGCCCGATCGATCCCCGGTGAACATCCGGCTCGTGCGGTTGGCACCGTGGGCCGCCGGCGCAAGCCCGACGACCAGGATCGACGGGTTGTCGTCACCGAACGAAGGAACTGGTCGAGCCCAGTACGTTTCTCCCCGATACCGCTTGGGTGGATCGATTCCGACATGCTCACGCCACGCCACCAGACGCGGGCACGCCCGACACTGCACGATCTGTGCCTGGAGGCGGTCGAGTGGTGAGGCCATCGCCGCATGGTAGGGAGCCGTCGTGCGAGTACTGCTGATCGTGAACGCGACTGCGTCATCGGTGACCGCACGTCGGCGCGTCGTGATCGAGCGCGCCCTGCGCGCCGGCCACGACCTCGTGGTCGAGCAGACGCAACGGCGGGGCCACGCCGCCGAGTTGGCCCACGCTGCCACCACCGACGGCACCGAACTGGTCGTGGTCCTCGCGGGTGATGGAACGCTCAACGAAGCCGCCGACGGCCTGCGTGGCAGTCATGTCGCCCTCGCGATGCTCCCCGGCGGTTCCACCAACGTGTATGCCCGCACGTTGGGTGTGGCCGACGACGTGATCGAAGCAACCGGCCAACTGCTCGACGCGATGGACGAGCGTTCGTTCGTCCGCATCCCAGTCGGCTTGGCCAACGGGCGCATCTTCCTTTTCCACGCGGGCTTCGGACTCGATGCCGCGGTGATTCGTCAGGTGGAGCGTCGCGCCGCACTCAAGCGCTATGTCGCGCATCCGCTGTTCCTCGCGTCGGCATTCGACACATGGCTTCGCCGAGCGGAGACCCGCCGGATCCAGATGGACGTGGTGTTTCCCGATGGGGTCCGATTCGAAGGCGTGCAGTTCGTCATCGCATCGAAGACGAGCCCATGGACGTACCTCGGACATCGCCCCGTGGTGGTCGCGCCCCATGCCGGCATCGAGTCCGACCTCGCGATCACCACGTTGCGCGGACTCAGTGTCAACTTCCTGCTTCGTCAGGGTATCCGGGCGCTGCGAGGCGGCAAGCGCTTCGCCGCATCGAAGCGCGTGGACTATCGACCGAACGTCACGTCTTGTCGGATCGAGTCGTCTCAACCGTTCCCTTGGCAGGTCGACGGCGACTATCTCGGCGAACGGACCGAGGTCGACATCGAACTCGTGCCCGACGCGTTGACGATCGTGGTTCCGCTCACCGCCGAAGCGCCGACACGGCGACGTCGGGCACGTCGGTGACGATCGCGTCGACGCCTGCGTGAGCCAGTCGTTGCATCTCGTCGGGTTCATTGATCGTCCACACGTTCACGGTCATGCCGCGCGCGTGCGCGTCAGCGCAGACGCGCGTCGCGCGTTCGTCCGCCAACGCGGGTCCGTGCGGATGGAGCGCAACGTGGCCGCGCTGGTGCGCGAGTACGAGCGCGTCGAACGGATCGAACGTTGCCAGCGTGAGGAATCCAGTGGCGAGATCGGGCGCGAGCGCGTGCACTCGGTCAATCGTTTCGAGGTTGAACGAAGAGATGATCAGGCGTGATCGCGCGTCGGCATCGATCGCCGCGTCGAGGTACGCCACCACATGGTCCGCCACCTCGTTCGTCGGATCCCACCCCGGATCACCCGGCAGGTTCTTGATCTCGACATTGACGACTGCACCTTCGAGCGCCCGCAGCGTCTCGCGGAGTGTCGGGATCGACGGCGCCGCGGCGCGGATGCGATCGAATGCCTGGTCGGTGAGCGCGCCGAGTTCGCCGTGACGTCCGTCGTGATCGACGACGAGCTCCCCATCGGCGCTGCGGTGCACATCGAGTTCCACGCCATCGGCCCCCATGGCAACCGCGGTTTCGAAGGCGGCCAGCGTGTTCTCGGGCTGGACCTGCCGGGCGCCTCGGTGGGCCAGGATGAGCGGAGTGGACATGCCGGCAGCGTAGGAGCCGCCTCGGGCCCGACATCCGCCGCAGCGCCCTGACCTGCACCCCGGTCGCGCAAAATTCCGACAATTCGGCGCATTCGCCCCTTGCGCCACGTGCGCATGACGTCTACCGTTCTCTCCGTCCTGAGCACACCGGTTCGCCCGGTTTCTCCGAGTTTGTTCCGGCCCCCCGGGATCCCTCGCAGAGCATGTTCAGGCCAATGCGCGCGGCAACGGGGCTGGCGCGCCGTTCTTCAGGAGGAACGCACTGTGGCGTTGACGTGGATTCGGGCTGACGACTGCGAGTGGGACGCCGACAACTGGCGGGACCGAGCGGCATGTCGAGACACCGACCCCGAATTGTTCTTCCCCATCGGCACCACGGGGATGGCGATCGAACAGATCGAAGTGGCCAAGGGCATCTGCGCCCGCTGTGAGACCACGAGTCAGTGCCTCACCTTCGCCTTCGAGACGGCCCAGGAAAACGGCGTCTGGGGCGGCCTCACCGAAGAGGAGCGCAAGCAGGTTCGCAAGGACTGGCAGGAAGAGCGCGAGCGCCACGCGTCCTGACCAGTCGGTCACACGGAAGTATCTGAGGCCCCGGGACTCCCGGGGCCTCAGCGCGTCCACTCAGTACGACACGGGCACGAAGGCGAACATCTCGTAGCGACCGCGAGGCGCGAGCGGCGTCAGCTCAGTTCGCTCTGGGTGCGCGGCGCGGCGATCGGCACGCGCACGTGCGCCTTTGCGCCTTTCTCGGTGTTCTCCATCTCGAGCGTGCCCGCCAGCTCGCCCGCGACGAGTGCGTGCACGATCGAGAGACCAAGACCCTTCGATCGATCGAGCGAGAACCCTTCGGGAAGGCCGACGCCGTCGTCGCGGACGTCGACCACGAGCTCGTCATCTTCGCGGTGCAACGTGAGCACCACATGGCCGGTGACCGGGGTGTCCTCGTCCTCACGCGGAAAGGCGTGGTCGACCGCGTTCTGCATCAGCTCGTTGAGCACCACCGCGAGCGGGGTCGCCACTTCTCCCGGAAGATCTCCGGCATCACCTTCCACGTCGAACCGGATGCCGCCCTCGTCGGTCGAGACCGACTCCTCGACGATCCGCACCAATGGGCGAATGATCTCGTTGAACGGAACGATCGGTGCGGCATCGCGTGCCAACGTCTCGTGCACGATCGCGATCGAACGAATGCGACGCTCCGACTCTTCGATCGCGGCACGCGCCTCGGGCGAGTTCAGACGTCGCCCTTGCAGCCGCAGCAATGCCGCGATCGTCTGGAGGTTGTTCTTCACTCGGTGGTGAATCTCACGAATCGTCGCATCCTTCGAGAGGAGCAGACGGTCGCGCCGTCGGAGGTCGGAGACGTCGCGCATGAGCATGACGGCACCAACCGCGCGCGGTCCTTCGAGTAACGGGACCACCCGCACGAGCACCGACGAGTCACCGCGTTCGATCTCTTCGATCACCGGTGACCGCAAGCGCAACGACACGTCGATCGCCGCATCCTCGAAACCAACCTCGGAGAGTCGCAGTCCAGAGGTGGACGTGTGAATGCCGATGCGGTGGAGCGAGCTCATTGCGTTGGGACTCGCGAACCGGATACGGCCGGTACCGTCGAGCACGATCACGCCGTCGGACACCCGCGGGGCGTCTTCGGGTTCCACCACTTCGTCGCGGCCGAACGGGAAGGATCCTTCGGCGATCATCCCGGCAAAGCGATCGAAGACTTCGAGATAGACGCGCTCCATCTCACCGGGGCGCCGCCCCGACGAAGCCGCGCTCTCGCGCACGACCATGCCCACCGGTTGGCCGTTGGCCGTGACTGGCACGCACTGGAGCCGGACGCGCTCCTTCCCTCCGAGCACGGCGGTGTCGCCCTCGACGATCTCCCCCTGACGCCAGGAGCGGGTGACGAGCGGACGCGCCACCTCGTCGACCACGGTGCCGACCATGTCGGCCGGGTAGAGCGTCTGACCAGTGGTGGGCCGCACCTGAGCCAACACGATGAACCGGTGGCCCTCCTCGCCCGCGATGGGCGCGAGCAACATGAGGTCGGCGAAGGCGAGGTCCGACAGCATGTGCCACGACGCCACCAGATTCTGGAGGTGCACGAGCTCGTCGAAGCGCAGATCGGTGTGCGTACGTACGAGTTCGGGGAGCGTGGCCATAGGGGGTTGAGACTAGAGGTACGAGCCGATGCGCCGGAGCGCATCCAGGTCGGTGACCTCGCCGTCGAGTTCGGGGATCTCGATCACCACGCCCGGGGTGCGGTCGCCAAGTTCGCGCCGGAGCTCGCCTTCTCGGGTCGCCACCATGGCGAAGTTGGCGAAGCTGGTGCCGACACTCGCGAAGACTCGTTTCAGTGAGGCCTCGTTTGCTGCGGTCAGCACCGGATCGTGGACCGAGGAATCCGCCACGACCGCGTGCGCGAGCTCGTCGGCCCGCTCCACCATGGCCTCGGCCACGGCCGCGACCTCTGGGTCGCGCAGCACGGCGGGCAGCAGCTTGTTGAGGATGAGCGCGCCCAGATGGAACTTGCGGGCTCGGAGTTCGGCCATGAAGGCCTCAGCTTCGTGCAGCGGCGCCGCTTCCATGGTGGTCACCACGGCGAACGCCGTACGCCGATTGCGAAGCAGCGCTTCGACGGCATTCGCGCGCTCGACGAACCCCGCCTGCATCGTCTGAAAGTTCAAGAAGAACTCCGCCACGTCTTGTAGGAGCTCTCCTCCGAGGACACGGTCGGCGATTTGGTAGAAGGGCTTGCTCGCCATCGTCATCATGCGCGCCCCACGACGACCACCTACGCGGTACGGCATCGTGAGCCAGCGAATGAATCGACCACCGAAGAACTCGGCCATGCGCGCGGGCGCTTCCACGAAGTCGATCGCGTTGCGCGTGGGTGGTGTATCGATGACGATGAGGTCCCAGTCACCCGACGCGTGCAACTCGTAGAGCCGCTCCATCGCGATGTAGTCGTGACTCTGCACGAAACGCGCCGTGATGTTGTGGTACAGACGGTTCTCGAGAATCTTGTAGGCCGTCTCGGAGTCGGGCGCGTGGCGCAACACCAACGCGTCCCACGACTGTTTCGTGTCGAGCATCGCCGCCCACAGTTCGCCCTTCGGCTCCTGCCCCGACGCGCCCAAGAGCTCGGTCGGCACCCGGCGCTCCACGTTGCCGAGTTGACCATCGAGACCGAGCGCGTCGGCCAACCGGCGCGCCGGGTCGATCGTGAGCACCAGCACCTTCGCGTCATATCGCGTTGCCGCCGCGAGGGCGGCGGACGCGGCGACCGAAGTCTTGCCCACGCCACCCGAACCACAAAAGACCAGGACCTCCTTGGTGGTGAGCAGGTCCGCGAGCGGTCCGGTCATGCGAGGGCCAACTCTTCGGCGAGTGCGGTCTCGACGCGGCGCACGATGCGCAACCCGCTGCCGCGACCGAAGAGGTAGGGCACGTACACCAGGGGCAGATCGATCTCGTCGCGGAGTTCGGCCAAGTGCCCGGCGCGGACTCGGCGCAGGTTCACCGCCAGCTCGGCGGCGTCGAGCACGTCGATGGCGCGCGGACCCAGCGCGCGCTGCAGCACCGACAGCGGCGCACCACTGCGCAGTGCCTCGAACTGCGCTTCTTCGGCTCGGGTGAAGAGCTCGGGCAGCACGCGGTTGACCACCACGATGCCGAGCGGAACGTCGAGTTGCTCGCGCACGCGACCGACGAGATCGATCGTCTCCCGTACCGGCATCTCCTCGGGAGTGGTGACCACGTGCAGGGCCGTGATCGCTGGATCCGAGAGGATCTCGACCATCCAGTCGGTCTGACTCCGGATCATGCCGACCTGAACGAGCTCCTGAATCGCTCTCGGCGCGTCGAGTTCGCCGACGATGTGGCCGGTGGCGGTCGCGTCGACCACCACGACGTCCCAGTCGGATCGCCCGGCGATCGACTCGCGCACCTCCCAGCAGACCTTGCCGACGGTGAGGATCTCCTTGATGCCGGGTGCGGCCGACGCAAGGAAGTCGAACGTCTTGGCCACCGGGCCGATTCGACCGAACACCGGGATCTTGAGGTTGAGACGCAGGTACTCGCGAAGCGACGCCTCGGTGTCCATCGACAATGCGTGGACACCGGGCGCCACCGGTGTTGGATCGAATCCGACTGGCCCGTGCTCGAACGCCGATGCCAAGTCACCCTTGGCATCGAACTCCACGGCCAGGACTCGTTTGCCCTGTGACGCGGCGAGCAATGCCAACGCCGCCGCGACAGTGCTCTTACCGACCCCGCCCTTCCCAGTGACGAAGTGAAGTCGCCGGGCGAGTAGCTCCGAGCCGAGCTGTCCGATCACCCGACGCCGAAACCGACCCTCTTGACCTCATCGGCGGCGGCCACTTCGACGTACGCGAGCTTGTCGAGCGGGACGCCGACACGCCGACCCTTCGACTCGGTGATCCAGAGCACCGGCTGGGACTCGCTGAGGGCCTTGTCGAACGCGCTGACCACGTCCTCGGGGTCGCCATCGACGTCGAGGATGATCTCTTTGCCCGTGTACACGACACCGATCTTGACTTCCATCACAACCCTTCGGAATCCACTGGAACAACGGCCGGTGAGCCTACGCCCGATCCTCGAGCCTGGGAGACACCGGACCAGCGGCGCGCGTGGGGCGGATCAGATGATCTTGAGTTCGGGGCGGAAGCGCTTCTTGGGCGCGAGTTCGACCGCCACCTTCTCCGCGATGGCCCGGAACGCGGCCGCGGCCTCACTGTCGGGGTCGCTCACCACGATCGGCAGACCGGTGTCGGACCCCTCACGCAGTGCCGGAAGCAACGGCACCTGACCAAGCAACGGGACC
>Ga0182741_1005135_pt1 | contig 12346 bp, 11 predicted proteins | sample eDN5th37CBELigOP_FD_128874 | JGI IMG/M metagenome (GOLD analysis project Ga0182741, IMG submission 128874) | Enriched Organic Plus compost microbial communities from Emeryville, California, USA - eDNA 5th pass 37_C BE-Lig OP (version 2) (version 2) ...
GACCATGGCCTCGATCACCTGGCGCGGCTTCTGCGCTGAGGCGCCGCTGTCCAGGAACACCAGCGGCTTGCCGCGCACGGTCTGCGACAGGATGGGAAAGTCCTGCCGGATGCGCGCCGTGTCGAGGTGTGGGACGGCGACATCCATCACGCCGCCTCCCTTTCCCACCAGCCCGCCACAGCCCCTTGCAGGGCCGCACGTGCCGTCTCGTCCGTGACGCCTTCCACCGCTTCGGCAAGGAAGGCCTGGATCAGCAGCGAACGTGCCTGCGCTTCCGGGACACCACGGGTACGAAGATAGAAGAGCTGGTCATAATCCAGCTCGCCCACCGTTGCGCCATGGCTGCACTTCACGTCGTCGGCATAGATCTCGAGCTGCGGCTTGCTGTCCATCTCCGCGTCCGGTGAGAGCAGCAACGCCTGGTTCATCTGGTAGCCGTCGGTCTTCTGTGCCGCCTGCCGCACCAGGATCTTGCCCTGGAACACGCCGCGCGAGCGGCCGGCCAGCACCGTCTTGTAGGTCTGGCGGCTGGCGCAATCCGGGGCCGCGTGATCGAGGAAGGTGGTCGTATCCGCATGCTGTCCGCCGATGAGCAGCTGCGCGCCGTTCATGTGGCAGGTTGCCCCCGGGCCGGTCAGCGCGGCGTGGATCTCGTTGCGCACCAGCCGTCCGCCGGCGTTCAGGGTGAAATTGTCGTAGGTGGCGCCGGCCGCGATCCGCGCATGCACGCCGGCGATCTGGAAGGCCTGGCGGCCCTCCTGCTGCAGCCGGGCGTGCACGAGGGTCGCGCCCTCGGCGACCTCGATCTCGAAGACCGGGTTGTGCAGGGTGCGTCCGACGCCGCCCGTCGCGGTCTCTATCAGCGTCAGCCGCGCGCCCTTGCCAAGGCGGATCAGGTGGCGCGGGTGGAAGGCCGCGGGCCGCTCGCTGTCGCTGGCGAGGGAGAGCAGATCCAGTACTCCGCCATCCACGCCCTCGGGCACCTCCACCAGCAGCCCATCCTCGAACAGCATGGTGTTCAGGGCGACCAGGGGCAGCGCCTCGAAGGGCGCGATCGCACCGATCCGGCCCTCCAGCGATGGAAGCACCGCCGCAACGGAGCCCGCTGCGAAAGGAAGGTCTTCGAGGCTGGAAAGCTCCTGCCTGAATCGCCCATCCACGAAGACGGCACGCGCGGCCCCGTGCATGGGCGGCAGCGCCAGGCTGCCGTCCAGCGCGGTCAGAGGCTCATCGAAGCCGCTTTCGGCCACCGGGCGGAGATCGGTGTATTTCCACGCCTCCTCCCGCCGCGTCGGCAGGCCCTGCGTGCGGAACGCCTCGGCGGCCCGATCGCGCAACGCCGTCAGCCAGGGCAGACGGTGGCCGGGCAGCCGCTCCGCGAGCCCCTCGTAGCGGTGCAGGAAGCCCGCCGCGCCTGTCTGCGTCACCGCCGTCATGCCGCCGCCTGCACCGTCGCGTAGCCGGCCCGCTCCAGCTCCTGCGCCAGCTCCGGCCCGCCGCTGCGGACGATGCGGCCCTTCACCAGCACATGCACCCGATCGGGCACGATATAGTTCAGCAGCCGCTGGTAGTGCGTGATCACCAGCGCGGAGAAGCCGGGGCCGCGCTGCGCGTTCACGCCATCCGCCACCACCTTCAGCGCGTCGATGTCAAGGCCGCTATCGGTCTCATCGAGGATGGCCATCTTCGGCTGCAGCAACGCCATCTGCAGGACCTCGTTGCGCTTCTTCTCGCCGCCGGAGAAGCTGACATTCACGCCACGCTTCAGCATGTCCTCCGGCATGTGCAGCGCCCGCATGCGCTCGCGTGCCAGCTTCAGGAACTGCATGGCATCCAGCTCCGGCTCGCCGCGCGTCTTGCGAATGGCGTTCAGCGCCGTGCGCAGGAACAAGGCGTTGCCCACGCCCGGCAGCTCCACCGGGTACTGGAAGGCCAGGAAGAGGCCGGCCGCCGCACGTTCCTCCGGCTCCAGCGCCAGCAGGTCCTGGCCGTTGAAGGTAGCGGTGCCGCCCGTCACCTCATAACCTTCGCGCCCTGCGAGCACATAGGAGAGGGTGGACTTGCCGGAGCCGTTCGGCCCCATGATGGCGTGGATCTCCCCCTGCGGCACCTCGAGGTCGATGCCCTGCAGGATGGTCTTGCCCTCGACCTCGGCGGTCAGGCCCTCGATCTTCAGCGTCATGTCAGCGATATCCCTCTAGCCCACCGAGCCTTCGAGGCTGATCTGCAGCAGCTTCTGCGCCTCCACGGCGAACTCCATCGGCAGCTCCTTCAGCACCTCGCGGCAGAAGCCGTTGACGATGAGGCCGACACTGTCCTCCTCGGACAGGCCCCGGCTGCGGCAGTAGAACAACTGGTCCTCGGCGATGCGGCTGGTGGTCGCCTCGTGCTCCACTTTCGCGGTGAGGCAGCGATTCTCGATGTAGGGCACGGTGTGCGCACCGCAGCGGTCGCCGATCAGCAGCGAGTCGCACTGCGTGAAGTTCCGTGCCTGGGAGGCCGTCGGCGCGACGCGCACCAGGCCGCGATAGGTGTTCTGGCCCTGTCCTGCCGAGATGCCCTTCGACACGATGGTGGACTTCGTCCGCTTGCCGACATGGATCATCTTCGTGCCCGTGTCGGCCTGCTGGAAGTTGTTGGCGATGGCGACCGAGTAGAACTCGCCCACGCTGTCATCGCCCAGCAGCACGCAGGACGGATACTTCCAGGTGATGGCGGAGCCCGTCTCCACCTGGGTCCAGCTCACCTTGCTCCGCCGGCCCCGGCAGTGGGCACGCTTGGTGACGAAGTTGTAGATGCCGCCCTTGCCGTTCTCGTCGCCCGGGTACCAGTTCTGCACGGTGCTGTACTTGATGGTGGCATCATCCAGCGCCACCAGTTCCACCACCGCGGCGTGCAGCTGGTTCTCGTCCCGCATCGGCGCGGTGCAGCCCTCGAGGTAGGAGACGTAACTGCCCTCGTCGGCGATGATCAGGGTGCGCTCGAACTGCCCTGTGCTCTTGGCATTGATGCGGAAATAGGTGGACAGCTCCATCGGGCAGCGCACGCCCTTCGGAACGTACACGAAGGATCCGTCGGTGAAGACGGCGCTGTTCAGCGCGGCGTAGAAATTGTCGCCCTGCGGCACCACGGTGCCGAGATACTGCCGCACCAGCTCGGGGTACTCGTGCACCGCCTCGCTGATGGAACAGAAGATAATGCCCTCCTTCGCCAGCCGGTCCTTGAAGGTGGTGGCGACCGAGACGCTGTCGAATACCGCATCCACGGCGACGGGCACGTCGCCCTCGCCCTCGCGCGGCTCCACGCCCGCAAGCCAGGCCTGCTCCTTCAGCGGAATGCCGAGCTTCTCGTAGGTGCGCAGCAGCTCGGGGTCCACCTCGTCCAGCGACTTCGGCCGGTCCTTCTGCTTCGGCGCGGCGAAGTAGTAGGCATCCTGGTAGTCGATCGGCGGGTACTTCACCGCGGCCCAGCGCGGCTCCTCCATCTTCTGCCAGAGGGCGAAAGCCTTCAGGCGCCACTCCAGCAACCACTCCGGCTCGTTCTTCTTCCGGCTGATGAAGCGGACGATATCCTCGTTCAGCCCCTTCGGGGCGAACTCCATCTCGATATCCGTCTCGAAGCCCCACTTGTAGCCGGTGGAGGTGACGGACTGGACGGTGTCGAGGGTCTCGGCAACGGCTGGCATGGGAATCCTACTCAGCAACGAGATGCGTAACGGGAAGGGGTGCACGATGGCGCTCGAAGGGCGAACGCGCGATGTCGGCGATGGTGATTCCGGAAAGGGCGTTGCGGATCGCCTCGTTCACCGGATCCCAGCGGCCGCGCACGGGGCAGATGCCCTCTGCCTCGCACAGGCCGGTGCTGCCATCGACGCAGGCGGTCAGCGCGATCGGCCCATCGAAGGCCACGATGACTTCGGCCAGAGGCACCGCGGCGAGCGGCCGCGCCAGGCGGTAGCCCCCGCGGGCGCCCCGCAGGCTCTCCACAAGCCCGGCCTGGCCCAGGATCTTCAGCACCTTGGCGACGGTCGGTTCGGCAATGCCGGTGGCGGCCGCAAGCCCCGGCGCGGTCTGCACCTGCCCGCCCGGGCCGGCGCCCTCCTGGGCGAGCCGGGCCAGAACGACCACGGCGTAATCGGTGAGCCTGGAAAGCCTCAACACGGCCTCTATTCCTCTTAGCAAGGCAGAAATAGGACCGCGCAGGTCTAGTTTCCAGCCCCCGGCGGCGGGGGTGCCATGCGCCGGGCGCGGACCGGGCTTCCGAGCCGGCGGGGCTCCGGCTAGCCTCCGTACGGCGCAACCGGAGAGGCCCACAGATGCCCACCATCCGCACGGACGACGGCGTGGACCTCTACTACGAGGAGGCCGGCAGGGGCACCCCGCTGGTCTTCGTCCATGAATTCGCCGGCGACCACCGAAGCTGGGAGCCTCAGCTGCGGTTCTTCGCCCGCCGCTACCGTTGCGTCGCCTTCAATGCAAGGGGCTATCCACCGAGCGGGGTGCCGAAGGACCCGAAGGCCTACTCCCAGGACCGTGCCACTGACGATATCGCTGCCGTGATCGAGGGCCTGAAGCTGGCGCCGGCCCATGTGGTGGGCCTCTCCATGGGCGCCTTCGCCACCCTGCATCTCGGCCTGCGGTACCCGCGGCTGGCGCGCAGCCTGACCGCCGCCGGCGTGGGCTACGGGGCGGCCCCCGGCAAGCGCGACCAGTTCCGCGCCGAGGTGGATGCCACCGCCGATCGCATCGCCGCGGAGGGGATGCCGACCATGGCGAAGACCTATGGCCGCGGCCCGACTCGCCTGGTGTTCGAGGAGAAGGACCCCCGTGGCTACGCCGAGTTCCTGTCCCAGCTGGCCGAGCACGACACCGACGGCGCCGCGCTGACCATGCGCGGCGTGCAGCGCGAGCGGCCGAGCCTGTTCGATCTGGAGGCGCAGTTCCGCAAGCTGACGCTGCCCACCTTCATCATCTGCGGCGACGAGGACGACCCGACGCTCGAGCCCGGCCTGTTCCTGAAGCGCACCATCAGCACCAGCGCGCTGCTGGTGATGCCCCGCTGCGGCCACACCATGAACATTGAGGATCCGGACACCTTCAACCGGGCGGTGCTGGACTTCATCACCTGGGTGGATGCCGGACGGTGGTGGGAGCGGAACCCCGAGACGCTGTCCGGCGCCATCATTGCGGGAAGGGCGAAGGCGTAGGCGCAGGACGCCTCCTTGCATGGAGGCACCGGGTCCCTTTCCTTGCCGGCGATGCAAGCAGACCCGCAGCTGGGCGCGGCGGCCAGCCATCGCGCGGGTTCGCCGGGCACGCGACAGTGCACCGGCGGATACCATCCCCGACACATGCATGGTGACCGGCGCCACCTTCTGCAGACCCATACCCCCGTCGTGCATCCAGGCGGCCGTCGCGCCCGCGCAGCAACCCGGCTTCACGCAGACGGCCGGCAGGGTTAGGAATATCGCCCCGCACAGGCCGAGGAGAGGGAACACCACATGGGCATGCTGGATGGGAAGGTAGCCGTCGTCACCGGTTCGGGTGGCGGCATCGGACGCGAGATCGCGATCCACATGGCAGATGCCGGCGCCAAGGTCATCATCAACGACGTCGGCGCCTCGCTGAGCGGCGAAGGGCAGTCGGCGACCCCGGCGCAACAGACCAAGCAGATCATCGAGCAGCGCGGCGGCCAGGCGGCGATCAGCACGGAGAGCGTCGCGAGCTGGGAGAGCGCGGGCAAGATCATCCAGTGCGCGCTGGACAATTTCGGCCGCATCGACATCGTGGTGAACAATGCCGGCATCCTGCGCGACCAGATCTTCCATCGCATGACGCCGGAGGAATGGGATGCGGTCATCGCCGTGCACCTTTCCGGCTCCTTCTACGTCTCCCGCCAGGCCGCGACGCATTTCCGCAAGCAGGAGAGCGGGGCCTATGTCCATATCACCTCGACCTCCGGTCTGATCGGTAATTTCGGCCAGGCGAATTACTCGGCGGCCAAGCTCGGCATCGCGGCGCTGTCGAAGTCCATCGCGCTCGACATGAAGCGCTACAACGTGCGCTCCAACTGCATCGCGCCCTTCGCCTGGAGCCGCATGACCTCCTCCATCCCGGCGGAGACGCCGGAGCAGAAGGCGCGGGTCGAGAAGATCATGAAGATGGGGCCGGAGAAGAACGCGCCGCTGGCGGTGTTCCTGGCCTCCGACGCCGCGAAGGAGGTGACGGGCCAGATCTTCGGCCCGCGCATGCACGAGATCTTCCTGTTCAGCCAGAACCGCCCGATCCGCTCCATCCATCGGGCCGAGGGCTGGACGCCGGAGACGATCGCCGAGCACGCGCTGCCGGCATTGAAGAGCTCCTTCGTGCCGCTCGAGCGGTCCGGCGACGTCTTCTCCTGGGACCCGCTGTAATCACCCACCGCCTGTCGCTTCATATGGCCGGCCCCTTCCCGGGGCCGGCTTTCTCTCGCCCCGGACCTGCCGCCCATGGATTTCCAACTGACCGAGGAACAGCGCGCCTTTCAGGACAGCGTCCGCGCCTTTGCCGAACGGCATCTCGCCGCCGGCGCCGTCGAGCGTGCGCATGCGGATGGCTTCCCCTGGGACGTGGCGAAGCTGATGGCGGAACAGGGACTGCTCGGCATCATGCTGCCGGAAGCCGATGGCGGCCAGGGCGGCAGCCTGTTCGACGCCGTGCTGGCCATCGAGCAGGTGGCCCTCGTCTGCCCGCGCAGCGCCGATGTGATCCAGGCCGGCAATTTCGGCGCCTTCCGTACCTTCGCCGAGTATGCCTCCCCCTGGCAGAAGGAGAAGTATTTCGGCCCGCTGCTCCGGGGCGAGGCGATCGCCGCCGTTGGCATGACCGAGCCAGATGCGGGATCGGCGCTGACCGACCTCAAGACCGCCTGCACACCCGATGGTCAGGGCTGGCGGCTGAACGGCGGCAAGATCTTCACCACCAATTCGGATGACGCGTCGGTCTTCGTCGTCTACTGCCGCTTCGGCCCCGGAGTGGGAGGCATCGGCAGCGTGCTGGTGGAACGCGGCATGGAGGGCTTCACTCTCGGCCCGCCCACCCAGTACATGAACGACGAGATCTGGCGGGCGCTCTACTTCGACAACGTCTACATCCCACCCGAGATGGTCCTGCTCGGCCCGGGCGGGTTCAAGAAGCAGATCGCCGGCTTCAACGTGGAGCGCGTCGGCAACACCACCCGCTCCCTCGCACTCGGCGAGTACTGCTTCCAGCAGGCAAAGGCGCATGCCGAGACGCGACGGCAGTTCGGCCGGCCGCTGATGGAATTCCAGGGCCTGCAATGGAAATTCGCGGAGATGCGGGTCGCGCTGGACGCGGCGCGGCTGCTGCTCTACCGCGCGGCGGTCAATGGCGGGAACGGCCTGCCGGATGCACAGGACGTGGCCATCGCCAAATACGCCTGCAACCAGGCGGGCTGGATGGCAGCGAACGAATCCATGCAGGTCATGGGCGGCACGGGCTACTCCAAGGACCTGCTCATCGAGTACTGCGTCCGCCGTTGCCGCGGCTGGATGATCGCAGGCGGCTCGCTCGAGATCCTGCGGAACCGAATCGCGGAGGGCGTGTTCGGCCGCAGCCTCTCGCAGCGGCCGCCGAAGGCCGGGCAATGAGCGGGGAAGCATCGGTACGCTCCGCCGCACCGGCGGAGCAGGCACTGCACCGCGCCCTGTTCGAACCGCGCCGCATCGCGCTCATCGGCGCTTCGGCGGATCGCACGCGGCTCACGGCCCGGGCCCAGCTCTACCTGCGCAAGCACGGCTTCACCGGCGACATCCTGCCGGTGCACCCACGGGAGAAGGAGGTACTGGGCGAGAAGGCCTACCCGAGCGTCGCCGACATCCCCGGCGCGGTGGACTTTGCCTATATCCTGCTGAACACGCCGCAGGTCGAAGGCGTGGTGAATGCGGTCGCCGCCAAGGGCATCCCCGCCGCCTGCGTCCTCGCCGACGGCTTCGCCGAGTCCGGGCCGGAAGGCCGTGCCTTGCAGGAGCGGCTGGTGGCGACGGCACGCGCCGCCAACCTGCGAATCCTCGGGCCGAATTCCATGGGCGTGGTCAACCTGAACGCCCGCATCGCCTGTTCCGTGAACGCGGCGCTGGAGGCGGAGAGCCTGCCCGCGGGCCGCATCGCCCTCGTCTCGCAGTCGGGCTCCATGATGGGTGCCATCATGTCGCGCGGCGCCGCGCGGGGCATCGGCTTCTCCCACCTGGTCGGCACCGGCAACGAAGCCGATCTCACCGCGGGTGAAGTCGCCGGGCTGCTGGTGGACGACACGCAGGTGGATGCCATCCTGCTGTTCCTCGAGGCGATCCGCAGGCCCGAACACTTCGCCGCCCTCGCCCGCCGCGCCCACCAGGCGGGCAAGCCGGTGATCGCCTACAAGCTCGGCCGCAGCCCCTTCGGCGCGGAGCTCGCCACCAGCCATACCGGTGCGCTGGCCGGCTCCGACGCAGCGGCAGAGGCCTTCTTCCGCGCCCATGGCATCGCCCGCGTCACCACGCTGGAAGGCCTGCTGGAGCTCCCCGCGCTCATGATCGGGCGCCGTCCGCCCGCCAGCGCGCATCGCGCCGTCGGCGTGATGACCACCACCGGCGGGGGCGGTGCGATGGCGGTGGACTGCCTCGGCGTCGCCGGCATCGAGGCGAAGGCGCCGGACACCGCCGCCGCCGCCGCGCTGGACGAGGCGCAGTTCCCGCATCACGGCCGGCTGCTGGACGTGACGCTGGCGGGCACGAAGCCCGACCGGGTGGCGGCCGCGCTGAACGCGCTGCAGATGGCGCAGGACACCGACCTCGCGCTGTCCGTGATCGGCTCCTCGGCCCAGTTCCGGCCGCAGGATTCCGTCGCCGGCATCCTGCGTGCGCGTGACGCCGGCCACCCGAAGCCCATCGCCGCCTTCCTGGTGCCCGAGGCACCGCAGTCGCTGCGCCTGCTGGCCGAGGCCGGCATTCCTGCCTTCCGCACCCCGGAATCCGCCGCCGACTGTATTCGCGCCTGGTGCGACTGGCGTACCCCGCGTGCCATGCCGGAGGCAGCCGCCGTCAGTCACGCCCTGCCGGAGCGTCCGGACGAGGCCGATGCACGGCGCCTGTTCGCCGCCCTCGGCCTTGCCAGCCCTTTCGCGGTGCTGCGCACGCCAGAGGATGCGCCGCAGGACCTGACCTGGCCGGTGGCACTGAAGATCCTCTCTCCCGATCTTGCCCATAAGACCGAGGTTGGCGGTGTGCGCCTGAACATCGCCGACGCCGCGGCGCTGAAGCAGGAGGCGGCGGCCATGCAGCACCGTGTCGCGCGCATGGCACCGCAGGCGAAGCTGACCGGCTTCCTGACGCAGCCGATGGCGAAGGGGCTCGGCGAGGCCATCCTCGGCTTCCGCCGCGATCCAGAGGTCGGGCCCGTCGTCATGCTCGGCACTGGCGGCGTCACGGCGGAGCTGTTCCGCGACGTCACCCTGCGCCTGGCGCCGGTCACCGAGGCCGAGGCCTGGGAGATGATCACCGAGATCCGCGGCCTTAGGCCCCTGACGGGCTGGCGAGGCCTGCCGCGCGGCGACCTCGCGGCGCTGGCACAGGCGATCCTCGCCATCTCCCGCCTCGCGGCCCGCGACGACATCGCCGAAGCGGAGATCAATCCACTTATCATCGGCCCGGAGGGGGCTGGCGTGACCGTCACCGATGCCTGGGTTGTCCGCACCGCCGGCCGGTAGCCATGCCCCGTGCCTGGGATAGGAGGACCGCATGCCCGCGACCATCATCCCCTGCCTTCGCTATCGCGACGCCCCTGGCGCCATCGAATGGCTCTGTCGCGCCTTCGGCTTCGAGCGCCATGCCGTCTATCCGGACGACAAGGGTGGCATCGCCCATGCCCAGCTCAGGCTCGGGGACGGGATGATCATGCTGGGTTCGGCTCGCGACGATGAATTCGGCGCGCTCCAGCGTGTCCCGGCGGAGGTGGGGACCACCACGCAGAGCCCCTACATCGTCGTCCCCGACGCGGATGCACACCATGCCCGCGCCGTCGCAGCGGGGGCCGAGGTGGTGATGCCACTGAAGACCGAGGACTACGGCGGCCGCGGCTATTCCTGCCGCGATCCCGAAGGGCATCTCTGGAACTTCGGCACTTACGATCCCTGGAAGGCAGCCTGACCAGCCGGGCTATCCGGCGGCCGCGCGCGATGCCATGCTGACGCCGCCATGCCATCGCCCGACGAGCTGATCCGCGGCCGCTACGGCATCAAGCCCGATGCGTCCCCGCCCTTCGCGCCGCCGAACGAGATCCCGGCCGGCCTCGCTGCCATCCTCGACCGCCGGGTGACGCGCCGCTACCGGCCCGAACCCGTGCCGGAGCCGCTGCTGGCCACTTTGCTTGCCGCAGCGCAGTCGGCGCCGAGCAAGTCGGACCTGCAGCAGTATTCCATCCTGCTGCTGCAGGACTCCGTGAAGATCGCCGCCATCGCCGACTGGATCGGCTCCATGCCCTGGATCAAGCAGGCACCGGTCTTCCTGCTGTTCTGCGGCGACATTCGTCGCGGACGCCGCGTCTGCGCGATCCATGGGCGTGAACATGCCAACGACAATGTCGATACCTTCGTCAATGCCACGGCGGATGCGGCGCTGGCGATGGCGCACATGATCCTCGCGGCCGATGCCGCGGGCCTCGGCACCTGTCCGATCAGCTATGTGCGGAACCATGTGGAGAAGATCGCTCCCATGGTCGGGCTGCCGAAGGGCGTGTTCCCCGTTGCCGGGCTCACCCTCGGCTGGCCGGAGGGCCCGCGCAACTGGCTCTCCCCGCGCCTGCCGCAGCACCTCGTCGTGCATCGTGAGCGCTACGACGACAGCGGCCTGGAAGCGGCGCTGCCTGCCTACGACGCAGCGCGCCCTCCTGCGAAGCCGCGCTACCCGGAGATCCATGGGCCGAAGCCCGAAGGCTGCGGCTGGAGCGAGAACGCCGCCCGCCAGCTCTCGGTACCGGAACGCTTCGGCCTGCGAAGCTGGCTCCGCCTGCAGGGCCTCTCGCTTGACTGAGCAGGCAGGCCATGAACGGCCGACGGACGACAATCCCGGCGGTCCTGCGGAAACGAAGCCGGCCGCCACCCGCGCCGTCCGCCCGCGCCATGCCGCCAGCCTGCTTCTCTGGCGCGAGGGACCGCGGGGCGCGGAGGTACTGATGGGCCTGCGGCATGCGCGCCACCGCTTCATGCCGAATGTCCTGGTGTTTCCTGGCGGCCGCGTGGATCGCGCCGACTACCGCGCCCGGGCGATCAGCGAGCTGTCCGCCTTCACCCGGGCCTGCCTGGAGCGCCAGGCACCGCCTTCTCTCGCGCGTGCCTTGGGAATCGCCGCGGCGCGGGAGCTGCAGGAGGAGACGGGGCTGGTGCTGGGCCGCATGGAAGGGGACCGCCTGCTGCCGAACCTGGCGGTGCTCGACTATCTCTGCCGTGCAGTGACCCCGCCCAACCGGTTCATGCGCTTCAATGCCCGCTTCCTCATCGCGCCCGCCGAGGCCGTGCAGGGCGAGATCCGCGGCTCGGGCGAACTGGAGGAGTTGCGCTTCTTCACGCTAGAAGAGGCCTCATGCCACCGGGTCGCCAGCATCACCGCGAAGGTGCTGACGGAATTCCGCCTGTGGCTTGAGATGTCCACGGAGCAGCGTGCCGCCCGCCAGCTCATCTGCTTCCGCGGCATGGAAGGCCGAATGCCGGAACGCTGAGCCGCGGCCACCTACCCGTTCACCACCGTACCGCCATTCGGGTGCAGCGTCTGGCCCGTGATGTAGCTGCTGTCCGCGTCGCTCGCGAGAAAGATGTAGCAGGGCGCGCACTCGTCCGGCTGGCCCGAGCGACCCATGGTCGCGGATTCGCCATGCTTCGCCGTCTTCTCCTCGTCGAAGCTTGCCGGGATCAGCGGTGTCCAGATCGGTCCCGGTGCCACGGCGTTCACCCGGATCTTCTTCTGCTGCCACAGCGCCTGGGAGAGACTGCGGGTGAAGGCCAGGATCGCGCCCTTGGTGGAGGCGTAGTCGATCAGCAACGGATTGCCCTTGTAGGCGGTGACCGAGGTGCTGTTGATGATCGCACCGCCCTCCGGCATGTGCGGCAGCGCCGCCTTGGTCACCCAGAACATGCCAAGGATATTGGTGCGGAAAGTCCGCTCCACCTGCTCATCCGGAAGCTGGGCGAAATCCTCGCAAACATGCTGCTCGCCGGCATTGTTCACCAGGATGTCCAGGCGGCCGCCGAGAGCCTGCACCGCCTGCTGCACCGCCTCGCGACAGAAGGCGGGGTCGCCGATGTCGCCCGCCTTGGA
>Ga0182741_1005136_pt1 | contig 12345 bp, 5 predicted proteins | sample eDN5th37CBELigOP_FD_128874 | JGI IMG/M metagenome (GOLD analysis project Ga0182741, IMG submission 128874) | Enriched Organic Plus compost microbial communities from Emeryville, California, USA - eDNA 5th pass 37_C BE-Lig OP (version 2) (version 2) ...
AAAACACCGAGAAAACCAGGGTTGATTGAGGGTCTGTCTTGCGGGCAGTGGTGGGTGTAGCGCAATATTATACATGGGATTATGTAGAGGTACACCAGATCTGCCTATCGAAATGGGTTATAATCTTCTATAGACCACGGCCTGCGCACTAGACGAGTGCAATTGTACAAAACATGGGCCCAACCAGCCTTCCATGCATGTTTCTCACACGTCCCGCGCCCAACGAGCGAGATCGATGCCCGCGAGGGTCATGGGGACATGTGGCGAGTGACACGCAAGCGGCGGATGCGAGACGCAGCCCGATGGCACCGCCATCTTGGCCTCATTCAGGCGAGGAAAGTCGCGGGTTGCGAGTGTGGTGCGAAGTCGAAACCTTGTGAATATGCACGTTGAGCATTGTATACGACTGAATCCACACTTATGACAACCTGCATTGCATTACCACACATCTGTTCATCTAGGATACGAAATGGTATTGGTCTCTGTCCTCAACAACACCCTGGTGAACATCACGAACGCCGAGCGCCGAGGCAAGCGTCAGGTGCTTGTCCGCCCCTCCTCGAAGGTCGTTGTCAAGTTCCTCCAAGTCATGCAGAAGAACGGTTACATCGGTGAGTTCGAGGTCGTTGATGACTTGCGCAGCGGCAAGATCGTTGTCAACCTCCTTGGCCGTATCAACAAGTGCGGTGTCATCTCCCCCCGCTTCGATGTTCCTCTCGCCTCGATTGACCAGTGGGCTAAGAACCTTCTCCCTGCTCGTCAGTTCGGTCACGTCGTCTTGACCACCAAGTTGGGCATCATGGACCACAACGAGGCTAAGAAGAAGCACATTGGTGGTAAGATCCTTGGCTACTTCTACTAAATGGGTTCAAAGTGCACAACAGTAGGTAGACCCGTGCGTGGATGAAAGTTTGCAGGCAAGACAGTATTGTATGTGAAGGCAAGACATGCTTTCGCGACAGCATCATCGCATGTTTTGACGACATGCGACGCAAGCCGAGAGAGGATAAAGACCAGGGTCTTGGCTTGTGAACACACTATCTATCTTCTCCTCAATTGATTATGATCGATCTGCCGATGCTGATGCTGATGCAGATGCGGTGAGGAGACACGCTTTCGTTTGCGCTGGGCATTGACGACCGAGTCAAGTTTCCATGTCTAGTACCAATACAATCCAATGTCCTTAGTAATTCTAGGCTAGTTTAGCGTAACCCGAGATGCACCGCCCGCTGCGCGTGCGCATACCTCATTATCACCACGAATTCAAGGATTGAAAACTCGAATCTCAGAAAAAGACGAGTTGGTATACTTGACGATTCAAGTGTTTTGAGTTGTATTAAATTGAAGAAATCGTCTTAGATTTACTTCAAGGCATGTCATTGAGTACCACCACCACCACCGCTTCGACGGGCGGTACACTCAAACAGATCCGAATCGCGATCCGAGTCCGAACCTTTGAGACGAATACCAGTCTACGCTTCGAGGGCGCGTTCCCACTGCATACCTCACTCTGGGAGGTTGTATCCAATATTACACCGGTAGGATCTAGTGTTCCACTCACTGGATTTAGCACAACTAAGGGCGGATGGATGCTCCCAGCGCTGACCTACAAGGGTACTCGATACGATACTCTTGGGTTGCTGACATCAACCTCGGTGCGACAGCTCAACATCGCAGCGGGCAGCGCCGTGCTCGATGCCAGCTTTGTTCCTACTGGCATGACCAAGGAGCAGGCTCATGAGCAGGCCGCAACGCTCCGCGCCCAGTATTTGGAGCGCCAGGCTAGTGTCATGAGTGAGATCAACGCCAGGTCCCCGCCTGCGTCATCGCCCACAACTAGCAGTGGAGCTGCAGCCGGATATAGTAATGGCGGGGGTAGCAGCCCCGGTGCTACCGGTGGTGCATCTCCTACCGGCTCTGGCGCAACCATGGCTCCAAGTGGCCTAAAGCGATCGCCTTCTCAGCAGGGCAGTGTCAGGACTCTCCAGTTGCGACCCTTCCGTCACAGCATCGCGGCGATCGTCCCGGCACTGGAACAGCTTTTGGATGAGATTCTTGTGCATAAGGTGCTTAGGTACAGAGAGATTGCTGGTACAGATCGACTGGCAAAGGAGGATCTGGTGCAGGCGGTTGGAGAGGCTGTCAAGGAGTATCAGAGGGTCATCACCGCGCTCCGCAACGTGTTCGGATCTTTGTTGGATACGCACAAGCAGGCCATGGTAGTGCCTACCACATACTCAACAAATCCAGTCGATCCTCGGGGTGCCTTCATTGCAATGGCACCAAACCGAGCCCGCGCGAGAATGGTGTTACTGCCGAGCAATGAGGCTGCCGAGCTGACTGTAAGTGTTTCACAGGCACATCCTGCGAGTGCCACTGTTTCAGCCTGGGACAACGCCCTTCGGTTGTTGTGTTTGGCCGGGTTTGGTCTCGTGGACGAGGACCGCCCTGGTGCACACCCTAGTCTCAGTCCAGGCCAGCCTGAAGAGCTCACACCGTTCCCACATGTCAGCGCCCTGCTCTTTGTCTCGTCACCACGCGATGCAATCATTGCGACAGATTCTATCGCTCAGATCGCTGTGAAGTATGGTGGTCGAATTGCAGCTGTGATTGCTCCTGGGCCGGGTAGCATTGATGGCGTTACGATTTTCCCCCATCCTGCTCCAGCCGCTGACGCTCAAGAGCAGGCGCAGGTCGTCGCAATGGCGGAGGAGGCGAAGCTGACTGACAAGTTCATGAAACTTTCTCGTATGGTGCTCGTTCCCGAACTTGAAGATACAGAACTGATTACACGTATCTTGCAGGAGGTTGAGGATACCGACTACCGACTTCCAAGTCTCGCACGTGAGACTCTGGAGCAACGCGCATCCATGCTTCTTCGGGACGAACTCGCATTCCGATCCGCGATGAATGATGTCCAAGCGAAAGTTGATGGATTCGTGAGCGCAGGAATGAGTGTCGAGGAGGCGCTCAAGTTTGCATCTCAAGAGATCGAGGCGGCTACCACGGCAAGGCTCGAGAGGCAGCGAACCGCCGAGGCACTAGCATCGGCTGCTATGGACTATGACATTAACGAGCTGCGTGCAGCTATTGAGCAGCTCAAGGCCCAGACGCGTGCTGCATCTGATGAGCAACCTCTTAAGCGACCGGTCTTGTGTTCTGCATTGACGTCATTGTCCGGAATGACTCAGAAGGTCCTTGCCAAACTCGAGGCACGAGAACCTCTCCGGATAGATACATCCAATCAAGTATTCAAAAACAAACTAGGGCGCTTCCCAGCGACTTTTGCCATTATGAAGTTCATTGGGTTCGCTCCTGTGCCAGAAAATCCAGCCTCCTACGTTTGCACCCCGACCGAAGCCGACCGTGTTCGAGTCAGCCGCGCACAGACCATGCTTCAAGCGGCACTTCAGCAGGCCACCCCTTCTCAGTCCGAGTCGCAGTACGCTGATTTCTTGGCTAGCCGAGAAGGCGCTGCACGCATCGCCAGTGGCTGGGACCCGAAAGTCTTCGAGCCTAACGTATCGACGGGCCGAGGTCCCACCTCACTTCCGTCTCCTGGCGGAGATGAGGATACCGAATCCATGAGTGATGCCGCTCTGATTCTGTCAGTCCTCTCAAACCGCCGCGATACCTCTTTGATTACCCCTGATGGCCGCTTCCTCTCGAAGGCGGAGGCAGAACTTCTGGAGCAGAAGCAGGCCAAGGTGTATGACACCACGATCCTTCGCATCGAGTTCAATGACCGACACAAGGTTCAGTTCAATTTCCCCCCGTATGCACCATTCGAAACGGTCTTCGATGCCTTGGATCGCATCCTGCAGCCGCATGTGGTGCAGCGACAATACGGTTTAAGCATCGGTCCCATGAAGCTACTTACCCGCGACCGCGGCATTATCGATCCAACCAAACCCGAGTCGACATGGCCGCCCATCCGACAAGATCGATCTCCATACTTATCGTTTGCAGATATCAAGCTCGTTCCAGCCGTGAACGCTCGTATTCAGTGGATTAACCGAGACTATGACGTCCTCGAGCTCGCGGCCAATAGGTGCCTCAAGCCTGAGGTTTTCGCCTCGCGTATTCCCTACCAAGATGTTGCCGTTCCCAAGCCGGTTGATTCTGGACCCTCTGCCACCTTTGGTAGTGGCGCTGCTGTAGCTGAATCAAAATCGGGTGATAGTGGAGCTCGTTCAGGTTTGAGTGACGCAGATCTAGATAGGCTCAGCGAGCAAATGATGGCGGGCCGGCGTACGCTCAACACAGCCCCCTCTGCTGTGCCACCCAGAGAGGCTAACACCAATTCTTCGGCTACATCCACAAAGTCTAAGTCCAAGCTGTTGTCATGGCTTGGTCGTAAGTAAGTGTAAGCTTGTGTGAGCTTACCGATGTCACCATCCAATGTATTATTATTGCCATCTCAGCATAGTGAGTCCTCATAAAAGTTACCCGTGAGTTCTACGACTCAGGACTCGAGCCCAAGATAGGCCTCGATGAAGTGATATGACCATTAGGCCCTGGAGTTCAGTGAAGATTCACTCACTTTTCGACCTGAAGGGCCGCATCCTACTGCACACGAGTGTGTTCTCGTACAATGCCCCTGCAGCGAGCTCGCCGAAGGCAGTGCCGGAGCGGAAGAGCCAACTCCATCCACCCGTCTGCGGCGAAAATGGCGAAATATCTCGTTCAATAGTGTACATTATCAAAGTCTGCGATGGCGGGGTAGAGTATGCAATTGCATTATGCACCATTATATTGCATATGTATCATCATGATCTTCTTAAACATTTATCCCGAGTGCAACCTTCCCTCCAGGATCACCTCAGATTCCCCACAGAATATCGACCCAGCTTGACTCACTCACACACACTCCCATCTACGCGCGTCTGCGGCCTCCCCAACACTTGCCAGCTTCGAGCATCGGGCCCGGAATGGCCCTGTGGCAGGCGAAAACATGCAATGTGTGCGCCACGGCGCCCATGTTCTGGAACTCCCTCGAAAGTCAGAAGGAAGCCCGCATTCCCGCGGATTCCTTTCCAGATGTAGATGTCTCGGCCTCGCGGGTGTTCTTCGATCAACTGCACGAGGAGGTGATTCTAATCCGTGGCAGCCCACCACGCGAGGTTTTCCTGTCCAATAAGGCTACCTCGGCCTGGTACAGCTTCAAAATCAACTTGGACGACAACCCGAACATTTTAGATGCATGCTTCTCGGCGGATCTCACCCTGCTGGCGCTGCGAACTTCGGACAAGGAGGTCCGGATTATCGACTGCTTGTTGGGCAAGGTTGTAGAAACGCGCTCGTGTCGAGAGACCTCCGCGTCAATGCTCGCTGTGCACTGGATCAGCAATCATACCCCGGACCCATACTTGGCCGCTGCTCATGCCGCGGCAGTGGCTCGTGCGTACAAAGCGGCCCAGGAGAATGGTGTCCATCGAGCATCTGTGGCCGGCGTGGACGCAATGGGTGCTACGTCACCCAGTCAGCAGCAATCCGAATCTCCTCAAGGAGCCTCGCAAGCAACCACCCCCACCTCTAATCCTTACCTTCAGCTCGAGACGAATCGAACGCCTCAGGATATCCTTGTCGTGACATCAGCAGGTATTGAACTTCAGCGCCTTGAGAAGAGTAAGCTTCGATGGGTTCGCACGTTTGCCACGGAGGTGATTGATCACTGGATTATTCACGAACAAAAGATGCTGTTAACACTTGGGAACGCCTCCGAGTTCCTGCTCTTTAGGGTAGATCCCAAGTCAGCTTCGCCTCTAACGAAAGTCACGCGGTTTGATTTAGGCGTTATGAATCGCCAATGGCAAACCCTGACTTCCCCTGCTCCAGGTGCATCTGTACCCGAAGAGGAAGACGACCTCGGCGGTATCGAGTCGGGTACAGATCATGGTGTGGTTACTGAAAGCGGCGAAACGATTGCTGTGGGTGTCGGTCTGGCGAGTGGTGGTATGACCCACGGACGGGGCAACGTCGCCATTGGCCGCTCAAGGCAGGATCGATGCCGACTGTCAACGGTCGTACTGTATGGAAAGTTGTATCTCGCTCTCGTGGATGAGAACAACAACAAACTTTATTTGCTTGCTCTTAATGCTGAGGGAGATTCATTTGAGCAGGTCATGACCTTGAATCTGGGTCTCTCTGGACGATTCGTCGTGCTGGCTGTGGATAATATCTTAGTTGCCATTGCTCTGCGAGATCGTATTGCACTCCTGTTCGACGTTCGATCCCGTCGTCCCGATCCCATTGCGCCACCACTCGGCCTAGGCTTCTCTACCGAAGTTTACAACAAGTTCAAATTGGTCGATCCAGACACAGCCGGAGCCAAGGTATCACAAGGGCGACCTTCGTCCGCGAGTCAGGCTAAGCGATTGCCCCTAGAGCTGCACAACAACTGGATCTTCCACGGGCCCAGATACCTCATCAATACGTCAAGTAGCGGTAAGGCCGGAGCTATTTATTCGATTGAGCTGCATCTTGCGGCGCTCGCGGCAAACTGGCCGTCTTCGAAACAGGTACGACTAGTGGATCTTCTGCTCAAGCGAACCGGTGTAAGGTCGAAGCTCATTGTGATGCGAGTTATCCGATCAGTGATCGCTCTGGGTGGTCCGCCTGCCATCCCTTTGATCTCTCGCCTGTTTGCGGTGTTTGCCGGATTCTTGCTCGAGTCTCCAACAGAAGTGCCGCTTGCGCCATCAGAGTTAGCACTTCTGGCAGACTGCATCCCAGGTTCAAAGGCTATTCAAGCTCTTGCACACCAACAAAGACTGAAAGTGGACGGACTGATTCGCGCTACGTCGGCACACCCAGCTTTGCATCCTGAGGAGTTTCTGCAGAGGAAACTGCTTTCGGCGGGTATAAGTAGCCCGACCGAGGCGAAGTCCTCAGCCACAGTCTCGAGCACTCAGCCTTCAGCGGAAGTAAATGTGGACCATTACGTACTGAATGAAAGCGGTACCTTGAGCAAAACAGGTCCTAGCCGGAGTCAAATCGCAGATCAGAAAGACTTGGACATGGGCGGCGAAGGATCACCCAGAACTGACAGCAACAGTGATCCCAAGGACACTCCCATCGAAACCAGTGCCCCTGAGAGCACACCGGCAAACGGCCCGAGCTATATTGGCAGCGAGCCCACCGCGCTTGTGACGACTATGGCCCAATCTGAACTGGGTTCCCAATCAGCTCGCACAGCAGCATCAGCATCTATGAGTGAAGGTGACTTACTGCCTCCCCCAATTCCCCTGACGCTACCTCTCCCACCCATTATGGAATCAATCGGAGAGTCGTTTGCAACGCCCTTGTTCTGCTTGTACGCCCCGTCAGGTCATCACATTGTGACACAGTCGGATTTGTACTTCCACGTCCTCGTGCCTCTGTTCCGTGGATATCTTCAGCGTCCACATGCTGAGATGTCTCTAGAGGTTGAGTCTGATTTCGATCCAGAGAACCAACCACCCTCAGGACTAGAGCGGATTCGTGTTCCAGCCCAAGACCTCATCCTGGTCATTGTTGAGTTCGTTCGAGCACTCGCCAGGCATAAGTTGAAAGTCGATCCAATGATTAACGAGCTATTATTTGCGGCGATCCTCGCGGCTGGTAAATACGTTGCACTGCACATGTTCCTCCAATACCATATCATTTCTGACTCTCCCCTGATTGCTGAGAGGTTGATCGAGTTGTCAACCACATACGCGCCCGCATTCCAGCTCGGTCTGGACATGCTCTACCGCCTGAACGCATCACCCAGAGTGTTGCAGATCCACTTGCAGCAAGGTCTTATTACTCAAGCGTTGCAGCTTGTCGTCCCATTGTCTAACACCTTTACTCAGCCAAACGTTCAACCCAAAGATTTCCTGAATGCAGCCCTTCGCTCTCGCAATAAGATAACATTCTACTCTGCCTATCGTTACTTCGAACAAAGGAATTTGCTCCTACATGGCTCTCCTTCATTCATCCCGAGCGATGGCTGTGGTTTCGCTGTCCGAGCGTTTGAGCGATTGCACTCAGAACCATTTGATAAGATCGTAGATGACCTTTTACGTGAAGTGGGCGAGTTGTAGGATAGAATTTAACAACACGGTCTGCGCGGACTTGGTGAACAAGTTGATAAAGGCCATACTTCTATACTCGCCTAGGAATCACCGCACACGACAGGCATTCGCAACTTGGGTTCCAGTCTTGTCATACAGTACACTAAACTAATTTATGCTGAATCGGCTTGGTTCACAAAGGAGTGTATCAAACAAGTATATACATGGACAACGGCGAAGCCGGATTAGAGTTTGAGAAGTTATGTACATGAAGCGCTAAGGATTCGTTGGAATAGAATGGAGCTACATACCAGAATACGTCGTGAGCGCTATTTGCTCACATATGCACTCCATTCAATAGCCATGGCCATTGAGTCGTCGACATCATCGTTCGGACTCGCCATATCCGAGCCTCGAACGCGCTTGAACAAACCACGATCGTTGTGGGGTTGCACACCAGTCGGCTTTGAAGCCGATGCTTCAGCCAACGGCGCTGCACGCTTCATTCCCAGTGCAAACTCGCTCGGTGCGCACCTTAGCACGGATGCACCATCGCGGTGGGTAGTTTTGGCTTCGCCTGATGTCGTGGTGGTGTTCAGAAAAGAGGTGCGAGAGAGTGCTGCGGAAACCGTAAGCTTCGGCGCAAAGGAGCCCAAAGGTATTGATTTCTGCGTGAAACTAGCTTTGAGCGTACTGCCCCCACCTGTGGGCGCACTCAGTCCGCTGCTGGAGGCAGCGGGCCCACCCAACCGCTTTGTGGCAACGAGTGGTAACAAGGCCTTCTTGACGGGATTCATATTGCTAGTACTAGTGGAGTCAGTTTCCGTCACTTGGTCTTCGTGGGTGGGATTGGCTTGTGCGGAGAACTGCGGGCTCAGCTGGGTAACCGAAGCAGGTCCAGACTGAGATGGGTCTGGATCATGGGACGAAGCAATACCTTGTGGTGAAGGCAGTCTCAATGCGAACTTCGGTAGAGGATTTGCTTGAACAACTCCGGTATTGGATCCCGCAGCGGGTAACTGTAGGATTGTGGGAGTCCCAAGTTTGCTGAGTCGACCTGATATACCGCTCATCAGTGGCGTTACCGGTGGAGCAATAGGCGCGATGTTGTGGCCCTCGAGAGGAGCCAGAATTGGGGAACTCGGTCGACGAGCAAGGGCGACCATAGCACTGTGAGCCGAATGAAGCGATCGTAAGAATGAGGCCAAGATATTGGTAGCAGCAAATCGCAAATTGGACATGCTTGGAGGTCTGTTCGTCACTCCCGCGGACTTAGGCTCGTCGGTCATTATATTTCCTGGCGAAATTAGATTTGACTGCCGCATCTGCGCATACCTCTCTTCAAATGCGATGGTCTCCTGCTTCTCGGCATCCCACCTCTTAGCCCTTTCTTGGATCGCAGCTTTGACGATTGACACCAGGCCCGATGGGCAAGACTGTTCAGCTTCAAGATCCAACGCGCACCCTCCTAAGGTAGCTCGAAGAGCAACGAATGGGTACGTCTCCCTGAGCCAACGGATCGACTGCTGCAATGCAGATTCATTTCCACTACCGGATGTAGGGAACCCTGAAGGGCTGCCGGCCGCAGCGGCAAGTGGCGACGGCGACGGATTCGATCCTGGCGTAGGGATACTGGCATCGGTTGAGGATCGCACCTGCAGTCGCAGGCCCGTTGGCGTACGTTCCATGGGCGACGGTAGGCGCGCGTTGGAAAATGCATTTGAACGCGAGGTGCTACTCAATGGGGCAAGTGCTGCCGCAGCGCCTGATGTCAGCATAGAACGGGAGCTGGGATCAGATGGCACCGGTGCCGAAGTTGGGGAGGGTCCCGCGGAGCTGGCAGCACTTCCGGAAGTATCCTTGGTCGCCGATGGTCCATTGACAGTGCCGCTGAGCCGATGGTTACTTGCGGCATTCGATCTTGTGTGAGGTAAGAATCTTGGGTGCTTGGCGGTCAGGTGATTGGTAATAAACGGATGCTGCAGGAGAACTGCTGCTGTTGGGCGGAGTTTGGGATCAGGAGTGAGACACATTGATATGAAAGAACGAAAAGCTGGGGAGAACGGGGGGCAAGGCACTTCTGGTAGGTCGTTGTTGAGAATGAGGTCCAGTAGATCCCAGAAGCCGATGCGACCTGAGAGGGTCTTTGTTAGATCCATCTCACTTCGGGCTGACATGGAGTCTGAAGGCTTCGTTACTGGGTCCTGAACTCCTTCATTTGTTGAGTCTGCCATAGGTTCGCATCCTTCGACATTCATCGAGTCGAAGCATCCATCGCCGAGGTCATCTAACTCCTTGACCACAATTTGATCGTTGCTTGGACTTGATGCAGCTGGCTCGATCTCAAATTCTTCAACAATCACATCATCGTCTTCAATAATCACATCCTCACCTTCTTCATCGCCTCGAGGTTCGATCGTGAGATTGGGTTTTCGGAATAAGCGCGAAGCATCCATTGAGTTCGACGAATTGAACGAGACAAGACTTGAAGCGCAGCCAACGTCCATACTGGACACTTCCGAACTTTGTGTGGAAGAGAATGATAGCTCGGCTGATGGGGCTACTAGGCAGCGGTGATGAGCTCCCGGAGTTGCCTTAGGGCCCTCTCGATCTTTTAATGAAGCATTAGCGACAGAGGGTGAGGCGACACCCTCGCAAATTGACTTCGAGCGTTCCTTACAAGTAGCTGCGACACTCGGTGATAAAAAGTGATCCTTGAATCTAAGCCCACAATTTGCGCATTTGCGGCCTCGCCAGACAAATGGGAACGCGCCGACTGCACATTCAAAGAGTGTAACACCTAGGGACCACACATCGGAGTTGACCGAGTATGGCTCGCCTTTAATTCTTTGTGGACACATGTATGTCACAGTGCCAACAAAGGTACGGCGTGCGTCCAGAGTATTCATGACATGTCCCGCAACACCGAAATCGGCCAACTTCGCATGTCCATTATGATTGAGCAGGATATTCGACGGCTTGATATCTCGATGAATCGTGCGGCACGCAGTGTGCAGGAAGGTTAACGCCTCAAGAGCTTGGAACGCAATGGCAGCAATAACCGGCTCGGGGAAGCCAGAAGCAGCACTACCTACTTCTAACTCGCATGCAGTAATGAGGCTCGAGAGGGAGTCTTGGCCAGGTGAACCTTCGGTGGTCATTGCGGATGCCGACGAAGGCACAGAGTTCGGAGTGAAGGGCATGCCGCCAAACAGCTCCAAACCAATCTCACCGAAGCGCAAAGTACGCGCAAGCGCAAGTGTCTTATGAGTTAGACGGAGGACAGTCTCAAGGGAACCCTCGTCCATGTACTCCATCACCAGTCTTAAGATCTTGTCTTTATAGAATGCGCCATGCAATTCGACAATGGCTCCGTGACCACTAACAATCGACTCTCCGCCTCCAGCTGATGCCTCGAGAAGTGCGGCAGCTGAAGCTGCATCGTACAGTGTTCTCACTTCCGTAATGAGCTGCCTCGCACGATCTTCTTTGACGTTCACCGGAATACATTTAATTGCCACAGCACGATTCGTGCTGATGTGCCGCGCCAAATGGACGGACCCACCATTACCTTGTCCCAACAGCTTCATTGGCTCGAGTTCCGATAGTGCGCGCACTCGGAAGTGCCCTGTGGCTGAGGTGCGAAAGGTATGAGGGTATGCAACTGAGGTTAGCGATCCGGGAGTAGTCGAGAGAGAACTCGGGTTTGAGCTTCCGAGTGTTCCCGGGTCGGTTGTCGAGGTAGAGAACATCGATGCGGCTGATACAAGCGTGGTTAAGTCGCCTGATGACTCAGGTTCCGATGATTGCCCAGGCCAGAGATAAACCTTTGAAGATGAGAGCGATTGGCCACCGAGGGTGGTCTCCGCATTTGAAGCAGTGCCCACGGAATTAGCAGAATTGCCGCTAGAGGCTTGTGACGTCTTTGGAAGTCGATCGAGGGATAGCTGCTGCTGTAAGCGTTCGAGGTTCAGTCCAGGCAGGAGCTTTTCGCTTCCTTGACGAAACTCAAAGCCTGCTTCATTGATGCGAAAGAAGTCACCCACTTGAAAGGTTCCCGTACGAGTGAATCTCGTGAGAGCACTGACGGACGTGTACGATGAAGTGTTGCTACTATTGGCACTGCCTTCACCAGCATCCACCAGAGCCGCCGTTCCAGATGGTCGTCGTTGCTGCTGCTGCTGTTGCGAGTGGCCAGTGCCCTGATCCGTTCGTGTCTCCCTCTGTAGTTGTGATTGCAATTGTTGTTGTTGTTGTTGTTGTTGTTGTTGTTGTTGTTGTTGTTGTTGTTGTTGTTGTTGTTGTTGTT
>Ga0182741_1005137_pt1 | contig 12344 bp, 7 predicted proteins | sample eDN5th37CBELigOP_FD_128874 | JGI IMG/M metagenome (GOLD analysis project Ga0182741, IMG submission 128874) | Enriched Organic Plus compost microbial communities from Emeryville, California, USA - eDNA 5th pass 37_C BE-Lig OP (version 2) (version 2) ...
CTGTGCATGCAATCTGTACGGCTGTTGGCATTTCCTAATTGACTGTCCCCTCTCAAACCTCTTTGTCTCGACTCTAGCTTCGGTGGTGAGCGCCAGAGCTTCGGTGCTGGCCGTGGTCGTGCTGGCCGTGATGGTGCTTTCGCTGGCCGCCGTGAGGGTGCTGGCCGTGACTTCCAGGCCCGCGGTCCCCAGCGCGGTGGTCCCCGCCGTGCTGCACCTGCTCGCGCTGCTGGTGCTACCGAGCAGTAAATTTGTTATGTACTTGTAGTGATATAGGGCCACTGTATACATGTACATACATAACAAGCGCGTTCACGTCTCTTTCTGAATAAATTGGCAAGTGTTCAAATTGACCAATCTAAACCATGGTATCAGTATCGGTCGAGTAAGCCGAAGTTTCCCTACTGAATCTCGTTAGTGATACGAGGAGAAAGATGCAGTGAACTGGATGTATTCTTATGAGGCGAACATTTTGGAAGGATCTGTGGGATACATAGATTGGCAAAACATCAAGATGCGTTTCACAGCCTGGATATACTTGCGCTTTTTCTCGTCATTGAGAATGTGGGCGACTTTGGAAGTTGAGATTTTCTCTCGGCTCGAACGTTCGTGGATACCGACCATGGTCACACCAATTGGCCATGGCGAATCACCAATTGCTAAATCGAGGAAGTATTGATTCGCTTGTCGGTATTCGCGCTGCTGGGTGAGTTCGACGATCTTCTCCAACATATCAACGATATCGGGTTCGACAGTTCCATCCTTCAGGTCCTTCAAGAGTGGCTTTAGGTACTCGCCTGTCTGAGCATACAATTCACTAGCGTAGCGACCTTGAGGAGAGCTTGCCTCCACGGGATCACGACGCTTCAAATGATTGTTCCAGACCCAAAGCCATCGTTTGAGACTGAAGCGAACGTAGTTAGCGGAGGTTGAAAACTCAGATCTAGGCAAGTCTCGTTCGAACCGCTTCGCATCTTCCTCCTCTTTGGCGCGCTCCAACTTGCGGCGTCTCTCAGCAAGATCATCTGGATCTGCGTTGTCTACTTGCTCATCGCCAATCAAACCGACTGCGGCTCCCTGCGTCTCAACTGTCGATCGCTGCAATTCATGCTCAATTCGAAGCTTGATATCATCCATGATGTTCTTTTGACCTGTGGCGGAGTGGGCCAAGTCCTGCTTGCGCAGCTGCACGGCCTTTAAACGCTCTATCCTCTCCGCATCACTCTCACCAAACAGAGTGATTGGCTCACCGAGCTGACGCAGCAATCGCTTGACACGCAGGGCAGAAATACCTTCAGTGATGGTATCCAGCTCGCCTTCAGCGATCTTCGCTTTAGATGCTGCGGCATCATCCACGTCTGTGACGGTTGCATTCTGTACCTTCGATGTTGCAATCGACTCTTGCTGAGCACTGCTAACTTGGGTCTGCCTACTCGTCTCGGCCTTGGATTCCGTGCTTCCAGCTGGTTTCACGGGAGTATCTACGCTGTGCTTGGGTTTAACGGTACCTGAGCTGGAAGATAGCTTAGACGCTGGATCCTTTACCCAGAAGGGCTTTTTTCCACCCATAACACCGGAGTTATCCTTCGTCTTCGTGGCGTCTAGCCTGACATGCTTCTGCGCTTGTTGGGACAAATCCTCAGTGCCATCCTTTCCACACAGGGTCTTGCGTTTTAGGCGCTCTATCTCGGCAAAAAGATCACTCATGCCCAGATACGTCGGCTAATTCTGTTTCTGCACTTCAATGTCTGCGTAATTGCGCTAAACCACAAAGATGGAAAAGGAACAGGTTTGGCTGAAAAATTCGAAAGAGCCGACCCACCCGACCCATCCGACCCATCCGACCCAAGTGCGCACACTCTTGAGGGGAGGTATGTTGAGTGGGGAGTGCGCTCAGGACGAACGCAGTGGTCATGAACTCAGATATGCGTTGTGATGGTTCCCCTACCCTGAATGGTCATCGAAGCCAGCAAGGCGTTGGAGGTGCTGTATTGCGGCGAGAGAACACTAAGATGGACGAGAGGTTTCCGCCCAATCGCCAAGTGGTTGCAAGTGTTTAATTCATCCTTCCATAATGCTATGCATTAGCCAGGTTTCAAAACAGTTATTTGTGATCAGTACTGTCAGCACTGTCGGCTGCCGCTGCCGCCGCTGCCGCGGGTGCTGGTGGTGCTTCTGGGGACTCCACAGTAGTTGATGTACTTGTTGTTGAAGCTTGTTCAATGGGTGCCACTTCAGGCTCCTTGCCTGTGAGCACATCGGAGAGCCAGTCAAGACCTTCCGTGAGGCCTTCACCCTTGATGGCGGACGTGGCACAGATATGCCATCGACGATCCTTAATAGTGTGCAGTCCCAACTCCCTCGCGACCTCCACAGGCTTCATTGCTCGTGGGTCATCCTGCTTGTTGGCAAATACAAGGAGATGGACACCGCGAAGCTCTTCCTCCTGGAACATGGCAAACATTTCACGACGAGCGATGCTCATACGCTCGTGGTCGGTCGAGTCGACTACATAAATAACTGCATTGGTGTTGCTGTAGTAGCATCTCCAGAACGGTCGCAGATCGGTCTGTCCTCCAAGATCCCACATGCAGAATTTAAGACCCCGATGCTGTACAGTTTCTACGTTGAAACCTATTGTAGGAATTGTACGAGTAATGCAGTGCGGCGCGAACAATTTGTACAGAATCGTTGTCTTACCGGCATTGTTCAGTCCGAGGATGAGGATTCTGTGTGTTAAGGAAAAAGGTGGGTGAAACAAGCAATGAGCTCGGAGAAACTACGAGACACAGCGTATACATGGACGAGACACTTAAATGCGACACGGTATCTCGAGAATAAGACGAGATTCGACGCACGGCGGTACGAGAGAAATCACTATAACACTTTTTCGTGATCATCTCAATGCTTTTGTTCGACCTACCTGACAGGAGTCCGACTCCAGAAAGAAAACAACTTCGAGACGAGCAGACCCATGACGAACGCTACGTGAATGAATGGGTGGTGACGACACTATCACTCTCTGCGTTTTGTTTTCGGTGTGTGGAGCGCGATTTTAGCAATGCTCACCTCGAGCGACGAGTTTTCTGCCTAAAAGCCTAGGAGCCAGGGGATTTGTGAGACAAAAGATAAGGCTCTTGGTGATCTCACAACCATTTTCACACGATGATAACGTGTCCATCGCGCTGGTAGCACGCGAAAGCCAACAAATCACTTGCTGATCAAAGTTGTGAAACCATGGCTCGAAGCCTCAGCCTGATTCTGAGAGTATATTGGAGGCTTCGTCCCCGCTGCACATTCGTTCATGGAAAACGCGATTAATTGTGCAACGTGGAGAATCAACTGGGGGCGCTGGTATATATCCCAATGTACATCAAATTCCCCCGGAATCGAACGCGCATGAGGCCCATGTGCGCTGCGTATACTTTTGTCCGGCCTGACTCAGGTTCAAATTCGATCCGTCCTGGCCCGGAAATGCGGACTGAGCAGTTCAAATTCCACAACTGCATAGGCTGTAGATTGCAAGTACAAGCGGTAGTTTCGGCTAATCGATACGCCCAGCGTCTTTCCATGCCAATCACGCCACAGTTTGACTGGGAACAGACCCACGATGCCATCCGCATCACGGTCAAATCCGTTTACATCCAGAAACGCGTCCTGGACACTTTCGGTAAGTGAGTCGCTCGTGTGTGTGCTCCCGCCTTGACAGCGCACATAGCTATGTGGCATTTGTTTCAAGATAGTAGCTCACCTGATGATGTTGGATTCTGTGCTCTCTGTAGTATCTGACGTGTTCGTCAAGGTCAATAGTCCCCCATGCTTACTTCAGCTGGACCTGCGCCATGAGGTCGTGCCCAGTTCAAGTCGAGCGGTGGTTACTTCAGGTCAGCTAGAACTGCACTTGGCAAAGGCAGAACCCGGGCGGGTATGGGAATCTCTGACAGTGGCATCGAAGCTCTCACGCGAGGAACGAGCCGCGCGAAGGGCCGCTTCGATAGAACGAGCTGAGCGTGAGGCCAAGCAACGGGAGGAGAGGCTTCGTGACATATCGGCGAAGGATTCGCTCATTGCTCAGAAGGCTGACTGGGCTCTTTCAGCACAGCAGCGTGAGGGCATCCGCGAGCTCCAAGCTCGAGCCCGTGATGTAGCCGTGCAAGAGATCATGGACTGGAAAGCGCGCGAGGTTGATCAGGCTCATGAGACGTCGCTTCGAAATGAGCAGAAGGAAGCACATGAAAATGGGGCCATCAGCAGTGTACAGGATGACTCCGTTTCATTTGAGAAAGCCAAAGCCACCGAACCTTCTGCGTACTCACAAAGCAGCGATGCGCAACATACATCCGCACAAACAAGGAGTGAACCCATGAAAACGCCACATGCGTCCGCCAATACCAATACGCGATCTTCTACAGTAACAACAGGTGCGCCACTGCCTCCCCCGCGCTCGCGTGCTGCGCCAGTGAAAGTCAGCTTTACTGCGCGAGCCGGTCCGTTGGCTAACGTTCCTGCTCGAGAGCTTGCCGACAAGAAGGCGTTGGCGCACATTCGCGCGGCACGAAGAAGATTGGGGCTTGAGGTCCGCTCAGAAGAAGCCTCAGTTGTAGAAAGACAAGCGCAGGCCTTAAAGGAGCAGGGTGATGCGTTTGCACACAATGGAGACCTTGATGCGGCTCTGGGAACATACTCTGCGGCATTGAAGCTTGATGCATTCTTCGCAGAGGCCATTGCAAACCGTGCTGCGACCTACTTGATCAAAGCACTGACTATCCTGAACTCCAGAAGCAGCGCACTCACTGTGGAATCGAAGGTAGACGCCATGACTAAGCATCGTGCGTGGCTTAAGGTTTGCATTTCGGACTGTACAAACGCCCTGCGCATTCTGCGAGCAAAGCTGTTTGTGCCAGTGCGTCCATTCTTCTTCAAGGTCAAGTTGTTGCTCCGCCGTGCTTCAGCACTCGCACTTCTCGGTCTACCCGAGCAAGCAATCATAGATGCCCGCTATGCGTTGGCCTTACGTCCGTGCATTGCACGCGAAAACCTTGCATTGTCGAAACTTACTGACGAATATAAGGCACGCCAAGAAGCTGAGCTCGCCTCGCGAAATAGTAACACTTCAACAAGCACCAACACCCAGGCAACAAGAGCTGACGAAGATGAGGAAGAGGAAGAAGTAGGGGCTAATGCATCTCACCGTCTTACTCCAGCAATGCTCATGAAACCACATAACCAGGAACAGAAACAAACGACTACCAAAGTAGGTTACCATCTAGATGCGATTAACCGTGAGAAGGATGTGCTCCTCTCCGAAGTGGAAACACTTATCGATAGTCTGAGTCAGAGACTGGAGAAGCTGACGCACTCCCCTCACTTGTATCCGTTGGTGAAAGATTTGAATCTGGAAGATACATCAACCGAAGCATGGTGTTCGGTCTTTGCATCGTACGCAACTCAGCTAGACATCAATCCCTGCGCGGTTGAGGCAAGCTCAGGATTGTGTGCGACCCTATCGGCTGTTTTAGCCCATGATCGAACCGGGGAGCCATCTGGGGCTGGTGCTCAGACTACTTCACAGGAAGCATCCTCTACCAATGTGAATCTACTTGGCATCTCGATTTCCACGCTAGCGCACGCCGCAGCTGCAATTGCAGCAGATCGTAGTAACAATGTTAGATCCAATCCAGAGATGCTAACGACTCTGGCAAATGCTCTCCTAACAGAAACATCACGTGGTCTTGCGTTAGTTCGAGACTCTGATAGAGCTGCCTATTATCATGGTATGCAGGGAGCAATGGCATTGACGGGAGGAAATCAAGCGCAACAACTTTGGCCGATCGCGAATCCAGCAAAAACAGAAGATAGTGCAGAGGCAATCAAGGCTTTTAAGGGACTCTCCATTTCTGCCATGGCAACTGCTGCGGCTGCTTCAAGAGCAAATTTAACGTTAGACGATGAAGAGTCCGAGGCGAGCTTCCGTGTCGAGAAGCTCAAGGCTTTCGATGACGAGGCAGACCCTGGTCGCGATCGGTTGGTAACCGATGAAGACGATGTCAAGACAGCGAGCAAACCCAAGGGTGCGTTTGGGCAGCGATCCCACGACGATGAGGACGAAGAAGCCGCATGGCGCGAGAATACAGAAGCCGCGGCGAAGATGGATGGAACCGCCCATAGACTAAGGTCTTTGGGCAATCGATCGGCTGGTGATGGTGATGAGGATGACCAACCTATGATTGGCCCTATGCCAAGGAATGCTTCTGGCTCAGCGGCATCTAGGGCTTCGAAAGATCCAGAGGCAGCTGAGCTCGATAAACTCGAGAAAGAAATCATGCAGCAAGAACGTGCTGAGGCGAAAAGAGATGCTATGCTCGCTGAAATTGTGAAGGGATTTGACTGCATGGCAAGTTTCGCTTTCGAACGGCTATCCGATCCGAGGGACGACCCAGCAAGCAGGGAGTTAGCCGAGATGGAAAAGTCGATATTGGCGAACTCGGGCCACAAGGGTCCTGTGCGTCCCGAACCGACAGAAGTTGCCTTGCAGCGGTCTGTCCTCGAGAAAGTATGGTTCCACCGAACCTACAGTGGTGCACATCCTCGCAGCAATGAAAGCCTCCTTCGACGGGCTCAGCTTGCCGTTGCGTTCTTAGTACAGCGTTCAGCAGCCAGAGCCATCTTGAACGATATCCAGGGTGCTCGTGAAGATCTCCTTGAGGCTATGCGCATTGATAATCACGCCGGTGCCGTTCGTGCGATGAGAGAGCTTCACCCGGACAAGGCTGCGACTGGCTCAGCGACTATGCTCGCATTTGATCTCCAAACGCGTATTAAGCGCTTGACGGAGATCCATCACTCCAAGAAGCTTAAATCGCTAGCAGTCGCGGCACACCGTGCTGGGGCACCAAGTCGTGCAGCGGAACTTTGGTCTTCCTTAATTGCCCATATTGGGCAGAGTGGAAAGGTAGATGATGTGGGTGTCCTATGTGCGTTATGGTGTAATCGTGCTGCATCTCATTTTGCAGCAGGGCGGTTCCTTGACGCCTCTGCTGACTGCGCCCAGAGTATTGTCCAGCTCGATAAGCTCTTGGGTCCAATCGACGCAATCCTTGCGAAGGAGGCCAACTCTGAAAGCTTGGCAGAACGTGTTCTTGCACTTGCGAACACACCGGTCGACGCAATCCTTCGTAGTGTGAACGCCGGTATTGGAGAGGACGGCTCGAGTGAGCTTCCCTTGCCCGTATTGTTCCGCATTCGGCTGATTGCGATTACTCGACGAGCCGCAGCACTGATCAAGGCACAGGCTCAGCCAGCCCAGGCCAGCCTTTGTCTTCAACGTGCTCTAGCGATCTTACGACATCCTTCGACTCCAGGTTGGTGGAGTCTCTCTGTTCTTGGCGGCCTGGGTCATGAAAGCAACACCAAGAGCGACTGTATGGCGACCCTAGAGCAAACCATCCAGTCTTTAGAAGCTGATGCGCGTTTGATATCCTTGTCACAATAAAGCTCACAGCCATCGATCTTATTGCGAGTTTGCGCGCAACCCCTCCTCCTTGCACTTAGACTACCCTTCTTGTTATTGTTACAAATCTTCACAGTTGAGCTCGGAATTTATTTAGGTAACTGAATGAATTCAGCAGCAGATGGTCCATTTACTTAGCCTTGCGAGCCTTGCGGTTCTTAGCAAGCAATTGCTGGCGAGACTCGATGGCGTTGTATGCGATACCCTTGGTGCCAGGAAGAGTAACGAGGTACTTCTCCTTCTTCTCGTGCTCGACGTTGGAGGTACCACCGATAACGAAAACGTTACCGAGGCTAGAGTGTGTGTAGATGGGAGGGCAGGAATGCTGGTATGTAAGTTCAGTTCAAGCATAGGGCCAGTTGCGCCAGCAGTTGAGTTCGATCCACACAAACCACTTTGATCACGCTAATTATACTACAAGTAGCCTCGCAAACCCGAGCAGGCAATGGGAGCACAATTGGTCACGCAGGGAATGAAGTCGCACTGGCAAAGTTGCTTGATCAGGAAGTGTTGGAACTAGTTCACTTCATCCAAGGGTTAACCTTGTCAAAGCGAGCTGGGTTAAGTTCCTCGTATCATCACGCCAAACGCCGCCGTGTTGATTCATTTACCCGAGGGATATCTCTTCGAATGCCCTATACCAATATGTTCTTCCATCGCTATAGTCGTTATACGGACATCAACTCCGAAGAACGACCTGGTGCCAGACTTGGTCCGGGGAGTGGATCGCATCACACCAAAGAGTCGTTCGAAATACAAAACACGCTTCTAGACAAATCATGCAGTGGATAGAAATAAAACGTACCGAGTGGCGAACTCATGACCACGGGGGTCACGAACGTGGACGATCTCGAAACCACCGGGGTGCTTCTCGATCTTGGTAAGGACACCAACACGACCAATGTTGTGACCGCGGATGCAGAGAACACGCTGGCCAACACCGAACTTGAGGTGCTCGACGACCTTGCCAGTAGCAAGCTCAAGCTTGACAGTGTCGTTAGCGCGGATGTCAGGGTGAGCATAGCGGATGGTGCGGCCATCGTGGGTGTAGGCGACGGGAACAGCCTTCACAGAGCCGTTCTTGAAGGGGTTCTGGCCAGCAGAAGCGCGGTCACGGCGCATGACCTGCTGAATGCGGCAGAGCTTGTAGCCAGCCTCAGCAGGGCTGATCTTCTGGAGGATGAAGCGACCCTTGGTGTCGTAGACGAGGCGGAAAGTGAGACCAGCCTTCTCGATCTGAACGACGTCCATGAGACCAGCGGGGTAGTTGAGGTCAGTGCGGACCTTGCCATCGACCTTGACATAGCGGCGCATGACGCACATCATGGTCTCGCGGCGGGTGAGGGCGAGCTTGAGGCGGTTGCGGAGAATGAGGCTGATGGGAAGGCACTCACGGAGCTTGTGAGGACCAGTGGAGGGACGAGGAGCCTGTTTGGTGCAGGGAAGGATTAGAAGGAATTCAACATGTGTGAGTCAGCTGGTGATGGAGAATGATGCCATCCACTTTCACATACATCGGCAAGAATTATCATCCGTGGACTTGCGCCGCGTGCTGGATGTATGCAACGAGAGAAAAGCATGACGCAGGGCTTTGCGCGTCTAGTGCCTTTTCTCCAGCGTCTTTACCATGATCCATGACAATGCATCACAGCGCCGATTCCAGCTATACCTCCGCACGGAGGCTCCGAATCATGTGATAGGGTGACCGAACGCGGTAGTCGCTGGAAAGACTGCAAACACAGGCGACGTATCAAGATTTTAGCAGGATGCCGAGGGTCGCTTATCTTCGCGCGATTCGAGGTGATCTACTTACCCAGTTGCCACCGAGCTTGTCGAGCATCCAATGCTTAGGAGCATTGATACGCTTAAGGTGCTTAATAAGACCACGCGCCATCTACAAGGTGTACAAGCAAGCGTCGAAAAGGTCCGAGTGAGAGACAAAGTTGGAAGCGGCTGACTTTGGAATCGATTCTAGGATACGTGGCGCGGGGGCATTGGGCTAAAACCTATTGCAGCTTATAGGCACAGAGATAGGGAGCATAAACCTGCGCATTGCACTAGCATATAACCCGTGGGCGGCGCACTTACCTTCAATTACTAAGGTTTTCCCGAGTACTCAATTTTCTCATTTTCGCCCCTTCGCCCCTTACCCCGACCTGTAGGACAAATTTCGCAACGCCGTACAGCTGGCCCAAAAGTTCCAAAAAAGTTCCAAAAAGTTCCAAATTTTAGAACTGGGTTCCAAAAGTCATAACCGGATCGGGCTAAAGCTAAGATCATCACGGGGATCTACCTTTCCACATCTCGAGCCTACCTTTTGGCGAGCGCTGCAATGCTGACTGGAGCCGACCAGGAGGAGCACCATCAACGCTTTGTATACGTGCGATGCTAATCTTCAAGGGTGGTGTAGGCGAATATGCGTCAGCATGTACTACAAAAGCGTGCTAGTCGGCTCTCAACCAAGTTAGGGATCTCGAGTGACATTCTCACTCAGTCCTTCCTTTGCCAAATGACTGGATTGCAGGCAGCAGCTCAAAACGCACAGTGGTGGATATGTACATAGTAAAGCAAATTCTATTTGAGAACTGTGTTTTATACAGTTAATGTCCAATCGAAGTGGCTATACGTGGCGCCACAAACTATTAATTCACTTCCTGATCCCTTCATCGAAGGCCAAGCACTTCTACGGACGGTTTAATTCGCCGTCGGTATCCGAACCGCCTCCATGTTTGGACAAACAGGCAATTGGCTTGCACTACCTAACCATTCTAATCCTGTGGCTGAAAGGAGCGTGCAAGGATCGACAAACGTGCAAGGTGTCATTGTGTGATTGTTTTGCTGAATTCATTCAGAGGTGGTCCGAACTAGAGCTGCAATCCCAAATTGACAGGCAGCCCTTTCTGTCAACACTGCATACTTGTCGTCCATTGCGAGCCCAATCTACACATTGCATCTCACCCTTTGCGCTCACTGGAGGCTTGACTACACTTACTGGCTCATCCGAATTAAGACGCCAGACAAAGAGCTGTCCCATATCATCACCTGCCAACACGTATTGATAATCAGGCGAAAAGACCGCTCTACAGCCACGGCTCGAGTACTTGTGCTGTACTGAGTCCTTGTATCGACGGATTACCTTGCCGTTTCTAATGTCCGTGAGCGCCAAATCTCCACCCACTGAACTGCTGAGCACAAGCTGGTCATGGAATAGTGCGAGGCTGGTTATGGGGGTGTCATGGACACTCTTGATCTCGCCCAACATTTCACGGGTGTTTGGTGACCACAGCTTAATCGTATTGTCCATATGTGCGGACACGATCATCTGCGAACCAGTTGTTGTCGTTGCCAGCACGCGCAGGCTGGAACCACACTTGATTAGTTGCGTCGGAGTTTCACCGGAAAGATCATAAATGCGCATCGTAAGATCTCTCGAGCCGGTGACAAGCGTGTGTGCATTGAGGTACGCTACATCCATAACCGATTGGGAGTGTCCTGTCAACTTCGTGCAAGCACCATTCCTCATGGCCCAAACATAAGTGTTGTGGTCGGTCGAGGTCGCAACAATTGTCGAGTTATCAGGTGCAACAGCAAGGGATGTCACAGCCTGAGTCGGAGCTGAGAGCTGCAAGGTACGAACGCCTGTTTGAGCCACCCATAAACAAACTTTACCATCATCACCCCCAGTGGCAATCACACGCCCGTCTCCGATATAACGGCATGTGTTGCACGGGCCAGTGTGCGCCTGTATATAGCGCGTTCGCACGGCTGGAATCTCCGCCCGCACAGTCGCCCCCCACGCAATGTTACTCAGGACCTGTTCGCGATCTGCGAAGTCTTGGCGAGGGAACAGAGGCTCACTGCCTGAACCGGCATTCTCTCCGTAGTCAAGATCAGTGGGTGCTTCTCCACCGAGGAGTTTGATGAGATTGTTCTGACTCTGAATCGTTTGCTTAAGATCAGAGATCTGCTTGAGGCGATCCTCTGCGAGTTGCTTCACCTTTTCTTCGGCCTCCTTACGGGCCTTGACCTCTGCCAATGCCTCGTCTAGGTGATTTCGGAGCGAGGTGATGTACGCTTGGTTGCGATGATCTCGTTCTCTTAACTCACGAACAAGCTCAGCCTGGTGGGCAACAGCCTCTTCTTTCGAAATTAGTAGTTCACTATCATTCTTGACTCTTTTCTGCAACGCAACTATCTCTCTCTGGAATGCCTCATGTTCTTCATTAAGTCTTGCGATCTGGGCTTTAAGTGCAATGGTCTGCTCTGTGGCGTGATGATGGTTCCCAGCCGCCTGCGGTAGAGAGGATTCACTTCCTGAGGCCACTGCTGTACCCGTCCCAACACCCGAAGCTGCTCCTCCAGCAGTAGCTGAGGTCACAGGACTCAGCTTGGACATGAATTGCATCTGCTGATGCACGCTTTGGTAGCTCAAAACGACGGGCACAAACGCATCGCACTCAGTCGCATTGCGTGCATCGAGTTTTGCCCGAATCTCACCGAGCCACCTGGGCTCGTACGCGCGCTTCCTAGTCGGGGACGTCACTGACATCAGGTGCTACTTCGCAGCTACTGACGCAGCAGCACTGGGCGCGAATATCCAATGGGAGTTTGTGTATCACCTAGAGATGATCGCTTCTGACACGGCTCTTCGTATCGATTGTCGCGGTGCGTGGCGTTACAGAGATCTGATGAATCCAGCGAGATTCGATAACAGAGCACGCAGACTCGCAACATTTTACATATAGCCTCTAACGAGAGCAATCACGTTGTACCGGGGTATGGAGCATAGACGGGGGCGTTATTCAGCGTAAGCGCCACGAATGCACGTAGGATC
>Ga0182741_1005140_pt1 | contig 12336 bp, 14 predicted proteins | sample eDN5th37CBELigOP_FD_128874 | JGI IMG/M metagenome (GOLD analysis project Ga0182741, IMG submission 128874) | Enriched Organic Plus compost microbial communities from Emeryville, California, USA - eDNA 5th pass 37_C BE-Lig OP (version 2) (version 2) ...
CCACCCCCGCTTTCCGGGGAGGCCATGCGGTTTTGGGGCGGGAAAGGAGGCGAGGACAATGCCAGCAACCCCCACCCGTCGCGCCCGGCGCAAGCCGCAGGCCGGAGCCGAGCGACAGACCAACGCGCATCCCGAACCCCGCGCCAACCTCTACGACGAGGTCACCCGCCGGATCGTCGCCGAGCTGGAGGCGGGGCGCTTCCCTTGGGTCCAGCCTTGGGGCGCTGCCGAAGCGGCGGGCCTCGCGCCCGGCCTGCCGCGCAACGCGCTCACCGGCCGCACCTATTCCGGGATCAACGTGCTGATCCTGTGGGGCGCGGTCATCGAGCGCGGCTTTCCCAGCCAAGGCTGGCTCACCTTCAAGCAGGCGCTCGAAGCGGGCGGCAACGTCCGCAAGGGCGAGCGCGGGACCACCGTCGTCTATGCCGACCGCTTCACCCCCGAAGCCGAGAAGGAACGCGCGCGCGAGACCGGCGAGGACGCCAAGGCCATCCCCTTCCTCAAGCGCTTCACCGTGTTCAACGTGGCGCAGTGCGAAGGGCTTCGCCCCGGCCTCGCGCCCGAGCCGGTGCCGCTCCCCGAACGCGAGATCGTCCCGCTCGCCGAGGAGGTGATCCAAGCCAGCGGCGTCGATTTCCGCATCGGCGGATCGCGCGCCTTCTACGTGCCGGGCGAGGACTATGTGCAGGTTCCCCCGCAGCCCGCTTTCTATGAGCAGGTCAACTACTACCGCACCTGCCTGCACGAGCTGACCCACGCGACCGGCCACCGCTCGCGGCTCGCGCGCAACCAGTCGGGCGGCTTCGGCAGCAAGGACTATGCCCGCGAGGAACTGGTCGCCGAAATGGGCTCCGCCTTCCTGTGCGCGAGCCTCGGCATCGTGCCGACCGTTCGCCACGCCGACTATCTGGCGGGCTGGCTCGACGTGCTGCGCGAGGACAATCGCGCGATCTTCCGCGCCGCCGGCCAAGCCAGCAAGGCCGCCGACTGGCTGCTCGCCCGGCATCGCGAGGCGCAGGAAGGGAGGCTGGCGGCATGATCCTCCTCACCCCCGACCTGCGCTTCGCGCTTCGCGCCAACGACATCAGCCGCCGCGCCGCCGCGCAGAGCGGCACGCCCGAGCCGGACCCGGTTCCGGTGGTCAAGCTGTTCAACCCTTTGGGCGCGGCGACATGGCTCGCGATCGAGCTTGGCGAGGACGACGACACGCTGTTCGGCTTGGCGGACCTCGGCTTCGGTTGCCCTGAACTCGGCTATTTCAGCCTGTCCGAGATTGCCTCGCTGCGCCTGCCCTTCGGCTTGCGGATAGAGCGCGACATCGGCTTTTCGACGACCGCGAGCCTGTCGGTCTGGACCGACACCGCGCGCCGGGTCGGTTCGGTCATCCAAGCCCAATCGATCATCCGGCGCATCGAGTCCGCGCCGGTCCCCGAGCTTCCGCCCGACCCTGGAGACGGGAAAGGCGGATGACGCGCGGCGCATTCCGCCGCTTTCGCAAAGCCGGTCCGCCAACCCCGGAAAGAGCGACGGACCGGCACTCACAAGGAGTGACGACATGAAACTCGACTTCATCCCGCTCGACAAGCTGTTCGTCGACAAGGCGAACATGCGCTACGCTCGCAAGGCGCCGGACGTGACCGATATCCTGCCCACCGTGCGCAAGCGCGGCGTCATCCAGACCCTGCTGGTCAAGCCCGCCAATGACGAGGGCCTGTTCGGCATCGTCGCCGGTTGCCGCCGCTTTCACGCGGCGTTGCAGGTCGCCGAGGAGCGCCGCGCGAGCGGCGAGACCGATCCCGACGCGCTCGCGCTTCCCTGCGGCATCCTCGGCGACGGCGACGATGCCGCCGCCATCGAGGCGTCGATGATCGAGAACCTCGCCCGGCTCGATCCCGACGAGGTCACCCAATGGGAGACCTTCACCCGGCTGGTGAAGGAGGGCCGCACGATCGACGACATTGCGCTCACCTTCGGCCTTCCCGACCTGACCGTCCGCCGCGTGCTCGCGCTCGGCAACCTGCTCCCGCGCATCCGTCAGATGTATGCGCGCGAGGAGATCGACCGCGTGACCGTCCGCCACCTGACGCTCGCCAGCAAGAGCCAGCAGCGCGCATGGCTGGCGCTCGCCGACGATCCGCAAGCCTATCTACCGACCGGCCATCAGCTCAAAGCATGGCTGTTCGGCGGGCAGTCGATTGCGGTGCGCCATGCCCTGTTCGACGTCGCATCGAGCGGGCTCGCCATCGTCGCCGATCTGTTCGGCGAGGACAGCTATTTCGCCGACGCCGATGCCTTCTGGCGCGCGCAGGACGAAGCCGTCGCGGCGCGCCGCGCCGCCTATCTGGAAGCGGGATGGGCGGATGCGGTGATCGTGCCGCCCACCGAGCATTTCCACAGCTGGGAATATGAGAAGGCGGCCAAACGCAAGGGCGGCCGCGTCTATATCGACGTGCGCGGCAGCGGCGAGGTGGTGTTCCACGAGGGCTATCTCTCGCGCAAGGAGGCTCGTCGCGCGGCATCGGCGGAAGGCGATACGGCGGCGCAGGCCAAGCCGCCCCGGCCCGAGGTCAGCGGCCCGATGCAGGTCTATATCGACCTTCATCGCCACGCCGCCGCGCGCGCCGCGCTGCTCGGGCATCCGCACGTCGCGCTCCGGCTGATGGTCGCGCACGCTATTGCCGGCTCGCACCTGTGGAGCGTGCGCGCCGAGCCGCAATCGGCGCGTAGCGACGAGACCCGCGAAAGCGTCGAGACCGCGCGCGGCGAGACGGTGTTCGATGAGCGCCGCCGCGCGGTGCTCGCCCTGCTGGGCTTCTCGCCCGACGAACCGACCGTGGTCGAGGGCAGTGTGGATGGCGCGGACGGCTATGCGCTCGCCGCGCTGTTCTGGCGGCTGCTCGACCTGCCCGACGCGGCGCTCATGGACGTGATCGCGGTCGTCATCGGCGAAAGCCTCGCGGCGGGAAGCCCGGCGGTCGAGGCGGTCGGGCTCCATATCGGCCTCGATATGGCCGACTGGTGGCAGGCCGATGCCGCGTTCTTCGAGCTGGTCCGCGACCGCGAGGTGCTGACTGCGCTCGTCGCCGAGGTCGGCGGCGAAGCCGTCGCTGCCGCCAATGCGCGCGAAAAGGGCAAGACCCTGAAACGCATCGTCGCCGACCATCTAGAAGGCGGTGGCGGAAGGACCAAGGTCGAGCGCTGGGTGCCGCGATGGATGGCGTTCCCTCCCGCCGCCTACACCGCGCGCGGCGGCGTCGGCACGGTGCGCGCGCATACGCTCGCCGAGGCGGCGCGTCTGCCCGCCGCGCCGCCCGAGCCGCCCGCAGCACCCGCCGCCGTCGCCCGGACGGACCCCGATCCGGCCCCTGCTGCGCAGGCGGCGGCCGAGCCGGTCCCGCTCGCGGCGTGAGCCATTTGGGGCGGGGCGGCACGCCGCCCCCGCCTTTCTCTCTGGAACCCGCAAAATCCGGCCGCGCGCCTCAGCCCTCCGCCTCGGCGCGCGGCCCTTCTCCTGTTCGACGATCCGGCCGACGACTAGCGGCCACCATCCGGCGGCTGTTCAGCCGCAGCACGCCCCGTCCTTGCCGCTGATCTGCACCGGCGGGCACGGCACGGTCCCGTAGGAGCAGAACACGCAACAGTCACCGCGCTTCGGCCGCAGCATCAGGCCGCAGCCGGTGCAGTCGTAGAAGAACTGGCAGGCATTGGTCGGCATGATCTCCACTGCCTTGTGTCCGCACTGCGGGCAGGTCAGCGTCGAGTGCAGCTCCGGCGGCGCGTCAGACATAGCGGTAGCCAAGCCAAAGCAGCACCGCACCGACCAGTAGCCCCACAAGGATAACGAACCGCATCGCTGCGGGAGTGCAGGCGCCATCCGAACCGCAGCGCGCGGCTGTGCGCTGCTGGCGCAATAGCAGCGCCGCACCACTCGCCAGGCACAGCGCTGCGACGATCAGCAACGGCGTCCGATAGGGCGCCGCAGCCGCGCCGATCCCGCCGAGCCAGGCCGCGCCGATCCCGACCGAGGCGAGGACGATCGGCAGCGCGCAGCAAGCGGCAACGCCGAACGCGGCGACGATCCCGCCCAGCACGAGCGATACGGCACCGATGCCTTCGGATCGAGACCGGGCAGAGGACGAATCAGGCATGGCGACTCCTTGCGAGCGGTGCCGATCAGCTCTACCGTCTGTAGCCGCTACAGACTCAAGCGATATCTTCGATGACGAATTCTGGTCCTCGCCGGATCACGATCGGCGAGCTTTCCCGCCGCACCAGCTGCAATATCGAGACGATCCGCTATTATGAGCGAATCGGCGTGCTGCCGCTCGCGCTTCGCCGCGGACGCTATCGCAGCTACGATTCCACCGACGTCAAACGGCTGGCATTCGTGCGCCGCGCGCGCGAGCTGGGCTTCCCGATCGAGTCGGTCCGCACGCTGCTCGCGTTGGCCAACGGCGACGGCCCTTCCTGCGCCCCCGCGTCCGATCTCGCCGCCGCGCATCTAGCCGACGTGCGCGCCAAGATCGCTGACTTGAGGCGCATGGAGCTTGTTCTCGACGAGGCGGTAGCCGCGTGCGCAGCCGGAAGCGACGGCGGCTGTCCGCTGCTGGAGACGCTCAACGAACACACAGGCGGCTAGGCCCGACTTCATCGCTTCGCTGCGCACCAGTCGGGCTTGCGCGCGCCTCGCGGCCACCAGCGCGCCACGCCGAGCCGGACGAGCCCGCCGGCCACGTCGCGCCCGTCCAGCGTCACGCGCGCGACGGTGCGGTTGTAGCTCCGTCCGAGTCGCGCAAAGCGCACCGTGCGGCCGAGCAACAGCGTGCGCGCGGTCGCTGTCGCCGCGCGCCCGGCCGCGATCTCGCGGCGGCATTTCGCCTGGCCGCGCCGCGTCTCGGGCGCATCGATCCCGGCGAGGCGGATGCGCTCGCCGCTCGCAGCCGGAACGTGTCTCCATCGATCACATAGGCGACGCGCGCCGGTCCGTTGGGCGGCGCCGCGCCGAGCAGAAGCGCGGCCAGAAGCGGGGCGATCATGGCCGTGACGGGTTTCGCCCGGACCGCCGCGCCGTTCCATCGCGCCCGCCCGGGCCCATGCCGATCCGCATCCATGGGCAGGCCGCTATCGCCCATCGTCGGGTCAGGCAAGCGCGTCGCGACCGTCGCGGCGTGCCAGTCATGAGGGTCCTGCTGCCTCCGCCGCGGGCGGGAATACCGATGCAAACAAGATCGTCCGGGCTGCCGTCGCACCACCGTCCCCGGCTCCTCGGGCGTGCGACCTGGAACGGGCGCCGGCCGCGCCAAACCATCGCGCGGCGCGCTTATTTCCCCGCCGGCGCTCTTCGAGCGGCCGGCTCCTCGCGGCCGCTTCGCTGCAAATAAGCGCTTGCGCTCCGGTCCTCCGCTGACGCTGCGGCCCTTCGGGTTCGCGCGTCCGGCTCGGGCCCGTTCCTTCGGTCCGCCCATCGCCCGGAGACGGTTCGGGCGAGCAACCAAGGAGACGATCAATGCCCGCAATCGGTTATGTCACCCGCGACGGCGAAGGCTTCAAGGGCCAGCTCAAGACGCTCTCGATCCGCACCGAGATCGAGATCCTGCCCAACCGCTCGAAAAGCAGCGACACCCAGCCCGACTATCGTGTTTCGGCCGGCGGCGTCGAGGTCGGAGCCGGCTGGGTCCGGCGCGGCGAGATGTCCGGCAAGGACTATGTCTCGCTGAGCCTCGCCGCCCCCGAGTTCGGTCCGCGCCGGCTCTACGCGAACCTCGGCCGTGCCGCCGGCCAGGACGATGACGACGCCTTCGCCATCATCTGGAACCCGGCCGACTGAGTCGCCCGACGCGCTCCCGCGCCGGCAAGCGCGGGAGCGCAAGTCCCCAGAATGGGGGGGCGAAAACGCATGCATGGATTTTCGACCCTGCCGGGGGCGGCGCGCTTGGGCCAGCTTGGGGCCACCGCGGCGATTGGCCGCACAGAACCCAGCAGGGACCCGACAATCATGGACGATGACGCCGCCGCGCGGGCCAAGGCCGCGCGCGAATCCTGCCCGTTCCTCACCGCCAAGCAGACCGCTTTCCATCTCGGCATCGCCCGCTCGACGCTGAAGGCGATGCGGCTCGCCGGCAACGGCCCGCGCTGCCGGCGCCATGGCCGGACCTGGCGCTATCACATCGACGATATCGAGGCCTGGTCGGCCGCGAACGCGCGCGGAGGCGGTCATGGCTGACTCCCGCGACCTGCCGCTGTTCGCCTTCGGCGAAGCGCTGTGGCGCGACCGTCGGCGCCGCCGCATGCTCCGCCGCCGCGGCCTCGGGCTTTCGCTCGGCATCGCCGCGCTCGGCCTCACCATCGCCTTTCCGCCGTGTCCGCGCCTGCTCTGGAACGCGAGCGCCAGCGCGCCCATGGGCCTTTATCGGGTCGGCGCCGGCGCGGCTCCCGTGCCCGGCGATCTGGTCGTCGCCTGGCTGCCTGAACCTGCGCGCAGGCTTGCCGCCGAGCGGCGCTATCTCCCGCGCAATGTGCCGGCGATCAAGCACGTCGCGGCGGTCGCAGGCATGCGCGTCTGCGGGTTCGGCGCCGCGCTCACGGCCGACGGCCAACCCGTCGTTCATCGGCTCGCCGCCGACCGGCTCGGCCGTCCGCTGCCGCGCTGGGAGGGATGCCGGACGCTGCGTGGCGGCGAGCTGCTGCTCCTCAACCCGGCAAGCCCGGCCTCGTTCGACGGGCGCTATTTCGGGATCAGCCGGACCTCGGACGTGGTCGGAACGGCGCACCCGCTTTGGACCTGGGACGGGTCGGAGACCGGCGCGTGACCCGGCTCCTCGCAACCCTCAACGCAGGCGCGATCCTGCTGCTCGGCGTCCCCTCGGCGACTGCGTCGCAGGCGGAGGACAATGCCGAACGCACGGTTCCGGCCGACGCCGTGACCCGTTGGCGGGCCTATTCGCACGAGGCGTCGCAGCGCTTCGGCGTCCCGCTCGACTGGATCGAGCGCGTGATGCGCGCCGAAAGCGGCGGCCGGACCCATCTCGACGGACGCCCGATCACGAGCCGCGCCGGGGCCATGGGGCTGATGCAGATCATGCCCGCGACCTGGGCCGAGCTGCGCGCCCGGCTCGGGCTCGGTACCGACCCGTACGATCCGCGCGACAACATCCTCGCCGGCACCTTCTACCTGCGGCTCATGCACGACCGCTTCGGCTATCCGGGCATGTTCGGCGCCTACAATGCGGGGCCTGCGCGCTATGCCGCCTATCTGGCCTCGGGACGCCCGTTGCCGGAAGAGACGCGCGCCTATCTCGCCGTAGTGACAAGCACGGTGACCGGCAGGCCTTCCGTGCCGTTGCCGTCCCTTCCGCAGCAGCTGCCACCGACCTTGTTCGTGACGCTTCGGACCGGCGGTGCATCCGCGGAGCCATCGCCATTGCGCGCGGGAACCCGAGCGTCGGGCAGCCTGTTCGTGTCACTGTCGTCCGATCGTCCCGATCGATAGACGATCGGGCAGCTCAGTGCGGCCGCGTTCCCAGGAATGCCTTCGTGCGGCTTCGGCCGTCCGCGGCAATGATCGCCTCTTCGGCATGCGCGCATTCGTCGCCGCGCACCGTGCCCTCGCGGCAACCTGCGACGGTTTCGCGCGCCTGATCGAGATGGGCCGCGAAATATTGGGTAGCGCGTGGAGCCGCTACAACCCCAGCAGCCGGTCCGATGACGGGGCGCACCATGAAGCCAGCCGCAAAGCCGATGGCGAGCGCGACGACTATGATGAAAATGGACTTGCCCTGTTTCATGGCCGTGAAACTCTGGCTGATGACGATCCGCATTCTACTTAAATTCCATGATATTTCAAAAGCGAAGTCACCGTCAGATCGGAAGGGTGGAAGCGGTGCCGCACGCATTCACCGGCGGCTCGATTGCGGTGAGGTGGGAGGGCTCGTCTCGGCAAGGCCCAGCATGACGGGCGGCGAAGCGGCTGTGCAAGGCCGGCGGCCCCTCCAATTTTGCTGCGAATTGGAGCGTGCTTCGCACGCGCCCTTGTTGGTTTTGGCGCAACAAAATCGGTTCCTCCGCCGCCGCTGACGCGGCGCTCCGGCTGCGCCTCCGCGGCCCTGACAGCCGCTCCGCCGCCCGTCCCCGGAGGTCTGTCCTCGATGAGGAGGACTTCAAGCGAAAGAGGCGAACATGACCATGTTTCAACCTGTCGGCGTGGCATCGGCGAAAGACACGGATCACGTGTTGGCAACGCTCGTGGCTGGACTCGAAATCGAGTTCGGACACGGTGCGGGCGAGGCGCTCGCACAGCGATTTCTCGAGGCTGAGGAGAGCGATTTCCTGTGGGATGCGCGTGTGTCGGAGCGCTGGCTCGGGACCTATGAAGGCACCGATGAGGAAGATTTCGAGCTCGATCGGGTGGCGATCATGGGCCGGTTGAATGGCCGCTGGTTCGTCGCGGTGAGCATCGTCGATGGCGATGGAAAGGCGCACGGATTGACGGGGCGGCGCCATTTCCGGAGCGAACGCGCGGCGCGCCAAGCCTTCGCTGTGACGCATTGATCGGCCGCATCGAAACGCCGGGACAGGGGTGCCGGACAGGCATCCGCGTCCCGGCTTCTTTTTGCCTCGACTCGGGCGACATCGGCAGGTGCCGGGATGGCCAAAACGGGCCGCAGAAAGGGTTCAGGTGGGGAGCGGCCTAAGGCAAGATGAAGCACTGGCACCGGTGGTGCCGTAAGTGGCTGTCTGCACATCGTTTTTTGAAGATTCCAGCGACACTGGCGGTCGCGGACCAGTGCCGGCGGACGCAGGAACGGCGGATTTCCGCGGATTTCCGCGGCACCGGTTTTCCCGGGCGCCGGAACGCGCCATCCTCGCGCACGGGGCTGGCGCGAGGAACCATCATGGCCAGCGACGAAGAGTTCGAGCCCAGGCTCGGCCGCATGGGCAACCGTGGCGGCAGGCGCACCCGCAGCTATCTCTCGCGGGTCCTCGCCGCCACCAATCTCGCGCGCGCCGGCGCGGGCCGGCGGCGCGCCTTCACCGGCGCGCGGATCGGGCGCGGCGCGGGCGTCGGGCGGCTGCTCGCCCGGCGCGACCGGTTCGCCGCCTACCGTCAGCGCCGCGTCATCGTCAAAGCGCGCATCGTCAGGCTTGCCGGCAAGGGTTTCGCCGCGGCGCGCGCCCACCTCAGATACATCCAGCGCGATGGCGTCACTCGTGATGGCCGGCCGGGCGAGCTCTATGGTCCGACAACCGACACGATCGACCGCAAGCGCTGGCTCGACGGCCATGCCGGCGATCGCCATCAGTTCCGCTTTATCGTCTCGCCCGAGGACGGCGACCGATATGCCGATCTCAAGGACCTGACGCGGCGCCTGATGGCGCGCCTCGAAACCGATCTCGGCACCCGGCTCGACTGGGTCGCGGTCGATCACTTCAACACCGGTCATCCGCACACGCATGTCGTGGTGCGCGGCAGGGATGACCGCGGCAAGGATCTCGTCATCGCGCGCGACTATCTGACGCAAGGCATCCGCGAGCGCGCAGCCGAGCTCGTCGACCTCGACCTTGGACCGCGCACCGACCGCGACATCGAGGCGCGGCTGCGCGCCGAAGTCGAACAGGAGCGGCTCACCAGCATCGACCGCCGGTTGGTCCAGGAGGCGGATGGGAATCGGATCGTCGCCGCCGCGGCGCGCGATCCCCTGATGCAGGGCCTGCGCGCCGGCCGGCTCGCCAAGCTGGCGCGGCTCGGTCTCGCCGAACCTGACGGGCGCGGTCAATGGCGGCTCGCGGAGGGGATCGAGGACACGCTCAGGCGTATGGGCGAGCGCGGCGACATCATCCGCACGATGCAGCGCGCCTTTTCGGAGCGGGCGCGGGTGCCGGCGGCGGCCGAGCTCGCCATCTACGAACCCGCGGCGCACGGCGCGCATGCGATCACCGGGCGCATCCTTACGCGCGGGCTTTCGGACGAGCACAAGGACCGTCACTATCTGCTCGTCGAGGCCACCGACGGACGCACTCATTATGTCGACATCGGCAGAGGCGAAGCGCTCGCGCCGCTGCCGCACGAAGCGATCGTCCGCATCGCACCGATCGCAGTCGAAGTCCGCGAGGCCGACCGCATCGTCGCGGCCGTCGCCGCCGCCAATGGCGGCCGCTACCATATCGACGCGCATCTGCGGCACGATCCCGGCGCGACCGAGGCGTTCGCCCAGACCCATGTCCGTCGGCTCGAGGCGATGCGCCGGCTGACCGGCGCGGTCGAGCGCGCCGCCGACGGCAGCTGGATCATCGCGCACGACCATCTCGACCGCGCCGCTGCCTATGAAGCGATGCGCGCCCGGGAAGCGCCCGTGCGCATCAAAATCCTGTCGGCGGTGCCGCTCGAGAAGCTGGTCGATGCCGAGGCGGCGACATGGCTCGATCGCGAACTCACCGCGGCCACGCCCGAACCGCTGCGCGAGGCCGGGTTCGGGCGGGCGGTGCGCGAGGCTCAGCGGCAGCGCCGGCAATGGCTGATCGCGCAAGGTCTGGCCGAGGAGGGCACGGACGCCACGGCCTATCGCCCGGGCATGCTCGGCATGCTTCAGCGCCGCGAGCTGCTACGCATCGCGGCGCAGCTGTCGGACGCGCTCGATCAGCCGTTCGTAGAGACGCCTGCCGGCGCGCGGATCGAAGGCACCTACCGCCGCGCTGTCGACCTGATGAGCGGGCGGTACGCGCTCGTCGAGCGATCGCGCGATTTCACGCTGGTGCCCTGGCGTCCGGTGCTCGACCGCCACGTCGGCAAGTCCGTCGCTGGGCGGATGCGTGCCGACGGCATCAGCTGGATGATCGGGCGCGGTCGAAGCGGACCTGCGATCGGCTGACCGGCGGGTTCATCCGGTCATGCCATCGACCATCGGGGCCTCGCACGGGAGGGGAGCTATCGCGGTGCGAGCGCGTCTTGCGTGTACGAAAGAATGCCTGCACGCCACCCTTGTCTTGCCGACTGTTTCAACGGCCCGTGGCTGCCATGCAAAAAAATTTCGCGGCGGATGAGGGTTGCGGCAATTGGCTGCGTATTAGGGGTGCGTGCTGTGTACACACAATATCTGATTAAATAATTGAAATATAAGACAGAATCCGTCTTGACCTGTATATACAATCGGTGTTCCTTCGCCCCATAAACAAGGGTCAGGGAGCGTTGGCATGAGCAAGAAAGGAGCGCTGCTTCTCGGCGCTGCAATGGTCGCCGCCTATTCCGTGCCGGTTCAGGCACAGTCACAAGCCGGCTCCGTCGACGAGACGGCGAACAGCGAATCCTCGGGCGAGATCGTCGTCACCGGATCGCGCATCCGCCGACAGGATCTCGCCGGGGTCGGACCGGCCACCGTCATCGGCGCCGAGCAGATCGAAAACACCGGCATCGTCAACATCGAGACGGTGCTCCAGCGCCTGCCCGCCAATGCCGGCTTCGCCGGCAACCAGACCTCGGCCTATTGGACGAGCAACGGCTATGGCACTGCGCAGGTCAATCTGCGCGGTCTCGGCATCAAGCGCACGCTCGTGCTGCTGAACGGCCGGCGCCTCGTGGCGGGCGGCACCGGCGCCAACTCGTCGCCCGACCTCAACATGATCCCCGTGGTCGCGCTCGCCCGCACCGACGTGCTCAAGGACGGCGCCTCGGCGATCTACGGCGCCGACGCGATGGCTGGCGTCGTGAACCTGGTCACCCGCACCGATTATGAAGGACTCGGCATCAGCCTCCGCCAGGGCATCACCGAGCGCGGCGACGGCTCCGATTTCACCGCCGATCTCATCTGGGGCATCCGCAACGATCGCGGCGGCTTCATGGCCGCGGCGACCTACCAGAAGACGAGCGCGGTCAACATGGCGACGCGGGCGCCGTGCTCGCTCGCCGAAGTGACCCCCGGCTCGCTGTCCTGCGTCAACAGCGCCTCGACCATCGGCGGCCGCGCGGTGCTGCCCAACGGCCAGCAGATCAACTTCAACCAAGTGCCGGGCGGCGACGGCAATTTCTACGAGCCGTACAGCGCGGCCAAGCACAACTTCAATTCGAACCCGTACTTGAACGCCGTCAGCCCGGTCGAGCGCGTCAGCACGGCCTTCTTCGCCGACTATGACCTGACCGAGAATATCGAGGCGTTCGGCGAGTTCCTCTACACCTATCGCAAGTCCAACCAGATCGCGACACCGGGCACGCTCAGGAACCTCGCCATCTCGGCGAGCAACCCGACCAATCCGACCGGCCAGAACATCGTCCTGATCCAGCGCCGGCTCGCCGAGCCTGGACCGCGGCAGTTCTTCCAGGAAACCGACACCTGGCAGGGCACGTTC
>Ga0182741_1005141_pt1 | contig 12328 bp, 11 predicted proteins | sample eDN5th37CBELigOP_FD_128874 | JGI IMG/M metagenome (GOLD analysis project Ga0182741, IMG submission 128874) | Enriched Organic Plus compost microbial communities from Emeryville, California, USA - eDNA 5th pass 37_C BE-Lig OP (version 2) (version 2) ...
ATGGCGGCGAGATGCGGCAGCGCCTGCGGCGTCTCCACCACGCCGATGAAGCGCGTATGTCCCGGAGCGAGGCCGAGGGCCACCTCCCGCGCCGCCACCACCTCCGACAGCAGCCGCGCATGCTCCGGCCCCATCAGCTTGGGCAGCATCAGCACCGTGACCTGCGGCATCACGGCGGCGGCAATGTCGGGCACGGCGAGCTCGAGCGGGCGGTTGATGCGCACGCAGACTTCCGCGCCGGCCTGGCCCACGGTGGCGGCCGCCGCGGGCAGGGCGGCGCGGGCCGCAGCCTTCTCCGCCGGCGGAATGGAGTCCTCGAGATCGAGGATGATCACATCCGCGCCGCGCGTATGCGCCTTGGCGACGAAGCGTTCCGCGGTCGCGGGAACGAAGAGCAGGGAGCGCCAGTTGGGCACGGGACGGGCGGCAGCGGTCATCACGTCATCTCCTGCGCGGCACGGCTCTCGAACATCGCGGCGATCTCCGCCTCGCCGTAGCCGAGTTCCGCCAGCACCTCGCGCGTATGCTGGCCGAGCCGCGGGGCGGGCATCGTCTCCTCCCGCATCCCGCCACGGAAGGTCACGGGGGTGCGGGTTCGCCGGATACGGCCTTCCGTCGGATGCTCGTCCAGGTTCCAGAACCCGACATCCTGCAGATGCGGGTCGTCCAGCAGGTCGTCGATGCTGTTGTAGCGCGCGGCGGGCACATCGGCGGCGGCGAAGATCTCCAGCCATTCCGCGGTGGTGCGTTGCGCCAGCGCCTGCACCTGCACCGTGAAGTAGTCCGCCGCGTTCTCGGTGCGCCGGATCGGGCTGGAGAAGCGGGGATCCTCCTTCAGCTCCGGCCGGCCGATGGCGTCGAAGAAGGCGAAGGCCTGGCGGTCGTTGTTCGGCCGGACCGTGATGTAGCCATCCTTCGTCGGCAACGGGCGGTAGTCCGGAGAGAGCAGCCTGGCATCGCCCGTCGGCCCCTCCGGGGGATCGAAGGTGGCGGCACCGAGATGCTCGCTGGCGACGAAGCTCGCCATGGTCTCGAACATCGGCACCTCGACCGCCTCGCCGATGCCGGTCCTCTCCCGCCGGTACAGCGCGAAACCGATCGCCTGCGCGGCGACCAGGCCGGTGATGTGGTCGGTCATCACCATGGGCACGAAGCGCGGCTCGCCAACGGCGCGCTCGAAGGTGCCGGCAACGCCCGAGAGCGACTGGATGACGGGGTCATAGGCCGGCCGGTTGGCGTAGCGCCCGTCCGTGCCGAAGGCGACGATGCCACAATGGATCAGCCGCGGGTTGAGCGGCGCGAGCGAGGCATGGTCCAGCCCCGCGCGCGCGAGCGCGGCCGGGCGCACATTGCTCACGAACACGTCCGCACCGGCAATCAGCCGCTTCAGCGCCTCGAGCCCCGCCGGCTGCTTGATGTCCAGCACCACCGACCGCTTGTTGCGGTTGAAGTTGATGAACTTGCCGGACATGGAGGGCGTGCGGCAGCCGGCGGCGAGATAGCGCAGGATGTCGCCACCCGGCGCCTCCACCTTCACCACCGTCGCGCCCTGATCAGCGAGGGTGCGCGTGCAGATCGGGCCCACCACCACGGTGGTGAGGTCCACGACGCGGACACCTTCCAACGGTCCGCCGCTCATGGGGTGAAGTCGCACTCCAGCTGTCCGCAGAGCGATCCCTCGCGGTCCTGCACCCAGGCCGAGACCTTGCCATCCTTCAGCGCATGGCCGGCGAGAGTGATGGTGTCGCCCACATAGATCGGCCGCGTCAGCCTTGCGTTGTAGCCGACCAGGCGCCCGGGCGTGTGCCTCACCACGGCGTCGAGAGCGAGCTGCATCGTCAGCCCGCCATTCTGCACCGTGTTCGGGTAGCCTTCCTCCTGGCGCGCGTAGTCGGCGTCGTAGTGGATGCGGTGCGCATTCCAGGTCACCGCGGAGTAGCGGAACACCAGCGCGGCATCCAGGCGCCTCTCCTCCCGCCAGGCCGCATCCGTGGGCGCGGGCACCGGCGCGCCGACACCGCTCTTCTCGCCGGGTTTCACCGCCTCGCGGTAGATGGCATCGAACTCCTCCACGGCGATCACCTCCCCGCCACGGCGGAAGGTGTGGCGCATGGTCAGCACCGTGATGAAGCCCGTTCGCGCCTGCTTCGGCACGATGGCCGCGACTTCCGCGGTGCGGGTCGCGGTGTCGCCGACGCGCAGCACGCCGGGGATGGTCACGCGCCGGCCCGCGCCCATCCGCCGCGGCAGCGGGATCGGGGGCAGGATCACGCCGGGCTTCGGATGGCCGTCGGGGCCGATATCCGATTGCCGCGTGGCGTCGCTGAAGAACATGTTGTACCAGTGCGGCGGCAGCGCATCGCCGCGCCGGAAGGCGTCGAGATCGAAATCCAGCATGCCCGCGACGCGGCGGACATCGGACGGAGAGATCTCCTCCTCCACCACGCGGGTATGGCCCACCCAGGATTGCAGTTCTTCGCTCAGGGTCAGCGACATAGCAACATATCCTATTCGGCAATCAGGTTGAGGCGGCGGATCAGCGCACCCCAGCGCTCGGCATCGGCGCGGGTGCGGGCGGTGAACTCGGCCGGCGTGTTCGGTTCCGACGGGTCGGCGCCGACCCCGCGATAGGCAGCCTGCACCGCCGCGTCACGCAATGCCTCGTTCAACGCCGCGTTCAGCCGGGCGATGATCTCGGGCGGTGTGCGCGCGGGTACGGCCAGGCCGAAATACGTGCTGGCCGTGAAGCCCGGGATGGTCTCGGCCATGGTCGGCACGCCGGGCCATTCGGGCCGGCGCGCCGGTGTGGTCAGTGCAACGGGGCGGACGGAGGTCTGGCCGCGCACCACCTCGCCCTCCGGCAGGCCAAGGCAGCGCGCATGCACGCGGCCTGCGAGCAGGTCCGTCATCGCCTGCGTCGTCTGCCGGTAGGGCACATGCACCATCTCCAGCCCGAGCCGTGCGCCGACATCCTCCATGATGAGATGCGTGATGGCACCAACGCCGGCGGAAGCAAAGGTGAAGCGGCCCGGATTGGCGCGGATCCATGCCACCACCTCGGCGAAGTCCTTGCCCGGAATCGAGCCGTGCACCAGCAGCAGGTTGGAGGTGGAGCAGAATTGCCCCACCTGGGCGAAGTCCTTCTGCCAGTCATAGCCGATCTGGCGATACAGCAGGGCGTTCAGCCCGCTGTTGGTGCCCATCGTCGCGACCAGCACGGTGTAGCCATCGGCCGGGGCACGGGCCACGGTCTCCGCGGCCAGGTTGCCTGCGCCGCCTGGCCGGTTGTCCGCGAGCACCGTCTGGCCCAGGCGCCGCGACAGCGCTTCGGCGGTGACGCGCGAGACGATGTCGGTCTGCCCGCCGCCGCCATAGGGAATGACCAGCCGGATCGGCCGGTCCGGCCAGGATGCGCGCGCGATCCGCGGCACGGCGATGAGTCCCGCCGCCGCGGCAAGCGCATGGCGCCGCGTCACGGCGCTGCCGGCATGCACCATGGCCTCCTCCCACACATCCGGGCCGGGAAGATAGGCTGCGGCATCACGGGCGCCTAGACGCCCGCCGGCACGTCCAGGCCGGCCATGATCCGCTCCACATCCGCCATGCCATTGTAGCCATGGAAGCTGAAGCGGATGCGGCCGCGCCCGTTCCAGGCCCAGATGCCGCGTGCCTGCAGCGCGCGCGCCAGCCTCGCCGCCTCCGGATGCGCGATGCAGACGCTCGCGCCGTGCCACGCCGGATCGGCGGGCGTGGTGCTGGCGATACCGGCCGCCCGCAGCCGTGCCAGCAGCGCCGTGGTCAGCGCCTGCACATGCCGCTGCACCGCTGCCGGATCGTGCCGCCCCAGCCACTCCAGCGCGGAGACCAGCACGTAGAGTGCCGCATGCGCCGGATTGCCGCGGGCGAAGCGCATCGCATCCGGCACCAGGCCGAGCGCGCCCTGATAGTCCGGCCGCGCCGTGCCCGTGGCGATGGAGTGCCACCCCGCCGTCGCCGGCGCCCAGCCGGGCTGGCGTTCGCGGTTCCAGTAGGCGATCGCCGTGCCGGTCATTCCGAGCAGCCACTTGTAGCTGGCCGAGAAGGCGAAATCCGCGATCCCGGCACGTATGGGCAGGTAGCCCGCCGCCTGGGTGTGGTCCACCACCAGCAGCGCCCCGACGCTGTCGGCGATGCGGCGCAGAGGCACCAGGTCGTAGCGCTCGCCCGTGAGGTAGGAGACATGGGAGACGCCGATGATCCGCGTGCGCGCGTCCACGGCCGCCGCCACCGCCGCCGGATCATTCATGCGCGCGAAGCGCACGGAGACGCGCGGGTGCCGCTGCAGCGCCGCCGGCGCGACGACGGAGGGATACTCGTCCGGGTCCACGACGATGCTGTCGCCTTCGCGCCAGTCGAGGCTCTCCACCACCAGCGACACGCCCTCGGCGACATGGGCGCAGAAGCCAATCTCCTCCGGCGCCGCGCCCCAGGACGCGGCGACGAGGTCGCGGGCGCGACGCACCATGGCCTCCTGCGCCTCCCGTCCTGGCGCGCCGGCGCTCTTGTCCGCCGCATAGGCCAGCAGGGCCGCATCGTGGCAATGCAGGAACGGCGTCTCCCCACCGGCGCAGACATGCGCGACGCCGGGCGGGATGCGGAACGCGGCAGGATCGAACAGCGGGTCCATGGCGGCCTCCATGACGGCGAGTGAGCGGTCTGCCCTCGCCCCTGTCAAATCCGTCGCCGCCTGCGGCATCCTGTGGGGCAGCAGCGCAGGAGATCCCCCATGCCCCCGACCGTCGCCATCATCGCCCAGGGTGCCATGGGCGCCGGCGTGGCCCGCCGGCTGACCGACCATGGCGTGACCGTGCTGACCTCGCTCGCCGGGCGCAGCGCACGGAGTGCGGAGCGCGCCGCCGCCGCGGGCATGCGCGTGGTGGAGGACGCGGCGATCGCCGACGCCGCGATCATCCTCTCCATCGTCCCGCCGGCCGAGGCGCGGGCTCTGGCCGAGCGCCTGGCGCCGCATCTCGCCGCGTCCGCGCGGAAGCCGCTCTATGCCGACTGCAATGCGGTGAGCCCCGAAACGGTGCAGGGCATCGCGGCGGCCATCGCGCCCACCGGCTGCGTCTTCGCCGATGCCGGCATTATCGGCGGTCCCCCGCGGCCGGACGGCTACAATCCGGTGTTCTACGCCTCCGGCCCCGGCGCACCGGGACTGGCAGCCCTGTCGGCCCACGGCCTCGATGTGCGGGAGATCGCGGGTCCGGTCGGGGCGGCCAGCGCACTCAAGATGTCCTATGCGGGCATCACCAAGGGCCTGGTCTCGCTTGGCAGTGCCATGATGCTGGCGGCGGCGCGGGCCGGCGCGGCCGAGGGCCTGTTCCACGAGCTGGAGGCGAGCCAGCCACAGCTCCTCGCCTGGTTCCGCCGCATGGTCCCGTCGAGCTTCGAGAAGGCCTATCGCTGGGAGGGCGAGATGGAGGAAATCGCCGATTTCATCGGCGCGGACGCGGCCAGCGACATCTACCGGGCGATCGCCCGCTTCTATGCGCAGATGGCCGCCGATGCCGCGGGACCGAACCGCGACACGGCAGCGATCAGGGCCGTCCTCGCCACGCCGCCATCCCGCTGAACGGGTTGGCGCCGCGAGCGCGGGGCACGACCGGCCGGAGGACTTGCCGTCGGCCGGTCAGGCCCCGGCCAGGGCGCGGGCGCGCGGCAGGGTCAGCCAGGCACGGGCACCGATGCCCTGCGCCGCTTCGAGACGCAGGGCCCCGCCATGCGCCTCCAGCAACGAGCGGGCGATGGCCAGGCCGAAGCCGATGCCGCGCGTGTGCTCATGCCCGGCCGCGCCGGCCCCCGCCGCCAGGTCCCCCGCCGCGACACCGGCGCCGTCATCCTCGATCACGATGGAGACGGTCTCCGGCGTCTCCACCAGGCGCAGGCCGATCCAGTCGCCTTCCCGGGTCAGGCGCACCACGCGTGCCAGCACCTGCAACAGGGCGCCGCGCAGGGCGCGGCGGTCCACCTGCAGGGTCAGCGCGCAGAGTTCGGGAGCAAGCCGCCATTGCCGCCGGCCGGGTGCGATCTGGGCGGAGATGACGGCCACGACCTCCTCGAGCAGCGGCTGCAGCGGCACCTGTTCGATCCGCAGGGTCCGAGGCCCGGCCTCCGCCTCGCGCCAGTCGGCGATCTCATCAGCCAGATGCAGGATGCCGCGGGCCTCCGCCTCGACCGCGCCGGTCCGTTCCGGCGGCAGGTCCGCCGCCATGCGCAGCAGCGCCAGGCCGCGCGCCTGCATCTCCTGCACCAGCATGCCGAGCATACGGTCGCGGCTCACCGCATCGCGGCGATGGCGCCGGGCCTCCGCCTCGGCCGCCGGAACCCGGTCACGCCAATACGCGCCAAGCCCCAGGCAGCCAAGGCCGAGCAGGACGAGGACCAGAGGGATGAAGCTCTCGGACATCGCCGCTCTGTCGCATGGGGCCGATGACCAGACTATTGAGGCGGCCGGGCAGAGCGATCCGCCGCAGTGGCCTCCGGTCTCGCCGGCCGCTGTGTCCCACCCTTCGGTCTTCCTCCGGGCGGGGCCGCGGCTCAGGCGGCGTCGGTGGCCCCTTCCTTCTTCGCCTTCGCACGCGCAATGCGGCGCTTCAGCGTGATCGCCTCAGGCTGCAGCTTGCGGTTCGGCGTGCCGAGCAGGAAGGCGTCGAGCCCGCCATTGTGCTCCACCGTCCGAATGCCGTTGGTGGTCAGGCGCAGGCGCACGCTGGTCGCGAGCACGTCCGAGAAGAAAGACGTCTCCTGCAGGTTCGGCAGGAAGCGGCGACGGGTCTTGTTGTTGGCGTGGCTGACGTTGTTGCCCGTCAGCACGCCCTTGCCGGTGATGCCGCAACGGCGAGCCATGGCGCTGATCCCGAAAAGATGCACGCGCGGCAGCGGCCGCGCGCGGCAGGTGTCCAAGAGGCGGGGCGTATGGCCTGACCGCCGCCCGACGTCAAGCCGGGGCGGCGCCGCCACGCGTGGGTGGCGTCAAAGCCCCGCCTGCGACCGCGGCGACGAGGGGGCCTGGTCGCGCATCTCCCGCAACTCGCCGGATTCGACCGAAGCGAGCGCGCTGCGCAGCACGGCCGCGATGGCACGGTCATCCAGCGTGCGGGCGAGCAGGCCGAGCGCCCCGCCGAGCAGGGCGGAGGCGATCGAGACCGGCGCGATCCGCTGCTCCATCATGTATTCGATGGCCTTGTCCACCACCGATCCGGCATGGCTGAGGTCCTCGGGGGCCACGCCCTGGGGGTCTAGCTGCATGAAACACCTGTTTCTCCTGTCCGGCAGATAGGTCGAGCAGGGGTCTGGCGAAACCCCTGTCGCCCTCGCGACGAAGCGCTTCGTGGCGCAGCCGCCACGCCCCGCCCTGCCCCAGGCCGGTACCTCCCGCCCTTCCCGCCGGGCAGGCACCCGCTTCAGGACGCGGCGGGCACGCCCTCGCCCCGTCGCGCCTTGCGCGGTGCGTCCAGGTCCGCCGCCGCCTGCGCCGCCGCGGCTGCCTCGGCCGCCGCCACGGCCTCCGACTGCCGGCGCCACATCTCGGCGTAGAGCCCACCCCTCGCGATCAGCTCCGCATGGGTGCCGCGCTCGGTCACCTGTCCCTCCTGCAGCACCAGGATCTCGTCCGCCTCCACCACGGTGGAGAGGCGATGCGCGATCACCAGCGTCGTGCGGTTGGCCGAGATCCGGCGCAGCGCCGCCTGGATCTCCTGCTCGGTGCGCGTGTCCAGCGCGCTGGTCGCCTCGTCCAGGATCAGGATGCGCGGATTCTTCAGGATGGTGCGCGCGATCGCCACGCGCTGCTTCTCGCCCCCCGAGAGCTTGAGCCCGCGCTCGCCGACCATGGTGTGATAGCCCTCCGGCAGGCGCATGACGAAGTCATGCACCTGGGCGAGCTTCGCCGCCTGCTGGATCTCCGCGTCGGAGGCACCGGGCCGGCCATAGGCGATGTTGTAGCGGATGGTGTCGTTGAACAGCACCGTGTCCTGCGGCACCACGCCAATGGCGGCGCGCAGCGAGTCCTGCGTCACCTCGCGGATGTCCTGCCCGTCCACCAGGATGCGGCCGTCGGTCACGTCGTAGAAGCGGAACAACAGGCGGGAAATGGTGGATTTCCCCGCGCCGGTCGGGCCGACGATCGCCAGCATCCGCCCCGGCGGCACGCGGAAGGAGACGCCCTTCAGAATCGTGCGATCCGGCCGGTAACCGAAGCGCACCTCCTCGAAGACCAGCTCTCCCGGCCCGGCGGCGAGCGGGCGCGCGTCGGGCGCGTCCGCCACCTCCCGTCGCTCCGCCAGCAGGGCGAACATCTCCTCGGTGTCGGTCAACCCCTGCTTGATTTCGCGATAGGCGAAGCCGAGAATGTTCAGCGGCAGGTAGAGCTGGATGAGATAGGTGTTCACCAGCACGAAATCGCCGACCGTCATGGTGCCTGCCGCCACGCCGCGGGCCGCCAGCAGCATCACCGCGGTCAGGCCGACGGCGATGATCGCCGCCTGGCCACCATTCAACACGTTCAGCGTGGTCTCGGAGCGCACATAGGCGCGCTCGTAGCGCGTCAGGCTCTCGTCGTAGCGCCGCGCCTCATGCGCCTCGTTGCCGAAATACTTCACCGTTTCGTAGTTGAGCAGGCTGTCGATGGCCTTGGTGTTCGCCTCCTGATCGGTCTGATTCATCTCCCGCCGGAAGCGCAGCCGCCAGTTGGTGAAGCCGAGCGTGAAGGCGACATAGAGGCCGATGGTCAGCAGGGTCAGCCCGGCGAAGGTAAGGTCGAACATCCCCCAGAGGATCCCGGCCACCAGGAGGATCTCGAGGATCGTCGGGATGATGTTGAACAGCAGGAAGTTCAGCACGAAGGTGATGCCGCGCGTGCCGCGCTCGATCACCCGCGAGAGGCCGCCGGTCTGCCGGTCCATGTGGTAGCGCAGCGACAGCGCATGCAGGTGCCGGAAGACCGAGAGCGCGATGCGCCGCGCCGCGCGCGCCTGCACCTTGGCGAAGACGGCGTTGCGCAGCTCGCCGAAGGCAGCGCTGGCGACACGCAGCAGCCCGTAGCCGATCACCAGCGCCACGGGCACCGCCACCAGGGCCCCGGCACCCTGCCGCGGCGCCAGGGCGTCCACCGCCCGGGCGTAGACGATCGGCACCAGCACATTGGCCGCCTTGGACAGCGCCAGGCAGATGACCGCCACCACCACCCGGAGGCGAAGCTCCGGCTCCTCCTTGGGCCAGAGCCAGGGAAGCAGGGTCATCAGGGTCTGGAGGTGGCCGCGCCCGGCCGCCTTGGGGTCACGCACGAAGGGATGGCTCCGGAAATCGCTCCCTATGTGCCCCCGATGCGGCCGCGGGCAAACCGCCACCCGGCGGGGTTGCGCTTCCCGGCCGGAGGACGTGGCGTTACAGGACGTCATGGACCCCTTCGAGCGCCACATCGCCGCCTGCAACAACCTCCCCTCCCCGGCCGGGCTGATCCGCTTCCGCATCGGGGATCTGCCGGTCGGCTGGGTCTCGCCCAACCTTGCCCAAGCGCTGACCTTCTTCCCCCGGAGCTTCCACTTCGACGCGGATGGCGTTGCCCTCGCCTCCCGGCTGCGCAGCCCTGGAGCACGGTCCGACGCCCTGGCCGAGGCGGCCCGGTCGCTTGCGGAGCGGGGCCATTTCCGCCTGCGCGGAGAGGCCTTCGACGTGCGGGCGACGCCGGAAGGACCGGTGCTGGCCACGCTCGACCGCGGCGCGGTCCCGGCCTTCGGAGTGATCTCCCAGGGGGTGCATGTGAACGGCATCGTGCGGAGGCGCGCGGGTGACGGCGCGCGCGGGCCGGCAGGCGAGGGCTCACACGGGGCTGACGGCCTGCATCTCTGGGTGGGCTGGCGCTCCCGCAGCAAGTCCGTGGCGCCGGGCAAGCTCGACCACCTGATCGCTGGCGGCATCCCGGCCGGCCTTTCGGCCGAAGAGACGCTGGTGAAGGAGGCGGAGGAGGAGGCGAGCATGCCCGCCGCGCTCGCCCTGCAGGCGCGGCGCGTCGGCCGCGTCTCCTACGTCATGCGCAACGACGAGGGACTGCGGCGGGACGTACTGCATTGCTTCGACCTTGCCCTGCCCGAGGATTTCGTGCCGCGGCCCAATGACGACGAGGTGGAGCGCTTCGAACTCTGGCCCGTGCAGCGGGTGCTGGAGGCCGTGCGCGACACCGACAGCGTGAAGTTCAACGTGAACCTGGTGCTGATCGACCTCTTCCTGCGCGAGGGACTGATCGACCCTGCCAGCGAACAGGGGCGGCGGCTGCGCGCCGGACTCGACCAGGGACCGTGAGGAGGCAGCGGCACCCTCAGTCGACATCCTCCGCATCCCGCGACGGCTCGGGCTCCAGCCCGATGCCGCGCCGCAGCGCTTCGCGCGCCCGCGAGAGACGCGAACGCAAGGTTCCGGGCGGCACGCCAAGGATCGTCGCGGCCTCGGCGTAGTCGAGCCCCTCGACCACCACCAGCCAGAGCGCCTCGCGATGGATCGCGGGCAGACGGCGGTAGGCACTCGCGAGGTCGCGCATCGCCTGCCGTTCCTCCTGCCCGCCGGAGACCGGCGCCTCGGGCAGCGATTCGGCGGACAAGAAGGGGCTGCGCGCGTCCCGTCTCACCTCGGCCGCGCGGGCATGGCGCAGGATGGTGAACAGCCAGGCGCGCAGATTGGTGCCAAGCGCGAATTGCGAGCGCGCCGCCATGGCACGCAGCAACGTCTCCTGCACCAGATCGTCCGCCATGTCCGAACGCTTGACGAGGATGCGGGCGAAGCGGCGCAGCCGTGGAATCTCCTCGGCCAGGGCGGAACTGAACGCCTCCGATGCCGATGGGTCTGCCTGCTGCATGGCCCTGCGGTGGTCCCTCCGACGCCCTGTGTCACCCCAGGAAAAGGTATACGATATTTCAACGTAGGGGGACGGCCGCACGGACACCCTTGCGTGTAGCGGTCCCGTCCGGACCGCAAGATCCCGTGCGATGGGGCAGGACGCGCCAAGCCTGCTCACATAAGAGCAAGAGCAGCCGGTCTCGCATCGATGCCGCGCTTCGCCTCCGGCCGGCGCCCGGAATGGGGTCGAAGCGCGCCGCTCGTTCTAGAACAGGCCGTCGATGCGGCCTTCCGCATCGAGCCCGATGCCCTCCGCCGCGGGACGACGCGGCAGGCCGGGCATCGTCATGATCTCGCCGCAGATCGCAACGACGAAGCCCGCCCCGGCGGAGAGCCGCACCTCGCGCAAGGGCAGCACATGCCCCTCCGGGGCGCCGAGCAGGGAGGGATCGGCGCTGAAGCTGTACTGCGTCTTGGCCACGCAGACGGGAACCCGGCCGAAGCCCTGCTCCTCGAACCGGCGCAGCCGGGCCGCGGCGGGCGGCGGGATGGTGACCTCATGCGCGCGGTAGATCTCGCGCGCGATGGTGCGCAGCTTGTCCGCGAGCGGCATGTCATCGGGATAGAGCGGGGCGAAGCGCGCCTCCCTCGCCTCGAGCCGCCGCTGCACCGCACGGGCGAGGTCGAGCGCGCCCGCCCCACCATCGGCCCAATGCGTGCACAGCACCGCCTCGGCACCGAGCGCGGCCATCGCGGCCTCCACCGCCGCGACCTCGTCCGCACTGTCGGTGGTGAAGCGATTCAGCGCCACCACCACGGGCAGGCCGAATTTCTGCATGTTCTCGACATGGCGCGCGAGGTTCACCACGCCGCGGCGCACCGCCGCCACGTCCTCCCGCGCGAGATCGGCCTTCGCCACGCCGCCATGCATCTTCAGCGCGCGCACCGTGGCGACGATCACGCAGGCCTCCGGCGTCAGACCCGCGCTGCGGCACTTGATGTCCAGGAACTTCTCCGCGCCGAGATCGGCGCCGAAGCCCGCTTCCGTCACCACCACATCGGCGAGCGACAGGCCGAGCCGCGTCGCCAGCACGCTGTTGCAGCCATGCGCGATATTGGCGAAGGGTCCGCCATGCACCAGCGCCGGGGAGCCTTCCAGCGTCTGCACGAGATTCGGCGCCAGCGCGTCGCGCAACAGCGCCGCCATGGCGCCATCCGCTTTCAGGTCATGCGCTGTGATGCCGCGGCCGTCACGCGTCTGTCCCACGATTATGCGCCCGAGCCGCGCCTGCAGGTCCGCGAGTCCGCCGGCCAGGCAGAACACCGCCATCACCTCGGAGGCAACGGTGAGGCCGAGGCCGTCCCCCCGCGGCACGCCCTGCGTCGCGCCGCCCGGGCCCACCACCATGGAGCGCAGGTTGCGGGCGTTCATGTCCATGGCGCGCCGCCAGGTCAC
>Ga0182741_1005143_pt1 | contig 12325 bp, 9 predicted proteins | sample eDN5th37CBELigOP_FD_128874 | JGI IMG/M metagenome (GOLD analysis project Ga0182741, IMG submission 128874) | Enriched Organic Plus compost microbial communities from Emeryville, California, USA - eDNA 5th pass 37_C BE-Lig OP (version 2) (version 2) ...
CCACCGCTCTGAGGAGATCCGGCTGTGGAAACACTCAGATGGGACATACCAGAGATAGGGCTGGAGGTTGTGTCACTCTGTGAGTGGGCAAGTGATTCTTCTGTCACTGCAGAACGGCCCGTCTGAGCGTGTCCCTGAGGTTGCAACTTGGTTCCTCCCTTGCGACGGAATAGCGAGGATATTTGCAGAAGTACCTTGGTTAAGAGGCGCAGCAGCACCAAAAACACGCCTCTGAGGGCGGCAAGCAGTCGACTTAGCATCTCACACACGAAGATCCGTCGCTGGGCGGGTAGAACGCGAGCACCGGCTCGGTTTGCGATTAGCGTCTCGGTTCTGGTGTTGCCCTTGTTGCTAGCCTCGTAGCCCATCACCATGATGATCACCACGAGCACCGCGAGCTAGAGGGGTAGAAGCGTATCCGGAACGAATGAACTGTGAGCCCCCGTTCCAAGGGCGCAAATGTGCATGTACTCTCGAGGAACTCTCAAAGTGGACTACGTACCATCGTCAATACGCCAGTAGGCGTGAGGAAGAACCCAAGTCCGGCCATTGCAACAGGCTTGCCAACGAGTGAAATAGCCTCTGGTGCAATAAGCTCGCCGTGTCGCTGGTTCTGTCCTGTCTAAATCCGTAAGTATCAATGTGGGAGTTTGGCTTGATTTTAACCTTATCAGGCTAAATTTGTGATCGAACTGAGCGCTGTCCGGCCGAGTATACATGCGAATAACTCATGGTCGAACAGACTGGAAACGCCATGCGGTGGCACTTCGAGCAAGAGGCGCACCGTTCTATCCTGTCCTCGTGGAGAATGGTGTCCCAAAGCCACACTGAGTGTTGTCCGGAAAGTGTGATTGGCGAAATTTGACGAAGCAGAAGTTGGCCCATGGCTGCTGCATGGGATGGTGGTGGCGGTACGGATCGCTAGGGGACACTCGCGTATGTTAGAAGACGCATGAAGCAGTCATCGAGTAGAATTCCTTGAGTGATTGAGACATTGTTTGCACCATTCGAATTGAATATTGTTTATGTATGTTTGACAAATCTGTGAGTTGTTTTGTGTACAGTTTCGAGTCCCGTGAACTAGCAATAGGTTGAGTTAATCATTCTTCGGGTTAGAGGACGTATCGCTGGTGAGCATCTCTGTCGCCGCTGTGTACTCCTGCATTGCGAGAAAGGCCGGGAATACGATCGACATTGGGAGCACAGGAGCGATTCCAAGCAGTACAGCAACAACCAGGATCCGGAGCGTGAGAGATCGAGATCGCATTGTTGCGGCGATGAAAAGGGCAGTCTGGATTGTGATAAAGACAACGTCCATTGTGACGCTCATTTGGGCGGAGCAGTTCATCGCGGATTCGACTATCACCTTACTCAGCTGACTCAAAAGGTCAGGGAGTGAGTTCCAGGGTTCGCCACCATACCCGATACCCAAGCTCACAGCGTTTTGGAACAGATGCTTCTCAGCGGGCGGCGGGTAGACCAAAGGGAGATATCCATGCTGCTTCGAACCACCCTCGGCCTGCGCCGCAAACTGAATCAGACCGTAGGTAGCAATGATATGCTGAGCCAAGGACATTGCAGCTATAAAAACAAACGTAGCGAACACTGTGAAGTGAGTCCGAATGGCATTCTTGCGGCCATCACGAGACTTAGAAGGGACTGAGACGTTGTTGCAACAGCCCATCAATAAGAAGGGCAGGATCAATATCAAGTGACCAAACACCAGGTTGAAGTTGAAGAGTCGTGCTCGTAGATAATGCATCGAGACTGTGCTCACAGCTGCGATGACCATACATACAAAGAGATTGCCAAGTCGCAGGTTATGGACGGGAGACGATGATGTCTTCCGTGAGTTGATATCGCCAGAGGAGTCTGCACTGTTGACAAGGTACCAGACCACAAACAGCGGCAGGCCAAAGGAGAGCGCGACTAGAAACCCTAGCCACACGAAGATGCCGGGGCCACTTGGAGAACGAGAGGAAGGTAACTGGGCATTAACTAGGGAGTAGCCATGGATGTAGATAAACGACGTGAACGTAACAGCATACAGCATGAGCTGCGAGGTAATCCACCACTGACCTGGATGAAGGCTTGTCAGCTGGTATGCCTCAAAGATCATCGTGTGAGGTCGATGTGGCTTGGGGCCCTCGAAGAACCATTGAGCGAAGGTCTAGATCGGAAGTAGAGTCAGCAAGCAAACGGCAGCATAATAAGCTACGCGAGCTGATGGTCCTTGTTTCGGTCCTCAGATGATTGCAAGCCGTGGGTTCACTAGTAGTTGGATACGAAGACGCACCTTGTCCCCTCCAAGTTGCATATCATCGGCAACCATCTTCAGCATGTAATACCAGGTGTACCTCAGAGCCACACAGGCGCTCAGCACGAAGATTCCACAGGTCAGCAAGACACTTGGGTTGTTCTTCCATATGCTACCGCTCGTCTTCAGTGATCTGCAGAGCGAACCAAGGAATCTCAACAGAACCCACCCGAGACCGATCACAACTGGTGACCAGATAAGCAGCGACCAGGCAGTGCCACTGTAGTCGAGCGCCATCGTGGGAGCTCAAAAGCAGACGCAACCGAGACGGACTCTCGAGTCTAGGGCTCTATCTGTGACTGGTGAGTGGAGGCCGTTCGTAGTTGTTGGGCAGCGCGAGTTGGACTGCCAATTACCTACTTGAAGTAGAGAGAAAATGTGTTAGGCAGGCTTCCATGAGACCGAATTCCTCCACATTGATGAGTGTTTCTCCAAGCTCAGGCAGATGCAGTGCTCCACGCACGAAGACCTCTGCAGTCGCTGAGTGCCCCCTTTGCCTTTAAGTACCATTTCCGCATTTGACACCAACGTTTACATAACATATTGCCTCATCCTAGTCTACCCATTGCGCTCACACGTTTTCATGCCGGTATCATCGCTCTAGACTGAAGTTCGGTCGAAACCGCACGGAAGTCCTGACTTTGGTTCTGCGGGACCGAAGATCGTTCGTATCATACAGTTGGTGGCGTGGCATACCACCGCGCCAATAACCATAGAAAGCAGTGACGTAGTATTTTGCAGTGCGTTCCACGGCCTCATATGCGTCTAACAGACGGAAACGAGCGAAAAAGCGGATGGCCGTTACTGGTCTCAGATCTCCTTTCTCGTATATCTGAACCGCCACATTGGTCAGTGTAGGGTTGGATTAAATCACACCACTTGATGTCCCAGACTGGCCGCAATACAACGGCCACGACTATGCGGTCGTCCAAATCCGGTTCGGGCGGCAACTCCGGTATCAAAATGAAAGACTGTACGTTTCGACTGTTCAAACCTGTGCCCCCTGTTTTTGCGGCCGTTCTCAGTGCCCACGGTCTATGCCCGCTCACTCGACGCGCACCGATGCACATCTCGCCACGATCTACCACCATGTCTAGTCTGGGATAAATTCAAAGCAGCGATGCGCGCACAGGCGCAGCGGCTCAATCCCCGCATCCAGACAACCTCAGGGCAGGCAGTGTTCCAGTTTATCGAGGCGCAGGAGGACAGCAAGCAAGGCGATGTTCCCAGCACAATTGCCTTTGTCCATCCAGTTGATCCTCATTGGCTTGAGGCGTTCTTCCTTACGGCAGCTAACCATCTCGATGTGTTTTCTAGAGTCCACTCAGTGATTCTTTCGGGTTGCCCTCTAGGCGACGCCGAAGGCGCGCGCACTGTCCGTGCTATTACCAAACTGCCCGCACTCAAACTACTCGACATGACAAGCTGTATGATTGGGCCGGAGACTTGTGCTGCCGTCGCTCATGCTCTCGTCGCAGGCGCCTCAGACCCCAACAGTAACGCCACAGAGATAGGAGGAGCGTCAAGTGCCGCAGGGTCGTCTTCGAAGTCAGGCTCAGGCAAACAGTCCGCGACCGCACTGCTCAGCTCGTTGCTGTGCCCCACTTTTGTGCCTTCCAAGCTCCAGTCGGTGATCCTAGATGCCAATGCAGACATTGGAGATGTTGGAGCACAGTACCTTGCACGAGGCATTCAGAGGGCCTCAGCTTTGACGTATCTCTCTGTTGCCTTTTGTGGAATTGGCCCCATAGGTGCCTCTGCCATCGCGCGAGCTCTGACCATTTTATACGACAAATTGCCCGTGGAGGCGAAAGAGGCTCAGGGCCCTGCGAGCGGAGGAGGACCTCAGTTCGATTCAAGTACCCTTCATCACGACGGCAGCGGACTTGAGGGAAAGGCTGTTGGGCTTACGGAGGAGAAAGGGGAAGGACTGGTTGGCGCCTCAGCCTTGCCTGGAACCATAATTGGCGAAGGTGCTCTCAGCGCCCTCTCAGTTATGAGGTCAAATGCAATATCACTAACTGGGGACAGGACTGGTCGGCCGGTTTCTGGTGGCCGAGGACTGTTACCTGGAGCGATGCCTCTTTCGCTCGTGTTCGACGGCAACCCCCTTGGCCCTGCGGGCGTGGCTGCGATTGCATATGCAGGTATTTGCGGTGTACCTCTTAAGCAGCTCAATCTAGCCCGGACACAGTTTGCAAATGGTACAATGGACGCGATCGATAGGAGAGCCCTGAGCGCACTCATTGGTTGTATTTTGGCAAATCCCACCCTGGAGTCGGTGGATATCGATGGAGTGCCGATTGGTAACGCTGGTGTGCAATCTCTCATCGACAATCTTGGAGAATGCAAGCACATTCTTGATATCAAGGTGACAAATTCGGTGTCTTCAACACTTATGACGAGTCTAATGGAGTTCCTAAGTGCAAACGCAGCGGCCGCCGCGAAGGCACGAAAGGCGAAGCTAAAGCGTAAAGACAAGTCTTCTGCAACCCCCAGTCTAGCTAGTTCGCTCAGGCGGAGATAGAGAGCAGTAGCCTTGAAATACAAAAATAACACCAGAATGTAGATTGTAACAAACAATGCAAGAGGTTGCTATATTAACCGAATTGGTGTAGACACTTAATCAAGGAAATTACGAGATTCACACGGCAATTACACGACCGAAAGAAGGACATTGTCAACTGAGCCTGTCGTTGTTGCACTGCAGCCACGTGAAGGACTGGGTACTGCTTCGGGCGTTCCAGGATCTTCCTCATATTCCGCCTTGGACTGGTCAGAAGGTGTGTTAGTGGTGGAGTCCTCTACATGTCCAGTAGGAGCAGACAGGCTTGGAGGGTAGGCAAGACTACTATTTGATACAGCGTTCGTCTGGGAGAGCTGATGTTCCTTGCTAATTGGGGACGAAACTTCATCCCTCAAGTCGTCAACAGAAGACGATTCATCGACAGAAATGGTTTGATGATGATCGTTGCAGTTATCCATGGTGCTCATGCTTCCACTCTCGGCTTCGCGTGACTCTTCACGAGATTCGACTGTACTACTTGTCGAACTAGTGGGCGGGCTAGCTGTGCTCCGTTGGTGGTTCAAAGAGGCTTGGGGCTGAGCTGATGCCACTGGTTGAGGTGGCGCTCTGATACGCAACTGTGTCGTGGGAGGACGGTAGGGCGGCAATTGGGAAACATCCGTTCCCACATTCGATGGGAGTTGAAGCGACAATGGTGTTGCAAAGTGGAGAAGCCTTCGTAACCTAGCTAGGATGCCATTCCGATCAGTCCATGATTCAAAGTTGGGCTTGCTAGCTCGGATGCTTTCAATGAGCATCTTTTCAACCTTTCGAGCTCCAGGTGTTAGTTCCGTATCCGTATCCACGAGCAAAACATCTTCGACGCAGTCCAGACCTCTGTCAGTTTCGGATATGTCGATGCTCCTCAGGATCTCAATCAGTTCGTTGAGATTGGCATGAGATCTAACAGAACCATGTGGTTCCTTGAATTCGAGATCCCACAGGGCTTTGAGAGCCAAGGAGAGATTCGATACACGCTGCTTGGGCTTAGCCATTTTCTGACTCGACCCCTGACGGGTTCTCAGCCTCGAGATATTGGTTAGGATGATGTGAAGGTTGAGAAGCTGAATTCTAAACTTTCTAATCTCTTCCCCAAGATCCGCCAACTGTGTTTCGTATACAGCTGAAAGCTCATCAGTATTCCGAGGGATTGCATCATGATCGAGCATAAGCGACATCGCTAACAAGCGTCTGTTGATTGCTAACGAGGTCTCAAACGCCTCCTGTCGTTGTGCCGCACGGATCACCTCAGAACCTACTCGATCGATTAGAATTCCAGAAGCGTCTTGACTCGATTCAAGCTCCTGAATCCGTTCAGCTTCTTGAGCAGTCGTAGATCGCACTTCGTCGTGCAGTGGAGGTGAGTTAGACACTTGAGTGGGCAAAAAAGAGAAAGAAACACCACGTCCAGGACCTGTGAATACGTCAATACCATTGATTCGAGCACAGGTGTCTCCCGGGCTAACCGAGCCTTTCGAGTATGTAGACAAGAAAGCTAAGGCGCGATGCCGGTGAGCGACATGATCTGGTACAACTAGGCGAGCAGGATTAAACAACCATTCATTGTTTCTAGGGTTATCTCCTGGTGGTTCAACGAGGGTTTCAGCCAGAATGGAGCCGTTCCAAGCATCTTGCTTGGAAGCCTCCTGGAGGTCATTAACTGCCTTCGGATCCAGGTCAGCCGATCGCGCCCGATGAAGGGCCAGCAAAGTATCAAGTGCGAGCCTGTGCGACTCATGAATCGAACAAAATAGATTTGAGGTCGATTCTTCCTCGTCTTCAGTATCTGAGGAAGATGCTTTAGTGCTCGATGCTCGCGATGGCGATCTTGCTCGTAGGGGATGCCTCGTCTCTATCGTTTTGTAGCTGGTGCTCGATTTAGCTGTGACAAGGTCTGTGTTGCGGCGCATCAGGAAGGGAGCTTGAGTGCCATTTGTACGTCCAATTGCGAGATCTGAGGTCGATGACATTGTCTGAGTTTTGCCTGCATGAACGGGTTGAGTTCGAGAGTTGGTCGAGCCGAACCCTTTAGCATCGACGAGGGTGAGGGCTTTGCTGACCTGTTCATGAGTTCGACGGTTTGAGCTGTACATTGTGTGATTTAATTTCGATAGGGGCGAGGTTGAGGCTGCCCTGAGCTGTTTGGTTGTTGCGGACCAAACTCCTGCATTTTCATCTGTCATGCCCTGTGGCTTCAAAACTTCGGATGCGGAATTCATGATAGTGGGATTCATGATTATGGCATTGGGAGGTGCAGGCTTGCTTTCGAGTCTGGGACGCTTCTCCTGAGCGGGTGTGTACTGGACGGAACCACCTCTGCGGACTAGCCCTACCTGTGCATGGGCTGTCGGGTGACCAGGTGCCTTTACAACTGATGAGGCAAATTCACTGCGCGCTTGAGCAACGAACTTACTGCCTCTCTGACTAAAAGCCGGAGGTAGTAACCCAGGTGTGTTATTGAGTGCATCAAGTGCATTCATAGGGTGGCGTGCCAGTGATGCTTGAGCCATCAACGCTGAATTGGGAGCAAGTGCTGACCGAGGCATGGAAACAGGATTACTGGATAATACGTTCACCTGGGGTGCAAAAGGTGAGGGGTGGACGCTAATTGTGCTCCCAGGAGCTATTCCCGCTGATGGCGGCGTGGGAATCTTGAACTGTGATTGTCGATTGACTCGAGGAACGCTGGAGCTGGTATTCGAGCCCGAACTCAGTGAGCGAACAGGCGCGGCGGGAGTTGCAAACGACGTCAAGGCTGTGTTCGGCAGTTGGCGTGTCACAAGAGTCTTCTGCTCATTCTGGCTAATAAGGCTAGACCCGGAGGAAGAGATTGCAGAGTGAGTCGAGAACAGGTTGCGAGGATGCGGTGGAGGAGTCTGCAGGGCAGAGCTCTGGGGCTCTGATCCAGTCGACCTGGTCTCAGAGAAAGGAGGGACAGTCGACGTAGAGGAGATGGAGCTCAAAGTGGGAGTTGGAGTCCTACTGACACTTCCACGGACGGTGCTGCTTGCTGTGGGTGTGTTCATCGACGCCATTATCATAGAGACTGGGTTGAGAGGCATAGCTCGGTATGAGGTGTCGGGTGTTGCTCCAGGCTTTAAGGTATTGGCCCCCAGTCCCCTTAGTGTTGGAGTTGAGTGCGAAGTTGGCGTCGGTGTCGGAGTTGACGCGGTACTTGCAGGATTACTCAGGAGCGTACCATGACCTACACTAGACTTGAATGGCGTTTGTTGCGCCAACTGATTAGAGAGCAAAGTTGAGGTGAGAAGTTTTCCCGCGCTTCCGGAAACATGTGGCGGGAACGCGCCATGTGACCCAAGTGCAACATTGATGCTCAATCCAGGCGTGCTGGGGTTGAGAGGAAGCTCAGCGCGCCGTTCCTGAGGGAGAGTAGAATTGGTAGCGGCGAGAGCGCCATTACTGCTTGCTGCCAGCGTATGGAGCTGCTGTTGATGAAGCTGCTGGAGACTAAGACCCGTGCCGGCCGCGGTGGTCGGAGGGGTTGCCATGGAAATCCTGCGGGGAGAAGAAGTATTGCACTCACCTGGGGTGTACGGGTAGGCGCGATCTTCCAATCAAGCAATGGGGCGTGTGCAGCGGGCTTGACGTCGAATTGGCGCGCTCACGGACCAAGGTGCAAAATGCAAGCTACAACACACGGCAGGCACAGCTTCGGCCAGTACCACGAATTGAAGCAGTGCAACGCGGCTGCCCCCACTCAATAGCAAGATCTCTAGCCAAAATCACGCCACCTTGGTGTGCCAGGGCAAAGCGAAAAGTCGTGGCGAGTTTGGAAAAAAAACTGGGCGCGCAGGGTAGGAGCGAATATGTCCCACTTGCACAAAGTGCCGAGTCGTGTTGCGCACGCAGGACGATTACGGCAGCACCAGGGGAGTTGAAAAGAGCGCGTGGGGCGCGGGCGCGTCAGGAGCCGGTGCGTAATCCCGCGCGGAAAGCCGTCAGGATTGGGCGGGAACCCCCAGCTGTCTCTGAATTGAGTTTTGAGATGAAAATAACAAGTAAGCCGATGGTGCAAGAGTGATATAAATGTATATTCAGGAATTTTGACACACGATCTACTGTATCGTTTTACTCACAAACACGACAAACTGCGTCCAGTACCACCTTCCAGCATATGTTCAAAAGAGCGCGCTCGTTTAAATTTGGCATTTTTAACCGGATCAGGCTAAAATGCCTTGCACTGCGCCAGTGCTGCAGCAAGCGAGTTGGCACATGGGATCGAGGCCACATAGGGCCTGATGGAAGGTAGAACAGGCTCGTGACACAACCTACTCTATTTCTCAAATCCAACGAGGGTGACCTCCAACAATCGCCCTGTTTGCTTGTACTGACTGCAGCATGATGATCGAAGATCTCCAGGCTCTTCAGGCTTAATGTGTCGTCATGTTGAGCTGATAGATGAATTCTCAAACGCATCAGTCATAGATATGAATCCTACCCACTTCAACATTAAGTCCCATGAAAGGTGCCTGGAAGTTACACTCAGAGGCTGTCTGAAGAAACATGCACGCTTTGTTCGTGTTCAGATCAGTTCTGGTTGTACACAAGAAGGGGTATGTTTATAGCTTTCCAATGTCACTGCTTCGTCGACAATAGGATGGCTATGCAGCACACACACGCGTGCCGGACACTACCAGGTTCCTTAGGGAGTGTTCTCGGGATTCGTCGTGGCAGCAGCAGCAGCGGCAGCGTCGGCCAGCTTGAGGACCAACTGGCAGCGAGCGAAAGCAACTGCGTCATGAACCTGGCAGGTGAGAGGGCAAGCACCTGCCTCACCAGCCATATGCCTTGCGTTGAACTCGTCTGCAGCCTGAATCAGTGCCTGGAGGTCCTCGGTCTTGAGCTCAAGGAGAGCCTGACCGGTAGGAACGGGCACGAACTCGCGGTTGAAAGCGATTGTGCCATTGACCTCTGTGGGGTGGGAAGTACGGGGATAGGTAGGTGATACAGCGTGAGTTGTGTCCGCAAAGTGTAGGATAATATCTTCATCTTCGTAAAGAGTGAGCACGGCTGAAAGTCTAGCAAGCCACTCAACTCGCAGTTGCGCGTACCTGTGAAGAATTTGCTCATGATATAGAACGGTGGAGGACGAACAAGCTAGAAGTCCAAGGGATCAGCATGGGATGAATCATGCAGCGCGTGAGACAAACCTGCTGGTGTCTTTCCTGCCTAGGATGAGTCTTCTCAGGTCTTTCTCGCGATCGGTGACACTTCTTCCAGGCGTAGGCAGTAAGCACCATTTAGACGTGATGATACTTCACATGACGCCTGACATGGGCTGCCTACCTATCGCCATTCGCAGGTTCAGTGTGCGTGCCGCTTCCTCAGCACTGAGTGCTCCGAAGGCCGTCCCTTCAGCTGCGATTCTGGGGTGGATTCAGTGAATGTACGGGCATGTCTCGCCATCCAGGGGATGCAAGCCCATGCGCTTCTTCCAACCTCTCAGTCAAACCAGTCTATCACCCACTGTGCGGCTCGCATTTCATCCCGAGTCACCGACTCAAAACCTGGCTTTGCGGACAACTCCATCCACCCGCACGCGGATCTACTTCGGCACAAAAATTGGCGACGACCGGTGGAATTGAAAAACGAGAAACGGTTACAGGGTATTTTCGAGCGAGTTTGCCGGGCTTGGGGTGGGAGGCCGCGATCGAGATACATTTTATCGGATGCTCACACATGGTTTTGATGGATTTATAGTATTCATACTTTCTAGCACCTCATCTGTGAACCGCAAATCGACACAAATTGTGACGTGACTCTGAAGGTTACCTGAGAACCCCCACACGCGTCGCCCATGTCGAGTACACAGGTACGTGTTTGCTTTGATGCCGATGCTGTTACGTAGACGCTTGCATGATCAATTGTTTTGGTATGACGTACTGTATTCCGCTTGGCTTATCCACATGGAACCCGACGAAAACCGCCCAATTCTAGCCTGAGGATGAGGAGAAGCTGAAGAAGGAGCGCCTGGCCGCGGCCGCGCGCGAGACCGCCGCAAAGCGCGTCAAGAAACCAAAGAAGCCGAAGGATGCCGCGGGTGGCGCCGACGGTGAGGCCGCCGCCGCTGGCGACGGCCATGAGCCAGAGACGGAGACGAAGGCAGATGGAGATTCGGCGGAAGCAGCTGCTGGGGAGGAGAAGAAGACCAAGAAGACAGTCAAGAAGCCTGCAAGACGCAAGGCGAAGGAGGAGGAGAAGACGGTTGAAGCAGACCCCACTCTCCAAAACCTTCGGGAGCCCGAAGACACGGATGAAAACAAGGCCATTCTTGACCAACTCTTGGAGCTGAAAGATGGTGCCGGCAGAACAGTAGCTGGCGTGCCCTCACCGCGTGATTGGGTCATGACCATTGCAGAACTAGACTTGCTCGCACACCTTCAGGCGCATTCTCCGTCTGAGGTTGACTCAGTCTTCAGTTCACAAGCTGCCGCTCGCGCACACTTGGCTCAGCAACGGACACAAATGGCGGAGGCACTGCTGGAGGCAGAGCTTGCGTCGGTGGGCGATGGTGACTACCTGGCACGTGAAACACACAAGAAGGCATTGAACGATGCAGCCACTAAGGCTTTTGATGAAATTGGCCGTCGTATGTTCCGTTTCAACAGTGGTGTAACGGATGAGATCCAGAAGGAAGTGCTTGATTCACTGGCCCCACATCGTAAGGTGATTCACTTTGGTTTGGTTGACCTGACCAAGCCCCACCCACGCTGGCATCGATCGGTCCTTGCAGTAGCGATTGAATTTGGAGCAGATAAGGTGGTAGCTTGGCTCTTGCAAAACGGTGCTGATCCCAACGCTAAGACAACAACCGAAGATGGCAAGGGTGTTCGTCCCTTGCATATCGCGCTGAGAAAGCTGCAAGAGGTGGGATATGACACGGCCACTCCCTATTACTCCATCATCTGGATGCTTTTGGAGCGTGGCGCCGATATCGAAGGTTTGGATGACGAATCGCGTTCGCCACTTGAGTTAGCCAACGCAATCACAAAGCCAGCGTCCTTCCCACTCGCTCTCGTATATAACGTCCTCCGCCTTGCACACGAGCGATTGCCAGCGTCTGACAACCTCTCGGCGCGTCAGCCTTACCGAGGCCCAGATACTAAGGACACCGTTCCCTCCTTCTTTGTGCCACCCCTTGCGACAACCTTCGCAGCTAAGGTTAAAGCCGTTCTTGATAAGGAGGCCGCTGAGCGAGAGGAACAGGAACGACTCCGAAAGCAAAAGGAAGCCGAGGAGGAGAAACTCCAGTCACAGGCACAAACGCGAAAGGTCGTTGAGGCGCTCAAGCGTGCTAAGGGTGTTCGTGAGCAACTAGATTCGTTGTTTGTTGATCTGGCCAATACGTGGCTTGATGCGCTCAAGGTGTTGTGCGATGAGGAGAACTTTGTGCTCTTTGAGCCCCGTGCCGCACGACCTGG
>Ga0182741_1005144_pt1 | contig 12323 bp, 9 predicted proteins | sample eDN5th37CBELigOP_FD_128874 | JGI IMG/M metagenome (GOLD analysis project Ga0182741, IMG submission 128874) | Enriched Organic Plus compost microbial communities from Emeryville, California, USA - eDNA 5th pass 37_C BE-Lig OP (version 2) (version 2) ...
GAATTTGAATCGGTGAGGGTCGTGAAGTTGGATTCTTCTCCAGCTCACTCTGCAACGCCTTCAATTCAATGGGGAGGCCGTGACAATCCCAGCCCGGATAAAACTCGAGACGGTGGCCGCGCTGCAACTTGTAGCGATTGAAAATATCCTTGAGAGTTTTGTTGAGGAAGTGGCCCAAATGCAAAGGTCCGTTCGCAAACGGAGGGCCATCGTGGAGAACAAAGGCGGGGACACCATCGGATGCGAGAAATGGAGCATCATTACTGGCAGGCTGTTCGATGGATGTACCGTGATCATTTGTGTCATCCGCGCGTTGTGCGGTAGTCTCTCTTAACTCAGGACGAAGTGCCTGCGAGATCGAGCCCTTGCCGAACTTCAGCGCAGGGGTCGCTTCAGGTGAGCTCTGCCAGCTGTACAGTCGATGTGAGATGATCTCCCGGTACTTAGCTTCAACGCTTGCTACTGAACCATGAATGCGCGACGGGTAATCTGACTTTGGAAGGTTCATTGTGCCGCTGAGGACCTTACTTGCCTCGTCTTTCTTTGTGTTGCTGTTGTTGTTCGTGCTGGTTTCCTTCTTGGAGGCTGTGGCTGTGCCGGACATGAGCCGCGACAAGGCCAGAGAAGGCCCACAGTATATGTCTATGAGGGACGAGCAAGGTGATGCGAGACCAGTGCCTACTCGCTCCGCTGCCACCGCACGCGGAGTTGAGAGTGTTCGAAGCAGCTTGAGACTGCGGTGCATGCTTCGTGCGATGAGACCGACTGAAGCCGGGGCACCGGGATACGTTGGTTTGCTATACAGTGGGCAACGTGTAGATGTGAATGAGCTACCTAGCTGTGTGAAATGTCTCCACGCATCAGACGTATCCTGCCTATCGGACTAATGCTTCGAACAAGCTTGTTGCTTGAGCCAATAAACCACGTTTTGCGAGGATGGAAGAGATTATGCGGCGGATATACCCGGTGATATGAGTGCACTAAGGCCGTCCTCATCGAATGAACCTAAATCCAGCCAAAGCACTCCAGAGAGACGCAGCAAACAGAGTCTGTGGAAGCGTGCAGGATCCGTTATTCATGCACCCTTTGGACTGGAATATCACCGCAGATGTGGAGAGAACGTGAGAGATGGGCTTGTATCGGATACTCCAGTGTTTGTTGCATGGAATCCTGTGTGACTTTTCGTAGCAACAATCTCGGTCACGTCCTATATTGCTTCTTATGCTCTTGTAAACATCCTGGAAATGACACTTCCAGCGGCTCTACTGCGGATGCTCTCTCAGCATACCCCTTGACTCTAACCCCCTTCGTTGACTTATACAACTCAATTGTGTAAGCACTCTCCACCCCGCTCCCAACGCTGTATCCCTGGAAAGTGAGAAATCGTTACATCGAAGGGAACCGGAAGGTGGTATCCTAGCGGCTCAAGAGAGGGGATAGTCGGTCGGTGAGTGTTTGTTGGCAAAGAAGAGGCACCATCCTGAGTCCTGGCGCGACCCGCCGACTGAGCAGTACGAACAACAGGAACAGGCCGGCCGCCCGCCCGCCCGGTTAGAATTTTCACATTGATAAAGTATCGAATAGAGTGTGTATGCGACAGTGCATTGAGCAGACACTTGCATGGGTGGGTGTTTCAAGTTAATGCAAGTGGAACTGCTACGTCAGCTTCCATGCACAGCGCTTGCAATCATACGGATCTGCATCACTGCACTTGATGACTCGACATCAAATCCTCCCCGCCCATGGATACCCAGTCCTGAGCGCAGACGAATCTGGCAACACCAGGAGTACGCTTGGATGCGACAGACTTACGACGGATTACGACACCTGGATCGCAAACTATCCCCATTCTAGGCCCGGGCGCAACTTGCCAGCGCAAAGAAACCGCGCTCCGCTTGAGATTCGGATACTGAGGATCTAGTGGTGCGTTTGCAACTGCTTGATTGAGTAAACAAGCGGAAAAGATCCGGAGGGCACCAACTTAATTGCGCGCCGGCGACTTCGATCGACACGCCAAAGTGGGGTCTTTGCAAGCGGGTGCACTTTATTCCGGCCCGTTCAGAACCCACACGCCGAGTAGTGACCGACCACAGGTAGGATTCGGAACGGCGTGGTTGTCACAAACTGACAGACCGATCCGCGAACAGGCAGAGGAACAGACACACTGACTGACACGAGCGAGCGGGATACAATGGTATCGCTTGCGACCACGCGCTTCGATGATGGGTCCGGTGACCTACCTGGATTCTGGGGTCCAGTGACCTCAACGATCGACTGGTGCGAACACAACTACGTAGTCACCTACTATGTGGCGGAGTTTTGGAATACGGTACGTCTATTTGTTTATGTGGGCTCTCCGGTTATTCTTCGTAGAGCCTGTCTCGATTGCATTCTGCGGATTAAACGGCCTGATTGACCTACGGGCTCACATCAACCAACCTCCATCGATCTCGACCCTTTTCTCCAGGTTTCGTCGTTCTTGATGTCAGTAGGAGGCCTCATTGGCATCTACTGGTCCATCAAATGTGGTCATCCAACAAAGTTGTCCGTGTTCGCTGCTGGCATCGCCTTGGTCGGCTTTGGGTCAGCTGCCTTCCATGGTACTCTTCTATTCCGAACGCAGCTTATGGATGAGCTGCCCATGATCTGTACGTAGCAAAGCGTTAGGCGTGATGTACTGTCGCTTTTTGCCCTCCTATTTGACATGTCTACATTAAGTTGAGGCATTTACTGAGTATTGATGTCGACCAACTTGAACTGATCCATCTAGATGCCATGTTGATGTGGTGGAGAGTTTGGTTCGACTGCCTACAACAATTAAAACAACGAGGCCTCGCATATGCCGCTGAAAAGCTCTCCCCTCGTTCAATTCCTGTCGACATTCATGATCCTGAGGCATGGGCCAAATCGATTTATTGGCTCAAACCTGTCGCGGGCGCAATGAAGTGGATTCGAATGCACTCGGAGGCCGTCGCAAGGAACCAGGCCGGTGTTATGTCGTTTGTTGTCGACATGCTTCTTGGAACGAAGACTCGCTTCTTCATTACTTACGCGATAACTGGGACCGTTGCACACTCGGTCTACGGTTTTACCACAGCTTTCCAAACCCACTTCATGCTCATGGTCGGCGTGAGCATTCTCACGGTGCTCGAGTTCAGGAAGCACTTCCAACTTGCGCCTGGAGTCTTGGCTCTCATCACTCGATGGTGCAACTACTATGTAATTTTCTCGGCATTAGCCTCTATCTCTTGGATCATCGATAACACCTTCTGTCCATACTTGCACAAGCTTCCCGTGTATCCCCAAAACCATGCTATCTGGCATGTATTTGTTGGCTTTTCAACTTACAGCGGCTTCGTCGTCACCGTAATTGCGCATCAAATCACGAGTACGGCAACTCCCGTATCAGTGGGTGAGATGGCAGAATGGCGAGAGAAGCGCAAAGAGGACAATCTGACAGTGTGGCAGTTTACCGCCCCGCTCCCTCGTGTGGAGAACCTTTATTTAAAGTTCAAAAATGGTCTCTATTGTGCAGCAGCACCACGCAAACGTCAAGCTGGCGAATCAGATGCTACAGCAAAGGGCAATAGGAAATCAGATGTAGACGATGACCTCTCCAAGGACACTTGCAGCTTAGTTATTCCGTACTGCTGGGTGGAGGGTCCAACTCCGTTACAAGAGTAGGTTACACCATTATGATATACATACCATAGCACACCTTACGCTATAACTGAATAGAGTTACCATAGTTCGAGAAGAGGCGATCGGGTTTGACAAACCGAAGACCCGTTGGCAGCCGCCCTCAGGGGTATTTTCGATGCAGTGAATTTGCTTGAAGTGTTTTACGAAAGATCCGGCTTCATTGAGATTGTATATGACTCATACAGGTGTATCTAGCCTCCTCTATGCCTCTTCTTTGATGCTTCGTCCCGGCCTGTGTGTACCTGACCGGTGCACACAGTTGGCTGTGAGTAGCATCGAATTTTTTTGCAACCGCAAACATCGGGCGAACAAGTCTTGGAAAGTTGAATGCTAGATGAGCTGGGATACGGGGATGGGATGAATGCTTCGTTGTGAGATTTTGCACATTACTATATTCTATCATGCTGTAACAGTTCGGATGTGTGTAATCCCGCAAGGCCCCGCTTATGATCTGAAAACAAGTCGTATTTCCATCACTTGGGCTCGAACCGTTATTCCAAGTGTGTTTATCTCTCCCTATCTGGATCTGACGACCTATCTCGCCCAGCTGCCCAACGAACTCGCCTATATAGACCAAATAGCCCCCGAAGCTCGGTCTGAGGACTCCCTATATCCCACGAAGACTGAGAGGCGCTAACCCTTAGAGCGGCCGAGACCACTTGAATTCCTCAGCGCGAGGGCTGAGGTAGCGTGCGAGGGATGTCTGGAAGCTACCACCGCGCCTCAATCAGTGCGGATGCCGGCGGCCCTGGACAAGCCGAGTCAGCGGGTTCACAGCTTGCTTCGGCGTCCCTGCTCCACAAAATGTCCAAGAAGATCGCTCAGCTCACCAAGGTCGTGCACTTGCTGAACACCAAAGCGGATGAGCAGGCGTATATGATGCAATGCATGGAAGCGGGGTATGAGGCTGATATAGACACGATCTTGCGTGATGCGAACCAGAAGATCATCGCGATACGTAATCGTTTTGAGGAAGTCAACAAACAAAGAGAAGCACTGGCGGCGCTCACCAACAACTCAAAGAGCGGGAGTGAGAAGGAAGAAGAGCTACAACAAAGCAAGGCTCTCATTACGACACTCAAGAGCCTCGTTGAGACAACCAAACTGAAGCATGAAGAAGAGAAGCAAGCTATGAAGGCTGCATTCTCGCAGCAACTCACAGAACGCCTACAGGAGTATGAACGCACACTGGCCAACCAGGCCGAAGTGACAATGGCTCGAATTCGTGATGAGGTCCAGCAGGTGCGAAAGCATGCCGAAGCTCAGGTTGCCCGATTCTCGGAGGCTTTGTCTGAACTCGAGGCTCGACATGCACGAGAAATGCAACAAAGCAAGCGAGAGCACGAGTCTGTATTAGCCTCGGCTGTGCGTGATAGCACACGAATGGTGGAAGAGATGCAGGCTCGTGTTCAGCGTGCGGAAAAGGACGTGAGTGAGCTGAAAGAGTCGAACCGCATCCTAACCCAGCAAAATGAGGAACTGAGAAGCAAGCGAAGCGGTCTGTCAGAAGAGGAAGTTGAGAAGCTTGTCGAACCGTGGCGCGGAAGATGTGAGGCAGAGATCGCTCGTGCCGCACGAGCGGAAGCCCAATTGAAGCAACTCCAGAGTGAAATGGACACACTTACCAAACAGGCCAAGTCCGCCGCATCAAATGAGGTCGCTCAACTTACCCAAGAGCTTACTGCAGCAAGATTCCAAGAGCGCCACCTGCAAAGCTTGCTGACAGAAACTCGCTCACGCGCTGAAGAAGCTGAACGTGCAATTGCTACATTGAACAAACAGATTGACCAACTCCAGCAGCAGGTCTATACAAGCCGAGCTGAGGCAGAAAAGCAACGTGAGCAACTTGAGACCCAATTGAGTCAGGCTAAGCAGGAACTGGAGGTGTTGTCCCGTCAGATGTTGGCACAGGAAAAGGACGTTTCTCGGCTGATTTCTGAACGAGATGCACGTACTGATGCTCTCAATGCGGCCAAACGTGAGCTGGAAGACCTACGAGGTCAGGTCCAGCGACTTCGAGACCAAGTGAAGTCACTGCAGCAAAGCGAGCAGCTCAAGTCAGAGCAGGTCGCCCAACTGACTCGAGACTTGGAACAGGCACAACGTGCAAATGGCGAAGACAACTCTGCCTTAGAGCAAATTCGTACCCAGCTTGCCCAGGTGAAGACGCAGTTTGAACAAGAACAAGCACGAAGCAACTCTCGCAAGGAAGCTCTAGAGGCAGCGACGCGCCGAGCCCAGACTGCCGAAGCTGCGCTTGCTAGCGCAGAGGAACGACTCAAGGAGTCCCTTGAAAACTTGGAGAGGGAACGAAAGAAGTCCAAGGAGTTAAAGCGCAAGATTGAGGCAGCAGAAAAAATTGACCGAGAGGATTCTAGGAGGGCTCGTCAACTCGAAGAGCAACTCGAAGACTTACGACAAGCACGTGATGCATTGCAGGAACAGGAGAAGAAGCTCATTTCTAAGCTACAGGCTCGAGAGCAAGAGCTGACTAGTGCTGAACAGGAGCTACAACAACTGCGGGTCTGGAGAGACACTCAGGCCAAAGAGCACGCAGATCGCGAACAAGCGGCAAACTCCCTTCGAGCCGAATTAGCAGCTGAAAAGGCCCAGGCACGAGCGCTGGAGGAGGAACTCGTACCTCTTCGCAAGCGGTGTGAGGCTGAGCGTGTGCGTGCTGAAGATGCATTGACACGTCTTGCCCAGATGGAACGCCGTGCGCAGGATGCTGAAGAGCGCGTGAAGCAGTCCGAATCTCGTGTTAGCAAGGCTGGCGAACGTGTCCGAGCACTAGAAGCCGAGCTGGAGGAGGCGCGCCAAAACCACAAGTTAGAATTATCCAGATATACGGAACAGTCACAGCGTGAGCAGCAATTACTCCTAGAGCGTGAACGCACCCTTTCCACGCTAAGGACGCGTGCGGAAGCAGCAGAGAAAGCGCTTGCCCAAGCTCAGCAGCGAGAGGAAGAACTGCGCCAGCTGAAAGCACGAAGCTCTCAAGAGTCAGAACAAGCTATTGCACAGCTATCGCAAAAGAACAGCGAATTGAGTGCTGAGCTCTCCCGATGTCAAACCGAGCTTCGAGAGCTAAAGTCTGAGTTCGATGTGGCAAACGAGCGCTTCACGAAAGCACAAGTTGAGCTTGACAAAGAGCGTGAATCTGCACGGGTGAAGGAGCAGCAACGTGCAAGCGAGGCCCACGATCTTCAAGTTCGGATACGAATACTTGAAGATGAGCGAAGCAAGGCTCAGAATGAGCTGTCGGAGGTCCGTGCAACCCTAAGCAAGGTTCGTTTGGATCATGAGCAAGCATTATCGAAGGCTCGTCGCGACATTGATGCTCAGCTCGCTGAGCAGGCATCTAACTTCGAAGCTCGCTTACGTGAGGCAGAAGCTCGCCGACAGCGTGATATTGAAACGGAGCTTTCCAAAGCAAAGGTGGCAGAAGCTGAAAGAATTCAGAAGATCGAAGCAATAGCCAATGGCAAAGTCGAAGCTGCGGAACAAGAGCAGGTTAAGCTGAGGTCGCAAATCTCGAAGCTTGAAGAAACTATTTCGCAGATGAAGACCGAATTTGAATCCATGGCTCAGCTTCAAGCGGAGCGGAGGGCCCAGCTGGAAGCTCAGCATGCAGAAGCACTCGCAAAGAAGGAGTCTGAATTCCGTGCACAGAGTGAAATGCTTGTTATGAATCATGCAAAGCAGCTCGCTGTGCAAAAGCAGGAGTTTGAGGCGCAGCTACAGGGCAAGGACAATGAAATTCAGCAACTCATCACGAAGACGAATGAACTATACCTCCGGCTGGAACACCGAGAGTCTCGCCCTGAAGATCTGGAGAAAATTCAGCAGCTTACGCAAGAGCTTGCGGAGCTTGACAAGCAGCGAAGAAAGGCCTTGGATGATGCAAAGTACTACAAGCTCGAGCTGATCAATCGTGAAGAAACCTACAACCGAATGTTTGGTGGCACAGGCGTCTCAGCACTGACAAATATCTCGGTGTCTGGTGGCAGTAGTGGAGCCTCAGCTAGCTCGGCGATGGGAGTAATGAACAATTCCAGTGGGGGCGGTACAGGAGGTGCCGCCGGCTCCAGTGGTCTCACATCCCAAAACTCGTCAGCAAACATCTTGCACTTAGCGAAATCATCAAATGTAGGAGCGAATGCGGTTGCCGTGGCCCTGAATCCTCAGCCGGGTCAACGACGAAGCAGCAGCGTAGCAGCCGCTGGTACCAGCGTAGCCCCAGCTGGCCCAGCCTTTGCCAGTGGCGCGCCTGAGGTTCTCGTTGCGATGCCAGGTCAGTTGCCCTTCGCACTCAATAAGCAAAATCCCACTAAGCGCCGATGATATGATGGGTAGGTTGTTGGATCAGACAAGAGTTGGAGCGTTTATGTACAGTAAAGGTTATTGGTAACGTATAGCATGTGTGATTGAGTCACCGTAGACCAACTCAATCAGCTTAACCTACCAGGAACTCGAGAAGGATGAGGAGCGCGTTGGTTGGTATTAGTATACCTAGAGTTGAATGGAGATAGAATGAATGGCTGTGGTCAGTTAATTGGCTTAAGGAACGGGATGGAATAGAGTCACATAGGAGTATGCCATAGAAATTCCCATGGCAGCAACCAAATGACGTACTTCTCAGCATTGATTTGACGCTCTGATCGGCAAAGATCGTAAAGAGTCTCTGCTTCAGGGTATCGTCCGGAGAATATGTCCCACTCAACCCAGGCTGAATATCCATACTAGATGCCATGGTGTGCGGATTCTGCGGCGTGAACCATCCAACTTGTCGGAAGAATCGCTCGTTGAGAATGACCACTAGATAGAGGAAGCAGTTCAAGATCATGAGTCGGAGATGTGGAGTGAGGTATGTACAAGAATTGAGAGATCCGGGGAGATCTCGCCAGTTCGTTAGAGTGATCGCCTCATGTACATCGTCGACACGAGGTGAGATCCTGTCTGGGCACTCTCTGCACCCAAGAGCAGGTCACGTACCTGCATTCATCAAGAGGATGATGACCTTGATGAGGTCATACAGAGTCATTGTGGTGGTAGAGAACTGAAATGTGCCTTGCTACGGGCGTTATAGGACTCAGGCAAGAAGATCCAACCTAAATACTAGTGTGAGATAGGCGGGAGAGCACAGTTTGCTCGACAATTAGCGGAGATAATCCGACTGTGAATGCGGCAGCACCTCTAGGAGGGTGGAAAGTCGCTCATTTGGAGGAGATTCCATGTGTATCGCGGAAAATTACTTCACAAATATAAATATAGCGCTATGATCTGCGTAAAATCATGGGTTTTGTGATGATACACTCGTGGACACCCTGCAATGTCGATTCGCTAGCAATGTGCAAAACCAACGGTCAGAGCTGGCGTTTTCGCCTCTCTCTGTGGATCTGGCTGGCAATTTGGACTACCTCCACGGAAGCAGACCAGGATCGAGCTGAGACACCTGCACCAGTACCGGCAAAGTGAATGATGAGACGGACCCAAGTCACAACCTAGGGCTTAGAAGCCCTGATTGGCACTTTATGCGTCTCGCTGGAAATGCGTGTCACAGACGACGTGTTCGCGGAAGAACCGTCGGTCATGTATGACATCGCCACGACAGCGCTGTGGATGCTCGTTTCTGCGGCGATTGCTGGTGGCATCGCGCGCAAAGCCTACCGAAAGCATTCTCTTACTTACGATGGTGCACTCACGGGTAAGTACATGCATAGTTGTGTTGTGATGTTGCATCATACGGGTTTTGTTTGTCTTAACTGTACTCTTGTGCGCTTGAGCACATGCTGATCAACTCTCGCAGCCTATCTCTGTATCTATCCTGCTCATTCGAGACCCCCGACACTGAATCACGAACCCTGAATTCCATTCACATCTGTGGATTGTTTATCCTAACAGCATTCTTTGTTGGATTCTTTACCTTCTTTGCGGGTCTGCGATTTGTGTTCATCCTGTTGTTCTTCTTTGTGAGCTCTTCGGCCATCACCAACGTGGGTGAGCAGCGCAAGAAGGAGATCCTTTCTGACTTCAAGAAGGGTGGTCAACGCAATTACATTCAAGTCCTCTCCAACGGACTCTGGGCGACAATCCTCTGTTTGATATGGACCGTGGTTTACCATGTCGACTATGCCCTCGATGATACTCATCTCCAATTGGGATTCACCCAGGAGGCTGGTCTTGGCGCTGTGCTCCTCGCCGGTGTGGTGGGACACTATGCCTGCTGTTGTGGTGACACGTGGGCGTCGGAGCTGGGTGTGCTCTCCAACACCGATCCTTTCTTTGTACTGAATCCTCTTCGAAAGGTCCCAGTGGGAACCAATGGAGGCATCACTCCAATGGGACTTCTGGCCTCTGTGTCCGGCGGTGCAGGCGTAGGTTTCATCACAGCTTTGTATGACCTGCTTTTGTTCATCTTTGGTCGAGACATTACATTTGGTCAGGTGCTCACCTCTTTCTTCCGGCTTGTTCTGCTGGGCGCTATCTGCGGACTCATCGGATCTCTCATTGATTCCGTGCTAGGCGCAACTCTGCAATATTCTGGCCTCGACATGACCGGTCACGACCGACCTGTGGTTGTCAACGAACCTCCCAAGCGCACAGCGCAGGGCAGTGCAGCGCTTACCGCTATGAAGATTGGTGGCCACACTCACATTTCAGGGAAGGATGTCCTGGATAACAATCAGGTGAATGCACTAAGCTCGTTTATGACGTCGCTTTTCGCAATGGCGATCACAGCAGCATACCTAGGTCTAACATGATGGTGTTGTCATAGGACTCGTGTGCAGTGCGACATGGAAGGTACGTCTGTGCAACCCCTGGAAACATACAAGAAACTGCTACTATAGGATAACAGTAAATCGTTGAATCGTGCTTGTATGATGCCGTAATATCGTTTCATTTGAAGCCGAAGTTGAGCAGGAGTGCTGATCAACGTATGCCATGGAAATGGAGTAACTATCTGGAGATACAATCCTATGCGCGTGAAGGGGTAGCGCGATAAGAGTCTCAAATCGAACATCACCAACAGCAGCAACATATCGTCCTTGGAAACAGGGAGCGAAATATGAGCACAAGTATAGGATCGGATGAGTGAAGAGATGAAACGTATAGTTGATAAAGCTGACGATAAGCGCCGGCATGACGCAGTGAATCACTAATGAGACCAGACTAGATGACCCGACAGCTAGGGTAGCTAACAAAACGTATGGTTGAATGCGAGTATGCTGCAGAGATCTTAGTCGATTGCTCGAAGCACGTGTGTGCCAGACAAGATGGATCAGAGGGGATCTTGGTTGAACCCTCAAATCAAATGAGCTTGGTCTTCTGCTCCAGGAATGGAGTGAAGAATGATGCTGGGGGCACCGGTGGCTGTCGTCTAGGTGGGTGTAGGAGCAGGCCTGGTGCCTCGGTTTCCGTTTCACGCGATCGGCCACTGATATACATGAGATGCTTCACCTTGAATTTATTGTGCGAAGTAATAGTAGTATACAGCAGCAAGGATCGCGAGAAGAGCAGGAACGAGGGTCACCAAGACGTTGGTCTTACCATCCGAACCGAGAGTGGTGTCAATGAGGTCATCAGGACCATCCCAAGTATCGAGCTTGCCAATCTTGAACTCCTTGAGGGTCTTGCGTGCCGAGACACTGTGGTAGATCTCCTCGAAGGCCTGAGTGGCGTCATCACCAGCGACACCCAAGATCTGCTCGGGACCACCAGGGTGGTGACTGAGGTAGGAGGTGACGTTGTAGATGAAACCGTGGAGAATGATCCAAACGTCGCTGGGAGTTTCAGAGATCTCCTTCTGGATGGCAGCCTTCTCGCTATCAGACTTGGCAGCAGCGAGCTTCTTCTTGAGCTCAGCGAGCTTCTTGCCACCGTCGTGCTTGCGGACCTCCTCGATGGAGTACGTCTTGATCGTCGCGTTGGACATTTCCTGGTTCTTCCTAGAGGAGTGCCCCGTGGGGAAACAAAGAGAAAGGTGGTCGTGTTGCCCGATGGTCAGTTAGGTTCCAGTTCAGTCCAAATGCATGAATTGTAAGGAGCGACTTTGAGTGGCATTGGAATGCGCTGTATACCCAAACCACACCCAACGACGTCTCGGTCGAACCGACCGAGGTCGAGCCTCGGTCATGGTGTCTCGGACAGGTACGCGTGACAGAAAGGACTTCCACATGGGCGAGATTTAATAAGGAAGCTTGCCGCACGCACATGTCATCATTGACGGGGTAGACGGATGCTACATCCCCGTACGGCGGTGGTAACGGAGGTATGGCGGAGTTCAAAACTGCGACCCATAGACATAATTGTTAAATTTCGCCAGTGCGCAGGGTACTTCAGTGGATTATAAACATTCCAATAGATTTACCACGTTGTGCCCAATTGATCTGCAAGACTTGCACTCCCAAAGCTTCCCACCTATATCCACTTTTAACCCCCCTAATCACTCTGTTTCACTTGACTTTTCTCTCATTTTTCCGTCCTTTATTCCGCCCTAGGCCTGCCAAAACGCGGACAAATTCTGTATCGTGGTGGACGGGTTCTCGGGGACCGACAGAAGCACTGCGACAATGGCTGGAGATGTGACAGAAGAGACGGAATGCACTCAACTTCGGTTA
>Ga0182741_1005146_pt1 | contig 12322 bp, 4 predicted proteins | sample eDN5th37CBELigOP_FD_128874 | JGI IMG/M metagenome (GOLD analysis project Ga0182741, IMG submission 128874) | Enriched Organic Plus compost microbial communities from Emeryville, California, USA - eDNA 5th pass 37_C BE-Lig OP (version 2) (version 2) ...
AGACTATTTGCAGGCGCTGAGACCCTTGCTTGGTTCAGGAGTAACGGCCGACCTATATGCAGCTGCGATATTGCTAGCCCAAAGGCACGACGCCCCTGCTATTGTAGCACTAGCCATCGCCTTTGCACGTGCATTGGAAGTGGCGAAATGCGATGAACTTGCATGGAAGCTGGAGAGTATGGCAAAACCAAGCCCTCCCGAAAGCGATGATGCCGATGAGGACCTTGAAGACTCATCGCTGGATTCGGAAGATGCTATCTCAAACCTTGAGGAAGATGTCACAGCCGGGCTAGAACAATTGTCTGAACTCTCTGACCCACGCTTATTTCATCCATTAATCATTTCATTAGGCTTCCAGCGGCTGCTTGAACTAAATGAGGTCACCCACGCATGGGAGGCTTACAACGCCATACCCAACGCGATTAAGTCACAACCCTGTATGATTCGAGCAGCACTAAAGGCTTTCTCTTCCGCAGCAGCGCGAGAGACCAATTCCGCAGCCAAGTCCAAGCCAACGGCATGCGATCCATCACACGAATCGTACTTAGCCGTGCCACTCACAGCCAAGCAGGCGCTTGTTCACATTTTAGACGCGCTTTTGCCTTATCTCCGGCGCGATGATATCGCCGTGGCGATGATCAAGGCCGCGCTCGCGGCAGGACTTGTGCCTGAAGCTCAGAGAGTGGAATACGTTTGGAAGGAAGTCTTCCCAACGAAGTCCCTGCCAGCGACCGCGTTCCATGCCTGGATTCGATATTACACCCTACAAGATGACGTTCTAGGCCTGTCTCAAACTCTACATCAGATGCAGCATGCAGGATTCCTCCCAGCAATGGACATAAGCCTCGATGAAGAGGCGCCTGGTGGGGAAGAGCAAATCTCAATCCTATTCTCCACGGAGCGCTTCATGCGCTTGCGAAAGGTAGGCGAAACCACGCTGCGCCCGAGATCTGTCCAAGAGTCGGTCCCGTTCGGAATTATGATTGGTACACTAATCAGAAGAGGGCAACTCGATCAGGCTGCCGAGAGCTTCAAGCATATTGCTCGATATGATGTGCTGCCCGACTTGACGCTCACTTTGCACGCCCTCCGCCTCTATCTACACATGAAAGAGTTACACATGGCTCGGATGGCGCTCAGTTATGCAACGAAATGTCTCAAGTTGAAAGCGTATGACTTTGGAAAGATCTTTAATGTGGCACTCGCGAGCCTAAACTCAATGAATCCTAATGAAGCGCCCAGTCAGACTGCGCCGACAAGCTTTGCTCAGGCTGCTGAGCTTGCATTATCGTCGCTTAGCATCCTTGTAATGATGAGGGCATTGAGTCTAAGACCTACCTTGCAGTCATATGACCCTGTCTTAAGGCTATTGTTGTATCGAGTCCGTGGTGTGGATCTCGCACAAAGGCTTCTGCAGAAATGTGCCATTGATCAAGACGGTGTAGTACTGGATCATCCAGGACGAATCCTTCGAACTGCAATTGTGTCTGCTCAAAGAGGCAAAACCAACCACACTGAGGCACATCCCTTCGAGGCTCAGTATATGTCTGCTTTGCAGTCTGCGCTCGATATCTTCGAGGATCTTGATGATTCGATGCCTCATCGGCAATCAAGGGAATTTTCAATCCATCCCCGCCAGCTCACTAAGGCGAAAGCAGCGTGTAATGCTATCAAGGCAGCTCGTGACATGGCGCGTGATATCATGAAATCGTCGACAGAGCAAGAAGAGGCATTCTCGAGTTCACAATTGGCTTGGCAACTCGTCGACATGTACCTCGATGTCTTAACAGAGACAGCAAGCATGTCAACTCAGACTACGGTGGCAATTGCCCCGGAAGTGAGTATGGCTCAAGATCTCAGTCAGAGCTCAGCTGGCTCCATAGAAAGCATTGCAAACCCATCAACTGCAGTGACCGCAGCAGCTCACTAGGATACATCAACCATTTTTAGCACTTTGTAAATGTACAGTTTTATGAATTTCGCATTGTTATCCAACAGGTAGCATATGTACATGTAAATAAAGCATCTCCTGATATAATATTATAACGATCTTTACCAATCAAATCGCAGCAATCTTCTGACAGCATCCTTCACGTCTTAAATGTTGGTCGTGATACCGAACTTTTGCTTGAGTTGCTCCAGCTCTTCTCGTCCTTTGGCTGTCAGCTCCCTTGACTTTGCCACCTCGCTCTGCGTCGAAGATTCACCTGAGGAGGTTCCTGCAGACGACGATGACGATGAAGAGGAGCTGGACTTCTGGCGTTGTGGCTTGTGGTAGGCGCAAACCAGGTACATTCCTCGGAAGCTGTAACCATTGAGTTTTTCTACGCAGCGCTGTGCATCGAAGATGTCTTCATAGATGACATAGGCACGACCTCGCGTAGTGGGTGTGTTGCCAAGTCGGATTTGTCGAATCGCGCCGAATTTGCCGAAGAGATCGTACAGCTCCTGGCCAGTGACGTTATAAGGTAGCTGTTTGACGAACACGAATCGCGATACTTCGGGGGGTAATCGTGTCTACATGTGGAGGCAAGCGGAGGCAAGCGGATGCAAATGGATGAACATGAGCTTGAGTTCAGTTTGATGGTTCAAGTGTACTGAGGATCGTTCAGGCTACCGTCAAGCAGGATGCAAAGCCGAGCTAGACCGGTGGGAAGGAAGTTGCCCTCAGGCTAAATGAAGGGATGTGCCCGAGATCTATACACAGCAGTTGGAAATCGGCAAGACCCTGCAGATCCAACTCACCTCCGGGTCCCGAATGTGTTCCCAAGCCCATGGATCTTCGGAACTACATGCAAGTATGTCAAACCTTACCAAGGCTTCGAAAACGTACCAGTTGCTGACCCGTTCCAACGTTCATGGTGATACAATTGCTTCAATGGATGTAAGTCTTGGTTTTAGATCGGGCAATCGTGTTTTCAACCAACCTAGAGCTCCAGGTTCCGAGATATCGCAACCCAGGAAGTATGCACAAACCCCAGAGAATTTCTCGCCGAAGAGTATACCGGGTTTTCGGGTCATGCAAAAATTGCCTAAAATTCGGACTTTCGGGTAAATCGCTCTGCAACAGCGCGTATTGTTGTTTTCCAGTGTTAACATCAACATCGACACCCGACCCAGTTACCCACGCAGGGTATGCCCGGCTCCGAGTTCTTATTCCGGCACCCCTGGTCCCGGAAGGTTTAACCGCCCTCTTCAACCACCAACTCTACCTTTTATCAGCCAGAAACAGGACCCGACTGGACGGCCTTTGCACGCGCTTTCCGCGCCGCGCAGCGAGTGCCTGCGAGCGATGGGAATATCATTTGATCGAGAAGCCACCTGGCTACCGAATCAACCCCCACTCATCCTAGCAACACCCCACACCTTTAAACTTTTAGACGTCGGAATGCACAAGTCCACCATCTTTACGGTGACTTTGCTGCTTTTAGTGGCGTTGTTGGCATCGGCCATCCACGATGGTACGTAGATTTGTTTGCAGATTATTTCTTGACATAGGATCTAGCTGTTTCATGGGGTCCACGAAGGATCCGGGTCCCAGCAGACACGCTGGAGTCGCAAACATCACCCTCTCCCAAATCGCATCAACCTGTGCTCACCACTTTCGACACGATTCGCTGACGACTCACCCACCCGTGTAGCCTACAACTACGACGCAGAGGCCTTGCAATTCGAGACCGACAACGCGATGAGCTCGCTCGTTGAGCTCGACGCCGAGCTCGATGCAGAGGCCAGCCAGGAACTCGAAGCCGACGCCATGGCGCAGCTCGAAGCAGAGCTTGAGCTCTCCGCGGAGGTTGAGGCTGAGCTCGACGCTGAAGTGGACGAGACTGCTGAAGTCGAGGCCGATGCTGACGTCGAGGCTGAGGCTGAGGAGGCAGAGAGCGAGGCTGAGGCAGAGAACGAGGCTGATGAGCCTGCTCCTGCAGCTGCCGCTGCTACTGCTCCTTCCCAGCTCCCTGCTAACGCCACCACTGCGAATGCCACTGCTACTACTACCACCACCACGCCCATCCAGCCCGTCAATGTTACCATTCCCGGTCTCGGCCAGGTCAACACCACTCAACACCCTGAGCTCAAGGCGCTTGACATGAACGACACCCAGCGTGTGATGTACCTCGCTCTTCACGATGGTCGTCAAGGCTCCGTCAAGCCCATCATCCCCCCTCGCAAGGGTGAAGCGAACGCCACCAAGGAGCTCGCTGAGATCGAGGCTGAGAAGGTCAAGAAGCAGCAGTCGTGGGAACAGCGTGCAGCTGACGAGCAGCGCACCCAGGAAACCGCTGAGCACGAGATCTTGAAGGCTGCTGGTATGCTTCCTCCTCCTGTGAAGCACGTCACTCCCGAGATTGGTATCCCCAACCCTAATCTCCCCACTGTCCCCGCGGGTACTGATCTTGAGCCCCCCAAGCCTGCCTGCAACACCACCCTTGTCACCGTCCCTCCTCCTGAGAAGTCTTTGACCGACATGCTCAATGAGTAAGTGAGTCATTGCAGTGCGGTGCAACCGTTGACGACGCGTGGAACCCATGTGTATGCGTTCACGGTTTGATTCGTACAGAATACAATCGATAGTGCCTTTCATTCATTAGAGATGCGTTTCTGCTTTATGGTGCTTGCATATGCGACGCTAGGTCGTAACAAACCAGTGTATTCATTTGGGAATAATAGGGGTAGTGTACCATACCACCCTGTTGACATCTCCTGGACTGCAGCTTGATCCACTACGACTGAAGGATATACAGGAAAAAGCATTACAGGCATCAAGGGGCCAAACAGGGCTAACTAAGAAGACCACAAATAAGGCTAAAGTGGTGAGATATTGTGTACCGGCTTTAATGTCGTGTACGTCTAGACACGAATGACTTGGATGCAAATTGGAAAGCAGCCAAGTCTTCGGAATGGAATCGATACCAGGATAGATCATAGCTGGGAGTCCAAAAAGATAGTTGAGGAGCTATGATTTCAATCCATTTGAAGACCCGGCGATACCGACCTCTCTGCGTGCATAATCCAGCCTATGCTCTCGCGGAGGCATTTGCAAAACGACTTCATCTCGTAAAGCTGAAGAGACAAGCAAAGCGTTCGTGCTTGTACTACCACCAGTCAGATTGGCAGCAGTATGTGCAGCAGCATCAGCCCGTGCTCGAAGCTTTGCTCGTGAGGCACGTTCACGCTCGAGTTGACGCATTGCTTCTTGCATCGCTTCAATCTGAGCTTCTTGCTGTTGTCGTCCAATTTGCTGAGCAGCGAATCGATTCAATTCGGCGAGCCCATCAGGATACTCCCAAAGAGCCAAAGTATCGACAGTTTCGACACCCTCAACCACTGTCTCCTCTAGCGGTTCAAACGCGCGTGCGGCAGGACCGATAGGGGTGCTCGCTGCATGGATATCGGCGGGTAGGGTGATATCGCTCTGGGCGCCTGCGACTGAGCTGCTGTTGCTGCCACTGCTCAGGCTGCTACTTCGGTCACGCGATGTAGTCAAGCTCCCCTGCTTTGCTGCCTCCTTTAGCATGTTATCACGGAGTGTGAGAATGCGAGCCAGTGTGCTGGTATCGGGACAAAGGCTTCGCAGCATCCTTTGCATTGGGAACAGCTGGAAGATGCAAATGGCTAATAGAACAAATAAGCCCTCTAGCTTCGTCAGTGAGAAATGCACCAGAGCGCGCTCTGATTCAGTGAGTAGCATGGGTAACTCAAAACCAAGGATGAAGGTTGCCAATAGAAATCCTTCTAGGCACGACCACTGTGCCAAGGTCCACACAATCTCACGGATCCACCACAATGCTCTCCAGTGAGCACCAATTTGCAGGATTGTCACAACCTCTTGTGCCGTCAGTGAGGAGTCGTAGTACACAACTGAAGAATCGAACGACTCGCCTTGTTGGCTTGCACAGTTTGAATCGAGACCGGTGCTTCGTGGAGAAGTTGTTTTGGATATCTCGTCAGTGTAGGTCATGTCGTCTTTCTCCTGGTCACGCCTGGGGGCCTGACGTTCCCTGGGTGCATACAGCAAATCCTTTACCTTGTACTGTAAATAGACTCTAAGAGCAAGGAAGGCCAGAATAAGTGCGTTCATGAGCATGGGCAAGACAATGACCATCATTGTGAAAACAAACGCGAGACCTGCGTTTTGTTTGTGGCGCCGCCAGATTTCTTGCAGAGACCCAATGAGCGAATAAGTGTCATCATACTCCCATGACTGATAAATGGTAACATGAATTTGGAAGCATTTGATGCAGAGTGCTACAAAAAATGCGCAAGAGAATAATGCAAGTGTTGAAAATGCGACCCAGTTAATCTGACTGCGAGTCAGCTTTGCCAATTCTTGATGCAATGCGGAACGGAGGCTAGCTGGTGTAGCACACTCAATCGGAGCTTCTACAGACCGAGATTGGGGATCGGTTCGTTGTGACCCTGCCTCCTGCTCCTGAGGGGTGGCCAACGACAAGATCGCTGACTGTAACGCCATTGTATACGAGCGTGGTGTGAGTGGCTTCTCAAACATACGCTCGGACTTTTCATCAACCTTGGAGTACCTTCCGTTCGCTCGTCCCGAATCGCCTCCAAAACGCCAAGGGTAGCCCGAGCTACCTTGAGTTCTCATCAAGCCCATCGTTGACGAGGCTTCACGAACAGTTGTCGTCGTGCTTCCGAACGAAGCTGGTGTCCAACGGGTCGATCGCTCCTCAGGCGCTGGTGCTGCATGAGGCTGTGATGCATCGACTGGTACTTCTGCGATTCGTGCAGCCACCTGGCTTTTCAGCTCGTTCGGTGAATAATCTATCACAGCGGGTTGCGACAAGCTATAAATCACCGCCGTAGACTGGTCAATGACAGGAGTCGCTGGGGGAAAGGTGGGCGGCGCATGATGGAATGACGTGAGAAATGTCTCGTTGGATTCAGGAATCGTTGACAGCTCACTGGTCTTGAACTTGGTATCGAGTTGCTTTCGAATCAAATGAAGCTCACTAGTAATGCCGGAATCTGCTAATCGCTGATTGCGATCGCGAGATGCGACGGCACAGTAATGCACTGTGGTTACAAGATGGAGTATAAGAGTAGCAGAGAAGAAGAGATAAATCCCTTGCCGGGCTGTTGCATCAAGGTCGAGGTAGAAGATGCTAATTCTGCGGTGAACCTGCACAGCAAGCACAGCGACGATGACAACCCAAACATCAATAAACGACCATTTGCCGAGCTGAAAAAATACGGATGTAAACCTGCGCTCATTGATGCCACAAAGGAATCGTTTGTCGATTGCGCCCAGCAAGGCCAAAGCCTTGATGTACGGCCAGAGTCCCGAGCACACGGCAATGACAACCACGAGTGCGTATGACCCACGCTGCCACAACTTGAACATGCCATCCCACATGTTGTAGTTAAATCCTGAGCCTTGCGTTTTGGAATTGCCGATTGCCAGTCCTGCCTCGTACTCCAGGGAGAAGCTCATTGTCAGTTGGGCGAATAGAATGAACAGGATACAGCTGACCATAGTTACACCGTATGTTATCTTTGCATGCTTGGTGAAAAATCGCTCGGACCAATGGGCGCATGCCTGGGGTAGACCAACGATCGTTGCCGTACTGCATGCATTGGGGGAAGGCTCGTCTTGGTTTACAAAAGAGGAAGTCTTAGAGTAATCTCTGGACTCACCGGTCACGGACTCGTATCGCCTGCTCTGTCGAGGGGTCAGATTCTGACTGAGCAAGGAGCCTGTAAACCCTTGAGTGGGTCGACTGGAGTGCTCGGAAGGCCTTTCCCCACTTGAATGATCAAAGGAATAAGAATACGAATAACTGTGAACCGGCTGTGGATGCTGCCATCCTCGTGCCAAGGCGCTCTCTCCAATGCGTCCCCGTTGGTCATTTCTCGACGAGTTCGATTGACTCGAGTCATTGGCTCTTCTGTCTAGCTTTCCCCTTCCTTGTTGTTGGTCAGAGCGATGTGGCTCTTCTTCCACATTCGGACTGGGATTGTCTTCTGTGCTTGCATTCACCATGCTGCCATCAGAATCCGATGACTCGTTCTCCTGCCTCTCGCTCCTCAAGTTTGTCGGGTGCGAATTCTCGGCAACGTCAACTTCTCCGGCCAGCACACTTGGTGATAAAGAGAGCGAGTCTTCAAGAGGGGCGACTTCAGACTCGGGCATGTCTCAGCAGCAGGCAGAGGCGGTGTGCAAGCAACGAAAGAAGGTATTGCGAGTTGACCTTGCGCTGACCGACCGACCGGCCGACCGACTGACTGACTGACAGACAAACAGAGAGACTGGCGAACTAACTGGCTAGCAGGCTCAAGTACTAGGGACTGCTGCCTGTCGTCTGTCGTGCCGTTGTCCAAGTCGTCGTTGTATGCTTGAACGAAGCCCCGCTAGATCAAGTAAGGTACGTCCGTGTAGTCATGCAATGATGAGCCGTGAACGAACGAGCCAGCGAGCAGCAACACAAATGATCCCACGGGGGCAAGATGCACGAAGGACAGACTGTGCGAATTGTCAAGGGCCGCATTATCGCACAATGCGGTGCAGCACGCTCTACTCGCGAGCGAGAGCAATAAGCTCTTGGGTCGGATATCCGTTCGAGATATCTCGTATGTGGAGAGTGACCGATTCATTCAGTTGCAAACAATCACCGGGTAATATATACTCGCTCACACTACAAAATCATTTGCACACACTGACTGACTGACCTTGGCCTATACATATCGCAGAACGCCATATACACGTGATGAATTTCATTACCCGACTGCAGGCGCTGGCTTTACACCCTGCGTGCGTGGTAGGTGTAGGATTCCCGCCACTGTCGGCTGCGCCATAAAACTCAGACAAGCGTGCTGCGCGCGCCCACCGTGCTCGTCCGGCCTCGCGGCGAGCCCTACGCGCCGTACGGCCCACGGTTACTGGTACTCAAGACTCGGCGAATTTGTTGCGGAGGCTGGGAAGCGGGGTGGTACGCCAGCACGCGACTTGAAAGACGAGATATGTGTGCACGCTATGCGCAGATCCAGTTGGTTTGGCGTGTTTTCAAGTTGTTTCGTGGTGCGTGTGCGGCTGCACACGCCGCAACCCCGCGCTATGCCTGCACGGAACCCCGGAATTCGAATTTTCGAATTTTTGAATTTCGATTTGAAATTCGAAGATTTTTGAGTTGACTGGCTGCACCACTGACTGACTGAGGCGACATGACCGTGAGCCTGTGGTCCTAATATCACACAGAGCGCATGTATTCAGTTCGATTAGGGACGTGTGTTAACAAATCAGCCCTGAAAATGTGTGATTGAAGACGTGTGTAATGTGCTACGAATGGTACTATTATATTCAGCGGCACTCAATCTCTTCAGCCAAGTAACCTCAAGCAACAAGAACCGCGCTGGAAGTGGAACAGGCAAGAGAGATACAAACTGCGACAAGAATCGGATTCAAGTGAGTACGTATGATCGTTCGAAACTCTACATACTTCATCAAATACAATACATTAAAATACGTCCTTCCTTATTTCAGTTCGTCATCTTGGTTTAGTTCGTGAAGATGGGACTGGTGACTGATTAGAGGTCCTCGGTCTCGCGCTCAAGCTGTCGGATTTCGCGTTGGAGGGCAGCTTTACGCTCCTTCTTCAAAGCTTCCCACGCTGCAAAATCGCTCAAGACCTTGTAGCGGGGGCTGCTTTCAACAGAACGACCACCAATCTGAGCCTCCCTCTTCAAGCGCTCTTCTTCCTGCTGAAGCGCCAACTCAGTCAGCGTACGGGGCTCGTTTGTAGTCGACCCGATCGAATGCTCCTTGCGACGTTGCTCCAATCGGCGTTGAAGACGTTCAGCGGCAGCCTCAGCCTCCTTGCGCAGGAACTCCTCAGAGTCCTCGAGTGCATTCTTCGGTGGAGCTACGGCCGAAAGGGCAATGCGACTACGCTTCTGCTTCATCTTCTCGAGCTCTTGCTCAAGCTTGCGCTTTTCCTCGTCAAGCTTTGCGAAAATGGCAGTGCGAGGGCGGCCTGGTTGCGGCTGCGACTGCACCCTCGTCGTGTTAGAGGAGGTGTCAAACCGCATTGCCTTGACTCGATGGACAGCATTGGCTGCGGCATCGGTTCGAGTCTCACCCGCCTTCAAGCCTTCCATGAATGCGGCATAGAACGGGTGTTGCTTGCTATCCACAGCTTCGTCGACGAACTCAATAAAGCCAGCCTTGTTCTCACGAAGAATACCCTTGTCGAAATATTCACCTAGATCGTCCATGTACAGAGGTGGAGCCGAGGGACCTCCGCGGTACATTCTCAGCTTAGTGAGCCACAAGGACTCATTCTGATCAAGCAGGGCGTCCTCTTGCTGACTTTGCTTGAGTTGCTCCTGAACCATCCTGCGCAACTCAGCTGGGGTTTGCTTATTACGGGCCTGTTGCGCAGCATCTTCGGGCTTCGACGACTGAGTCGTCTTGGATGCGGTGATTTCAGACAAGTCCAGTGGAGCCTGTGCAACCGCCTCGGAATCTTGTTGTGTGCCATCAGGATTGAGTGTGAGAGGACCCTGCTCAGTGGTGTCTGCAAGCTTCGCGAGTCGTTCATGCAAGGGTGCAGCTAGGCGCTGACCCTCACTTGAAGATGCATACTTACTTTCACGAGCCAGGTACTTGGTAGCGTCGTGCACGCCAGGCTGAGTACCACCATCCATATCATCATCTTCAGCCTCGTCCATAATCTCGTCCAACTCCTCGTCATCGTCAGGAATCAGCTCGCCAATGCGGTCTCTTGCGTAGTCGAATTCCACAGCACCTTCGCTTGTATCAATATGGAGGTTTGAAGGATCGAACGCGTCGATTTCACTTGATGAGAAACCCATCTTCTTGAGCTCCTCTCGCTCTAACTTTCTTCGAGCCTCCTTCGCTGCCTTTTCAGGGTCGTACTCCGCGCGCTCCTCTTGGGGGGTGAGACCGGCGAAGAACTGAAGAAGCTGAGGTATAGTCATCAGTTGGGACATACGGGTGCGTCGATGCTGAACCTCAACGCGACCGGAAAGCTGCATCTCCTTGCCGACAATAATAATCCATGGGAAACCACAGAGATTAGCATCCTTCATGCGAGCACCAGGGGAGAGGTGGTGACGGTCATCGAGAATGACATCGTTCTTGAGCCAATCAACATTGCTCATGAGCAGAGCTGCAAGGTTCTCGGCGTGCGTGGGGTTGTCGAGATCCGGGCTCCAATTCATATCGGCAAGCAAAGCAGGGTTGCGAGCGAGGTGAACCATTTCGGCAAGCTCAGCATCGCGGGCTTTCTCGATGGCCTGACGTTCGATGTCTCGCATGAAAGTAGCAGAAGTTGGCAATGGGGGGCGCTTTCGAGCCTCGCTGGATGCTTGCTCCGCCTCATACTCAGATGCCTTCTTGGCATCCGAGTTTTGGGCAAACGGACTCAAGCGAACCGACTCAGGAAGCGTGAACTTCGACTTCTTTTTCTTGCCCAAGGGATTGTCCTCTGCCACTTTCCGAAGGACATCGCCAACTGTCTCGGGACCACGGATACCAAGGTCATAGTCATGGTCGTCTTCGTCCTCATAGCGTGGGTTCTTCATGGACTCAGGGATCTCGCCAACGAATACTTCTGGCTCGAGTGGAGGCAAGTCGGAAGCCGGATCCTTCTTGGCGTTGGGCTTCTTACTCTTACTCTCGACAGCAGACTTCTGTGGCTTCGCCCCGGGCTTACCAATCGCCGTGATGTAGACCACGTAAGGAGCGATAGGCTCACTCCATATGATGCCGTGTTCGTCATGACCTCCCTCGGATTCAATCGCCGCACTCAGCAGGCGAGATACACCGATACCATAGCATCCCATCTCGATCGTCTTGGACCTGTCGTTGGCATCATGGAAGAAGGCCTTCAATGGGGCGGAATACTTGGTGCCAAGATAGAAGACGTGGCCAACTTCGATACCTCGCTTGGTCGTAAGAATACCCTGCGAGTCGCAAGCGCGTTGCACGCAGCGATCACCCGCCTTGGGCAGTGAGAAGTCCGCTTGAAGAGGGCTCACCGCAGTGTAGAGATCCTCGCTCGCACCTTCCTGTTCTGAATCGCTGTCGAGATCCAGCGAATCGAGTTTGTGTCGATCTTGGACCTCATCAAGCATCGCGCGCTCCCACTCGTTCAACGTCGAAGGATCGACGTACACATCATCAGGATCTTGGTTCTTGATTTCACTGATAGGAATGATCTCTTCCTCTTCGCTGGCTTCCGTGTTGACTGATGTGCTGTTGTCTACCTGTGCATCGTCACTGGTGAGCGTCTGCAGACGCTCCTTTCGGCGCTTCTCGTCGTTTAGGTATTCTGCCGTC
>Ga0182741_1005148_pt1 | contig 12321 bp, 11 predicted proteins | sample eDN5th37CBELigOP_FD_128874 | JGI IMG/M metagenome (GOLD analysis project Ga0182741, IMG submission 128874) | Enriched Organic Plus compost microbial communities from Emeryville, California, USA - eDNA 5th pass 37_C BE-Lig OP (version 2) (version 2) ...
ACCAGCAGGCGAGCATGAGGCCCGCGGTGAGGGCGAGGCCCGGCACGATGCCGGCGAGAAACAGGCGGGCGATCGACTCGTTCGAGACCGCCGCGAACAGGATCATCGGCACCGACGGCGGGATGAGCACGGCGATGATGGCCGCGGAGGCGGTGATGGCCGCGGCAAGCGCCGGCGGGTAGCCTTCGCGCCGCATCCAGGGGATCAGGATCGAGCCGAGCGCGGAGGCGTCTGCCACCGCCGAACCCGAGACGCCGCCGAAGATCGCCGAGCCGAGCACGTTCACTTGCCCCAGGCCGCCGCGATAACGGCCGACGAGGGTCGCGGCGAAGGCGACGAGCTGCTTCCCGAGCTGCCCCGACATCAGCAGCGAGCCCGCCAGAATGAAGAAGGGAATGGCGAGCAGCGGGAAGCTCTGGGTCGGCTGGAAGATCTTCAACAGCACGACCGTCGTCGGCACCTCGCCGACCGCCAGCACGGCCACCGTGCCCGCAATCACCAGCGCATAGCCGACGGGGAAGGAAAGGATGAGGAGGACCGCGAAGATCGCCAGCATGATCGTGGTCATGACGCGTGGTCTCCCTCACCCTCGTTCAGGCCCTCGCGCACGACGAAGAGGTCACCGCCCTGCGTCATCACCCGCACGGCCGTGGTCAGCGCAGTTACCGCGAGCAGAACAAAAGCGATCGGCATGGACAGATAGGCCCAGGACGTGGGCACTCGCATTACCGGATAGAGCTCGCCGGCGGTGATCTCGATGATCTCGATGCCGGTCCAGGCCAGGTAGATGAAGGTCGCCGCGATCGGGATCTGCGAGAGCGCGACGACGATGCGGCCGATGCGCTCGGGCATCTGGCGCACCGCGAGTTCGACGGCAACGTGCCGCCCCCACTGCGCCGCGATGACGATGCCCGCCATGGTCATCCAGGGGAAGAGTAGGTTGGGCATCTCGTTGGCCCAGCCCAGGCTCGAATGCGTGACATAGCGGACGATGACGTCGATGCTGATGACGACGAACAGCGCGAGCGTCGAAACCAGCGCAGTCGCGAGGCTCGAGATGAGAATCGCGCCGTCGATCACCCGCAGGACCAGCCCGCCCGCCGGCGTAACGCCGGCGGGAGGAGCATGGGTCTCGGCGACCATGGGATCTTTCCCTGCGCTCACGAGACGGCAGTCAGGCGTTCAGGAGCCGGAGGCATTCGCAGCCGCCGCCCGGACCCGCTCGACGAACGCGCCGTGCTCCTTGGTCCACTTCTCGTAGACCGACTTCACCATCTCCTGGAAAGGAGCGGGATCGACCTCGTTGAACTTGACACCCGAAGCCTCGATCTTCCCGCGGAGGTCGTTATCCGACTCCGCCGACAGCTTCCGGTTCAGGTCGCGCGCTTCGAGCGCGGCCTGTTCGATCACCTTCTTGTCGTCGTCCGACAGTTTCGCCCAAACCATCTTGCTCATGGCGAAGACGGTCATCTCGTATTTGTGGCCGGTGAGCGAGGTGAACTTCTGCACCTCGTGCAGTTTCGAGGAGTAGATATTCATCAGCGGGTTCTCCTGACCGTCCACCACGCCCTGCTGCAGGGCGAGATAAAGCTCGGAGAATTTGAGCGGGGTCGGATTGGCACCGAGCGCGGCGAAGGTGTCGATGGTTGCCGGGTCGGAAGGCGTCCGGATCTTCAAGCCCTTGAGATCGTCGGGCTTGGTGATCGGCCGCACGTTGTTGGAGACGTGGCGAATGCCGTTGTCCCAGTAGGCGAGGACGATGATGCCCTTCTTCTCGGCCTCCGCCTTCAGCTCGTCGCCGATCGGGCCGTCGAGCACCTTCCAGGCGGCCGGCAGCGTCTTGAACAGGAACGGCAGGCCGATCACGCCGAACTGCGGCACCACGCCGGCCATCGGGCCTTGGCTGTTGGCCGTGAGGTCGAGCGTGCCGAGCCGCAGGCCGGTCAGCGCCTCGACGTCGTCGCCGAACTGAGCGTTGCCCCCGACCGAGATCTTGATCTTGCCCTTCGACAATTCGTCGACGCGCTTTGCGAAGAACTGCGAAGCCTCGTCCTTCGGATTGCCGGGAGCGGCATTGTGACCGAGCCGTAGCGTGAGCGCATCGGCGGGGGTGGCGAGAACAAATGCGGCGAGCGCCGCGACGACGGCGTATCTCATCAATCTTCCTCCCTGCCGGACGTTGCCGGCTTTGATGTTCAGGTTTGGTGCCCGATGCGGTGCGAGACGATGACGTCTCCTCCAATGAAGCTAGGAAAGGCCGAACGGCGTTGACAAACGAATTTCGGCGCCTGATCGTTTAGCTGAGCTTCACGATTGCGCCTCATGCCTCATCCGCTGCCTCTCAAGGCGATCGCCGCCTTTCACGCCGCTGCGCGCCTCGGGAGTGTCTCCAGGGCGGCGGAGGCGCTCGGCGTCTCGCCGTCGGCGGTGAGTCAGCAGATCCGCTTTCTCGAACATCACCTCGGCACGTCGCTGTTCGTGCGGCAGAACCGCCGCGTGACGCTGACCGAGGCCGGCGAGCGCTATTTCGAGTCGCTTGCCAGCGCCATGGATCTTGTCGAGCGCGCGACCCAGCGCATCCGGGGCTACAAGGCCGCCAACGTGCTCTCCGTGCGCGCCGCGCCGAGCTTCGCCACCAAGTGGATCCTGCCGCGGCTGCAGGGGTTCCTTGATCTCAATCCCGGCTTCAGCATCCGCATCGATGCCACCAATGAGCACACCGACTTCGATCGCGAGGGCATCGACGTCGATATCCGCTACGGCAAGGGCGACTGGCCCGGCTTCTACGTCGAAAGCCTGGCGCGGGAGGATTTCGTACCGATGGCGAGTCCTGCGCTCGTGCCGGCGAATTCGATCGGCATCAGGGACGTGCTCGACTGCCGGCTGATCCACTCGGTCAAGGCGCTCGTGTCTTGGACGCAGTTCTTCCAGGCGAACGGGCTCGCCAATGTCGACTTGCCGTTGCAAGGCATTCAGTTCGACCGCTCGTTCATGGCGGTCGATGCCGCGGCGCGCGGGCTTGGCGTCGCGCTGGAGAGCCCGCTTCTGGCGCAAGACGAACTCGCCGCCGGTACGCTCGTCTGTCCCGTTCGCGGCGCCCGTCCGATCGCCGTCCGCGCGGTGTGGCTCGTGTGTCCACACAAGCATCTGCGCATGCGCAAGGTCGAGCGCTTTGTCGACTGGCTCCGCGCCGGCCTGGTGGCGTTCAACTGACGCCGTTCGCCGCCCGGGGACATCAAGGGTTGTTGTCCTGGGATCGTATCTCTATAGTGCCCTCACAAACGGATCAGCATCAGCGAAGCTGGGGGACTGATACGATGATGATCCGTCAAGGATAAGCCTGCCAACAGGCGAAGGTATTGACACAGTAAATCGAACGGAGGGGTGGCTCCTGCTCGAAGGCGGCGGGAGGCGATCTATTTGGATCTATGGGCGATTACAACACAACTGGAATCGAGCCGGCGGAAAACGAATCCGCCAAAATTATACTGCGCGACGTCTACAAGGTTTTCGGCGCCCAGGCGCCGGAGGCGATCCGCCTCCTCGACGCTGGCAAGAGCAAGGCCGACATTCACGGCCGCACCGGCTGCGCCATCGGCGTCATGGCCGCGAATTTCGAGATCCGTGCCGGCGAGATCTTTGTCATCATGGGCCTTTCCGGCTCCGGCAAGTCGACGCTTCTGCGCCTGATCAACCGTCTCATCGAGCCGACGCGTGGCGCGATCCTGATCGATGGTCAGGACATCGTTCGCATGGCGAAGCGCGATCTCATCGCTCTGCGCCGCCGCGACATGAGCATGGTGTTCCAGTCCTTCGCGCTGCTGCCGAACCGCACCGTGCTCGACAATGCGGCGTTCGGGCTCGAAGTCGCCGGCGTGGCCGAGGAGGAGCGGGCGCGCAAGGCGCGCGCGGCGCTCGCCGCCGTCGGCCTTGATCGCTATGCCGACAGCCGCCCGGATCAGCTGTCGGGCGGCATGAAGCAGCGTGTCGGCCTCGCCCGCGCACTCGCGGCCGAGCCGACGATCCTGCTGATGGACGAGGCCTTCTCCGCCCTCGATCCGCTCATCCGCACGGAAATGCAGGACGAGTTGCTGCGGCTGCAGGCCGAACACAGCCGCACCATCGTCTTCGTCAGCCACGATCTCGATGAGGCGATGCGGATCGGCGATCGCATCGCCATCATGCAGGACGGCCGCGTCGTACAGGTCGGAACGCCGGAGGAGATCGTAATGAATCCGGCCAACGATTATGTTCGCTCCTTCTTCAAAGGTGTCGACGTTACCCGCGTGTTCCGCGCCGGCGATATCGCCCGCACCACTCAACTGACACTGATCGAGCGGTCCGGCGTCAGCGTGCACGCGGCGATCGAGCGGCTGCGCCATCACGATCGCGACGTTGCCATCGTCACCACCCGCGATAAGCGCTACCAGGGCATGGTGAGCGCGGATTCGCTCGCCGAGGCGGCCCGCAAGGCGGGTCCCGATCCGTACAAGGGCGCGCTGCTGCCCGACACCGCGCCGGTCGATGCCGATGCGCCGCTCGCGCAGGTGCTGCGGCGCGTCGCCGAGAGCCGCTGGCCGGTGCCCGTCGTCGACCGCGGCGGCCGCTATGTCGGTGCGATCAGCAAGTCGGCGCTCCTGCTGACGCTCGACCGCGCGTCCTGACCCGCTTCGCGAGGACGAAAAACATGACCTTCGATCTTGGCATCGACGATGCCGCCAACGCGGCCGTCGATTACGTGCTCGACAATTTCAGTCCGGTGCTGGACGCCATTTCGGCGGCGATCGGGCTGGTGACCGATTCCGTCACCGCCGCGCTGGTTGGATCGCCCGCCTGGGCCACGATCGGCGTTTTCGTCGCGCTGGCGCTTTGGCGCGTCGGTTGGCGCTTCGCGCTGTTCGCACTGCTCGCGCTGGCTCTGATCGTCGGCATGAACCTGTGGGAGCAGACGATGGAGACGCTGGCACTGGTGCTGGCGGCGACCGGCATCGCCGTCGTCCTCGGCATTCCGCTCGGCATCGCCATGGCCCGGCGCGGCTGGGTCGCGGCGACCCTGCGTCCGGTGCTCGACCTCATGCAGACCATGCCGGCATTCGTCTATCTGATCCCGGCCGCCATGTTCTTCGGCCTCGGCGCCGTGCCCGGCACGATCGCCACCGTAATCTTCTCGATGCCTCCGGTGGTGCGGCTGACCAATCTCGGCATCCGTCAGGTCAATTCGGAGTTCGTCGAAGCCGGCCTCGCGTTCGGCTGCACCGACTGGCAGCTCCTCGTCAAGGTGCAGATCCCGAACGCGCTGCCGTCGATCATGGCCGGTATCAATCAGACCATCATGCTCGCTCTGTCCATGGTGGTGATCGCATCGATGATCGGTGCCGGCGGCCTCGGCAACACCGTGCTGACCGGCATCCAGCGGCTCGACGTCGGACTCGGCTTCCAGGGCGGCCTCGCCGTCGTCGTCCTCGCGATCATCCTCGATCGCATCACCCAAAGTCTCGGCCAGCGCAGCGCGCTCGCCGGTCTGTTCGCCCGCGCCCCGGCGGCGGCCGTGCCTGTCCCGGCCGAGCCCGAGGAAGTTCACTCCTGAACTGCCGGCCGTCCGGCGTGCGATGCCGCGCGGCCGTCTCCATCCACCGCAACCTCAGCACAAAGGAGTTTCCATGCTGAAGACACTGGCGCGCATGGCGCTCGCGGCCACTCTGGTCGCTGGCGTCGCCATTCCCGCACAGGCGGAGGGCAAGAAGCCCGTTACGATTGGATGGACGGCTTGGTCCGATGCGGAGTTCATCGCCAAGCTCGCGGCCAAGGTCATCACCGACCGCGTCGGTGAAGAGGTGAAGCTGATTCAGACCGACATCGCGCCGCAATATCAGGGCATCGCCAAGGGCGATATTGACGCCATGCTGATGGCGTGGCTGCCCAACACCCATGCCGATTACTGGAAGCGCGTGGGCAAGGACGTGGTCACGCTCGGCGTTCTCTATACCGACGCCAAGCTGGGCTGGGTCGTGCCGGACTATGTGCCGGAGGATCAAGTGAAGTCGATTGCCGATCTCAAGGCGGTCGCCGACAAGTTCGACGGCAAGATCCAGGGCATCGATCCCGGCGCTGGCCTGATGAAGCTGTCCGAGAAGGCGCTCGCCGATTACGGGCTCGACAATTACAAGCTGGTGTCGGCCAGCGACGCGGCGATGGTCGCCGCGCTCGATCGCGCCATTCGCAAGAAGGAATGGATCGTCGTCACCGGCTGGAGCCCGCACTGGATGTTCGGCGGCTACAAGCTGCGCTATCTGGAGGACCCGAAAGGCTCGCTGGGCGGCACCGAACGCGTCTATGCGCTGTCGCGCAAGGGCTTCCAGGCCGATCATCCGGAGGTCGCCAAGTTTCTCATGCGCATGCATCTCTCGAACGACGAGCTGCAGGCGGCGATGTACGATGCGCAGAAGACCTCCTACGAGGAAGCCGTCGACAAGTACATCAAAGCCAACCCCCAGCGCATCCACTATTGGGTGACGGGCGAGTTCGGCGGCGCCTGATCTCACGCGCCTGACGCGACACGAGTGACGAAGAACGCCTGCCGGCGTGTGCCGGCAGGCGTTCTGCATTCAGGCCTATTCGGCGGCGATCGGCGGCATTGGCTGCTTGGCCGTGCCGTGGATGCGCGGATCGACGGCCGCGAGATCCGGCTCCTCACCCATGGCCGGCGGCGAATCCACGTAGGTGAAATTGCCTTTGCCATCCGGGCTGCGCCCGTCGGCCCAGCGGCCCTGACGGCTTTCCATGCCTTCCGAGAAGTTGAGGAACTGGTAGGCGACGTCGTTCAGCTGCAGGTCTTCCGGGAACGTGCTCGGACAAGGCGTCGTCTCCAGCCCTTCCTCCTCGAGCTCCCGGATCGCCGCGAGCCACTGGTTCTGGTGCATCGCGTCGCGGGCGATGAGGAAGGACAACATGTCGCGCACGCCGGGGTCGTCCGTCATCTCGTAGAGCCGGCAGACCTGCAGCCGCCCCTGCGACTCCGCGGTGACATTGAAGCGGAAATCCGCCAACAGGTTGCCGCTCGCGATCGTGTAGCGTGACGTCCACGGATAGCCGACGCTGTCCGTCGGGGTCGCGCCCAGGCCCGAGACGATGACGTGCTGCGGGTTGGTGCCGGCCAGGATGACGTCCTCGACGCGAGAGCCGCCCATCACCGCGCCGATCACCGAGTTCTTCGCGGCGTCCTCCTGCGCCTCCACCGGCGAGCTCTCCAGCAGCCGCGCGATCATCGTCGCCAGCATCTCCACATGGCCGATCTCTTCGGTGCCGATGTCCATGATCATGTCGCGATACTTTTCAGGGCCGCGGCAGTTCCAGCCCTGGAACAAATACGACATCATCACGCTGATCTCGCCCCACTGGCCGCCGAGCACCTCTTGAAGCTTCTTGGCATAGATCGGATCGGGACGCTCGGGCCTGGCATGGTATTGCAGCGCGCGTTGACGTAGGAACATCGCTCTCTCCTTGTTGCGGGGATGACTTCGGTCGTCACTTCCGTAGTTCTTCGCGCGACGTGACGCTGTGCTCTTCAGACACGCGGCAGCGTTCGCCGCTCATGGCTGCAGGGTCTTGTCGTCGCCGGACGTCGCGGAGGCTCAAACAGCGTCACCGCCCTTCGCGGGCACCTGCAGCTGCGCACCGCCAAGCCTGCGGCGAACGCGAAAGCGATCGCCTGGACATGGGCTCGTCACGTCTCCCGTCGTACGGGGATGTCAGGCGGACATGGCCTTAAGTCGGCCGCGGGCCGCGAGGTTCCGCGGAGTGTCGATCCCGTCGCGGTTTTTGCACGCCATGTTGCGCGCGCCGGGCGCTCGCGCTGCGTCATGGATGCAAAGGACTGCCGGCGCCACGACGCAACGTGTGGCGCGCACCTGTGTCCACGGTGTTGCAGGCGCGGCCGATCAGGGGGACGAATGAGCTTTTACCTTGGAGGTGATCGCGCAGCGGCAGCCGCCTCAATCGGCGTCGCCCCAGACGCCGGATTCCGACAGCTTCTTCGCGACGTCCAGACAGAGGCGGCCGATCGCCTCGGCGGCGCGGTTGGGGCCGCGCAGCAAGGGCCGCGCCAGCGACACGGTCCGGCGGAGCGATGGATCGGTGATACGGACGGCTGCGATTGTCCCGGCGTCGATTTCTTGCCGCGCAGCGCTGCGGGCCAGCACGCCGCAGGCGCGGCCCGACGCGACCACGTTCTTCAGGATGTGCAGGGAATCCGCCTCGGCGACGACCGAAAGCGTCACGCCGTGCTGCAGAGCGACGCCATTGATCAGAAGGCGCAGCGAATGCGGCAGGCCCGGCAGCACCAGCGGGAACCGCGCCAGCTCACGCAGCGGAATAGCAGGCGGTACGTCTGCCAGGACGGACGACGCGCCGACGAGGCAGAGCTCCTCGCGCACCATCCGCTCCACCATCAGGCTGGAATTCGCTTCCGCATCGTAAAGCACCGCCAGGTCGAGCCGCCCGGTCTGCACCCATTCCCGCAGAAAGCCGCTCAGCGACTCGATGAGATGGATCTGGATGCCCGGATACGCGTCCATCGCCGCGAGCAGCAGCGGCGTCGCCAGCACCGCGCTGGCCGAGGTCGGCAGGCCGATCACGACGCGGCCGGTCATTGCCCGCTCGTGGCCCCCGACCAGCTCGGGGAGGGTGTCCAGTTGTCGGAGAATGGCCAGCGCGGAACGGTAGATCAGCTCCCCGTCTTCCGTCAGCGTCACGCCGCGCGCCGTCCGGCGCAGCAGCGACGTGCCGAGCTGCTCCTCCATCTGTTTGAGATGCCTGCTCAATGCCGGCTGAGCCACGCCCAAGTGGCGGCCGGCCTGGGAGAAGCTCCCGGCCTCGGCGATGGCGACAAAATAGCGGAGCCAACGTGCATCCATGCGGCCATAACGCCTGGGTATGGCCCCAGGTCAAGAGAGTATTTCTCCCCGTGCGCACGCAATGACATTGTCCCGCCGTCCCTGAAAGCCGACGTGGATTTCGTTTATGAGCGCGCGTTCGCACAAAAATTTCAGCCCGGATGCCCCGGTTCCGCTCGCCGGATTGCGTGTCCTCGATCTGTCGCGGCTCGTGGCCGGCAATGCGCTGTCCCATGTCCTCGCCGATTTCGGCGCCGAGGTGATCAAGGTCGAGGATCCCAAACGCGGCGACGACCTGCGCCACTGGCGTGTCGCCGGCATCTCGACCTATTGGAAGGTCTACGCCCGCAACAAGAAGAGCATCAGCCTGGACTATCGCACCAAAGAAGGCCGCGAGATCCTGCTGAACCTCGTCCGCGAGGCGGACGTCCTGATCGAGAACTTCGTTCCAGGGCGGCTCGAAAAGATGGATCTCGGCCCCGAGGTGCTGCACGGCGTCAACGAGAAGCTCGTGATCGTCCGCGTGTCCGGCTGGGGCCAGACGGGTCCGTTCCGCAGCAAGCCCGGCTTCGGCACGCTGGTCGAGGCCATGAGCGGCTACGCCTCGATGAACGGCTTCCCCGACCGGCCGCCGGCGCTGCCGCCTTTGGCCCTGGCCGACATGGTCAGCGGTCTCTACGGCGTCGGCGCCACGATGATCGCGTTGCGCGAGGTCGAGCTGAAAGGCGGCAAGGGCCAGGTGATTGACCTGTCGCTGTTCGAGCCGATCCTGTCCATTCTCGGGCCCGAGGCCGCCAACTACACCCTGACCGGCAAGGTGACGGAACGGCTCGGCAGCCGCTCGGCGACCTCGTCGCCGCGCAACGTCTATCGCTGCGCCGACGGCAAATATGTTGCCCTGTCGGCTTCGATGCAGTCGATGGCCGAGCGCCTGTTCCGCGTCATGGGTCGCGAGGACCTGATCACCGATCCGCGTTTTGCGACCAATACCGACCGCATCGCCAATGCCGAGGAGATCGACGGCATCGTCGCCGAGTTCATGGCGCAGCGCACCCAGGCCGAGAACCTGGCGCTGTTCGACAGCGTGGGCGTCACCGTCGGGCCGGTCTGCGACGTCTCCGATCTGATGGAGCACCCCTTCATCTGCGAACGCGAGGTTCTGGTCGACGTTCCGGATTCGGAAGCCGGCACCATGCCGATGCACAACGTCACACCGCGCCTCTCCGGCACGCCGGGCGCATTCCGCAGCCCCGCGCCGACCCTGGGCGAGCACAATGCCGACATCTATGGCGCGCTCGGCCTTTCGCAGGAAGAGCAGGAGCGCCTGCGCCAAGCGGGAATCATCTGAGGCGCCATGGCGGCGCACGAACGTGAGAGCGCCCGCGCCCACAGGCCGGGCGATCCGAGATTAAGCAAGATCGATCGCTAACGGGAGGATCCCATGTTGAAGAAGATCACGCGCCGTGCGCTGCACTCGGCGGCCTTGTTCGCGTCATTGACGGTGGCGGCGACGGCCTTCGCCGCCGACCCGATCACCATCCGGATCGGTTGGCCTTCCGGCGCCGTCGGGCCGCATGCGGCCGGCGCCGAAGGCTTCAAGAACGAACTTGAGAAGCTCGCGCCCGGGCGCTTCAAGCTGGAATTCTTCCCCGGCGGCTCGCTCGGTGGCGAGCGCGAGATGGCCGAGGGCGTGCAGCTCGGCAGCCTGGAAATGGCCATCACGGGCACGGCCGTGCTCGGCAATTTCGTTCCCGAAATGATGATTGCGGACATTCCGTTCCTGTTCCGCGACTACGCCCATGCCCGTGCTGTCATGGACGGCCCGATCGGCGAGGATCTGCTCGCCAAGATGCGCGCGAAAGGTCTTGTCGGGCTGGCCTTCGGCGAGGTCGGCTTCCGTCACCTCACCGACAACAAGCACCCGATCAACAAGGTGGATGATCTCAAGGGTCTGAAGATCCGCACCATGGAGAACAACATCCATCTCGAGGCCTTCCGCGCGCTCGGCGCTCAGCCGACGCCGATGGCCTGGACCGAGGTGGTGACGGCGCTGCAGCAGGGCACGATCGACGGCCAGGAGAACCCCCTCTCCATCATCGTATCGACCAAGCTGTGGGAAAGTCAGAAGTACCTGACGCTGAGCAACCACGTCTTCACGCCGGTCGCCTTCTACATGTCGCCGACCCTGTTCGACAGCCTGTCGCCCGAGGACCAGGAAATCATGCGCAAGGCGGCGCGGGCCGGCCGCGCGGCCAATCGGGCCTATGTCGACGAGAGCGAGAAGACTGGGCTCGACGTCCTGAAGAAGAACGGCATGCAGGTCTCGCAGGTCGAGGCAGCCGAGTTCCAAAAGCGGCTCGAACCGCTTTACAAGCAGTATCGCGCCCGCTTCGGTAAGCTGATCGACGAGATCCAGAAGCAGTAACGTCCGCTTGCGATCGCCAGCCGGGAACAGGCCATGATCCGACTTCTACGCCGCAGCGACCGGATCCTCTGCCATGGCGTGGAGGGGCTGGCGATCGTCCTCCTGTGCGTCTACGCCACGCTCTGCCTCTATCAGGTGGTGGCGCGGTTCCTCATCGACGTGCCGTCCACCTGGACGGAGTCGCTGACCCGCACGCTGATGATCTGGAGCATCTTTCTCGGGGCCCTCGCGCTGTTCCGCGAGGGCCTGCTGATCTCCGTCGACTTCCTCTACTCGATCGCCCGTGGCCGCTTCCGTCGCACGCTCGAAGCGGTGCACCTCGTGGCGGCGCTGATCGTTCTGGGTTCGGCCTGCTATTTCGGCTTCCAGCTCACGTGGCGCGTCCGCTACCAGGTGCTCGCCGGCGTCGATATCTCCATTGCCTGGGCCTATCTGGCCGTTCCGGTCGGATCCTTGCTGTGCATCGTCGGTCTCATCGCGCGCTTCTTTGATCGCACGCGCGATCAGACGCCCGTCATCCCTGCCGATTGAGTTCGCTCCGATGCTCGCGACGATGCTCTCCACCATGCTCGCGGCTTTTGCGCTGAGCGTACCGGTCACCATTGCCCTCGGCCTCGCGGGCCTCCTCGGCATGGTGCTTTTCACCAAGCTGCCGCTGCTCATTTTCGCGCAGCAGCTGTTCGTCGCCCTCGACAAATTTCCACTCGTTGCGGTTCCGCTTTTCATTCTTGCCGGCAACATCATGGAAGCGGGGGGCATTTCCCGCCGCTTCGTGGAAGTCGCCAAGGCGCTGGTCGGCGGCGTGCGTGGCGGTCTCGGCGCCAGCTGCGTGATCACCTGCATGATCTTCGCCGCCGTTTCAGGCTCCGGCGTCGCCACCACCTTCGCGGTGGGCGCGATCATGATTCCGGCTCTGGTCGCCAACGGTTATCCGCCGCGTTTCGCAGCCTCGCTCCAGGCGGCCTCGGCCGAGCTCGGCGTGATCATCCCGCCCTCCATTCCGAT